>Ga0326597_10000005_pt1 | contig 353049 bp, 305 predicted proteins | sample RVTome_12_FD_203789 | JGI IMG/M metagenome (GOLD analysis project Ga0326597, IMG submission 203789) | Soil microbial communities from uranium-contaminated site in the Upper Colorado River Basin, Wyoming, United States - RVT100D185 | ecosystem: Environmental > Terrestrial > Soil > Contaminated...
GCCGCCATCAACCGCTATGTCGAGGAGCATAATGACGACCCCAAACCCTTCGTCTGGACCGCCGACCCGAGCCGCGTCCTCGCCGCTATAAACCGCGGGAACCAAGCGTTAGAATCACTCCACTAGACATTTGATCAGCGGCACGATGAAGGCCGGTCCGGTCTGTCGACCTCAGTTCCGCATGTGAGCCCAGGAGGCCATGGACGTGTGATCGGATGGCTTTGTCCCATCTTTCTACGGGACGACTTTCAAGATCTTCTTACATTCCTTGGGAGGGTTCTTGTCCGTGGAGTAAGCCTCCACCAAACATTCTCTGCATTGCCATCTTGTAAATGGCGGCCTGTCAGTGCCGCGGACACGCTTCCAGCGACACCCGTGAGGATTCTTGGAACGAACGAATTTTTCATATATATAAAACGCTAATACTATCACTGTGACATAAATTAAAAATACAATAATAATTATGTATGAAATGTTTAGAGAATAATGTCCAAAAATCAATGTAATGCCTTGATCATTCCAAGTCATTGCTGCGCCTCAGGGTCCGGCCGCATCAAGTGTGTCAGTTTGTATGGTAGTCCGAATCAACGTTAAGGGAAGATTGGGCGATTCTAAGCCCAGCGCTCGCTAAATCCTGACACTAGGGTCAGTGCCACTCTGGCATGACCGTCCATTTTTCCGCGTTCACCCGATGCCAGTCCAACACCCAGTGCGGACGATTTAAGTCGCGTAGACTTGGATCGGCTTCCCTCCTACTATCCATGCTCACACAAGTGTCTGGGTAGGTGCCGGCTGCGCCATGGCCGAAGGACGCGTTGCGCGGTTGCTTGCGGGGGTCAATGCCGCCGTTGGGGCGTTTCCGGTTTCCCCGGACGCGCGGAAAGGCATTTGGGCAAACGATCGGAAAGAATCGACGACCCCGAGCTCACTCAATCCTCAAGGGAGGCTTCTTATGAAACCGTTGCATGTTTCTCCACCGACGAGGTCCTCACGCCATCTCCTCGTTTCCTGCCTGGGTATCGGACTCGCGGCCGCCTCGCTGACCGCGGCGACGTCCTCGGCGTCGCGGGCCGACCCGGTCGCCGACTTCTACAAAACCAAGCGCATAACCATCCTCATCGGCTTTGGCGCGGGCGGCGGCTACGACACGACGACACGTCTGGTCGCGCGGCACTTCGGCCGTCACGTGCCGGGCAATCCGACCATCGTGCCCCAGAACATGCCGGGCGGCGGCAGCCTGAAGGTCCTTAACTTCCTCTATAACCAGCCCGCGCTCCGCGACGGCGCCACCCTCGGCGTGTTCAACTCCGCCGCGGTGCTCGAGCCGCTCTACGGCAACAAGAAGGCGCAGTTCGAGGCGCGGAAGCTTTCCTGGATCGGCAGCATGCACAGCGACGTCCAGGCCTGCGCGGTGTGGAAGGGCGCCGGGGCCGGCATCAAGACGCTGCAGGACATGATCAAATCCAAGAAGACGATCGTCTTCGGGTCGACCGGCCCGGCGGCGCCGACCAGCTTGTTCCCGCTTTACTTCAAGAACGCCCTCGGCGCAAACATCAAGGTGGTGACCGGCTACAAGGGCACCAAGGACGTCAACCTGGCGATGCACCGCGGCGAGGCGGACGCGACCTGCGGCATGTTCGAATCCAGCGTTCGGGGCGCGTACTTCAATGACTTCAAGTCCGGCGACCTGCACATGTTCGTGCAGGTCAGCATGGGCCTTCCGGTTCCCGATATCTTCAAGGATGCGACGCCGGTGGTCGATCTGCTCGCGACTCCGGAGCTCAAGCAAACGGGCCGGCTCGTGTTCGGGCCCTCGGCGCTGACCCGTCCGCTCTCGGCCGCGCCGGGCGTGCCCAAGGACCGCCTCGCGGCCCTGCGCAAGGCGCTTCTCGACACCATGAAGGATCCCGCCATGATCGCGGACGGCAAGAAGATCAAGGTGACCTTCAAGCCGATCGGCGGCGAGGAGTTCGCGAAGATGGTCGAGGAGTTCTACGCCACGCCGCCCGACGTGGTGAAGAAGGCCTACGCCTTCTCGCACAACCAGTAGCGGGCCCGTGGCCCGACCTCGTCCGGTCGCCCACGTCTTATTTAGAGAGTCCGATGCGGCCCGAGATGTCCCGGCGGGAGCCGATGGCCGGCGTCGGCCGGGACATCGGGTTGGGGCAGGGGCGGGTGGTCCTTGGCCGCTCATCCAAGAGTCCGTTCAACAATAAACAGCGCCCGTTTCGAAGGAGGGGAAAATGATAAGAGACAAATCAAGGTGTATTCTTGCGTCCGTGCTGCTTGCCGCCCTGGCCGCCGGCGCTCCGTCTTCCGCTGCCCTCAGCGCCGATCTACCCAAATCGACCCAGGAAATGCTCAAGAAGCTCAAGGTCGATGCCAGTGTCCTGAAGGACCTCGACGCGGCCCTCGACGTGCCGAAGGCGATCCTGGACGCCGCCCGGAAGGCGGGTGTCGTCAGGGTCGCCGACACCAACAATCCCAAGATCTTCCGCGATTTCGTGCGCCCCTTCTATGAGCGCTATCCCTGGATCAAGGTCGATTACGTCCGCGCCAACCGCTATGACCGCGTGATCAAGCCGCTGATCGCGCTCAAGTCCGGCAAGGTCATCTCCGACGTCATCGTGGGATTCGGCGGCAACGCCTTCCAGTTCCAGAAGCTCAACGCCCTGGTCACGATCGACGACCTGCCGGCCTACAAGCAGCTGCCGAAGGTCATGCAGAGTCCAAAGGGGGACTACGCGGGGCACGGACTGTTGACCCGCTGCTTCGCCTACAACAGCAAGAAGGTCAAGAAATCCGAGCTGCCCAAGACCTGGGGCGACGTGGTCACCTCGAAGCGCTGGGCGGGGAAGAACCTCGCGCTGCTCAACCGGCCCGACTACTGGGCGCTCCACCTCTGGGCCACCAAGGGCGAGAAGTGGACCAAGGACTACCTCAACAAGATGTTCGTCGAGCTCAAGCCGCAGCTCCGCAAGGAGGCCAATACCGCGGCCATGCAGCTCCTGGGCGCGGGCGAGTTCGACGCCCTGATCGCCGGCACCATCCACAGCACCGAGGAGCTGGTCGAGAAGGGCTCGCCGGTCTACATCCATTGCCCGGACCGGGCGATCCCGACGTCGATCTCTTCGGTCGGCATCCTCAAGGGCGGCAACGAGGCCGGCGCCAAGCTCTATCTCAACTGGTACCTGAGCCGCGAGGGGCAGCTCGCCAAGTTCTACAGCGCGCATAAAGTGCCGCTCTATCCAGACCTCAGGAAGGCCGGGGTCGATGCCCTGCCGGGTCTCAAACTCGACGAGAGCAAGCGGGTCTACAGCGGCGAGGATCTCTACCGCAAGGAAGAGAAGGAGCTGTTCAAGTTCTGGAAGGCGTTGTGGCTCAAGCAGACCGGGGAGAAGACGATGAAGGTCAAGGTCAAGATCTCCGACGTCAAGCGCGGCGGCCGGCGCTATCATTTCAAGGTGGACGGCAAAGATCAGAAGGTCCGGGTGTCCTCCTCGGGCACCACCATCGTGATCGACGGCAACCAGGCCGGGCGCGATGCGGTCAAGAAGGGCATGACCTGCGAGATCAACTATCCCGGCAACGACCAGACCGCAAGACAGGTTTCCTGCACCAAGTAGAGGTTGGCCCGGGCTTGGAGCGTTTCCAATCGAGAGGAGCGAGCATCATGGAAGAGACGAGATTCGCCGCCGGGAACGTCACGTTCGCGGTCAGGGAACTGCACACCGGTCGCGGGGACGGCGTGTCCGTGGACATCCTGGCCGGCGAGGCCGACAAGCAAGTTTCGGTGATCCGGCTGGACTGGTTCCCGGACTGTCCCCACTACCACTACAACCCCCGGACCGAAAAGAACCAGGAGATCCCCCTGGACCCCGCGCTCGTCGGCGACAGCATCGATTGGTTTCTGGGCCGCATCCCCGACAGGCTGGCGGACATGGTCCGGAGCGCGGGTCACCCCGGCGTCGCCGGGGCGATCGATCCCGGTGAGGTCGCTCGCGCGATGCCCGGCGTGAAGGATGCCGCGGCAAGAGCGCGCCGCGAGTGCGGGGCGGTGGAATAGCGCCCGGGTCCGCGCTACTGGGGCGATGTCCGCTCCGGGCAAGGAGCGGACCTCCCTTGCCGCGCCGTCACGATGAAAGGTCGTCTCGAAGGCCGACCGGTGATGCCGCCCGGAGAATGAACCCGGTGGTCGCGCCGCCATTGAGCACGGCCACGAAGCATCGTGGCCCGCCCGCGCGGAGGGTACGTCTACTTCTTCTTCTTTTTGGTCCGGTAGCTCGCGAAGATCTTCTCGATGCGGTTGAGGACCGATTGCGGGGTCTTTGAGAGCTTGGCGGTCAGCGCCGCGACCTCTTCGCCGGTCATCGGACCGCTGACCTCGAGGTGCGCCTTGTTCACGTACGCCACGAACTCGGGGTCCTTCACCGTCGCGTCGAAGGCCCGGCGCAGCACGGCCAGGCGATCGGCCGGAATGGCCGGCGGCGCGAAGTAGGGGGCGGCGGTCTCCTGGCGGGCCAGCATGAACTCGAGCAACTGGCGATCCGCCTCCGTCTTCGCAAGGTCCATGAACAACGGAACGTCGGGAAGCTCGGGGTCCTTGCGCAGGCCGAACTGGGTGATGATCCGGACCTTGCCTTGGCTCAGCCATTCGGGCGTCGTCGTCTTGAGGCTGAGGAACTGGTTGCCGAAGGTGCCTTGAACCTCGCCGCGCTCCATCGCGAGCTTCACCTGGGGCGAGCCGTGGTACCCGGAAACCAGCTTGAACTTGAACCCGAAGAGCTCGTTGGCGATGATCACCAGATCGACGGAGCCCGCCCCGACCGAGGTTCCGCCCATGGGAATCTGCATCTTCCGCCCGTCCTCCAACGTCTTGAGCGGGGAGGTGTGCCAGACGAATCCGATCCGCGTGGTATTGGAGACGCTGCCGATCCACGACAGCTTGTTGGCGTCGAACTTGGCCGCCTTTCGCCGGGTCAGGGGAAGGATGGAGATGGCCGAGCTTGCCGCGTTGATGGAGGTCCCGTCCCGGGGGGCCACGTTGTACATGTAGTTGGCGGCCTTGATTCCCCCCGCGCCCTGCATGTTCTTGACGATGATGGCCGGCTTGCCGGGAATATGGTGATTGTAGCGCTTGGCGACCAGCCGGGCGTAAGTGTCGTAGGTGCCGGCCGGGCGGCCGCTGACGATGATGGTGAGGTCCTTGCCCTTGTAGAAATCCGCGGCCCATGCTCCCGTCGCCGGGACGCCGAGGGCGAGCGCGGTGCCAATCACTATGTGAGACTTCCCGTTCCGCAACTTCATCTGTTCCTCCCTATATCTTGAGTTTGTCGCTTGAACGCGTCGCGGCAGATGAACGGCCCAGTTCCGGTTTCACTCCATCTGTCGAATGGTGTCCGATACCTCCGATCATGCAGTGCCGGATCCGGCAAGACGGTGGTCCGGCGGCGCGCGGCGCGAGCCGCGCTCTCCCAAAACCGCAAGAGCTGCCGACCGATGGGGCGGTACGACCGGTCCCCGCAGCCGCAGACGCAGCCGGCGGCGATTCTCCTTCCTGGCGCTCTCGATCGCAAGCGCCGCGATGGGCCCCGTCCGGCACCGACCCCGGGTGCGATGCGCGCATCCGGAGGCAATCCTCCATGCGCCGCTTTGCCGCGAACATAGTGACTGGACCGGAGAACGGGGCCAAACTACACAAACCGGTAGGTATGCGCAGTCGATGCCACCCAAGAAATCTGTAGCCGGATAATCGTTGAGCTGCCGTGGTCGCGCCCTATTCGATGCACCGTGCGCGCGAGGCGATGGCTCTCCCGCCTGCAGGAAGCGGCGGGTTGTTTGCCGCCGTCGGCGGTCGTCATCGATGCCGAGGCGGGCGTCTCATCCGACCCAGACCGCGCGGGCCGTCTCGATGATGACCTCGAACTTCTTCCATTGCAGGTCTTCCTCGATGGCGATCTTGCGGTAGCCGCCGAAGCCGCATTGCGGGCTCAAGGCGAGATTGTCGAGCGGCAGGTAGGCCGCGGCCTCGTCGATGCGCCGGCTGAGGTCGTCGGAGGATTCGATGTCCGGGCTCTTGGTGGTGACGAGGCCGAGCACCGCGACCTTGTCCTTCGGCACGAACCGCAGCGGCGCGAAGCCGCCCGCCCGCTCGCTATCGTATTCGAGCAGCAGCCGGTCGTGGCGGAGTTCCGAGAACAGCTGTTCGGCGATGGCGTCGTAGTGGCCTTCGCGATGCCATTGCGGCGCCACCTTGCCGGTCTCGGGATCCAGCGTGCGCGCGCCGCCGCGGCAGACATGCAGGCCGAACACCACGTCCTCGAAGCCGGCGATGACGGCGTTGTCGGCGGCGATCGAACGGGCCAGCCTCTTGTCGGGGTCCTCGCCGCGGGCGCGCATTTCCTCGATCGAAACGTCGTCGACGTAGGACGTGTACCCCGGCGCGTCGATCTGGATATAGCGGCAGCCGGCGTCAACCAGTTCGCCGATCATTTCGCGCTCGATCGCCACGACATCGGCGAGGAACGCCTCGACATCCTGATAGACCGAGCCGGCAGGATCGAACTGATCGGCGATTCGATCGGCGCTCAGCAGGGTCACCTTGACCGGGCTCGAAGCGACCGCCGCGCTCAGCCGGAATTCCTCGAGCGCCACGTTCCGCTTGAGCCGCAGCTTTTCCGTCACCTGCCAGCGGCGGGGGCCGGCCGATTCGGTCCGGGTGAAAGGCCGTGCGCTCAGGTTTTCGCCCGGGCCCTTCGCCTTGCGCGGGGCGAATCCGCTCACCGCGGCGTTGAAGCTGTCCTGGAAGTTGCGCCGTCGCAATTCGCCGTCGGTGACCACCGGCACGCCGATCTCCTCCTGCTTGCGGATGATGCCGGCTATCGCCTCTTCACGCCCGGCAACGAACGCCTCTTCGGTGACGTCCCCGTTTTCGCGCTTTTGGAACATCTCGCGCAGCGGCGCAGGCGCCCTCAGTGCACCGACCTGATCGACGCGCGACGTCTTGAGATCCCGGTCTCGCTTTGCCATGTCACTGTCCCGTTGGTTGCCAATCTTTGTTGCGCGATCGCTCGATATCGTGCCCCCCGTGCCAATGTCCGTTCTGGCAAATCGCCGACATCGGGTCAACGGCGCGATCGCCGCGCGGCCGGGCAGGCGTCATCGGGAGTCAGGGAACCGGTATCTGATCCCGCCGGCTCTGATCGAGCCCGATGCCCTTGAGGTGGCCGAATTGCGCCTTGAGCCGCTCCACATCGGCCTTTGGCAGCGGCGGCTTGAGAAGCGAGGCGATGTTGGCTTCCAGGTGTTCCAGGTTGCCGGTGCCGAACAGGACGACGTCGGCGCCCGTCTCGTGGCGGGCGAAGCGGTAGGCGGCATCGAGAAGGCTGTCGGCGCCCCCTTCATGGAGCAGGAAGCCGAGGGGCTCGTCCGTTTCGCCGAGCGCCGGCGGCAGGGTCCCGTCGTCCGCGAGCGCCTTGATCGCCTTCGCGAGGCGCTCCGGGCTGCTGACCCGGCAGCGGGCCGGCGCCATGATCAGCGTGCCCAGGTTGCGCTTCTTTGCCTCCGGCAGGACATGGACGGCCGCCCCCTGGTGCATGATGTTGAAGGCGACCATCATCACGTCCCAGCAATCGTCACTGAGCGCCCGCGTCAACGCGACGTGGTCCGGGTCGGTGGAGGTCCGCTCTGTGATGCCGAGGAACCGGAACTTCCCGCGCTCGCGTTCCCGCATCAGCGCCGGCACGAGCGTATCGACGGCACGGTCATACTCGTCCGGCAGGACGCCATGGAGATGGAAGACGTCGAGATAGTCGGTGCCGAGGGTGCCGAGGGCGTCCTCGAGCGCCCGGACGATGCCATCGGCCGAAGTGCCCTCGGAATAACATTTGGTCGACAGGATCACCGAATCGCGGGGGATTTCCTTGAGGGCGGCGCCCAGGATCCCTTCGGTGCCGTAACTGACAGCCGTGTCCAGGAAATTGATCCCGAGATCGACTGCGCGATGGATCAGGGCGACCCCGTCGTCGACCGAGAGCCCCTTCCCCTGGCCGAGCCGGCTGGGTCCGCCCGACCCCAGCCCGGCGACGCTCACCCGCAGTCCCGTTCGTCCCAGTGTGGTGAAGTCCATTCATCCCCTTTCGGCGGCGTTCTGTCGACGCAACGATGTGCGATAGCGTTGCACATAAACGAGGAAATCAAAAAGCGTCAATGTCCGTCAGCGGTTTTGAGCGCCTGCCAGGCGTGCGGCGGCCAAGGAAAACGGCATGCTTGGTTTCCCCTTGGTTTGCATTTGCGTCCAATAGCGCCATAGAATGTTCGGACCGGTATGGATAGCGACCGTTATCTCTTCCTGCGTCGGGAATGGTAGGTCGCGCCGCAAAATGCCGGATCAACGAAAAACAAGAATCCAAAAACTTGTCATATGGGGAGAAACGAAATGACGACGACGTTGACCTTGCGTCAATTCACAGCGATTTCGGCTTTCTTGGCGATTGCTCTGGCTGGTAGTCCGCTCTCGGCCGAGGTTTCCTTCAAGGGCAAGACCATCGAGGTGGGAATCGGAGCTTCGCCGGGCGGCGGAACCGACCGCACCGGACGCCTCGTGGCGCGGTACATCGGTAAGTACCTTCCAGGCAATCCCACTGTGGTCATCAAGAATTTCGGATCCGGCGGCGGCAAGATCCGGGCCGCCAACTACCTTACCCTTCAGGCCCCGGTTGACGGCACGTTTGCCCTTCAAGGGGACAATTCACCGGTGCAGCCCGAAACCGTGCGCCGCAAAGTGGCGCGCTATGACCCTCGTGACTGGAAGCTCGTCGGTTCGATCAACCGCGGCGGACGCCTTGTCTTCGTGCGCAAGGAAGCGCAAAAGCGCCTGATGGACCCTAAGGCAAAGCCGGTGATCGTCGGCGCGACGACCGGGTCGCGAGCCTGGCAGATCATCCTGACGACGGCTAAGGAGCATTTGGGGTGGAACCTGCGCTGGATTCCCGGATACGAGGATTCCGCCACCATGCGCCGCGCCCTCCGGCAGGGGGAAATCGATATGTTCGCGACCGGCACCGCTTCGGTCGTGAACGAGCTCGTGAAGGACGGTGTGATCGTACTGGTCGCCCAGGAAGGACAGTTCGTCGATGGCAAATATGTGCCACGCGACTCCTACCCCAAGGTGCCGGTCTATCCCGACATGCTGGCCGCCGCCAAGCCGCCCAAGGTCGCGATCGAAGCCTACAACACCGTCCAGTTGCCGGGCGTGGTCGACAAATGGTTCGCCCTGCCGCCCAAGGCCCCCAATGACGTGGTGAAGGCCTACCGTACGGCCTATGGCAAGCTGTTCAAGAATGCCGAGTTCATGGAGGCCGTCAAGAAGCAGGTCAGCGACGAGATCTATTACATCAAGGGGGAGGACGCGGAGAAGCTGTTCCGCGATATGCTCGACGTCTCAAAGGATGCTGTCGACTACGCGGCAAAGCTCCGCAAGAAATTCAACATCGGCGTCCGCTGATCTTTTCCACTTCATAGTCCACGTTCCCTGTTCCGCACCGTGAGCCCCCGTCGGGGGCTCACGGTATCCCTTGGGGGGAGCCAATGTTCGACGCAGCCATAACCGGGCTTGTGCAGATCATGCAGCCTTGGCCGCTGTTCTTGATGATCATGGGTATCATCGGCAGCAGCATTTTCGCGGCATTGCCGGGGATTGGCGTGCTGATGTTGATCACCATCGCGCTGCCCTTCGCGATCACCCTGGATCCTTATGCGGCGATCGCACTCCTGCTCGGGATCGGCGCCGTATCCAATACCGCAAACACCTTTCCCTCGGTCCTGATCGCCGTACCTGGAAGCGGCGGTGCCCAGGCCACGATCGTAGACGGCTACCCAATGGCGCGGAGAGGCGAGGCCAAGCGAGCCTTCGGTGCCGCCTTCACAGCCTCGCCGCTCGGAGGGATCTTTGGCGCCATGGTGCTGCTGGCGACGATCCCCGTCTTGCGGCCCCTGGTGCTCAGCTTCGGCTCGCCGGAACTTCTCATGCTTGTGATCTGGGGCCTTTCGGCCGTGGGGACTCTAAGCGGCAGCGCACCGTTGAAAGGCCTTGTCGTGGCGGCGCTTGGGGTCCTGATCTCCACTGTCGGGGTCGACAACAAGACCAGCCTGGAACGCTTCGATATGGGAGGCATGTACCTGTGGGACGGGATCAGCGTGGTCATGGTCGGCCTCGGCGTCTTTGCCGTGCCCGAAATGATCGCCCTTGCCGTGCGAAGGACCGCTATTTCCGATGCGGCAGACATGGGCCATGGCCTCCTGCAGGGCGTCAAGGACGTCTTTGAGAACTGGTGGCTGGTTCTGCGCTGCTCCGTCATCGGTGTCTGGGTCGGCGTCCTGCCGGGCCTCGGCGGCTCCGTCGCCGACTGGTTCGCCTACGGACACGCGGTGCAGACCGAAAAGAACCCAGAGAATTTCGGCAAGGGAGACGTGCGCGGCGTGATCGCCCCTGAAGCTTCCAACAATGCCAAGGAAGGCGGCGCCTTGATCCCGACCATCGCATTCGGGATTCCAGGGTCCACATCCTATGCCTTGATGCTGACCGGCTTCATCGCCGTCGGAATTACGCCGGGCCGGGAAATGCTAGGGCCGCAGATGTCCTACACCATGGCGATGATCTGGGTGCTGGTGATCTCCAACATCATCGCGGCCGCCATGGCGATCTTCGCGTCCAACGCTTTCGCGCGGATCAGCTTGCTGCCGTTTTACCTGATCGTCCCGGTGACCCTGGTTTTGTGCGTGTCCTCGTCCTTTGCGGCCAATTACGTATGGTGGGACATCCTGGTTTTCCTGGTCTTTTCGGTGCTCGGATATTTCATGAAACTGCTGGAATGGCCGCGACCGCCTTTACTGGTCGCCGTCGTCCTGGGCAGCAAGCTGGAGACCAATTTGTGGATCAGTCAGGCGCGCTATGGGTGGACCTGGCTGTTCGATCCCATCGTCCTGATCATCATCGCCCTCATCGTCTTCACTCTTCTCGTGCCCTTGATCAAGCGCATCCGGAGAGGCCAAGCCCGATTGGGCGGCGAGCCAACCACGCCGGCGACCTGGGCCCGGCATCTGGGGGACAACGTGTTCCTGGTCTTCATCGCCGGCGTCTTCATCGCCGCATCGCTGATCGCGATGAGCTGGGATTCGCTGCGCGCAAGTCTGGTCATCTATTCGGTGACTGGGGTTTCGGTGTTCTTGATCGCCATGCAGCTCGTGCTCAACGTCCGTGACATGGGTCGACTGCGCCGGCTGGGAGCCGCGGCGGGCGCGATAGAGGCGGAAGAGAGAAAGGCGGAGTTTGGCCGCACCGTGGCGGCATTCTTCTGGATTTTCGCGCTGGCGTTCGCGGTCGGGGCTTTCGGGTTCCACGTCTCGGTCCCGGTTTTCGTGCTCGCCTATGTCAGGGCCTACCGCGGGAGCTGGGCCTCGGCCATCGGCCTCGCCTTGGTGAGTGAGGCCTTCCTGATCGTCATCTTCGATCTTCTGCTCCGCGTCGCGTGGCCGACGCCATGGCTGGTGGAGGCCTTGACCTGACGAGACGAAACCTGTTTTTCCCCTTTGGAGTGTTGTCATGACCGATGAAATCAAGCGCGTGGAGTCCAAGGCCCTCAAGGTGGAGACGGACTTCACGGAATTCGGGATCGACCGTCGGCGTACCACCTCGATCTGTCTCGTCGAGATCGAAACGGCCTCCGGCCTGGTCGGCCACGGCATCACCTACATGGCCGATGCGTCCGTCGTCGCGAGAATCGTTTCGGCCGTGGCCGGCCCGGCGATCCTGTCCCTGAACGCGCTCGATACCGAAAGGGTGAGCCAGACGCTCCATTGGGGCCTGACCGCCGCCGGCCAGTCGGGGTTCGCATGCCATGCGATCAGCGCGATCGATCTGGCGCTCTGGGACATCAAGGGTAAGCGGGCGGGGCTGCCGGTGTGGCGGATGCTGGGCGGGGCGCGCGACCGGCTCGATGTCTATGCCACCCTCGGGGTGCCGTTCCTGCCGCGCGACGAGCTCGTCGAGATGGCCCGGCGCGTCGCCGCGCGCGGCTTCAAGGCGATCAAGATCCAGGTCGGGCGGCCGGGCCTCGATCAGCGGGACGGGGCGTCGGATCTCGCGGCCATCATCGGCGACGACGTGGCACGCCTCGGCGCCGTGCGCGATGCCCTTGGCGAGGACATCGAGATCGCGATGGACGGCTCCTGCAAGTTCGATCTGGCTCATGCCGTGGAGCTGGCCGCGCGGGCCAAGCCGCTCGGCATCGGCTGGTATGAGGAGCCGTTGCTCGGAAACGATCCCAGGTTGATGGCCGAGTTGCGCCGGCTCACCGGTATCGCGGTCTCCGCCGGACAGAGTGAAGGCAGCCTGCTGCGCTTTCGCGAACTGCTGATCCACAACGCCGTCGATACCATCCAGCCCAACGTCACGGTTGCCGGCGGCATCACCGGATGCAGCAAACTGGCGGCTCTGGCCCAGGCGTTCAACATCCCCATCGCCAGCGGCGGCGGCGGCTGCCCTTATCACAACATGCACATCCAGGCGGGATTCGCGAACGGCACGAAGGTCGAATACCAGACCAGCAATGCCCGCGCCTGCGAGACCCTGTTCAAGGGTTACCCGCGTATGGAGCAGGGGAGTCTCGCCCTGCCGGAGACCCCCGGGCTGGGGTTCGATCTGGATCCCGACGCCGTCGCCTCCCACGTGATCGGGGATGGGTGACCCGCTCGCCGGCGCATGAGCGCCCGGCGACGGATCAAGGCCTTCAAGTCTGGCGCAGGGTCGCCGCGAGCTCCGGCGCGACATCCTCGAAGATGTCCGAGCCGCGGTCGGACCCGGTCGCACGAAGGAGCCACCAGGCCCCGCACAGGTTCGAGGATAACAACAGGGGGCCGGTATTCCTGCGCTCCGCCTGGAATGCGGGAACCGTCATCACACCGTTGGCGAGGAACAGGATCGCATCGCTCTGCCGGCCGGCCAGCGTGCGGATCTGAGCCGCCACTTCGTCGCCCGTGATGTCGTAGGGCCGGAAATCCTCCGTCATGGGCACGGTGTCGGCGCATTCGAACCCACGTTCCTGCCAGTAAGTCCGTGCCCGCTCGGTCAGCCACGGCTCGTAAGGGCTCACCAGGGTGAGCGTCGTGAGGCCGAGCGCCGTCAGGGCATCGGCGATCGGTTCGCTGGCCCGGGCCACCGGTCCCGGGCAAGTCCCGCGAAGTTCCGCATCGAGCGCCCCCGACGCGTCCTCGGACAGGGAATAGTTGGGGCCCGTGACCGCGATCAAGGCGGCATCCAGCGGAAGCGACCCGAAGGACCTGACCGAATCGACGAACTGGCCGGGCATGTCGCGGTTGCGTGCAGCGAGGTCGGCCCCGGGCTGGAACGGAAGCCGCGCGGTATGGATCGCGACATCCAGTGGCAGCAGGGCCCGCATTTCCGGCTCCACCGCCGGATTGGGTGGCGGCACCACGATGCCCACCCGCTTCGCTACCGGCGTCATTTGCACCATCTGGATCAACCTATTCGAATCGGAGGGAAAGACAGGGCCCCCGGGGTTCCTGTGGATCGAGTCAAGATCATCAGTGCAATCATGGCCGACGAGAAATCACACGTCCATCCCATTAGCGGGCATTGGCCCCTGTCAAAGGCTTCAGTTTGAGTCTCTGCTTGACCTCCGGTTGCCGCAAAGTCGGAGGTGTCCCATGTGCTTCTTTGTAGGCTTCATGCCAGCCACAATCTCGTTCGTCATCGGCTATTTCGTGCGGTCTTCTTTCGTGTAAGCGGACGGTGGGGGTCTATCAGGGGCGACAAAAAACCACCCAAGAATAATGCGCCGCGGCGGGCGCCTTGGATCAGGAGTCGGTTGTTCTCGGCAGCTAAGAGAAGGCCCCGCGAACGGGCGCCATTGGCTGCAACGTACCCACGATGAATTCAAATGGTCGCGTCACCTCAGCGGTCCGGCAAGCCCGCGACGAACTACGGTTCGGCTGCCCCGTGGGTCAAATCGCTTGATCGCATGCCCCGCGCCGAACCCATGGTGCGATGGGTTCTGATCTGGCAGACTTCCCGTCAATGAAACCAAACAAGGAGCCGCGCGGAAACCGGCGCGGGAGGGGGGACCATGGCCAAGGATGCGGGCGGCACACCGACCTGCAGCGAGCGCATCGCCAAATTCGTTGCGGAATTCGATCTCGATCAGGCGCCTTCGGACCTGATCGGCATCGCCGAGAGGGGCTTCGTCGATACCATCGGCGTGATGTTGGCGGGCAGCCGGGAGCCCGCCGCGCGCATGGCGGCGCAACTGGCTGCTGATGAGGGGGCGGCACCAGTTACGGGAATCGTCGGCCGCGGGTTCAGGACCAGTCCTCAGAACGCCGCGCTCGCCAATGGCACGGCGACCCAGGCTCTGGATTACGACCTCTCGTTCATGATGGGCCAGTCGTCCGCGGCACTCATTCCGGGCCTGCTGCCGCTCGCCGAAAGCACCGGCGCTACGCCCCGGGAAATGATCGCCGCCTTCATCGTAGGTTCCGAGGTTTGCGGGGCGCTGGGCCGATCCTACCCGCTGCTCTCCAGCGACGGAGGGTGGCATGGCGCGGGCGTGTTGGGCACGATCTCAGCCGCCGCGGCCTATGCCCGTCTGACCGGACAGCCGGTGGCGGGGATCCCCGACACCATCGGCATCGCCGCCTCCATGGCTTCCGCCATCAGCGTCAATTTCGGCACCATGACCAAGCCGCTGCACGCGGGACTGGCCGCGCGCAACGGGGTTGCGGCACTGGGGTTGGGCGCGCAGGGGTTCACCGCGCATCCGTTGGCGCTGGAGGGTAAGAACGGGTTCTTCGCGTGTTTCGCCCAGGCGCTCGACTGGGATACCGAGCCCTTCGAAAGGCTGGGGCAGGATTTCGCCCTGTTGGATCCTGGCATCAAGATCAAGGCTTTCGCCTGCGGCGGGCTGCTCCATTGCTCGATCCAGGCCGCCCTCAGTCTGCGCGAGCGGGAAAACCCCGACATTGCGAAGATCTCGCGGATCGGCGTCGGCGTTAACCCCCATGCTTTCGGCCGGGCGATCGACCGCTATCCCTGGTCAGAGGATTCATCGCGTTTCTCGCTGCGGTATCTCGTGCCCTACGCGTTGATCCATGGCGCGCCCATACTCGAGGCCTTCACCGAAGCGGGCTACGGCGACGCCGCGGTTCGTGCCTTGGGCGAGAAGTACGAGGGCAGGGTCGATGCGGAATTCGCGGGCGCCCGGGGATCGGGCAGGTCCAGCCCCGGCCGGGTGACCCTGGAGATGACCGATGGGACCCGCCTTGAAGAGGTGATCTACGAGCCGTTGGGCTACCCCTCCAACCCGCTCAGCGATGAGGCGCTCCGCAATAAGTTCGAGTCCTGCGCCGCGCCCGTCATCGGCGCGGCCCGGGCGGCGGAACTGTTCGACTATCTCTCAAACCTTTCGGGACAGGACAGCCTCACGGACCTGTGGCCCTTGATCACCGTGGACGAGGGGAAATGACCGCTAGGTCCACCGGCCCGTGACGGGTTGGCAAGGACGTGCGGCCGCCGCCGGCACTGGAGGCCACGCCGACACTGCCTTGACGGGGTGGAATGTCTTGACGGGGCGCTTAAAGTCGGTGGAGGATGTTTCAAAATAGATCGGCCGATGCGCATTCAATTTGATTTGGCTTCGAGGCCAATAATGCTCGCACAATTAAACAAAGCTTTGGGAGGTTGAAATGTTGATGTTCCGCTCGATGTTGAGCGTTCTGTTGATAACGTTCTCCTTTGTTTTCGGGGTTGCCGCTCTGGCCCAAGATGGATCTTTTTACAAGAACAAGAACATCATGCTTGTCATCGGCTTCAATCCCGGGGGCGGGTTCGATACCTATGGGCGGACGGTCGCGCAGTATTGGGGCAAGCATATCCCAGGCGGCCCGAAGTTCATCGTCCAGAACATGCCGGGGGCCGGCAGCCTCAAATCGGCGCAACATCTCTACAAGGTGGCGAAACAGGATGGCTCCGTCCTTGGCCTCGCGAACGCGAGCCTTGCAGCGAACATCCTTCTGAAGCCGGGGAAGGTCGTGGTCGACCTGCGGGAATTCAAATGGATCGGAAGTCCGGCGCGAGTCACGAACACCACGGTCGTTTCACCCTCGGCACCGGTCCAGACGCTCGAGGATCTCAAGACGAAGGAGTTGATCATCGGCGGTGCGGGCGGCACTTCGGTCCTGCTGCCGCGGGCAGCGCAAAAGATTCTGGGACTCAAGATCAAGGTCATCGCCGGTTATCGGGGGACCTCGGGCGGCATGCTGGCAATGGAGCAAGGCGAGGTTCAAGGCGCGACGTTGCCGTATTCGAGCCTGATGTCGGGATTCAAGGACTGGGTCAACAAGAACAAGGCCAAGGTCCTGGTTCAGTACGCGTTGACCCCGAACCCGGCGCTGCCGGGCGTGCCGAAGATCATAGACCTCGCCAAGACCGAAAAACAACGCACAGCGCTGCGCTTCCTGTTCATCTATCAGGAAATGGGGCGCCCCTTCTACGCCCCGCCCGGCGTCCCGGACGCAAGGGTCAAGCTGCTGCGCACATCCTTCGCCGCCTTGGTCAAGGATCCCGCTTTCCGCCAGGACGCCGAACGACGCGGCCTTTCCGTCGCCGAGAATTTCCCGACCGGCGAGGAACTCGAGAAGTTCGTGGCGGAACTCTATGCAACGCCGAAAGAGGTGGTCAGTTACGTCCGCTCCTTGGAGCTTCACCAAAAGAAAAAACGGAAAAAGAAGAAGAATTAAAATGCCAGAGGGGATGCTGTTTCCTGGGTCATGCCTGTCGGGGTGCCGGCCTGCTCCCAATCAGCCGGGCTGACGTATTTTGGTTCGGCATGGATCCGAGGGATGCGTGATCAAGAGGCGACTTGATCCGTCGGCTACGTATGTGAAGTTTACATACATGTCAGCCCAAAGCGATTCAGGGAGGCACATCCAAACCCGCGTGAGAGGATTCTTGTCGGGTTCGAAACAATCATAACAACCGGGCAAATGGCCGGGCACAAGGGGAGACTTCGAAATGCCACTCAACGGATTTTTTTCTGCGGATTCCCACGTCAATGAACCGGAAGCGGCTTGGGCCAGAATCCCCAAGGCCCTCCGCGAAAGGGGGCCCATCTTTGTCCAGGATCCGCCCGGCAGGAAAGGACTGCATGTCTGTTTCGAGGGCCACGACCCGGATCCCGTCGGGCAAACTTTTCTCGCCGGAACGGAAGGGGATCCGCGCCGCGCCAAGGAAACCATCGAAAACTTTACCTGGGATCAATGGCCTGGGCCTTGGGATCCTTTGGCGCGGCCTGCTGACATGGACCTCGATGGCGTCCGGGCCGAGCTGCTTTATCCCAGCATGGCGCGCAATTTCTACAGCCTGAAGGGCGAGGAGACGCCACTGCAGCTCGCCGGCATCACAGCCTATAACGACTGGATAGCGGAGTATTGCGCCGCGGTCCCGGACCGGCTCTACGCCATCGCGCTCCTGTCCGTCCTCGATATCGGCTGGTCGGTCAAGGAAATGCAGCGCTGCGCGAAGTTGGGCCACAAGGGCGCCATGATGCCGGCCGGACTGCCTGAGGGCATGACCTTCGCCGACCCCATTTTCGAGCCCATTTGGGCAGCAGCGGAAGACATGGATTTCCCGATCCATTTCCACATCAACATCAAGCAGAGCACGGACCGGAAGGTCTCGGACCGCCAAACGGGTAGCATGCTTCGTGCGGGCAAACGGGTGGTTGGCCGGACGGTCTATGAAGGTGTCGAGCTGATGACCCACCTGCTGTTTGGGCTGGTGCTGGAAAACCACCCGCGCATGCGCGTGGTCTTTGCGGAATACGAACTCACCTGGATGCTTCCCTTCATGACCCGGATGGATGTCAATGCCCGGCGCTTCGGATTGGAGAATCCGGAGATTCCCCACATGACCGCGACGCCCAGCGAGACGATCCGCCGGCAGGTTTATTTCACGTTTCAGGACGATCCGGCGGGCATCGCCGGTGCCCAAGCGCTGGGTCTGCTCGATAATTGCATGTGGGCGAGCGATTACCCCCATGGCGGGGCCACTTGGCCGAATTCGCGGAAGATCGTCAACGCACAGCTCGGCGGATTGGACGAGGCGACAGCGCAAAAACTTGTCTGGGGGAACGCCGCCAGGTTTTACGGCATCGCCTGAGCTTCAGGCCAAACCTCAGCAAATATCACTGATATGAGGAGGTTGATACCACGACACGGAAGGTTTCGCGGCCTTGGCCTTCGTTTCGATTGCTACGGGGGCTGAGGCTGCCGCAGCAACGTGTATTTCGTAAAGTGCCTGACAGGGCAACCGAATTCGACGCCGGCTTGATATCGCGGCACAACCACACATGCAGTTCATCTGGGAGAGAATGGTTATGACGAGGATTTTGAAGGTCACGTTAATCGCGTGCTGTGCGGGGGGAACCGTCTTGGCACAGGCGGAGGCGCAAACAGAGCCGCTCTTTTATGAGGGCAAATCGATGAGTCTCACCATCGGTTCCGGTGTCGGTGGGGGCAATGATTCCTATGCGCGCTTGCTTGCGCGATTCCTGCCTGCCCATATTTCCGGCAACCCCACGGTAGTCGTTCGAAACATGCCGGGGGCGGGCGGCCTCAAAGCACTTAATTTCATGTACGAACGTGCCCGCAAGGATGGCACGGCCATCGGGGGGACCAATCAATTTACCGCCTTCGAGCCTCTCTATACGGGGAAGCGTTCCAAAGCCACATTCGATGCCCTCAAATTCAATTGGCTGGGCAGTCCGGCCAGCTATTCATCGGTTGGAATTTCCTGGCATACCTCGAACGTCAAGACCGCAAAGGACCTGTTGACGAACCGTTTGTTGATCGGTTCATCGGGCATCACCTCGACAAGCTCCAATGTTTCCTACGTGCTCGGCAACGTTCTGGGATTCAAATACCGGCTGATTCTGGGGTATCCCGGCGGTGCTGATGTCGATCTGGCCATCGCCCGCGGCGAAGTTCATGGCCGGTCTTCGATCAACTGGGACAGCCTTCACAGCCGTCACTCGGATTGGGTGCGGGAAAAGAAAGTGAACATTCTCTACCAGCTCGGCGTGAAGCCTGACCCGCGCATTCCAGCCAGCATTCCGCTGATTCTGGACCTTGCCGAAAGCGATGAAGCACGCCAGATTCTCGAGCTTCAATTTGCTTCCTACGGTGTCGGCTATCCATATCTCGCGCCGCCGGATGTGCCCAAGGAGCGCGTCGCGATCCTGCGGAAAGCCACTGCCGCGGCCTTGGCCGATCCAAAACTGCAGGCTGTCGCGAAGAAACAAAAGTTTACCATCCAGCCCGTATCTGGTGAAGAGGTTGAAGCCATCCTGCGGAAATCCTATAGCGCCCCGAAATCCATGGTCGCGCGCTGGGTCGAAGCCGCCAAGCCTCCCAAGACGTTCGAGAATGCAAAGCCGGTCGTTGTCCAAACGACCATCGCCAAAACCAACAAGAAAGGCAGCAAGATCACTTTCGTCGATAAGGCCGGCAAGAAAGTGACCGTTGGCCTTTCGAACCGCCGAACCAAGATCGAGGTTGCCGGGAAAAAAGCGAAACGCAAAGCTATCAAGGCCGGGATGTCCTGCAGTGTTGCCTATTTCGGCGATGGCGGGCGTGCCGTCCGGGTGACCTGCAACTAGCACCCTTCCTAACGCTGGCGTGAACCCATTCATGGGTTCACGCTAGCGTCCGACTTCCTGCCATTTATCGAATTCCTGGAACCAGATTCTTGATCCCGGACACATGGTCACGCACCTAATCCGTGTCCGTGGAGAATTTCCGAGTCAACCGGATGTCTGCTCATGACCGATACTGTTGATAAACTATTTCAATGGCGTCGCGACGCAAGATTGATTCGCGGGTAGCCCCTTGTTGGCAAGAAAGATTCATCAGGCTCTCGCACCTGATTCAGGTGTTCCGCCATGGCTTTTGATCGCCGACTTTATCAACGGTATCGACCCGAAGCGGACATGGATGCGTGACATTGACGCAGATCAACCGTGCCTCGAAGGGGCATGGTCGATTGGCGGGGCACAGGCCGTCGAGCACGCCCTGGAGCGCCCCCGAAACCGCCGCGACAAGGCAATCAAATGGTTCATCTCCCTTGCCGTTCGTGGCACCATGGCGGCCCAGAAAAAAGAATGCGGGCGAGGGGACCTGAGATGACAGGTGCGCCCGCGAATGTTCAGGAGGGACCAATGTCTACGCGCTTCATACTCATCGTCGCCGCGGTCATCTTCGCCGCCAGCGGGGTCCTCGCCGAGACGCCGCCCGCGGACAACGCCATCAAGTCGGTTCGCCAGGACCTTACGCGTCTGGAGCCCGAGGCCAAGGGTCTCACGCCGGCGCGGAAGGCCAACATCAAGCGCTTGCAGCGGCTGGTCAAGATTACGCGCCAGCGGCTCGATAGCTCCTCCAACAAAGGCCATCCCTCCTGGGTGGAGACCGACGCCCGCCTTTCCCAACTGGAAAAGAATCTCGAGACGCTGCTGGCGGGCGGCAGTCCGGCCCCCGCACCGGCCGCCGCACCTGCACCGGCACCGGCCGCCGCACCTGCGCCATCCCCGGCCCAGGCGGCGAAGCCCGCGGCACCCGCTGCCAGCCCAGCCGCGCCGACGGTTCCCTCCACGAATGCGGCGGCGCAGCCGCGACCGGCCAAGCCCGCGGCACCTGCGCGCCCAGCCACGAAACCGGCCGGCACGGCGGCGGCGCTCAGTTCGCTCGAGCGGACCAAGCTCGCGCGCATCAGCCGCGAGGCTTCGAACCTCGCCCGGTCGTTGAACGGGATGCGCCGGCAGCAGCTGGTGGCCCTGCAGGCGCCCACCCAGCAAACGGCGTTGCGAACCCGGGTCAAGGCCCTGGCTTCCAAGCTGGGTGAGATAGGCAAGCCGGAAAATCCGGAGGTGAAGAAGCAGGCGGCTGAGATCGCCAAGCTCGAGGGCATGGCCGAGGCCCGCATCGCCATGGCCGGAGCGGCGCTGACGCCTCAGGAGCGCCAGCGCGTGGAGACGACCGCAAAGCGGGTCGATGCCGCCTGGAAGCAGATCAAGGGGCTGAGCGCACTGACCCTCCAGCACAAGGGGGCGCCGGAGAAGTACGGCAACGGGATCATGGTCTACGACAAGGAGGTCAAGGCCCTGCCCAAACAGAGCCACCCGGAGGTCAAGAAGATCGCGGCTTCGGTCGCGGACATGCAGGGCATGTACGACAAGAAACTGGCGGTGGCGAAGGCGCTGTCGGCCAAGTACGGCTACGTCTCCGGACGGGTTCATGAGATCAAGATGAGATACGCGCCCAAGAACCTGCCGCCGAACCTCGCCAAGCCGCTCACGGTCGCCTCCACCAAGGCCTGGGCGGACGCCTTCATGATTCTGCAGGAGGAGCTCGCAAAGGACGTGACGTATCTCGAGACCATCCAGAAGGACGGTCTCATGGACCTCGGCAGCATCCTTTTCTGGGTGCGCGACAATTCGCGCAGGCTCCTCTCCGACAGGTTGAACCAGGCCGCCCAGTGGATCGATAGCGATGTCGGTGTCGCGATCACCCGCGCGAAGTTCATCGAGGAGACCGATGCCAAGAACAAGAGCCATGTCGCCAACCGGCTGCTGGGAGAAGGGCAGTTCGAAAAGTCCATGATGCAGCTCCGCGACGGCCTCGACTCCGTCGCCGTCGCCACGGTCTTCGACACGACGATCAAGCGCAAGAGCGGCCCCGACCGGGCGAAGCAGAAGGCCAGGATCGAGGCCGCCATCTCCCGTTTCCATGAGCTCGCCAAATTGGCGCTCACCGAGATCCGCATGCCCAAGGCGCGGTCAACCGACGCCAAACTGCTTGCCGTCGCCGCCGAGATTTTCAAGGACCCCGAGCATAAGGCCGGCCAGGCGAAGCGCATGGTGATCAACTTCGGGCCCGAGCGGATGGAGAAGAAGGAGGGCTGGATCGACCGCGGCACCACCTCGACCGCGGTGTCGATCTATCACTACGTTTGGGATGAGTTCCAGGTGACCACGGCGGAGAAGGTGGGCGACAAGTGGTTCATGCACTACAACACCTTCCGCTACTACCACAAAGGCGATCGGCACAAGCCCTCGAAGCGATGGTACCTGAGCGGCCGCATCCGCGGGAGCGAGATCCTCGAGGCCAACATCGATAAGTAGGGGGACGGTGCCGCCCGCCGCGCCGCGGCCCGCGCCTCCCTTTACATGTTCGCTGCGGGAATCCTGACCTCACCCCCAATCAACGAGCGGCCCTCCTTGCAGACGATCGACTTGGCGGGGCCCTCGCCTTGCGCGGTGCGTTCCATGCCGGCCCTGATGGCGCTTCGCTTGGCTTTCTTGCCGCCGATCTTGACCGTGGTGCAGGAGCCGGGCGACCCGAACAACGCGCCAAACGTTTGGGGCAGGCCAGTTTCGTTTTGACAGTGCTCGCCGATGAGAGCCATGGTTTGTTCGTTGGCGTCAAACGACCCGAAATGAATTGGGACGGCCGCCGTCGGACCGCCTTCGACACGGTGTCGGGAGGCCGATGGCGGGTCAAGAAACGCGGCAAGGAATCTTTCGATTGCCGCATCGAAGCTTCAAAGGGAGACTTCTGCGACCAGATACGCTCCGAACCTTGCAACGAAAATGCTGCGGCCTCATCCGAGGCCGCGTTTAGAACACATACGAAGGCGACTTCGACGGGAGGAATCGATGAAGACAGTATCCAGTGTGCACTCAGTTGTGGGCGGCTTGGCAATCGCGTTGCTCGCGACGGCGGCCCCGGGCCCGGTCGCGGCCGCGGACGATTTCTATGCCAAGCACAAACTCACCGTACTCATCGGCACGCCGGTGGGGGGCAGCTACGACCTGATGGGCCGCCTGACGGCCCGGCACATCGTCAAGTACATTCCCGGTAAGCCGTCCGTGATCGTGAAGAATATGCCGGGCGGCGGCAGCCTGATCGCGACGAACTACCTGAACAATGTGGCGCCGCAGGATGGATCCGTGCTGGGCTGCGTCGTTCCCGGGATCATCCTTACCGCGCTCTTCAAGGATTCCACGGCGCGTTACAATCCGGCCAAGATGCAATGGATCGGCAACGCCATGGACGGGTCACCGGTCGCCGTCGCCTTCCATACCTCGCCCTACAAGACTCTCGATGACATGAAAAAGCATCAGGCGCTGGTGGCATCGAGCGGCATCAGCGGCTTCGATGCTATGGACCCGATGATGTACAACGCGCTCATTGGCACCAAGTTCAAGATCGTGATGGGCTACAAGGGGGGCGCCGGCATGGATCTGTCCCTGGAGCGGGGCGAAACCCAGATCCGCGCCGCCCAGGCCTGGTCCGGCTGGAAGGCGATCCACCCCGATTGGGTCCGCGACAAGAAGATCATCCCGTTCCTCCAGCTCACCCTCGAACCCATCGACGATCCGCTGCTCAAGGGCGTGCCGCGGTTCATCGACGTCGTGAAAGCCGAAGACCGGGCCTTGGCTGAAAGCTACACGGTGTTGCCCAACATGGGGCGTCCCACGGTCATGGCTCCCGGCGTGCCGAAGGAGCGTGTCGCCGCCATGCGCGCCGCGTATGCCGCGATGGTGAAGGACAGCGACTTCATCGCGGAAGCGAACAAGCAGCGCATTGCCCTCAAGCCGATCGTCGGCGAGAAGCTGCAGAAGATGGTCGAAACCGTATACAACCTGGATCAAGCGCAGGCGAAGCGCCTCTACAAGATCCTTCAGTGGGACAAGCGAGGCCGGAAGAAAAAGAAAAAATAGCCGCCCAAGGAGCGCCTCATACCGAGGGGTCTCCGGCCCGGCCGCCGAGCGGTCGGGCCGGGATCCTTGGTTCGCCGTTGGAAACGTTCGTCCCATGAATCGGGGATGATGCTGGGGATATAGCCATGGGATATGTCGACGCGGACGCACATGTTATCGAGTCGCCGGAGACCTGGGCCTACATTGCGGAATCGGACAAGCGCCACATACCGCTTCTGGTCAACCAGGTTTGGGGCCGCGAAGTTCGCGCGGAGCACGGCCGCCGCGCCGTCGAATATTGGATCATGGACAACCGTTTCCATTCCCGTGACCAGAACATCAATTACGATGCGGAGCCCGAGTCCCGCGAGTTGTCGGACGTGTCCGCGCGCCTCGCGCACATGGACGAGCTCGGCATCGACACGCAGATCATCTTTCCGAGCGTCTTTCTGAGACCGGCGGTCCGCACCAGAGAGGCGGAGCGGGTTCTTACGCGATCTTACAATCGTTGGATGGGGGACATCTGGAAACATGCCCCGGAACGCTTGCGGTGGGTTGTCCTGCCGCCCATCCTTTCCCTCGAGCGCGCGCGGGATGAGCTGGCATGGGGCAAGGAAAACGGCGCCGTTGGCGTGTTCATGCGCGGCTATGAGTGGGAACGCTGCCTCGGCGATCCCTACTTCCACCCGTTGTATGAGATCGCGAGCGAGCTCGATCTGCCGATATGCGTGCACACCGGAAACAACTCGCTGACGCAGTTCGATTTCGTCACGGAAGACACGTCGTTTACCCGGTTCATTCAGCCCGCCGTGAACGCTTTCGTTTCGCTGATCGAGAAAGAGGTTCCGGCGAAATTTCCCTCGCTGCGCTGGAGCTTTGTCGAGGCCGGCGCCCAGTGGGTACCCTATTGCTGGCATCATCTTCGACGCCGCCTTACGCGGGCCACGGGCCAAGGTCCGTCGAAGACGTTCCTCGCCGACAACAACATCTTCGTCGCCTGCGATCCTGGCGAAGATATTCCCTACATCCTGGAATACGCCGGCGAGGACCATCTGGTCGTCGGGACCGACTACGGCCACAATGATGCCATCAGCAACATGAACGCCCTCCTGCAGCTCGCCAACCGAACGGACCTCAGCCCCGCCGTGATCGCGAAGATCACCGAAACCAACGCACGGACGCTCTATGCCCTTTAGGCGACCGCCAGTGAGTCCGGACATCCACTTTTCGCGAAGGGCGGAGGTTGGATCAACGTGAGTGTTGCGCATTCTGGCCGGTCAACCGGATGACCCGAAGCGGGCATCGGGCCTCCTCACGAATCGTGGCGCGTTGCCACCCTCCCTCGGATGAACTATGGTTTGAAGAATAAAGCGGGCACGGGAGAGAGCGAAGGCTGTCAACCTGTAAATCCCGGAAACCATTTAGGGAGGTCGTCATGCCATATCGGATGCGTAACCTTATCTGTTCCTTCGCCGCCGCCGTTTCCTTTGGTGCCGCGCTCGTGTCCGGCTCGCAAGCCGCGGAGCTGCCGAAGTCAACCCAGGACATGCTCGCCAAGCTGAAGATGGATGCCGGCATCCTCAAGGATCTGGACCAGGAACTGAACGTCCCGGCCTCCTGGATCGAGCGGGCCAAGAAGGAACCGCCGGTCGTCTTTTACGGCGGTTTTTTGCCGGCCAACCTGCCGGCGCTCCTCAAGAGCTTCAAGGCGCGGTATCCTTTCATCAAGTTCAATTATTCCCGAAGCACCCGCACCGGCCGCGTAGACAAACCCTTGATCGCCTTCAAGGAAGGGCGTGTGGTTGCCGACATCATCGACGCGCTCGGCGGAGCCATCGAGCCCTACCGCAAGGCCGGCGCGCTCGTCGACCTCAGGGACCTTCCCAATTTCAAGAACACCCATCCCGATATGCGCGCCAAGGACGGGCTATGGGTCGGGGAAAAGGTCAAGTACTGGTGCATGGCCTATAACACGAAACTGCTCAAGACAAAGAACCTGCCCAAGCGCTGGGATGACATGCTCACGATCAAGGCCCTTCACAACGGGAATATCGGCGTCTCCAATCGGCCCCATAACTGGGTTCTCCCCCTATGGACGGCGAACGGGGAGGCTTGGACGCGGAATTTCATCAGCGGCCTGTTCACAACCGTGCGCCCGCAGCTGCGCAAGGAAGGGGCGCGGGCACTGGTGGTGCTGAATATCGCGGGGGAATTCCATGCCTCGATCCCGGCCACCGATTACCGGATTGCAGAATACGCGAGAAAAGGCGCGCCTATAGCCTGGCATTGCCCCGAGCCCGTCCCAATGACGGTTTCGACGCTCGTGATCATCAAGGGCACGAAAGCACTCTATTCGTCGAAGGTCTTCCTGAACTGGTTCCTCAGCAAGGAGGGGCAGCTCGCGCAATATGTCGTCTCGGGGGGCTCGCCGGTTCACAAGGACCTCCAGGACAAGGGCTTGGTGATCTACGGCAAGGAAATCGCGGGTAAGAAGATCGCCGTGCGGACGCCCGAGAGTCTGGTGAGCGTCTTCCCGACCGTTATCAAGACCTGGAACAACGGTTGGGTCCGCGCCGGCGGCCCCATGGCGGCAAAAACCGTGACCAAGGTCAAGACCGTGTTGACCGCCGTCAAGCGGGGCGGCCGCCGGCTTTCCTTCAAGGTCGGGGGAGGGGAGCACAAGGTCAAGGTCAGCGGCTCTCGTACAGAAATCCTGATCGGGGGCAAGTCGGGTTCACGGGGAAAGCTCAAGGTCGGTATGGATTGCCAGATTTCCTACCTCGGCAACGGAAACGAGGCGCGCAAGATCGCCTGCAAATAGGATTCGGTAACCGGACTGGAGAGCGCCAAATCGGGAGGGATCGATGGCTTCGAAAATCAATCACGTGGCGATCATGAGCGCCGATTACGCGCTCGAGTACAAGTTCTACGAATCGTATTTCGGCATGCACAAACCGCCCAGTGCGAAGCCGACCCGTTCGGGGGCCATCGGCGACGGTTATGTGGGTTTGAACGTCAACCCAAGGCGAGCCGGGCGGCCCGGGCGTTTCGATCATTTCGGCATCCAGGTCGACAATCTCGAAGAGGTGGTGGGCAGGCTTCGCTCGCGCGGCATCAAGGTTCTCAAGCGGCCGAGCACGCGCCCGTTCGCCAATTACTCGACCCACGATCCCGACGGCAACGTCTTCGACCTGACCGAGGCGGGCGGCGCAAATCTGAAGGCCCTGTATACGCAAAACAGCTGGGAACAGGACCGCACCATCAGCCATTTCGGCCTGCGCACCATGCATTCGGACGAAATGGCCCGGTTCTATACCGAAGTCTTCGACCTCAAGCCCACCAACGGCCCGGTGCCCGAAGGCGGCCACGGCGTGACCGACGGCCGCGTGACGATGATGATCATGCAGTGGGACCTCGAAGATTACGCCAATACCGGGATCGTCGGCCCGGGACTCGATTACCTCGGCTTCAAGGTCGAGGACCTGGGGGCCTTCAAGGCCGACGTGGAAGAGATCTCGGCGAACAATCCGCTGCTGGCACCCTCTCCGGTGGGGACCGGCCCGGAAGGCGCCGCGCGGCTCGACATGCTGCGCCGCACCTCCATCGGCCGGTATCACATGGCGGATGTCGACGGGGTGCTGATCGACGTGACCGAATAGGCAGCAACGTCGAACCCGGCGAAGCGGGCGAGGCACCTTTTCTCGGGAGATCCTGTTTCGCGCAGCTGAGTGGATCGAAAGGCAGACAGCCTAGGCTCCAATGCCCGCCATCGGCTGTTGGCCGACATCGGAGTAACGACTGGATGGCCGGATTTCGGGCTCGTCGCGCAACGGATGCCGGCTCGTGGTCCCGCCGATCGCCCCGCGGGCGGACCCGGGGGGCGAGTGATAGGCGAATCGTTTCCTTCGTCTCAGTACCAAGAATCCCATCATAAATCAGGAGCGTCAACATGCTCACGGACAAGATCGCGGTCGTTACGGGTAGCGGGCAGGGTATCGGGAAACACGCAGCGAAAACGTTGGCCGAGAACGGTGCCAAGGTCGTCATTGCGGATCTCAACCGGGAGGCGGCGGAAGCGGCCGCGGCGGAACTCTCCGCCGTCTCCGAAACGATGGCGCAGGCCGTCGATGTTCGCGACGAAGAGGACGTGAAGAAACTGTTCGAAGCCGTGATCGGCAGGTTCGGGCAAGTCGATATCCTCGTCAACAACGCAGGCATCGTGCCGCATTTCAGTTGGGGAATTCCGCGCTGGCCGCAAGTGAGCGACATGCCGTTGGAGTTCTGGGACCGCGTCATTCGCACCAACCTCTACGGCACTTTCCTCTGTTCCAAGCATGTGATTCCCCTCATGAGGCAGCGAAACAGCGGCCACATCATCAATCTGTATGGCGGCGGCGGGACCAGGCCGCCCGGCGCGCTTGCTTACGTCGTGACCAAGGACGGCATCCGCACGCTGTCGCGGTTCCTGGCCGAAGAGGTCAGGGAGTCGAATATCTGCGTCGTCACTCTTTCGCCGGGCGTCCCGATCGCAACGGAAACGGCTCCTGAGGAGGCACGAAAGACCGTGCCGGGGCCGGAAATCCTCGGCGACGCATTCGTCCTGGCCGCTGAGGCGCCCATGGATGCGAGCGGTCAGTGTCTGGCGCACCAGGATGGCCGGCTTGTAGAGGAAGCGTGAATGCCACGTGAGCCGGTGACCCGCGCCCCGGAAATCGATCCGGAGGCAATGTCCGTTCAAAGGGTCTTTGGTGGAAGGCGCGATCCGGCGCGGGCCGGCATGTCCGCTTCGGGCTGAAGGCAGGCACTCGACCGGCGCCGGGACGGCCGGGTTTCGGGCTCCTCGACCCGATCTCCGCCTTTCGCCAAGGGCGGGCATCGGCCGGTCGATGGACGAAGTCCGCCATCCCCTTTAATATTGCGCCAAGACAGGTGTCCGGAGGGTGCCGCTTTGCCGCGGCCTCCTCGCGCGCCTGATGCAGGCTCGGAGTGGTGCCGTTCACCCCACGGGCGGAACCGGAGGACGGGCGCGAGCGGCAGGGGCCGAGTCGAGCCCTCGAACCTTCCTGACGGGATTCGCCTGGTCGGCCAATGAGAAGGGAATGCCATCATGCTTTCGAAAGAGCAGAACGAATTGATCACGCAGACCGGGCCGGGCACGCCCTGCGGGCGCCTGTTGAGGAGCTATTGGCAGCCGGTCGCGACCTCCGAGGAAATGCCGCCGGGCGGCGATCCCATCCCGATCCGTATCGTGAGCGAGGACCTGGTGCTGTTCCGGGACGATCAGGATCGCCTCGGCTTGATCGGGCGGCACTGCCCCCATCGTGGCACCGACCTCTCATACGGACGGGTCGAGGACGGCGGGCTGCGCTGCCTCTATCACGGCTGGCTGTTCGATATCGAGGGCAACTGCCTCGATCAGCCGGCGGAGCCCGAGGGGCGGAAGTTCTGCGACAAGATCCACCACACCGCCTATCCGGTTCAGGAGAACGGCGGCGCCATCTGGGCCTATCTCGGCGAGGGCGAGCCGCCCCTGATCCCCGACTTTCAGTTCCTGACGGCGCCCGAGCCCAACCGGCTCGCCTTTCGGGTGAAGCAATTGTCCAACTGGCTGCAGGGTCTGGAGAGCTCCATCGATCCCGCGCATACGACCTTCCTCCATCGCAGGCCGCCCGGGATACGGAGCGAGCGCTCCGGGACCGATGTCAGCGCCGTCAGAGGCAACAATCCTCCCGCGATCGGCACGGAGAACACGAGCTTCGGAACGCGGATCTATGCCATCCACGACGCGCCGAATGGCGGAAGGTATCTGCGGGTGAACAATTACGTCTATCCGAGCGGCACGACAGCCTCGCAATCGGGGGATGACGTTTCCTATCAGGGGCGCGTTTACGTCCCCATCGACGATTTCAGCCATTACCGGTTCGAGTTCTTCTTCAGCCGCAACAAGCCCATGGACAAGGAACGGCTTCGGAAGAACCGGGAAAAGAACGTGGCTCCCGACCATCGGCACGTCAGGCGCGCCGAGAATCGCTACCTACAGGATCGCGAGGAAATGAAACATGGCGGCAGCTGGAGCGGCATGGGCCTCCATTTCCCATCGCAGGATGCCTTTGCGATCGAGACCCAAGGTGCCATCCAGGACCGCACGAAGGAGATGCTCGGTTCGAGCGACATCGTCATCACGTCGGTGCGGCGGACCCTCCTTAACGCGATCAAGGACATCGAGGGCGGCAAAGCCGCTCCGGGCCAGATCCGCGACCCTTCACGGGGCATCTTCGCCGATTTCATCTGTGTCGCGGATTACATCGAGGACGGCGAGGACGGGCCGAGCTATTGCCGCCGGGCGCTCGCCGAAAGGGAAGCGGCGGCGCTGGAGTGAGGCAAGGCCCGCGGCCGGCGCGGCCGTTGATCACCCTCGCCGCGGCCGGCGCGCCCCCTTGGCAGGCATCGCGAGGGGGGCGGAGCCGCAGCTCAACTAGTTGGCCTTGCGCTTCTTTTTCTTCCGCCGCTCGCCCTTGGGCCCCCCGCCGCTCTTCCAGTACGGGTCCCAGACCTTCTTCAGCTTCGGCATATCGACGGCCTGCAGCCCGGGGTCGTGAAAGGCCAGCGGCTTGCCCAGGATTTCCTTCGGGAAGGGGACGAACTGCTCGGTTTGCAGGGCCTTGTGAATGGGCCGCGCCCCGTTGTGGCGATACTGGGACAACTGCCCCTCCATGCTGAGAAGCCAGTTGAGGAACAGCTTGCCGGCACCGGCATTCGGGCTGCCCTTGATCATGCCCATGGCCGAGGGGTTCACCATCACCATATCCGGGCAATGGAATGAGACCGGCGCCCCCTTTTCACTGACCCTGATGACCATGTAGGCGGCGACCGCGAGGACGGCCTTGAACTCGCCGGCGCCGGTCAGCGCGGTGAGCGCGGTCATTCCCTCCTTGCGCCGCTCGGGATCGAGCGTGGTGTAAACGCCCTTGATGAACTGGGTGGTCCATTCGGGGCCCTTTTCGCCCCAGAGCGGCAGCAACCATGCCCCGACGCCGGACCACAGCGCGGTCTTGTGGTTCTGGAGCGCCTTGGCATTCTTGAGATCATCCCAGGTCTTCGGCAACTCGCTCTTCTTCACCAGATTGGTGTTGTAGGCGAGGCAGTAATAGCGCAGGCGGCCCAGGATCCAAGGCTTTGAACTTACCCCGAACTTGGCGGGAATGTTGGCGCGGTTGGGGAGGTCCGTCAGGTCCTCTAGGGCGCTGGCCTTCTGGTAGAGAGCGAGACCGGTGTTGAGGCTGTCGACGACATCGGTGATGACCCGGCCTTCGCGATAGGCGATGAGGGGCTTGATGACGCGGGTGTTCCGGCTCCCCTGGCTGTACTCGACCTTTATGAACGGGTAGCGCTCGCGGAACGGGGCGACCAGGCGCTCGAAGTCCCGGGCCCTGTTGGTCCCGCTGACTCTGAGCTGGCCGGTCTTCTTGGCGCCCGCGATCCAGGCGGCGGGCACCTTGTGCTCATCTTCCCATTTCGCCATCGCCTGCGGGGAAATCTTGTATTCCTTGGCAAGCGTCAGGACCGAGGCCGGTGTTTCCCCCGATGCCGGCGCGGCGGCCCCGACGGCGAGCGCAAACGTCGCCGCCGCCCCGACCAGAATACGCGGCACAGGTGCCCGTCCATTGATATCGCCCATAATGTGACCTCCCGTTACGATCATTTCTTGCGGCATGTTCCGAGGCACCGCGTCGGAACCGTCAAAGAACGCCTGCCGGGCCGAAGGCCCGACTGCGATGGCGACCAAGCCACACATCGATCCCTTTGCGCCATCCCGCCGTTGCAAAGGCAGCGGATTCCACCGCCCCTTTCCCTGTCGATCGGGACTGTTGGCCGTCCCGGCAATGATAACGGCCCAATCGTGGACGGGAAAACCCATATTTTCGTCGTATCTCCCACGGGCCTTGCTGAGGTCCTGACGCGGCGCCACTTCCGGGGGCCGACATGGAAAAGCCCGCCCGGTGCAAGCAAGTGCCGTCGCAAGCGAGGTCTCGAGGCGCGATCGGCGCCGACGCACCCTGGCACGCAGGCCCCCCTGTCGAGCCGGATATCCTCACCGGTTTCCGGCTAGACTTTCCTGCCCTTCGGGTCCAAGAGGATTGCTTTGGTGATCCATTGACGCCGGTAGGTGGTGTCCCTATCTCAGCGGCAGCCCGGCCCGTACGACCCGGACGGGGCCAAACCTTGGGAAGGCTTCCCCGTGATTCGATTCCGTCGCCTTTTTGACCTCGCCTCGGACTCCGACCGCCGGCGGTTCGACGATGTGGTCGAACTGTTCAAGCGCAGCTTCCCCGACGAGGTCGCCGTACTGGACCGTATGGTCGGCTTGGCCGAAAGCCGTGTGCCGGAAGACTTCGGCTGGGTCCTGCTGTTAGCGGAACACGGACGCGGCGAGGTCCTCGGATTTTCCTTCAGCCTCTATTTTCCCGACCTTCGCTTCGGCTATCTCTACTACATCGCAAGCCATCCCGAACGGCGCGCCCGCGGCATTGGCGGAGCGCTGTACGAGGCGAACCGTGAACTTCTCGTCGCCAAGGGCGCGCGGGGAATGTTTTTCGACGCGGGACCGGACGAGAAGGCGAAGCTCAAACATCCGGAGCTGTTACGGATCAACCGCAGCCGTCTCAAGTTCTACGAACGCTACGGCGCCCGGCCCATTGTCGGGACCGAGTACGATTCAATCCCCAATCCCGCCAATGACGGCTATCAGACGTTCTTGCTGTTCGATCCGCTGGATCGGAAGCAGCCATTATCCGCGCGGGAGGCCCGGCGTTTCGTGCGGCGGATGTTTCATGCCCAGTATGGCCTCGCCGCCGATCATCCGTATGTGCGGCAGGTAACAAGGTCTTTCAGGGACGATCCCGTTCGGATCCGCCCGCCCGTCTACACCGAATCGTCGGCTGCGGTGCCCACGGAACGAAACCGCTGGCTGCGGCCGATCAAGATGATCGTGAGCGAGCGCCATAGCATTCACCATCTGAAGGAACGGGGCTACGTGGAGCGTCCGGTTCGGGTCGACGCCGTGCTCCGCGGGTTGCGCGATCTGCCGGTCGAGACCTTACCGCGGCGAAGGTTCGGCCTTGAACCGGTGCGCGAGGTGCATGATCCGCATCTCGTTCATTATCTGGAAGCGGTGTGCGAGCAGCTGAAACCCGATGAGCTGGTCTACCCCGAGGTGTTTCCGATCCGGCGGCCGGACCGCCGGCCGCGCGAGCTCGCCTCCCGCGCGGGATATTTCTGCGTCGACACCTTTACCCCGCTGACCCACAACGCCTGGCCCGCGGCGCGCGATGCCGTGAATGCGGCCCTCACCGGCGCGGGGTTGATTCTGGCCGGCGAACGGATCGCCTATGCGCTTTGCCGTCCTCCCGGCCATCATGCCGAACGCTCGGTCTTTGGCGGGTTCTGCTACCTCAACAACGCCGCCATCGCGGCCCACCGACTTTCCAAGAGCGGCCGGGTTGCCCTCCTGGACATCGATTACCACCACGGCAATGGGTCGCAGGACATCTTTTACCGGCGTGCGGATGTCTACACCCTGTCGATCCATGGAACGCCAAGCCTGTCCTACCCACATTTTGCCGGTTTCGAAGACGAGCGCGGCGAAGGAGAGGGCAAGGGATTCAATCGGAACTATCCGTTGCGACGGGGCGTCGACGATGCCCGCTATCTGGAGGTGCTGGACGAGGCGTTGCGTCAGGTCAAGCGGTTCCGTCCCGATTTTCTCGTCGTCTCGCTCGGTTTCGACATCATGAAGGGCGATCCCACGGGATCGTTCCTCGTGACGGCTCAGGGCATGCGCAGGATCGGCACCGCGCTCGGCCGGCTGGGTCTCCCGATCCTGGTCGTTCAGGAAGGCGGCTACTCGGTGGTCAATCTGCGCCAGGGCGCCCGCGCTTTTTTTCTCGGTCTCAGCAGCACGTGGTACTAGGCGGGCAGCGTGCCGGCCGAATGGCGGCGGCTTCCCCCTCGGACCTACCCGCCCTTCTTCTTTTCCTGCACCGCGGTAAAGCCCTCGAACCGGGGCGGGCCGAGATAGACCTCCTTGGTCGCCCGGCCCGCCTGGGCGTGGGCCTTGCGGAAGGCTTCCGAGCGCGTCCAGTCCTCGAACGCCTGCTCCGATTCCCAGACCGTGTGGGAGGCGTAGAGCGTGTGGTCTTCCTCCTCGGGCCCGCGCAGGAGGTGGAAGACGACGAAGCCGGGTATCTCCTCGAGGTAGGACTCGCGCTCGCTCCAGATCCGCTCGAACTCGGCCTCCTTGCCCTTCCTGATGCGAAAACGGTTCATGGCGATGAACAGCATGGCCGGTCTCCGGATTTGGCGGTAGGGTTTCCCGGCGGCGCGCCCCGGGGCCTCAGAGGTTCGAGGTGCGCACGTCGACCACGGCGACGCCGCCGTCCTCCACCACCTTGACGGCGGCCCGGAAGACGCGCCTGAGGTCGCCGGGCTCCGTGATCGGACCCCAGGTCCTCGCGCCGTGGGCTTCGGACACCTTGGCGAGGTCGACCTCGGGATCCCGCGTGGTGGTGCCGATATAGGCGTTCTCGGGCGGACGGCCGCGGAGCTTGGCGACGTTGAACTGGTGCTCCTCGTCATTGTACCAGGAGGTGTTGTTGTTGACCACCAGCAGCAGCGGCACGTGATAGTGGACGGCGGTCCACACCGCGCTCATTCCCATCAGGAAGTCGCCGTCGCCGATGATGCCGAGGGGGAAGCGGCCGTCGGCCATGCAGGCGAAGCCCGCGCCCACCGACGCCCCCGGGCCGTGGCCGAGGCCGCCGCCCGAGGAGTGGCCCATGTACTGGCCCGCGCCGTCGAACTTCCACACCCCTTCGGGCCAGCTGCGGTGGTTGCGCAGCGTCAGGTACCAGGGCTTGCGGCGCACCGCCTGCCAAAGCTCCGCCACCATGCGCTGGGGCGAGATCGGGTTTTCGTCCCAGCGCGCCTTGAGCCGCGCCTCCTGGGCCGCGCTCAGCGCCGCCTTGTCGCGGGCGATGGCGCGCACGCGTCGGGCCGCGCGGTCGGCGAAGCCCTTGGTCTTGCGCCGGCGCCTGCGCACCGCGTCGATGATCTGGCCGAGGCCGGTCATGGGATCGGCCAGCACCTGCAGCGCGGTGTCGGGGATGGCGCCGCCGACCCGGTTCCAGGTGCGGTCCGAGGCCTCGTTTAGGCTCAGGTCGATGACCTTGGCACGCCTCGCATCCGGGGTCTTGTAGGCCTGCCAGTCCTTGCCGTAACCGCCGACGGCGGAACGCACGTCGGCGCAGTCGATGGCGAGGATCACGTCGGCCTTGGCGAGGGTCTCCCGCGAGCCCGTCAGGTTCTGCTTGTGCGCCGTCGCCATGCAGACGAAGGTGCGGTCGTCGCGGTAGGCGGCACCCAAGAGCTCCACCAGCTCCCTGATCGGCTTGTTGGCGTCGGGCGCATAGCCGAGCCGGCCGCCGATGATCAGGGGATAGCGCGCCTTCATCAGCATGTCGACGGCCGCCTCCACCACGTCCTCGCGCGCGGCCGGCGGCGGCGGCGCCTGGAAGCAGGACTGGTCGATGTCGTGGATGGTGATGGGGCCGTCGAGCGCCTGCTCCTGCAGGCCGGAATCGAAGGCGATATAGACCGGACCCTTGGGACCGGTGTTGGCGATCTTGTAACCCCGGACGATGGAATCGAGCACCCCGTCGACGGTGGTCGCCTCGTCGTCCCATTTGACGAAGGAGCGCACCACCTCGCCCTGGGTGTTGGCGGAATGGAGGTAGTCCACCGGCCCCCTGAGGTCGATGTCGCCGGGCCCGGACCCGCCCAGGATCAGCGCCGGCTGTCCCGAGCAGTAGAGGTTGAAGACCCCCATGGCGCCGTGCAGCAGCCCGACCAGGTTGTGCAGGATGCAGAGTGCGGGTTTGCCCGAGGCCGTCGCATAGCCCTGGGCCAGCGACACCACCACGTCCTCGTGCAGGCCGAGGATCACCTTGGGGTTCCGGTTGGCATTGTAGTTCACGAGCGAATCCTGAAGCCCCCGGTAGCTCGAGCCCGGATTGAGGAAGGCGTATTCGAAACCGTAGCGCGACAGCAGCTCCGCCACCGCGTCGGAGCCGTATTCCGGCCGGTTGCGCTTGCGCGTCTTGACCGCCACCTCCACCTCGGCTGCGGCCTTGTAGGGAGCCGGTTTCGACGGACGTCTGGTCTTTCCTCGGGCGGCGCGTGCCATGGTGGGATCCTCCTTTTCTGATTGGTTCGCTCGCGGGCCGTGCATCTTACAAAGGCTCGCACGTGAGTACCATCGCGAGTCTGCCTTTTCCCGCTAGAGCAGTTCGAGTTTTCGGAAGCTGGTATATCCGTCGGGACCGATGATGACGTGGTCCCTGAGGATGATCCCGAGCCGCGTCGCGGTCTCGTGGAGCTCGTTGGTCAGGGCGATCTCCGAGTTCGTCGGAATCGGGCTCCCGCGCGGATGGCTGTGGACCAGGAGGAGGAACATCGCATCGAGCACCAGCGCGCGCTTGATCACTTCCCGGGGATAGAGATGGGTGCGAACGATGGGGCCCTGCTGCTGAATCTCGTCGGCGATCAGCGCGTGCCCGCGGTCGAGGTACAGCACGCGGAAATGTTCCTTCTCATCCTGCCTGACGGCGAGAAGGCAGTAGTCGATCAGCTGCAGCCATGAAGAGATCACGGGCAAGTCCCTGACCTGCGTCCGGACGAACCGTAGGGCGCTGGCATGGGCGAATTTCAGCGCGAACGCCACCTCGTCGGTGACCCCGTCGATCTGCCTGATCCGATCGACCGGGGCGGCGACCAGGTCGGCGTAGATCGGAAAATGCGTACACAGGGACCGCGCGAGGGTGTCGGCGTCGGCATCGGGGGCGAAGCCCCTCAGGGTCAGTTCGATGAATTCCTCGTTCGAGAGGGGCGCTCCCAAATTTTTGAAGAATTCGTCAAGGGCTTGTTCGTCAATGTAACGGCTATTGTTCTTATCATTCACCGCGTCTCCTCCGCCTAAAGTATTTTTATATATCTACTTTCTTCTTCCCCGTTTAGTGATAGAGGGGCCCCGCCGCGCGCGCTCTTCTCCCGCCGGGAGTGCGAGCGTTCGAGCGGAAAGCCCATCGGGAGTGTGAACCGATGATACATTCTATAACAACCCAATATAAACCTTGACATTACAAGGGATTAGCAGCCCGGTGCCGCAGCGACCCCGCGCCCGCCGGCGGGCGGGCCGGACCGCGCCCGGAGACCGGCGGAGGCGGGGGCGGTCGGCGAGGTTGCCAATTCCGGGACGACGCGTACTATTGATAGTAATTGCGAATATCCCATAAGAATTGATGGGGACTCAGGAATACATCTAAAACGGTAAGGAGGGCGGGGCCCATGATGATCGATGCCGATACCCATCTCAGGGAGGATTTCCACCTCGATCAGGTTTATCCCTTGGAGGGCGAATTCGCCGGCCTCAGGCCGAAGTGCGTCGGTGACGGCGCCTACCATGAGGTGCGCTATCGGCACCGTCTAAGCCCCTGGACGGCGCGGGCCGAGTCCGGTCACTCCCACAAGAGCCTCTACGATCCCGGGCGCTGGGAGGGACGGATCGCCCGCATGCAGGCGGAATCCATGGACATGGACAGGCGCCTCGCCGCCTTCCGCGAGGCCGGGATCGACAAGCAGATCCTGTTCGGGACCAACATGGACGTTCCCGTCCTCAACCGCGGGGAACTGGGCGCGACGCTGTGCCGGCTGTACAACGACTGGGTGGCCGGCCTCGTCAGAGGCCACGAGGACGCGCTCTACCCGGTGGGGCTGTTGCCCATGGGAAGCCCGAAATCGATGCCGGGGGAGCTCACCCGCGTGGTCAAGGAGCTCGGGTTCAAGGCCGCGCTCCTCGGCGCCTATTCGCTCGATCACACGCTCGACGAGGACGTCTTCGATCCCGTCTACGCCAGGGCCGGGGAGCTCGGCGTCCCCCTCTTCGTGCATCCCAATTCGCGCGGCGAGATGACGAACCGCTTCAAGAACTTCTACATCATGCACACCATCGCCCGGCCGACGAACTGCACGGCGGCGCTGGTGGCTCTCGTCATCGGCGGCGTGTTCGAGCGTTTCCCCAAGCTCCGGGTCGCGTTCTTCGAGTGCAACACCGAATGGATGCTCTATTGGATGCATCGCATGGACGCGACCTACGAATACCTGAAGGAGGATTACGCGCCCTATCTCGCCATGAAGCCGTCGGACTACGTGCGGCGCAACTGCCTGCTTTCCTGCGAATCCCACGAGCCGCACCTGCCCCAGGCGATCGAGGAGATCGGCGAGGGCAGCCTGGTAATGGCGTCGGACTATCCCCACTGGGATGCGGGCTTCCCCATGGTGGTCCGGGAATTCGAGCAGCGCACGGACCTGACCGGGCGCCAGAAGCAGTTGATCACCTGCGAGAACATCCGCGAGCTGATGGGCCTCTGAAGCGGGCAAGAGAAAACCCCCGGGCCGGTGCCCGGGGGTTTCGTGGTGCGCTGGCGGATGCGCGTCACATGCAGGCGATCGCGCTCGGCGTGCGGCCCTTGTAGGTCACAGTGCAGGCCATGCCCGACTTGAGGTCGGACGCCTTGGCCTTCTTGCCGCCGACGGTGATCTTGGTCTTCTTGCCCTTGACGCTGAGCCGGGCCTTGACCTTCTCGCCTTTTTCCGACGTGCCGGCAAAGCTCAGCTTCTTGCCCTTGCCGCCGACCTTGGTGAGCTTGCCCTTGGCAGTGATGACGGGCAGCTTGACGATCTCCACCTTGCCGGGCGGCTGCGAGGCCTTCTGCAGCGCTTCGACGATATCCGGCGGGTAGGAAAAGATATCCTTGAGAAGGGCCGTCATCTCCTCATGGTAGATGGGGGCGAGCTCCATCTTGCTCTTCTTCATGTCGGCGGCGAGCTGGGGATCGGTGCTCACCTTCTTGAAGGCTTCGGACACGGCCGCGAAACGGGCCTTCGGCACCTTCGGTCCCATGAAATAGGGATAGCCGAATTCGTTCATCGCGAATTTAAGGAACAGGATCTTGCGGGTGCGCTCGTCCTTGGCGAGATCGACCGCCCAGGGGACGTCCTTCAGCCTGGGATCGGGATTCTTCTTGGCTCCCATCTGGTACAGGATGTGGATCTTGCCCGCCTGGTACCTCTTGGAATTGGGTCCGCTCAACAGCGCCGACCAGGAATGGGTCGAACGGCCCATGACCTCGCCCCGGTCCGCGGCGAGGTTGATCTCGCTGCCGCCCGGGTAGCCCGCAATCACCCTGAACTTCATGCCGAGCAGGTTGCGCAGCATGTGCGCGGCCGTGACCGAATCCGAAATGACGCCGGTGCCGCCGACGATGAACTCCTTCTTGTAGAGATCCTCGACGGTCTTGATCCCATGACCGGCCCAGGCGATGGCGATGCTGGTTTCACGGTTGAGGGATCCCAGCCAATTCGCTTTCAGGGGGTCCATCTTCAGCTTCGATGCCTTGCCCGTGACGATGGTGTCCACCGGCACGCTGCGCAGGGGCGCGGCGATCACGGTGCCGTCCTGTTTCGAGACGTTGTAGACGTAGTTGGCCATCACCAGCGACCCGCCGCCGGTCATGTTCTTGGCGATGATGCTGGGGTTGCCCGGAATGTACTTCTGCAGATACCGCGCGGTCAGCCTGGCGTAGCGGTCGTAGCCGCCGCCCACGGACAGGCCGATCAACATGGTCATCCGCTTGCCCTTGTAGAAGTCGCTGATCTCGTCGGCATTGGCGGGCAGGGTCTGCGACGTAAGCAACATGCCGGCCGCGGCCGAGACCGCGCCCAGTGCTGAGAATCGGTTCATGACTTCCTCCCGTTTGACTTCCGCACCGCCAAGCGGGCGGGCGGCCTAGGTCACAACTATACCTCCCCGGGCGCCGAACCGGCCAAAAAAATGCCCGGCCCCGAAGGGCCGGGCGGGACGGTTATTTCTTCTGGTCGCCTCGACCGCCGTCGGAGCGCCTGCGCTCGAGCGCGTCCTCGGGTTCGATCCAGGCGTCGATGCAGTAGCGGCCGCCGGCGGCGACCACCTTGCGCCCGCGCTGGAGTGCCGCGGCGAGCTCCTTGCCCGACCGCACCGGCCCTTCCGCCTGGAAGCCCTGGGCTTCGGCGAACTTGCAGACGTCGGGGGCCGGGTCGTCGATGCGCAATCCGATCCAGCGGTTCTCCGGCGCCCGGCCGCGCAGGTCGGCGACGTGATGCTGGTGGGCCTCGTCATTGAAGTAGGAGCGGTTGTTCATCACCACCGCGAGCAGCGGGATGCGCATGCGCGAGGCGGTCCACAGCGCGTTCACGCCCATGGAATAGTCGCCGTCGCCCAGCATGGTCACCGGGATGCGGCCGCGATCGCGATAGGCCAGCGCGCAGCCGACCGACTGTCCCGGCCCGGCGCCGACGCCGCCGCCCGAATCGTTGCCCGAGAAGTCGAGCGGGCTGGTCCACCGCGCCGCCGTGCCGGGGAACCCGGTGGAGATGTGGCAGAGCGAGATCTTGGGATCGCCGCAGATGAAGTTGGACATGGTCAGGTGGAAGTCCTGGCCGAGCATGGGGCCTTCCTGCCTCGGTTTGGCCTTGGCCGCCGCGGACTTGGTCCAGTGGCGGATGCGCTTCACCGCGGGCTTGAGCTTCGGCTTGCCGGTCGGCTTGCCCCTGACGCCGAGCTCGTCGAGCATCTGCTGGACGAAGGTGTCGGGATCGGCCAGCACGTTGATGTCGACGGCGGGAAGCGCCTGGTAATCCATGTTCCAGCCGTTGTGCAGGTACTGCTGCAGGGAGACGTTGATGATCTGCGCGCCGATCGGGTCCTGGGTCTGGGCGTTGCCGGTGCACAGCCTTAGGAACCCGGCGAAATCGGCCCAGCCCAGGTTCAAGAGGAGGTCGGCCTTGTTGATCAGGTCCTTGTTCTCCTGGGGCGGGCGCACGCAGGGCGCGACCACGTGGGACGGATGCTCGGTCGGGAACATGGAGCCCGCGCGCAGGTTGGAGAGCACCGCGCAGCCCAGCGCCTCGGCGAGCTTCACGCGGTTGTCCCAGGCCTCCTGGCTGCGGCTGCCCCGGCCCAGCAGCATCACCGGCACCTTGGCCTTCTTGATCGCGGCGATCGCCTTGCGCACGGTCTCGCGGGTCGCGGCCGGCGGCGGCGCGGGCTGGTAGCGGTCGACGTCGGGGATCTTCACGCCCGGCGGCAGCGGCGCTTCCTGGAGGCCCGCGTCGAGGCATATATAGACCGGCCCGCGGGGCTGGGAGCGCGCGATCTGGTTGCCGCGCAGCACCGCCTCGATGGCGGCCTGGGCCGACTGCGGCTCGTCGTCCCACTTGATGAAGTTGCGGATCAGGCCGCCGTGGTCCTTTGTGGTGTGGATCCAGTCGATCCAGGGACGGCGGATGTTGGCGTCGATGGGACCGTTGGCGCCGAACATGACCATCGGCGCGCGGCCCTCGAAGGCGCAGAAGATCGCCATCGAGGCGTGCAGCAGGCCGACATTGGTGTGGATGGCGACGGCCATGGGCTCGTCGGCGACCCGGGCGTAGCCGTCGGCGATGGCGACGGAATGTTCCTCGTGCAGGCAGATCAGCATCTGCGGGTTGTCGTTGCCGAGGTAGTTGACGATGGAATCGTGGAAGCCGCGATAGCTCGCCCCCGGCACCAAGGCCATATACTTGAAATTGCATTTGCGCGTCACTTCGGCGATGGCGTCCGACGCCCAGCCCATGCGCGGATTGCCGAGCTTGATGGGGCGGTCGACGGCGGCCGTGGGATTGGACGGCGCGGATGCCTTGGATGCCTTGGATACAGATCTACGCCGGGGCTTGACAGTCGCCATGGTTTCTCTCCCTGAAGGGTTTCTGTTTGTCCGCACGGGGAACACGGGGAAAAAGTGAGCGGATCATAGCAGCGACGGGCATCGGGGCAAGCCCCGTTCGACGCCGCGAAGAAAATCGCGCGGGACGACGATGGGAGGAGTCCCGATCAGAGCGTGATGGTGCCGAGGGTGAGGCTTTCGCCGATCTCGAACTCGACGGTCTTGGAGGGGAAACCGTCGATTTCGATCCTCACGATATAGCCGCCGCTGCCGGGGTCGAGACGGTCGATCCTGAAATCGCCGAAGGCGTCGGTTTCGACGCGCGCGATTTCCGCCCCGCCCTTGAGCAGGATGACGGTGGCGCCTGCGATGCATTCCTCCCGTCCCTCGACCGCGCCCGCGACCGATCCCGCGACGAAGCACTTGGTGAAGCGATAGAGGTTCTTGTAGAGCACCCGCGGCTTGGTGGCCGCCTCGGGCTTGAGCTCCTGCAGGCCCTCGTCGGCGCGGATCTTCTGCATCTCCGAATCCTCCACCTTGAGCGCGCGGAAGGCGCCGGTGGGGCAGGCGGTGGCGGCGCGCGGCTCGCTCCAGCCCGCATCCAGCAGGTGGGCGTCGAAGGGCCAGGCCTGGGGGATGTTCTTCTCCTCGTTCCAGAACACGGCGCCGTAGGGGCAGGCCTCCATGATCTGCTTCTGGCCGACCGACTTCTCCGGATCGATCAGGACGATGCCGTCGGCGCGCTTGGTGACGGCGCCGTTCTCCGCCGCCTTCATGCAGGGCGGATCGTCGCAGTGCTGGCACATGACCGGCATGTAGGCGACGTCGACCAGCGGCGGCTGGCCGCGCTCCCTGCGCTCGATGTCGATCCAGCGGTGGCCGTGCTTGGGCATCTCCGCGGCGACGCCCGGCCATTCGTTGCCGACGTATTCGTCCTGGGTCGCGAGCGTGCAGACGTTGCAGTTGGTGCATTCGCCGACGTCGATGATGAGGTTCCACTTTTCCATGAGCTCAGTCCTTCGACGATACGAGCTGCTCGACCGCCACCTTCGGCTGCTCCTTCCGCGTGAGCGGCACCTCGCTGGCCCGCGCGGCCTCGTAGGACTCGGAGACGAAATCGGGAGTGCCGTCCCAGGGCTCGATCTCGACCAGCGCGGAGGACGCCGACATGGCGTGGCCCTGCTTGAGCTGGGAGCGCTTGGGCGACAGCAGGTTGAGGCAGCCGCCGATATCCACCGAGCGTCCGGGCTCGCCCGCGGGCTGGTAGTTGGCCGAGGATTCGTAGCCGTGGGCGATGCCTTTGGGCAGCCGCGCGGTGATCTGGGCGGCGCAGATGACGGCGCCGCGCTCGTTGAAGACCTTGACGAGATCGCCGGTCGCAATTCCCCGGGCCTCGGCGTCGGCCGCGTTCAAGCGGATGATCCAATAGTAATGCCCGTCGATCAGCATGCGGTGATCGGGGATGTCGAGCAGGAAGCTGTCCTTGCCGTCGCCCTGGGTGTGGAAGCTGAACCGGGGATGGGGCGTGAGCAGGTAGAGCGGAAACTTGGCGAAGCGCTCGGTGTCGTGCGCCCCTTCGAAGGCGGGGTCGTAGCGCAGCACCGGCGGGCGTTCGGGATCGTCCGCATCGAAGCGCTTCAGGCTCTCGCAGTCGAACTCCAGCAGCCCCGACTGGGTCTGCAGCCCCTTCAGGAACTCCTCCGAATAGTCGGAGGGCAGGGGATGGGGCTCGGGCACGTCCTTCTTGCGGCCCTCGGCGAACCAGCGGAAGGAGGTGGGCGCGCGCAGCTCCTCCTTCTCGGCCGGAACCACGTAGTAGCCCTTGCGGATGAATTCCGGCCACGAGATGAACTTGGAAAGCTCGGTGGCGTCGAACTGGCGCTTGACCCAGTCGAGCTCGGTCATGCCCTCGGAGAAATAGGCGCTGAGGCCGAGCCGCTTGCAGATGTCGTTGAAGATCTCGAAGTCGGACCGTGATTCGCCCATGGGCTCGATGCACTTGTGCTGGAAGACGATGACCCGGTGGTTGAGCTGCATCTGGCCGTGATGGGCGTAGCCGCCGAGGCCGGCCCATTCGGAGATGTCGGGGCGCTCGAAATTGGTGCAGGCGGGCAGGACGACGTCGGCGAACTTGGCCTCGCCCTCCATCCAGATCGACTGGTTGACGACGAACTCGAGGTTGGCCGAGCGGTAGGCCGCGACCCAGCGGTTGGTGTCGGGCATGGTGGCGATGGCGGAGCCGCCGTACTTGTAGAGCATGCGCACCATGGCCTGGCCGGGCTTGGGATAGACGATCTTGTTGAACTGGGCCTCGATGGTCTTGCCGTCCCACATGTAGCCTTCCGCCTTGCCCTCGAGGATCGCCTCGGGGAAGAAGAGGCGGGGGATCTTTTGGCTCGCCGAGTTGATGGTGGGCAGCTGCGGCATGCGCTGGAAAAGCTCCACCGCCATGGCGGTGTGCTCCATGTCGCCCGACATGCCGCCCTCGGCGTAGCCCGGGAAATAGAAGTTGAAGTCGACCGGCGTGCCCCATTGCAGGTTGCCGAAGTTGATGCCCGGCTTGCCGAGTCCCTGCATCGCCATCAGGCAGACGCAGACCCGCGCCCACTGGATGCCGGTGGCGTTGCGGCAGGCGCCGCCGTGCCCCGTGCCCCAGCCGCCGGCCCCGAGATAGGTGCGCTTGGTGCCCCATTCGCGGGCCAGCGCCCGGATTTCGCGCGCCGGGACGCCGGTCTCCTCGGCCGCCCATTCCGGCGTCTTCGGCGTTCCGTCCTCGTCGCCGAGGATATACGCCTTCCACTTGTCGAACCCCTTGGTCCGGGTCGCGACGTACTCCTTGTCATAGAGGTCCTCGGTGATCCAGACATAGGCCAGGGCCATGCCGAGCGCCGGCGAGGTCGTCGGCCTGGGGGCGATCCACTTGCCGCCGAGGAACTGGGCCGTGTCGTTGTAGTAGGGGTCGATGTGGACGATCTTGATGGCCGACTGCTTGAGCCATTGGCGGCGCACCGTGCCCTCGAAGGCGCCGTAGGCGCCCGACGTCGCCTCCGGGTTGGCCGACCAGAAGACGATCATTTCGCAGTTCTTGAGGCAGTCCTCGACGGTGCCGTAGTTCTCGCACTGCCCGACACGCAGGGAGTAGCCCCAGTGGTGCGAGGCCCCCCAGTACCAGCCCTCCCAGCTGTCGGGGTTGTGATGCACCTCGGTATGACCGATCGCGTTCATGAAGCGGAAATTGGCGCTGAGGTAATAGCCGATATTGCCCCAGGTGTGATGCGAGCCATGGGAGGAGGCAATGGCGCCCGGGCCGTAATCGCGCTTCATGCGCTTGATCTCCGCAGCCACGATGTCGAGCGCCTCGTCCCAGGAGATGCGCTCGTAGCCCGACACGCCGCGGTTCTGGGGATTGCGTTCGCCGTTGGGATCGAAATCGACCCGCTTCATCGGATAGAGGCAGCGGTCCGGCGAATAGATCACCGATTTGTAGTTCTGGCCGTGGGGCGCGAGCGTCGTCTTGCGCGGCGGCGTGAACGCCTTGCCGCGGGCCTCAATCGTCCAGGGCTGCGCGTCGGTGTCGTCGAAGGTGATCGGGGTGATGCGCTGGATCTTGCCGTCGCGCACGTAGACGAAGACCGGGCCGCCGTTGGTCATCGAGGTGTAGCGCACGGCGCCGTCGCCCTGCGGGATGCCGTATTTCCATCCCACCGTCTGGGTCAGCAGGATGGTGCGGGTGAACCAGGAGGTCAGCTCGTCCGGTCCCTCCATCTTGAGCTTGAAGTCCTTGAGCGCGTCGATCTGCTGCTGCTGGTCGATCGGCGGCATCAGCAGCTCGGCGGCGATCTTGGCGTTCTTGAAGGAGAGCATGACCTCGGCTTCGGGATCGACGCCGGCGCCGGAGACGACCTTGCCGTCCGCGAAGCGGAACCAGCGCCCGACGGATCCGTCGGCGGTCTTGATCTGCGCCGTGAAGCTCTTCTCCTTCAGGCGTTCGGCGAAGGAGGGGTAGCGCCAGGCGCAGTAGCGGAACAGCCGGTAGAGACCCCACAGGATCAGGGAGAAGCGGGAAAAATTCATGGCAGTGCTCCCAAACGCCACCGTCTCGGCGGCGTCGCGGTTTCTTCGGGCCGCCTACTCGGCGGCGATGGGATTGACCAGGATGCCGATCTTCGTGATCTCGACTTCGACCGTGTCGCCCGGCTTCATGAACACCGGGGGATTGCGCTTGAAGCCGACGCCACCCGGCGTGCCCGTCGAGATCACGTCGCCGGGCCTGAGCTCCGTGAAGGTGGTGATGTATTCGATCAGCGTCGGGATGTCGAAGATCAGCAGGTCCGTCGTCGTGTTCTGCATCACGTTGCCGTTGAGACGGGTGGTGAGCTCGAGCTGGGTCGGTTCGCCGAGCTCGTCGGCGGTCACCATCCACGGCCCGAAGCCGCCGGTGGCGGGGAAGTTCTTGCCCGGCGTCCACTGGATGGTGTGGTTCTGCCAGTCGCGCACCGAGCCGTCGTTGTAGATCGAGTAGCCGGCGACGATCGAGGCCCAGTCGGCGGCCTTCACGTGGCGCCCGGGCTTGCCGATGATGACGGCGAGCTCGCCTTCGTAGTCGAAGCTGTCGGAGGCCGCGGGCTTGACCATGGGCTGCTTGTGGCCGCACTGGGTGTCGGCGAAGCGGATGAACAACGCCGGGTTGTCGGTCGGCGCGCGGCCGGTCTCCTCCCGGTGGGCCTTGTAGTTGAGGCCGACGCAGACGATCTTGTCGGGATTGCCGATGACCGGCCGGAAGGTGACGGCATCGATGCCGTGATCGGGGCTCGCGCCCGACGCCGCCTTGGCCGCGTCCGCGAGCCCGCCGCCCGCGAGCAGCGCCTTGAGATCGGGATAGGTGCCGCCGATCCGCGCGGACAGATCGACGATCCCCTCGCCGCTGACCACGCCATAGGCGTCTTTGCCGTTCGCCGTATAACTGACAAGTTTCATACCCGCAATTCCCCCTGTTCGAAGTTTCCTGTTCCCCGGCGTTCCGCGGCCCGGGACCGGCTCAGCTGCGCATCCAGGCGACGCCCCAAAGGTTGAGCGTGTACGGCTCGTGCTTCCAGAGCCTCGCCGCCATGTCGCGGTCCATGTGCTCGATCTCCGCCGAGACCTCGACCATGTTGCCGTCGGCGTCGCAGACCATGAAGAACAGGTTGTTGCCCGGTCCGTGGCGGCCGGGGCCCCAGCTCAGCGGGATGCGCATCCCCCCGAGGTGGTCCGCCCAGTCGCGGATGTCGTTCCAGGACGTCGCTTCCATGGAGAAGTGATCGAACTTCGGGTCCTTGGTGCGGAACATGGCCTGGGAATGGTGTTCCGGGTCCGACCGCACGAAGGCCGCCGTGAGGTTGCCGTCGTCGTCCCTGACCTCGTCCGACAGCCTGAAGCCGAGCCTCAGCCTGTGATCGACCAGCGCCTCGAGGTCGGGGGACCCCACCACCGAATGCTGCAGGCGCCCGGGCAGCCGGTCCGCCTTGGCGGGCGCGTCGTCCAGCGGTGTGCCGAAGACCAGGGTATTGCCGTCGGGGTCGGTGACGGCGAAGGCCTCCGTGCCGAACAGCGGCGAGGGCGAGGGCTGGACGTTGATCCCCCGGGCGGCCACGAAATCCTGCAGTGCCGCGACGCGGTCCGTCTCGTCGATGGCGAAGGCGGAATATCCGAGGCCGTTGCGCGGGCCCCGGCCGATCACGAAGCTGCGTTCGCCGCCGGCGAGCAGCCACTGGCCGTCGGACAGTTCGCGGACCTCCTGTTCGAGGACGCGCTGATAGAAATCGAGCAGCACCGGCGGCTGGTCGGAGGTGATCTTGATATGGTGCAGCCGCGCCGGCCAGAGGGGCGATGCGTCTGTCATGGCTGGGTTTCCCTTCGATTTCTGTTTAAAGGTCCGCGCCCCGACGCACCAGCATCTTAAATCTCATTATTTAGGATTTCTGTACGTATACCGGATTTCAGGATTTCATGATAGGGTGTTTTTACCGCGCCCTCCGCGCCGGCCCCGCTGCGGGGCGCCGGCGGGGCGGTGCGCTGGGGGAAGGATCGGGACGGCGATGTCCAGCCTGGAAAAGATGCTCAAGGTGATCGACGCGTTTTCCGATGACGCGCCGGTCTGGACCGTGGACCAGCTGGTCGAGGCGCTCGGCGCCTCGCGCTCGACGACCTACCGCTACGTCAAGGAGCTGGTCGAGGCGGGATTCCTCGCGCCGGTGGGGGGCGGCGGCTACATCCTGGGCCCGCGCATCATCGAGCTCGACCGCCAGATCCGCCACTGCGACCCGCTCCTGACGCTCGGCCGTGACCTGGTTGGCGGCCTCCTGCCCCAGATGGGGGAGGGGATCGTCTTCATCTGCGGCCTGGTGGGCGACGACGTGATCTCGGTCTACCGCCGGGAGAATCCCAACAGCCTCGACATCAGCTACAGCCGCGGCCGGCCGATGCCGCTGTTCCGCGGCTCCGCCTCCCGGGTCATCCTCGCCCACCTGCCGGAGCGCCGCCTGACGAAGTTCTTCCTCTATCACCGCGAGGCGATCGAGGAGGCGGGCCTCGGCGGCGACTGGGACAGCTTCCGCCGCAACTTGCGCGAGATCCGGGCCAGGCCCTACCTCACCGGCCGCGCCCAGGTCGACAAGGGGGTGTTCGCCATCTCCGCCCCGGTGTTCGACGGCGACGGCCACATCCTGGCGAGCCTCACCCTGGTGATCCCCGAAGCCCGGGCCGACAACGAGGACATGGACGCCCTGGCCGCCATCGTCGTCGCCGGCGCGGAAAGGCTCGGCGCGGCGATCGCCGAGCTCGCGGAACGGGCCGGCGCCCGGGCGCCGCGCACCCAGGGCGCGCTGAGGCGCGCCGTCTAGACGCCCCCGGCGCGACATTGCCTGGACAACACGGTTGCCTTGATGCGCCCGGCAGGGCACCCTGTCGGCACTAATGACAAGAAACGGCAATTCGACACAGCACAGGGAGTGAAATCATGGTGAGGACATTCGTATCCGTGAGTGCGGTTGCGGCCACCGTCATCGCTGCCGGCATCGGCGCCGCATCGGCCGCGGACTTCTACAAGGGCAAGCGCATCACGCTTTACGTCGCGGCCAGTCCCGGCGGCGGCTACGCGACCTACGCCAGGGCTATCGCCCGGCATTGGGACCGCTACATCCCGGGCAGCCCCAGGTTCACCGTCAAGCACAAGATGGGCGCCCAGGGTCTGGTCGCGGCGAGCTATCTCGCCAACAAGTCGAAGCGAGACGGCACCGAGATCCTCGCCTCCTACCGCGAGGCGGTGACCGTCTCGCCGCTCACCACAAAGAAGGGGGTGCATTACGATCCCGTGAAGTTCGGGTTCATCGGCTCGGCGGACCAGGGGTTCGGGACCTGCATCGCCAACAAGTCGACCGGTATCAAGACGCTCGATGACGCCATGAAGAAGGAGGTACGCCTCGGCGCCACCCATCACCGCTCCACCGGCTACACCGCGGCGTACTTCATGAACAACATGTTCGGCACCAAGTTCGTCGTGCATCACGGCTATCCCGCGGGCACGTTCATCGTGCTGGCGCTGGAGCGTGGCGAGGTGGACGCGCGCTGCGGCTGGTCGGTGTCCTCGATGCGGGCGATGAAGCCCGAGTGGCTCGCCGGGGGGCCGGTGAATATCCTGGTTCAGCTGTCCTTGACCTCGCATCCCGACCTCAAGGGCAAGGTGCCCCTGATCATGGATTACGCCAAGACCGAAGAGCATCGCAATCTGCTCAAGCTGATCCTGACGCCGGAATCGGTGGGCCGCCCCTATATCACGCCGCCGGGCCTGCCCCAGGAGCGGCTCCAGCTCCTGCGCGCCAGCTTCATGGCGACCCTGAAGGACAAGAACTTCCTCAAGGACGCCGAGAAGCAGCGCATCGACATCAGCCCGGTCAAGGGCGAGGAGCTCAAGGCCCTGGTGGTCGATCTGTTCAAGACGCCCAAGGCGATGGTGGACCGATACCTCGAAGTGACGACCAAGTCGGATTCGGTCAAGCTGGTCAAGGTCGAGATCCCGTTCCAGACCCAGAAGGTGAAGGTCGCAGGCATCAAGCGCGAGGGCCGGCGCGTCAGCTTCGAGCTGAAGAACCAGAACGTGACCGTGAGCGTCGGCGGCAAGACCAAGATCACGATCGCCGGCAAGAAGGCCAAGCGCAAGGCGATCAAGGTCGGGATGAGCTGCGAGATCACCCATCAGGGGAGCGGCACGGGGGCGAAGAGCATCATCTGCGACTAGCCCGCCCTGGGCCCGCCCTGGGCCCGCCCTGGGGTGGCGTTCATTCTGTGACAACCGGCCGGGCCGCAAGGCCCGGCCGAACGGAGCATCGGGCGTGTGCCGGGGACATTAGAGGTCAGCAATCTCACCAAGATCTATCGCAGCGACGACGGCAGTTCCGTCCAGGCGCTTGACGACGTCTCCCTCACCGTGGCGGAGGGGGAGTTCGTCGCCATCATCGGGCCGTCGGGCTGCGGCAAGTCGACCCTGTTCAACGTCATCGGCGGCCTGGTCGGCGACTACGAGGGCGAGGTCCTGGTCGACGGCAAGCCGGTGGCCGGGACCCACCGGGACATCGGCATGGTGTTCCAGGAGGAATCGACCTTTCCCTGGCGCACCACGCTCGAGAACGTGGCCTTCCCGCTCGAGGTCTCCGGCATGTCCAAGGCCAAACGGGAGGAGCGGGCGATGAAGTTCCTGCGCCTCGTCGGGCTGGAGGGCTTCGAGCACCGCTACCCGGCGGAACTCTCGGGCGGCATGAAGCAGCGCACGGCGATCGCCCGCACGCTGGCCTTCAATCCCAAGATCATGCTGATGGACGAGCCTTTCGGGGCGCTCGACGAGCAGACCCGCATGCTGCTCGGCGACAAGATCCTGCAGATCTGGCGCGAGCTCAGGCAGACCACCCTGCTGATCACCCACAACATCACCGAGGCGGTGCAGCTGTCCGACCGCGTGGTGGTGATGTCCTTCCGGCCCGGCAGGGTCAAGGAGGTGGTGGAAATAGAATTGCCCCGCCCGCGGTCGTCTGAGATCATTTCAACCGATCAGTTCGGGCGGTACGTGGGCGCCATCTGGCAGCTCTTGCGGGAGGAGGCCTCCCTCGGCATGGTGGAGAGCGAGCAAGTTTGAGATGGCTCCGGGGACGGGGCGCCTCGGCTCCGTGCGAAGACAACGACAAAGAGAACAACAGGAGTGGCAGATGAAGATCAGGACATTCGTAGTCAGCTTGGCGGTGGCGGCCGCCGTCGCGTCGGGGGCCGGCACCGCGTTCGCCGCGGACAAGGTCAAGGTCGCGGCGAGCCAGAGGGGCAACTGGTCGACGGCGATGCTCATCTGGGCCGAGAAGCAGGGATACTTCAAGGCCGAGAACCTCGACGTCGAGGTGGTGTGGACGGCGGGCGGCTCCGACGCCCAGCAGGCGGTGATCTCCGGCGCGGCGCAGATCGCCACGCAGACCGGCACGCTGGGCATCATTTCCGCCTTCGCCAAGGGCGCGCCGGTGCGCATCGTGGCCGCCTCCATGACCGGATCGGGCGGCCTCTACTGGTACGCGCGCAAGGGCAGCAAGCTGAAGTCATTCAAGGATGCGCCCGCGGGTACCACCATGGCGTTCTCGCGCCCCGGTTCGTCCACCAACCTGGTGGCGGCGGCGCTGAAGAAGTACTTCAAGTCCAAGGTCAAGCTGGTCTCGGCCGGCTCGGCGACCGCGACCATGACCCAGCTGCTTTCGGGCCAGATCGACCTCGGCTGGGCCTCGCCGCCCGTCGGCCTCGACAAGATCAAGAGCGGCGAGATCCAGGTGGTGGTCCGCGGCGACGATGCGCCGACGGTGCGCAGCCAGACCATCCGGGTCCATGCGGTCAACGCCACCTGGCTCAAGGCCAACCGCGGCGTCGCCGAGCGCTTCATGCGGGCGATGTGGAAGGGCCACGAGTACGGCTATCGCGAGGCGGGCATGAAGGCCTATTCCGCGTTCTCCAAGCTGCCGCTCGACCTCGTCCAGGAGGTCACCAAGTACTCGACGCTGAAGAACCACGCCTATTGGCCTGTCGGCGCGCTCGATCAGACCATCAAGGACGCGATCGCCAACAAGCGTCTGAAGAAGCCGCTGACCAAGGCGCAGATCGACGAGCTGGTCCAGGTCGTCTACAAGCCGACCGTCAAGTAAGGCGGCCGGGGCGGGACGGCGAGACGCGGGCCGAGGGAACCGGCGGCGGCGATGCGGCGATCGACACGGATCAGTGCGGGCGTCACGTTGGTGGGACTGGGCTCGCTCGCCGTCCTGGTGGTGGCCGCGGAATACTCGGTGGACGCCGGCTGGGTCAACAAGTTCATCCTGTCGCCGCCGTCCGAGGTCTGGGACGCCGCCGTCGAGATCTACCATGAGGAGCAGCCCTTCGTCGCCGTCGTCCGCACCATCGGCACGACGCTCGCGGCGATCGTTCTCGCGGTCGGCGTCGGCCTGCCCTGCGGCTGGGCGCTGTGGCGCTACCAGACCTTCGGCCGCGCCTATGAGGGCTGGCTCGGGGCCCTCTTCGCCTCGCCGAAGCTGCTGCTCTACCCGCTGTTCCTGGTCCTGCTCGGACGCAATCTCGGGACCCTGCTTGTCATGGGCTGGGTGACGGCGACCATCCCGATCATGCTGAAGACCCGCGAAGGGCTAATGACGGTCTCGCCGGTCCTTCTCAACGTCGGCAAGAGCTTCCACCTCAGCGAGCGGCAGATACTCTGGAAGATCATGCTGCCCTCGGCCATACCGGTCATCTTCACGGGCATCCGGCTCAGCATGATCTATACCCTGATCGCCATCGTCGCGCTCGAGTTCCTGCTCAATTTCGGTGGGCTCGGCGGCATGGTGGGCGAGATGTACGACCGCTACAACATCCCCGGCATGTACGCGGCGATCGTCTTCGTCATCGTCATGAGCATGATCTACTTCCAGATCCTGCAGAGGATCCAGACATGGCTGAGATCGGTCTAGGCCGCCTCGCGGAACGGGGCCGTCCGTGGCCGAGCCCCGAGACGCGCATCCAGATCGCCACCTTGCTGGGCGTCTGGGCGGCGTGGGAGGCGCTGGCGCGCTCGGGGCTGTTCTACCGCGATATCGTGCCGTCCTCGCTCAAGGTCTTCGCCGCCCTGTGGGAGCACCTCACCGAGGCCGAGTTCTACCACCATCTCTGGGTCACCTCCTACGAAGTGCTCGTGGGCTTCGCCATCGGCGCCCTGGCCGGCGTCTCGCTCGGCATCCTGTTCGGCGTGCGGCGCTTCCTCGGCCGCGTGATGGACGGTTATATCCTGGCGCTGGCGCCGGCGCCCAAGGTGATCTTCCTGCCGATCCTCATGGTCGTCTTCGGCATCGGCGTGGGCTCCAAGATCGCCATGGCGGCCCTGTCCGCCTTCTTCCCGGTGGTGCTGTCCACCGTCGCGGGCATGCTGCTGATCAACCCCACCTACATAAAGGTCGGGCGGATGTTCAACGCGAGCGCCTGGCAGATGGTGTCCAAGATCTACCTGCCGTCGCTGGTGCTGCCGGTGATCACCGGGCTCAGGCTCGGCCTCGGCGTCGCCATCATTGGCACCCTGATCGCCGAGATCAAGCTGTCCAACGCGGGCCTCGGGTTCCTGGCCATCCATTACTACGAGATGTTCCGCATTCCCGAGATGTATGCCGTCATCATCGTCATCTTCGTCCTGGCGATGGGCGCGAACGGCGTGATGAGCAAGATCAACGACCGGCTCGGGCGGCGCGGCATGCCGTCGACCCGGGAGATCTCCGGCGCGGCCTGAGCGATTTCCGGCGGACCGGTCGGTCAATCATCCGAAGGGGAGAGAAGTCATGGCCAAGGCGGCGACCAAAGGAAAGCCCCGGGCCCGGGCGAAGCGGGCGGCGAGCCCGCTCAACCGGCCCAGCTTCGGCATCCGGCTCGCGCGGGAGCAATGCTACGTGTGCTGGATGTCGGCGCCGGAGAACCCGCCCAAGCTCAGAAAGTCGCCCGAGCGGATCCGCAAGGAGCATCACGACTACCTAGTCGGACTGGAGCGCAAGGGCATCCTGTTCGGCGCCGGCCCGTTCGTGAACGAGAAGGGCGAGCGCGTCGGCGTCGGCATGCTCATCATCCGCGCGCCCTCGACGGCCGCGGCGAAGCGCATCGCCAATGCCGAGCCCTACACCAAGGCCGGCCAGCGGGTGATGACGGTCACCCCCTGGCAGAGGAACGAGGGCTCGATCAACCTCGCGATCAGCTTCGCCGACGGCGAGCTGACCGTCGACAACCGGACCTGGACGCTCGTTCCAAAGGGATGAGGGGCCCAAGGGATGACGGGCCCAAGAAATGAGGGGGGAAAAGGTTTCCTTTTTCCTGCCGCGCGCCTAACATCCAACCATAAGCAAGAGCAATAGCTGGAGGGCGTCCCGGCAAGGGATCCGTATGAAGCAAGTCATCAAACCGTCCCCGAGGCCCGCTCCGGCGGGCCCTTTTGGCCTGGGACGGGCCGCGTCATGACCGTACATGAAGCCGAGAGCAACGCCGGGCCGCAGGTGACCCGGGAGGAGATCATCGCCCGGGCGCGCGAGGTCGCGCCGCGGCTGCGCGAGCGCGCCGCCGAGGCCGAAGCCAACCGCTGCTGTCCCGTCGCCACCGTCGACGATTACCGGCAGACGGGCCTGATCCGGATGATCCAGCCCAAGCGCTATGGCGGCCAGGAGATGGGTTGGGACGTGCTCTGCGAGGTGACCGAGATCCTCGCCGCCGCCTGCGGCTCCCAGGCCTGGATCCAGCGCATCTGCACCGGCCACGCGCAGATCCTCGCGACCTTCCTTCCCGAGGCCCAGGAGGACGTCTGGGGCAAGGACCACGACGTTCTGATCTCCGCCGCCTTCGACCCCACCGGCCGGGCCAAGCCCGTCGACGGCGGCTACATCTTCTCCGGCCGCCACGGCTTCTCGAGCGGCATCGACCATTGCGACTGGCAGATCTGCGGCGGTTACAAGGAGCTCGGCGACACGCTCGACGGACCCTTCTTCTTCCTCGTGCCGAAGACCCATGTCGAGGTGCTCGACGACTGGCACACCATGGCGCTCCGCGGCACGGGATCGAAGAGCTTCGTGGTCAAGGAGGCCTTCGTTCCCGAACACCGGACGCTCGACGTGCGCGCGGCGCGCGACGGCAACGGCCCCGGCACCGTAATCAACACCGCGCCGGTCTACCGCACGCCGCGCGGCGGCATCACCACCACCGGCTTCGCGGCGCTGACCGTGGGCATGGCCATGGGGGTGCTCGAGGACTGGTACGACTACACCCGCCCGCGCAAGTCCCGCGGCATCCCCGTCGCCGCGCGGGAGAGCGTCCAGGTGCTGGCCGCCGAGACGAGCGCCCAGATCGAAGCCGCGCATCTGCTCTACTACACCGCCATCTCCGGCGCCCAGCGGAAGCTGGAGGCGGGGGAGAAATTCTCCGAGCTCGAGCTCGCCATCTCCCGGCGCAACGTCGGCTACGCCTGCAAGCTGGCGCTTGAGGCCGGCACCAGGCTGTTCAACGCCGCCGGCGGCCGGGCGCTGTTCGAGGGCCATTCGCTCGAGCGCCAGTACCGCAACCTGATCGGCGCCGCCTCCCACCACGGCGTCAACTGGGAGGTGCTGGGCGCGAGCTTCGGGAAGATCATCCTGGGCCAGGGCAAGGGGGGCAAGGACGCCGTCCCCGCCGATGGCTGAGCGCTCCATGGCCACCTTGCGCAAGGACGCGGCGCACCCGAGCCGCGAGGACATGCTGGAGCGCGCCCGGGCGCTGGTGCCGGCCTTGCGCGAGCGCGCCGCCGCCTGCGACGCCGCCCGTATGGTACCGCCCGAGACCATCGAGGACTACCTCCGGGCGGGGCTCTTCCGCATCGCCATGCCGCGGCGCTATGGGGGCTACGAGATGGGCTGGGACGTGCTCTGCGAGGTCAGCCAGATTCTCGCCGCCGCTTGCGGCTCGCAGGCCTGGATCCAGCGCATCTGCGCCGACCACGCGCAGATGGTCTCGACCTTCCCGCCCGAGGCCCAGGACGACGTCTGGGGCGAGGACCACGACCTCATCGTGTCCGCCGCCTTCGATCCCACGGGCCGGGCCAAGCCCGTGGACGGAGGATGGCGCTTCTCCGGCCGCCACGGCTTCTCGAGCGGCATCGATCACTGCGCCTGGCACATCTGCGGCGGCTATATCGAGGAAGCGGACGGCAGGCTCGAGGGGCCGCACTTCTTCCTGGTGCCGCGCCGGGACGTCACCATCATCGACGACTGGTACGTCATGGGCCTCGCGGGGACCGGATCCAAGAGCTTCGTGGTCGAGGACGCCTTCATCCCGGCCCACCGGTTCCTCGACGGCCCCAAGGCCAGGCTCGGCGTCAATCCCGGCCAGGCCGTCAACCGCGCGCCGGTCTACCGCACGCCGCGCGGCGGCATCACCTCGACCGGGTTCGCGGCGCTCGCCGTCGGCATGGCGCGCGGCGTGGTCGAGGACTGGTTGGCCTACACCCGGCCGCGCAAGTCCCGCGGCATCGCCATCGCCGACAAGCAAAGCACCCAGATCATCGCCGCGCGATCGGCCGCCGAGGTGGACGCCGCCGAGGCGCTCTACCTCAACACCATCCGCGACGCCATGCGGGTGTTGGCCGAAGGCGGGACTCTCACCGCCATCGACCTCGCGACCGCGCGGCGCAACGTCGCCTTCGCCTGCAAGCTCAGCCTCAAGGCCGGCACAAGGGTGTTCAACGCGGCGGGCGGCCGGGCGCTGTTCTCGGGCTCTCCGCTCGAGCGCCAGTACCGGAACCTGCTGGGTGCGGTGTCCCATCACGGCGTGGTCTGGGATGTGGCGGCGACGTCCTGGGGCAAGATGGTCATGGAGGAGGGTGAGGACTAGCCCGGGCCCGTCCCGGGTCCATCCGGCGGCTGGCGGCGGGCGTGAAAAGGTGTAAGATCGCAAACCCGTTGCGAAATACGAAGTGCGGCGGCCGAGGCGCGGGGGCGCGCCGGCGCGTAAGACCGCGGACCGGAGACAAGAAGGAGGCTCCCAATGGTCAGTCATTCCGATCTTTCCGGCATCATGGCGATGATGCCGGCCTTCACCAACGACGAAGGCAACTCAATCGATTGCGCGGATTCGATCTCCGTCGAACGCCTGGAGGACGGGGTCAACCGGATGATCGGCGACGGCGCCGGCGTCATCGCCACCTGCGGCAGCTTCGGCGAGTTCCACACCCTCCTCTTCGAGGAGTGGCAGACGATCAACCGCGCGACGGTGGAGATCGCGGCCAAGCGGGTGCCGGTCTTCGTCGGCTGCACGGCGCTGAATTCGCGCGAGGCGGTGAAGCGCATGAAGGTCGCCGAGGAGATCGGCGCCTACGGCGTGCTCATCGGCGTGCCGTTCTATTTCCCGGCCTCGACCGAGAACGCGGTGCGCTTCTACAAGGACATCTCCGAGCGCTTCCCCAAGCTCGGCATCATGATCTACCACAACCCGACGCTGCACAACGTGACCCTGCCGGTGCCCTGCTTCCAGGAGCTGGTGAAGTGCCCCAACCTCATCGCCATGAAGGACAGCCACAGGGACACCATGCAGTTCATGAAGCTGCAGGAGATCATCAAGGGGCACATCTCCGTCTTCTGCAACCAGTTCCAGTTCCATCCCTATTACGAGCTCGGCGCCGCCGGCTTCTGGTCGATCGACGCCTGGCACGGGCCGGAGCCGCTCCTCGCCCTGCACGAGGCGGTGATCGCGGGCAACGACGCGCTCGCCAAGGAGATCATGTTCGCGATCTCGCCGGTGACGGTCGACCGCAGGCCCAACCTGTCCTGGCGCGAGACCGCCTCCAAGATCGGCATCCGCTATGCCGGCTACTGCGATCCCGGGCCGTTGCGTCCGCCCTTCGTCGAGGTGCCGGAGGCGGTCGACAAGGCCCAGAAGGCGCGCGCCGAGAAATGGAAGGAGCTGCGCAAGACCTATCGCCCGCAGGGCGTGCGCACGGCGGCCGAGTAGCCGGTCGATCTTCACGGACGCTCAGGGAGGGATCATGGCCATCGACATGATGGGAGACATGCGGGTCATCGACCGCGCCGGCGCCGATCGCTGCGTCTGCCTGCTGGGGACGGCGGACGCCAAGGGCTCGCCCCAGATCAGCCCCAAGGGCTCGATGATGGTGTTCGACAAGGGGCGGCTCGCCTACTGGGAGCGCTCCAGCCGCACCGCGCTCGCCAACCTGAAGGACAACCCCAAGGTGGTCGTCTACTACCGCAACCCCGCCAAGACCGGGCAGTTCCCGAACGGTGCCGTGTGGCGCTTCTACGGCACCGCCGAGGTCCTGACCGGCGGTGCCGAGCGCGACGAGGTCTATGAGCGCACGGTGCCGAACGAGCGGGAAAAGGACCTCGACAAGAAGGGCGCGGCGGTGATGATCACCGTGGATCGCATCACCGACCTCGGCGGCAAGGTCATCCAGGAGTAGGGCGTGCCGGGGCCTGGCCCCCTGCCGCCGCGGCCCCGGCATCGCCGAAGGGAAGGCACATGGCTGAAGCCGGCAACGGCAAGTTCGACGTGGGCGGGGTCCTGATGGACCGGCCCTTCAAGATCCGCCGCCTCGGGCATTTCGGCATGAACACCCAGGACCAGGCGGCGATGGTCCGGTTCTATACCGACCTCCTCGGCTTCAAGATCGTCGACCTTCGCGATCCCTTCAAGGGCGGCCCCAACCCGCCCGAATTCGCCGACATGGGCGACTGCAAGGGCTACTTCACGCGCTACGGCTCCGACCATCACGCGCTGGTGTTCTACAACCACCGCTATCGCATGGCGGGCGACCCGGAGGGCCGGCGCTTCTGGCCCGGCAACACCATCAACCAGATCACCTGGCAGGTGGGCAGCCTGCGCGAGGTGGTCGACGGCCACAGGTGGCTCGAGGCCGAGGGCTGCAACATGGTGCGCACGGGACGCGACATGCCGGGCTCCAACTGGCACACCTATCTCAAGGACCCCGACGGGCACGTGAACGAGCTCTATTACGGGATCGAGCAGATCGGCTGGACCGGCCGGTCCAAGCCCAAGGAGATGTTTTACCGCGAATTCCACGACGTCCCCGACCTGCCGCAGATGAACGAGTACCAGGAGGTCGAGGAGGCGCTCGCGAAGGGCATCGACCTGATGAGCGGCTACCGCTATGAGGAGGACCACCTCACGTTCGACAAGGACGTCGACGGCATCCTCATGCCGAGGCCCTTGAAGGTCGTCAAGATCGGTCCCATCGGCCTGTTCGTCGAGGACCTCGAGGCGTCCCTCGATTTCTATACCCGCCGCCTCGGCTTCATCCCGACCGAGGAGACCACCTGCGAGGGCGAGCGCGTCTGTTTCCTGCGGAACAACACCGAGCATCACTCGCTCAGCCTGGCGCCCATCGGGCTCCGCGCCAAGCTCGGCCTGTCGGACCACAGCTCGACCATGAGCTTCGGCCTGCAGCTCGCCAATTACCGCCAGCTCCTGGACGCCGTCGGTTTCCTGAAGGGCCGCGGCTTCACCCTGCGCGAGCTGCCGCCGGAAATGACCCCAGGCCAGGACCACAACATCTACGTCTTCGATCCCGACGGCCAGGCGGTGCAGCTCTATTTCCACATGGAGCAGATCGGCTGGGACGGCAAGCCGCGCCCGGCGTCCGAGCGCCGCAGGGTCGAGCGGGGCAACTGGCCCGACAGCCTGGACGCGCTGCCGGATTCCTACGCGGGCGAGCCCTTTCTCGGCCCCTGGAACTGAGCCCCGGCACGACCGCGCCGGCGGGCTTTATAAAGCCGAGAAAGTTCTTCATTTAATAGAATTATTATATAACGTAAGTGTTAAATGAAGGGTTCTTGCGCCGGCCCAAGCGAAAGACACACCCTTCGACAGGCTCAGGGTGAGGTGTGAATTTGTTCCTCGTCCTGAGCCTGTCGAAGGACGAGGGCCGCCGGCAAGGATGTCACTGACAAATCAAGTTGGCCGGTTTTGTAACATGTGAGTTGTCCGCTCGTTCATGGTTTGATCCGGGGGCATATGCCCCCGGATCAAACGCGGCGCGTGGAGCGGTGTCACGCGGCGCGATGGAGGTGATGGAGCGCCTGGGCGTGCCCGGGACGGCGGCGCTCAACGCCGAGCTCTGCGCCCACCATCCGGAGATCGTCGCCGCCTATCTGGCGGGCAACCCCAAGATCTAGCGGAGCGGCGCCTAGAACCGCTCGGGGCCGAGGCCGGTGATGTCGTGTTCGAGGGGCGCGCCGGTGGCGAGGTCGGCGGCGATGCGTCCCGATGCGCAGGCCAGCGTCCAGCCCAGCGTCCCGTGGCCGGTGTTGAGGATCAGGTTCTTGAAACGCGTCCGGCCGATCACCGGCACGCCGTCGGGCGTGAGCGGCCTGAGCCCCGCCCAGAACTCGGCCCGCTTGAGGTCGAGCGCCCCCGGGAACAGGCCGGCGCCGGCGCTGAGCACGGCGCCCGCGCGGATCGGGTTGATGTCGGTGTTGTAGCGGTTGAACTCGGCGGTCCCGGCGATGCGCAGCTTATTCCCCAGCCGGCTGACGACGATCTTGTAATCGTCGTCGGTGATCGAGACCCGGGGCGCCCGGCTCGCGTCGGAGACGGGCACCGTCGCCGAATAGCCCTTGGCGGGGTAGATCGGCAGGCGGATGCCGAGCGGCTTGAGCATCAGCGGCGAATAGCTGCCCAGCGCCAGCACGTAGCGGTCGGCGCTGATGACCCCTTTGCCGGTCATCAGCCCGGTGATGCGGTCGCCGATATGGGCGAGGCCGGTGATGGTGGTGCCGAAGCTGAAGTCGACGCCGTTCTCGGCGCAGTAGCCGGCGAGCTCCTGGGTGAAGACCCTCGCGTCGCCCGAGAGGTCTTGGGGGCTGAAGATGCCGCCGGCGAGCGCCTTGGCCTGGGACTTGAGCGCCGGTTCCTGGGCGACGCAGGCGGCGGCGTTGAGGTCCTCGACTTCCAGGCCGAGGGAGCGGAAGCGTTCCGCGACTTCCACCGCGCGCTCCATCTCGCGTTCCGAGCGGTAGATGTGGAGGATGCCGCGATCCTCTGCGTCGAACTGGATGCCGGTCTCCGATCGCACCTCGGCCAGCTGCGCGCGGCTGTAGAGCGCGAGCCTGAGAACCGTCGCGGCGTTGGCCCGGCTCTGGCCGCGGCGGCAGTTCGCGAGGAAGCGGAACAGGAATCGCCAGAGCGCCGGATCGGTGGAGAACCGGAACGCGAGCGGCGCATCGGCCCGGCCCAGCCAGGACAAGAGCTTCCGGGGCGTGTCCGGGTTGGACCAGGGTGTCGCGTGCGAGGCGGAGATCTGCCCGCCATTGGCGAAGCTCGTCTCCAGTCCCGCTTCCCGCTGGCGGTCGAGGACGACGACCTCATGACCCGCGCGCAGGAGATAATAGGCGGTGCTCACGCCGACCACTCCGGCGCCGAGCACGACGATCTTCACGGCTCGTATTCTCCTTAAGAACGTGTGGCGCCGAGACCCCATCGCGGGGCACCCGACGCCCAAGCATACCTGAATCGGACGGGCCCGCGCCACGCCCTTGACCCCCGCACGCATCATACGTACAACGCAGCGCATATGGATCAGGCGGCAAGAATCATCGCCCGTTTCGGCGGCATCCGTCCCATGGCGCGGACCCTCAGCGCCGCCACGGGGCGCCGGGTGCCGCCGACGACGGTGCAGGGTTGGGCCCAACGCGGCCTCATCCCCGCTTCGCGCCAGGCCGAGGTGCTGGCCGCGGCCAAGGCGCGGGGCATCGCGCTCGCGCCGAGCGACTTCTTCGCCGCCGCGCGAGGCCCGGCGCCCGGCCCCGGCGCGGCGGCGGCGGGACCCGAGCTCCTGACGGTCGCGGAGATGGGCCGCGCCGACAGCCTGACCGTCGAGCGCGGCACGCCGGGCGCCAGGCTGATGGAGGCGGCGGGGCAGGGGGCCGCCCGATTGATCCGCGCGCGCTTCGCCCCGGTGCCCGCCGTGGTGCTGTGCGGGCCCGGCAACAACGGCGGCGACGGCTTCGTCATCGCCCGGGCGCTTGCCGAGGCGGGCTGGGAGGTGCGGCTCGGGCTCCTCGGTGGTGCCGACAGGCTGCGCGGCGATGCCGCCCTCAACGCCGGGCGCTGGCGCGAGATCGGCGGGGCGATCGTGCCGCTCGATCCCGCGGTGATCGAGGGGGCGGGGCTGATCGTCGATGCCCTGTTCGGGGCAGGACTCGCGAGGCCGCTCGATGGCGCCGCACGCCGTACCGTGGAGGCCGCGGCGGCGGCGTCGGTCCCCGTGGTCGCGGTGGACGTGCCGAGCGGCGTCGACGGCGATTCCGGCGCGGTGCTGGGGCCCGCGGCCCCCGCCGTGCTGACGGTCACGTTCTTCCGCAAGAAGCCGGGACACCTCCTGCTGCCCGGCAAGGCGCTGGCCGGCGAGGTCGCGGTCATCGACATCGGCATTCGCGACGCCGTGCTTGCGGACATCCGGCCCGCCCAGTTCGAGAACAGCCCGGCGCTGTGGCGAGGCGCGTTCCCGTGGCCGGCGCCGGGCAGCCACAAGTACAGCCGCGGCCACCTCGTCGTCTGCGGCGGTGCCGTGATGACCGGGGCGGCGAAGCTCGCGGCCCGGGCGGGGCTCAGGATCGGCGCCGGGCTCGTCACCATCGCCTCGGCGCCCGAGGCGGTCGCCGTCTACGGCGCCTACATGCCGGCCGTCCTCACCACGCCGCTCGAGCGCGCGGGCGACCTCGCGGCCTATCTCGACGATCCGCGGCGCCGCGCGACCCTCCTGGGGCCGGGCTATGGCGTCGACCGCAAGACCCACGCCCACGTGCTGACCGCGCTCGGGCTCGCCAAGCGCGTGTGCCTCGACGCCGATGCGCTCACGGTTTTCGTCGGCCGCGCAGCCGAGCTGTTCGCCGCGATCCGCGCCAATGCCGAAGCCGGCGGCTCGGCCGTGCTGACACCCCACGAGGGCGAATTCGCGCGCCTCTTTCCCGACCTCGCAGGGCGGCCCAAGCTGGGGCGTGCCCGCGAGGCCGCGCGCCGGAGCGGCGCCACCGTTCTGATCAAGGGCTCCGACACCGTCATCGCCGCCCCCGACGGGCGGGCGGCGATCAATGCCAACGCCCCGCCGGACCTCGCGACGGGCGGGGCGGGCGACGTGCTGGCGGGGCTCATCGCCGGGCTTCTGGTCCAGGAGGTTCCCGCCTTCGAGAGCGCCGCCATCGCCGCCTGGATCCACGGCCGGGCCGCCGCCGATTTCGGGCCCGGGCTGATCGCCGAGGACCTGCCCGACCGCGTGCCCGGCGTGCTCGCGCATCTCAAGGCCCGGGGCGGCTCGGGCGCGGACTGAGGCGGCGCACCCCGCCCCCGGCACCGCCCTTCGGATCCGTGGCGGACCGTCGTCCGGACCGCAATGTCACATCAATGTCACAGTAGAATGTATTGAAAAATTGAACCTTTTCCGGTTTACCCCTTAACGTCTTCTTAAAACGGCGTCCGTTATTTTCGGCTATGTCGATCAATGTTGTCGGGGAGTTACCAGTCATGTGGACGCTCAAGTCCAAGAAGGAGCTGACGGCCGACGACGTGCGCGAGGGCAACGTCTTCCGCGTCGTGCGCGGCGACAATCTGGTGGAAACCGCGACCGTCCTGTCGGTGAGCGACGACTCTTGCGGCATTCCGCATGTGAGCTACGAACTCACCATCGGCAGGGAGGACCGGGCGGTCTTCTCGGAAGGTCCCAGGGTCCTGTCGCTCAGCTCCTTCACCCAGCATTATCCCGAACGGCTCGCTTCCTGAGACGCCGTTCCGTGCTCCGGCCGGTGCCGTCCAGGCGGCCGGCCGGCCGCATCCCCCGCACGCGCGCCGGCAACGCCGCGCGCAGCTTTCCCCGGCCCTGCGCCTTCCGTCCAACTGTGCTATAGACTGCGCCGACAGGCCGCCCGTTCCGGTTTCCGGCGCCGGCCTGGCCGCGGGCGTGGCGGAATTGGTAGACGCGCTGGCTTTAGGTGCCAGTGACGCAAGTCGTGGGGGTTCGAGTCCCTCCGCCCGCACCAGTTCCAGAGCGCTTTCTCCGTGGGCCCGCCCGGGGCGATTGTCGGGCTGGTCAGGGGCCGTGAATTCTGATAACACCAGCCCCAGCGCGGGGGCCTGCCCGCCGCGTGTGTCTTGAGGCCGCACGTGCTGGAACCGAGAGAAAGAGAGAAGTGCCCCATGCAGGTGGAAGAAACCAAGAGCGAAGGCCTGAGCCGCGAGTTCGCCGTCACCATTCCCGGCGACGACATCGAGGGCCGGGTCTCTCGCCGGCTTCAGGAGATCGGCGCGACCGTCAAGATGCCGGGCTTCAGGCCCGGCAAGGTTCCGATGAACCTCCTGCGCAAGCAGTATGGCCCCTCGGTCATCGGCGAGGTGCTGGAGCGCGCCATCTCCGAGACCACCAGCGAGACGCTGCGGGAGAAGAAGCTGCGCCCGGCGATGCAGCCCAATATCCGGATCACGGAATTCGACGAGGGCCAGGACCTGAAATTCACCATGGCGGTCGAGCTGATGCCCGACATCGAGCAGCCTGACTACGGTGCGCTGGAGCTGGAACGCCTGGTCGTCGAGGTCGAGGATTCGGCCGTCGACGAGGCGATCAAGCGCATGGCCGAGGAGCAGCAGGCCTTCGAGAAGACCGAGGAGGACCGAGCATCCACCGTCGAGGACGCCCTGCTCGTCGATTTCGCGGGACGGGTCGACGGCGAGGAATTCGCGGGCGGCGCGGCCAAGGATTTCCTCCTCAGGCTCAATGCCGACAACTTCATTCCCGGCTTCGTCGAACAGATCCTCGGCGCCAAGGCCGGCGAGACGCGCAAGATCAAGGTGACCTTCCCCGAGCAGTACCCGGCCGAGGAGCTGGCCGGCAAGGAGGCCGAGTTCGAGGTCGTGGTGAAGGAGCTGCAGGCGCCGAAGGCGGTGGAGGTCAACGACGAACTCGCCAAGGCGGTGGGACTCGAATCGCTGGATGCCATGAAGGCCGCGGTGAAGGACCGCCTGACCTCGGAATACGGGACGATCACGAGGATGCGGCTCAAGCGCTCGCTTCTCGACAAGCTCGCCGATCTCGCGAAGTTCCCCCTGCCGGCCGGCATGGTCGAAAGCGAATTCGCCCAGATATGGCACAACCTCTCGGGCGAGCCGCCGCAGCAGCCGGGCCACGATCATGACCATGATCACGACCATGATAACGACCACGATCACGATCACCGCGCCGAGGAAGAGTCGCGCGCCGATCCCATGGCCAAGGCGAGGTTCGAGCAGTTCATCAAGGAGTCGGGCAAGAGCGTCGACGAGATCAAGGAGGAGTACCGGGCGATCGCCGACCGCCGCGTCCGCCTCGGCTTGCTGCTCACCGAGACTGGCCGCCTCAACAACATCACCGTCTCCGACGAGGAGCTCAGCCGCGCCATCGCCAACGAGGCGCGCCGCTTCCCCGGCCAGGAGCGTCAGGTGGTGGAGTACTATCGCAAGGACCCGGCCGCGCGCGAGCAGCTCCGTGCCCCGCTGTTCGAGGACAAGGTGGTCGATTACATCCTCGAGCTGTCCAAGATCACCGAGCGCAAGGTGACCGGCGACGAGCTCATGGCCGACCCCGACGACGAGGAAGAGGCGGGCGGCGAAGCGTCCGGGGCCGCCGCCAAGGACGAAGGCTGAAATCCGAGAATCCGGGCGGCGCCCGGCCGAGAGCTTAATGACGGGAAGTTCAGGATCGATGAGCGACGACTTCGAGACGACCATGCAGAACCTGGTGCCCATGGTGGTCGAGCAGACCAACCGGGGCGAGCGAGCCTACGACATCTATTCCAGGCTGCTCAAGGAGCGGATCATCTTCCTGATCGGCCCGATCAACGACGGGGTGGCGAGCCTGGTCTCGGCGCAGCTCCTGTTCCTCGAGGCGGAGAACCCCACCAAGGACATCTCGATCTACATCAATTCCCCGGGCGGCGTGGTGACATCGGGCCTCGCCATCTACGACACCATGCAGTACATCCGCCCGGACATCGCGACGGTGTGCATCGGCCAGGCGGCGTCGATGGGCTCGCTGCTCATGACCGCGGGGGCGGCGGGCAAGCGCTACTGCCTGCCCAATTCGCGGATCATGATCCACCAGCCCTCGGGTGGCGTGCAGGGCCAGGCCACCGACATCGAGATCCAGGCGCGGGAGATCCTCCTGCTCAGGGCCCGGCTGAACGAGATCTACGCCAAGCACACCGGCCAGGAGATTTCCGTGATCTCCGACGCGGTCGAGCGTGACAAGTTCATGACCCCGGACGAGGCCAAGGCGTTTGGGCTGATCGACGAGGTGGTGTTCTCGCGGCCGGTGCCGGGCGAGGGTGGCGCGGCCAAGGACGGCGGCAAGTCCTGAGGCCGGTCCCGGTTTAACGGAATATTGATCGATCATCGGTACCATCGGCGGTCCTGGGGCGTTGCAATGCGGCAACGGTCGGTCGCAGTTTATGATATGTTCCCTAAATGTTTTAGTTCTGTTCCTTGTAACCGTGGCGGAAATCACTAGATTTTGTTTGAAGTCTCCCCTTGCCCTGTGGCAAAGATGAACTCTTGAGGGGTGAGTTGTAAAAGGCGCAGGGCGTCACGGCAGCGGCGTATCGGTACGAGGTTCGCGCCCTGGTCCGAGAATGCGGAGTATCCATGAGCAAGTCCTCCAGTGGTGATTCCAGAAATACCTTGTATTGCTCGTTCTGCGGCAAGAGCCAGCATGAGGTGCGGAAGCTGATCGCGGGACCGACGGTGTTCATCTGCGATGAATGCGTCGAGCTTTGCATGGACATCATCCGCGAGGAGCACAAGTCGACCCTGGTGCGCTCCCAGGACGGGGTGCCCTCGCCGAAGGACATCTGCGCCGTGCTCGACGACTACGTCATCGGCCAGATCCATGCCAAGCGGGTGCTTTCGGTGGCGGTCCACAATCACTACAAGCGCCTCGCCCACGGCTCCAAGTCCAATGACGTCGAGCTCGCCAAATCGAACATCCTGCTGGTCGGGCCCACCGGCTGCGGCAAGACGCTTCTCGCCCAGACGCTCGCGCGCATCCTCGACGTGCCCTTCACCATGGCCGACGCCACCACCCTGACCGAGGCGGGCTATGTCGGCGAGGACGTGGAGAACATCATTCTCAAGCTTCTGCAGTCGGCCGACTACAACGTCGAGCGCGCCCAGCGCGGCATCGTCTATATCGACGAGGTCGACAAGATCAGCCGCAAGTCGGACAACCCCTCGATCACCCGGGACGTGTCCGGCGAGGGCGTCCAGCAGGCGCTCTTGAAGATCATGGAAGGGACCGTCGCGTCGGTGCCGCCCCAGGGCGGGCGCAAGCATCCCCAGCAGGAGTTCCTGCAGGTCGACACGACCAACATCCTGTTCATCTGCGGCGGCGCGTTCTCCGGCCTGGAGAAGATCATCTCCGCCCGCGGCAAGACCACCTCGATCGGCTTCGGCGCCGACGTCGCCGCGCCCGAGGACCGCAAGACCGGTGAGCTGCTGCAGGACGTGGAGCCCGAGGACCTGCTGAAATTCGGCCTGATCCCCGAATTCGTCGGCCGCCTGCCGGTGGTCGCGACCCTGACGGACCTGGACGAGGAGTCCCTGATCCGCATCCTGACCGAGCCCAAGAACGCCCTGGTCAAGCAGTACCAGCGCATGTTCGAGATGGAATCGGTCGATCTCGACTTTTCCGAGGACGCCCTGCACGCCATCGCCCGCAAGGCGATCCAGCGCAAGACCGGGGCCCGCGGGCTGCGCTCGATCATGGAGAACATCCTGCTCGAATCCATGTACGAGCTGCCGAGCCTGGAAGGCGTCGAAGAGATCGTCATCAACGGCGAGGTCGTGGAGGGGCGGGCCAAGCCGCTCTACATCTATGCCGACCGCCGCGAGGACCTGGGCACCAGCGCCTGACGGTGCCGTCTTGAAATCCGTCCAATCAACGCCACATATTGTGTCGCAAACCCCATTCGCTCGCGAATTATTGGGCGGACGGTCATTTTTCATTAACCGATCGCTCAGGGGAATGGTGTAGACTCGCCGTCGGCCGCGTGAGCCCGGAGCTCGTCGCCGCCGGATTGTTTTGCGGCCTGTTGACCGAGGTTGATCATGATTGAACCCACCGAAGCCGTTCTGTACCCCGTCCTTCCGCTCCGAGATATCGTGGTGTTTCCGCACATGATCGTGCCGCTGTTCGTCGGCCGCGACAAATCCGTGCACGCTCTGGAAAGCGTGATGCGGGACGACAAGCAGATCCTTCTGGTCGCCCAGAAGGACGCCGCCGTGGACGATCCCGGCACCGACGACATCCACGTGGTCGGCACGGTCGGCACCGTGCTGCAGCTCCTCAAGCTGCCCGACGGGACCGTCAAGGTGCTGGTGGAGGGCGGCGCACGGGCCCGGATTCTGTCCTATGAGGACAGTGAGAGCTTCTTCCAGGCGCGGGTCGAGATGGTCGAGGAAGAGGAAGGTCCCGCCCAGGAGATGGAGGCGCTGTCGCGCTCGGTGACCAGCCATTTCGAACGCTACATCAAGCTCAACAAGAAGATTCCGCCCGAGGTGATCGTCTCCCTCAACCAGATCGAGGAGCCGGGCAAGCTGGCTGACACGGTCGCCTCCCACCTCGCGCTCAAGATTTCCCAGAAGCAGGAGATCCTCGAAACCGAGAGCGTGGGCGAGCGGCTGTCCAAGGTGCTCGGCTACATGGAAGCCGAGATCGGCGTCCTGCAGGTGGAGAAACGCATCCGCGGCCGGGTCAAGCGCCAGATGGAGAAGACCCAGCGCGAGTACTACCTCAACGAACAGCTCAAGGCGATCCAGAAGGAGCTGGGCGAGGGCGAGGACGGCAAGGACGAGATTTCCGAGCTCGAAGAGACCATCAGGAAGACCAGGCTCTCCAAGGAGGCCCTGGACAAGGCGACGGCCGAGCTCAAGAAGCTCCGCTCCATGGGGCCGATGTCGGCGGAAGCCACGGTGGTGCGCAACTACCTCGACTGGCTGCTCGGCATCCCCTGGAAGAAGCGCACCCGCGTCAAGCGCGACATCAAGAACGCCGAGCGGATCCTCAATGCGGATCACTACGGGCTCGAGAAGGTCAAGGAACGGATTCTCGAATACCTCGCCGTGCAGCAGCGCGTCAAGAAGCTCGCGGGGCCGATCCTCTGCCTGGTGGGCCCGCCCGGCGTCGGCAAGACCTCGCTCGGCAAGTCCATCGCCCGGGCGACGGGGCGGAACTTCGTGCGCATGTCCTTGGGTGGCATCCGCGACGAGGCGGAGATCCGCGGCCACCGGCGCACCTATATCGGGTCGATGCCGGGCAAGGTCGTCCAGGGCATGAAGAAGGCGAAGACCTCCAACCCGCTGTTCCTGCTCGACGAGATCGACAAGCTGGGCGCGGATTTCCGGGGCGATCCCTCTTCGGCGCTCCTGGAGGTGCTCGATCCCGAGCAGAACTCGACCTTCAACGACCATTACCTCGAGGTCGATTACGACCTGTCGGACGTGATGTTCATCACCACGGCCAACACGCTGCGCATGCCGCAGCCGCTGATGGACCGGATGGAGATCATCCGCATCCCGGGCTACACGGAGGACGAGAAGAAGGAGATCGCCAAGCGGCACCTGATCCCCAAGCAGCTCAAGGCCCACGGCCTCAAGAAGGGTGAATGGGAGATCTCCGACGACGCGCTCCTCGACCTGGTCCGCTTCTACACGCGGGAGGCCGGTGTGCGGAACCTCGAGCGCGAGCTCGCTTCGCTCCAGCGCAAGGCCGTGAAGGACATCGTGAGCGGCGACGCCAAGAGGGTCAAGGTGACCCGGCGCAATCTCAAGACCTACGCAGGCGTGCGCCGCTACCGCTATGGCGAGGCCGAGGAGGAGAGCCTGATCGGCCTGACCACGGGCCTCGCCTGGACCGAGGTCGGCGGCGAGCTGTTGTCCATCGAGGCGGTGATGGTGCCCGGCAAGGGCCCGATCAAGCACACCGGCAAGCTCGGCGACGTCATGCAGGAATCGGTTCAGGCGGCGGATTCCTTCGTCCGCTCGCGGCTCATCGATTTCGGCATCAAGCCGACCCTGCTCGACAAGAAGTCGATCCACGTGCACGTGCCCGAGGGCGCGACGCCCAAGGACGGCCCCTCGGCAGGGGTCGCCATGGTGACCTCGATCGTCTCGGTGCTTACCGGCAACCCGGTCCACAAGGACGTGGCGATGACCGGCGAGATCACGCTGAGGGGCCATGTCCTGCCCATCGGCGGCCTCAAGGAGAAACTGCTGGCGGCGCTCCGCGGCGGCATCAAGACCGTGCTGATCCCCAAGGACAACGAGAAGGACCTCGCCGAGATTCCCGACAACGTCAAGCGCGGGATGAACATCATCGCGGTCAGGACCGTGGACGAAGTTCTGGAAAAGGCCCTGGTCAATCCGTTGACGCCGATCGAGTGGATCGAGCCGGCGGACGTCGAAACCGTCGCGGGTGCCGAAGGCGGAGGCACGCGCGGTGACGTGGTAACCCACTGATCGCGAACCGCCGATCACAACGAGACGGGGCCCGGCGGCGACGCCGGGCCCCATCCTTTTTTGCCGATGTGGCCGCTTCGCATCGCCCTTCGATTTTATTCCGGACGGGCGAGAATCCTGTTGATAACCGGGCTTCTTGCGTTGACGGCCCCGCGCGGCTCTGCTTAGACTGAAGGTCGCATAGGTGCAATTCTTATGTCCTGGCGATCAGATTCCAAAAGAGGGGATTGCAAGTGAACAAGAACGATCTCGTGGCAGCGGTTTCTTCGGAAACAGGCCTGTCTAAGGCCGATGCTGCTAAAGCCGTGGATGGTGTGTTCAATACCGTGGCGAGCGCGCTCCGGCGTGGGGACGATGTACGCCTGGTGGGTTTCGGCACATTCAGCGTGGTCAATCGGAAGGCTTCGGTGGGCCGGAATCCACGGACCGGCGCGACCATCCAGATCCCGGCTTCGCGGCAACCCAAATTTAAGGCCGGCAAGGGCCTCAAACAGTCCGTCAATAGTTAGACTCGATACTAAATTGGAGAGGCCGGCTGTATCTTGCAGTCGGCCTTTTTCGTTTCTGCCGGGAAGGTCGGAGATCGCAGGCCGGGCGGTTAGCTCAGCTGGAAGAGCACCTCGTTTACACCGAGGGGGTCGGCGGTTCGAGCCCGTCACCGCCCACCAGGCCCGCTTAGGATGGGAAGGGGGCACGGGTCTATCTGGACCCCGGTCGTGAATCAGCCGCCCCGGCCGGGGCCGCGAATTCTCCCGACGCCTGGGACCTGGGCTGCGACCTGCGCGAGGGGCCGATCCGGGTTCCTCCAGGTCGATGTCCCCAGCGCCTGCCGCGCGTGCGGGCGGAGCCCGGGGGACGAAATTTCGCACGACCCAAGGCCAACGTGTGGCTGATCGAAAATGACGAGTCGCGGCAGGGACAACACGAGGATCGGCATCGCGCTGGGCAGCGGTGCGGCGCGGGGGTGGGCGCATATCGGCGTGCTGCGCGCGCTTGCCGCGAAGGGGATCGAGCCCGGGATCGTCGCGGGCAGTTCGATCGGGGCCTTGGTGGGCGCGGCTTATGCCGCCGGTCAACTCGACACGCTGGAGGCTTGGTGCCGGAGGCTGACCGCGACGAGGATGCTGGCCTACCTGGATTTTTCGTTGCTCGGTGGCGGGCTGATGCAGGGAGAGAAACTCACCGAGACCGTGCGCGAGCAGATCGGGGACCCTTCCATCGAATCCCTGTCGCGACGATTCGGCGCGACCGCGACCGATCTCGATAGCGGGCAGGAGGTCTGGTTTCGCGATGGGCCGCTCTTGAGGGCGGTGCGCGCGTCGATGGGGATCCCGGGGATTCTTTCACCCGTCAGGATAGGGGGCAGATGGCTCGTCGACGGCGGTCTCGCCAATCCGGTTCCGGTGTCGCTCTGCAGGGCGATGGGCGCGCAAGTGGTCATCGCGGTCAATCTCAACAGCGACATCGTGGGGAAGCATGGGCGCAACCGCGAGAGGCCGGCCGGCCGGCCCGATGCCGATGCCGATGCCGCGGCCGCCGCGACCCGTGTCGGCAGGGGGTTGGCGGACCTCAGGGAAGCGCTTTCGAGGCGCAACGAATTGCTGTTGTCGAGACTGCTCGGGAAGCAGGCCCGGTCTCCGGGGCTGTTCGAGGTCCTGGCCGGGTCCATCAATATCATGCAGGACCGCATAACGCGGGCCCGCATGGCGGGCGATCCCCCGGACATCGTTCTCTCACCGCGATTGTCGGAACTCGGTCTCCTGGAATTCGACAGGGCGCGCAAAGCGATCGCGGAGGGCGAGGCCTCGGTCGCGTCGGCGGGCTCGGAGCTGGACAACGTATTGAGGCCCAACTGATTTCCCGCTCCGGTGCGCGCCTCCGTCATGCGCGCTCTGTCCAAGAGGCCGGACTGAGAGCCAGCGGTTCGAATCTGTTGCCGCCCACCAAAATTCTCTATTTCGCAAAACGAATTTCGTAGACATTGGCCAGCTTCGATACGAGTCGCGGTGACAAACTTGGCATAAATCGATACGCAGCACCGAGGGTTTTCGGTGGTCATACACTTCTAGAAGTTGATATAAGGAAACTGACTCGTTTCACGACGAGGCTGGCTCGGTGGTTGTCGCACACGATATGTCCTGCAACGCCGTGCCCGTGGTTTGATTGGGGCCGTTAACCTGCCCCAGCAAATTGACGGAGAAGAACTATGACCAGCGACCTGTTGGCCATGACCGTTCGTGACATGGCCTTTCTCATAGACAAATTGAACGAAGACTGTTCGCCTCTCCAATTTGTGCGTGAATTAACCAAGAACTCGATAGAGGCAATTCGGGCTCTTGATAATCCACGAGGGGAGGTTCGGTGGGACCTTGATTGGAACCGGCACCTACTAACTGAAGGTAGGGAGGCAAAACTCTGCATCGTTGACACTGGCGTCGGTATGACCGGCGACGAGATGGTCAAATACATTAACCAGCTCTCATCCTCGATCCATGTGCAGTCAAAGACCGGGAATTTTGGCGTCGGGGCGAAGATATCTGCCGCGCCTCTCAATCCGGAAGGGCTTCTCTATCTCAGCTGGAAAAACGGCAAGGGATACATGATTCACCTCTATCGTGATTCCGACGAAAATAAATACGGCCTGTTAAGGTGTCCAACTGGAGAATTCTGGCAGCATATTGGCGACGACCTCAAACCGGAACCGATCACTGATCATGGGACAATGGTCATTCTTCTTGGAAAAGACCGGGACGATGACACCATGGTCGCCCCTCCAAAATCCCTAATGCCTAAGAAATGGGTATTGAGATATTTGAATTCTCGCTTTTACCAGTTTCCGGAGGGGGTTTCCGTCAAGGCGCGGGAAGGATGGGAATTACCTAGAGGTGATCAACACAACTTTCTGCGGAATGTCACGGGCCAGGGGCCGTGGCTTAATGATAATAGCGAACAAAACGGCACCGTTGAATTGGTCGGCACCAACACCAAAGCCCATTGGTGGATCATTCGAGAAGGCGTAGACATGAACAGTGGCCATTACACTCCCGGGGGACATATGGCCATGCAATTCCAAGATGAACTATACGAACTGGTGTATGGCAATGCGGGGTACGCCCGATTGCAGTCGTTCGGTGTGATTTTCGGTTGCGACCGCGTCGTCATTTATGTCGAACCCGACAACAGTGAAAAACAGGCCGTAGCGGCTAACACAGCTCGAACGCACATAATGATAAATGGCGAGGGCGTTGATTGGGCTGCTTATGCAAAAGCTTTCCGAGACAACATGCCTGAGGAGCTTGCTGCCTATCAGGATCAGATTGGTCAAAAGGTCGATCAGACGGATCATCGTAAGGCCATTCGCGATCGTTTGAAGACAATCCGCGAACTCTTTCGGTTTGGCAGGTACAAGCTTGCAATGGACGGAAAATTCAAAGTCGTAAAGCCTGGATTCAATGCTGGGGGGAGCCCCGATTCGCGCGAGTCTTCGCCATCTGGGACAGCGGCAGGCGGCGGACGGGGGGGCAAGACAGGCGATATCTATTCGCTTTTTGCTGAGGAGACGGGTGACCCCGCCAACTTGGTCAACGTACCCAATGAGCCGGAGGTTCAATGGGTTAGCCTTGAAGACAACACCAGAAACCCTGGCGAGCTGGAGGATCGAGCGGCAAAATATCTCCCGGAATTCAACCTGATCCGTGTGAACGGGGATTTTCGAGCTTTCACGGACATGGTCGAGAGATGGGAAAACTTTTACAAGGATGTTCCGGGAGCCGCGCCGGCAGTCAAACAGGTGGTCCGGGAATGGTTCACCCAGCAGCTCATGGAGACGGTGATGAGTGCCTTGGCTTTGAAGCAAGGCGGGAAATGGAGCCTAGAGGAAATCAAGCTCCTCTGGGATGAGAATGCATTAACTGCGGCGATTTTGCCCCGGTACCACATCGATATGAATATTAAACGGTCACTGGGTCAAAAGATTGGAAAGATCCCGTCTGCTGCTTAAGGTGACGTCTCGCCTACGCCTTAGCCCCATCTTCCGTATTGGTTGGTGGGGCTAAACAATTAGGGCAAAAGAGATCCAACGCTTGCGGGACCGCGGTTCAGCATTCGGCAACCATTTCGCGGTACCAAAATGCCGTGGAACAAGAGAGAATCGCTCCCGTCTCCTCATCCCGGGATGGACCGTTGCCCATGAGCCTCAACGTCCCCGCCCTTGAGGTCCGGGGCCTCGTCAAGCGCTTCAAGACCCCCGCCGTCGACGGCCTGGACCTGACCGTCCGGGCGGGCGAGTTCTATGCCCTGCTGGGGCCCAACGGCGCCGGCAAGACCACTTCGCTCAAGATCGTCACCGGCCTGCTCAGGCCCGATGCCGGCTCGGTGCGCATCTTTGGGGTCGATGCGCTCAACGATCCCATCGCGGCCAAGCGCCGGGTCGCCTGGGTCCCCGACGAGCCGATGATCTACGACAAGCTCACGCCCTATGAATACCTCGCCTTCGTCGCCGGGCTCTGGGGCGTGGACGCGGCCCGCGCCGAAGCCCGCGCCCGCGAGCTGATCGGCCGGCTCGGTCTCGACCCCCACGCCCACGAACGCTGCCAGGGATTCTCCCGCGGCATGCGCCAGAAGGTCGCCCTGGCGGGCGCCCTGGTCCACGAGCCCAGCCTTCTCGTCCTGGACGAGCCCTTGACCGGGCTCGACGCGGGCTCGGCGCGCCTCGTCAAGGAGGTGCTGGCCCAGCGCGTCGAGGACGGCGTCGGCGTGATCATGACCACCCACATCCTGGAGGTGGCCGAGCGCATGGCCGAACGCATCGGCGTCATCCACAAGGGCCGCCTGATCGCCGAGGGGACGCTGGAGGAGCTCCGCGGCCTTGACGGGCATGCCGGCAAGAGCCTGGAGGACATCTTCCTCATGCTGGTGGCGGACGAGAGCACCGCCGCGTGATGGCGCCCGGCACGACGGCCTGGTTCGCGGCCCACGAACTGCGCCTGTTCTGGCGCGAGTGGGTCTCCCTGCTGACGGCGGGCCGGACGCGGCGGATGACGGGCTTCGTGATCGGTGCGGCGGTGTTCTTCGCGCTCATGCATCTTCTCGCCTTCTCCATCGTCACCCCCCTGGCGATGGCGGGCATCGCGGCCGACAAACAGACCCTCCTGGCCGTCGCGGGGGGGCTTGCGCTCGCCCTCACGACGATGATCTCCCAGGCCATGGACGCGGTGACCAAGGCGTTCTACGCCCGCGGCGATCTCGACCTCATCCTGTCCTCACCGGCGCCGACCGGGCGGGTGTTCGCCTTGCGCATGGTCGCCATCGCCGCGTCCACCACGGCGCTGACGCTGGCCATCGGCGGACCCTTCATCAACGCGCTCGCCGTGCTCGACGGCGCGCGGTGGCTCGCCGCCTACGCGGTGGTGCTGGCGCTGGGGGCGCTCGCGACGGCGCTCGCGGTGATGCTGACCATCGTGCTCTTCCGGACCCTCGGCCCCAAGCTGACCCGCGCCATCTCCCAGATCGTCTCCGCCATGATCGGCGCGGCCTTCGTGATCGGCGTCCAGGTCGCCGCCATCATGTCGATCGGGAGCTACGCGCGCCTCGCCTTCCTGACCTCGGTGCCGGTGACGGCGCTGGCGCCCGATGAAACCAGCCCCGTCTGGTGGCCGGCGCGGGCGGCGATGGGGGATCCCTGGGCGCTTGCCGTCCTGCTCGCGCTGGGCGCCGGCGCGCTCGCGCTGGTGATCCGCACCCAGGCCGCGGGGTTCGGCGGCTACGTGATCGCCGCCGCGGGTATCGAGGAGGGCACCGCCCGCCGTCGCCGCCGCGCCTCGCCCTTCGCGCAAATGAGCTGCAAGGCCGCGCTCAGGCGCAAGGAATGGATGGCGCTGCGGCGCGATCCCTGGCTGATGTCGGAATCGCTGATGCAGATCCTCTACTTGGTGCCGCCCGCGCTGCTCTTGTGGCTCAATTTCGCGGGCAAGGTCGGATCGCTGCTGATCCTGGTCCCGATCCTGGTGATGGCCGCGGGCCAGCTCGCGGGCGGCCTCGCCTGGCTCGCGGTTTCGGGCGAGGACGCGCCGGAGCTGATCGGCACCGCGCCGGTTTCGGTGGGCGCCATCGTATCGGCCAAGATCGAGGCGGTGCTCGCCGCCATCGCCCTGGTGTTCGCGCCGCTGGTCGCGGGCCTCGCCCTCGCCGCGCCGCGCCTCGGCGCGGTGGCGGCGGCCGGCATCGGCATCTCGGCCTTCGCCGCGGTCATGATCCAGATCTGGTTCCGCGCCCAGGCGCAGCGCGGGCGTTTCCGCAACCGCCAGACCTCGTCCAAGCTCGCGACCCTGGCCGAGGCGTTGTCCTCGATCTCCTGGGCGGGCGCGGCGGCGCTCGCGGCATCGGGCACCTGGCTCGCCTCGGGCGCCGCGGTGATGGCGGGCATCACGCTGGCGGCCGCCTGGGCCATGAGCCCGAGCCGGTCGCTCAAGACCTATGTGGCCTCCTGAGCGGCAGACCGTCCGGCCCGCAATCGCATGGGGGAGACTTTTCGCCCCGCTCCGGCTAGTATCTTGCCCGGCAAGGCGGCCCGGTCCCGGGCGCGGCGTGAGCGTCCCGGCGAAGACCGGACGAGACAAGGGCGGGGGACGGCGGCCGGCTTGCGGTGGGAAAGGCTCGAACATAGGGAATAGGGACCATGGCGACCAAGGAAGTCGAATTGCGCGGGGCGGCCAAGAAGGAGGCCTTCTTCCAGGCGGCCGAGGCCAAGGTGACGGATTTCTCCTTCACCGTGCCGGATGTCGAGGCGCCCAGCGGCAGGATCAACTGCTACCTCGCGGACGCGGGCAGCTGCCGCGCCACCATCCTGGTGCTTCAAGACGGCTACACGGCCGGGCACCACTACCACCCCAACCAGGACGGCATCTGGGTGGTGCTCAAGGGCCGGGTGCGGTTCATCGGCGGCGCCGATGGGAAGGTGGTCGGCGAATACGGCCCGTTCGAAGGCATCGCCCAGCCCCAGAACTCGCGCTACGGCTTCGAGGCCGTGGGCGGCGAGGAGGCCTGGCTGATGCAGATCGCGGGCTATCCCAAGGGCAAGGAGGTGGCCAAGCGCATCTACATAGGCGAGATGTCGAGGGAGGAAGGCGGCACCCGGGTCCAAATGGCGCGGCCCGTCAAGGTCTAGGGTCTCACGGGGTTCCGCGTGCTCCCACGGGCATCCGCATCAGAGCACCCGCAACGGAGGACGACCACGCGATGGAGCCGCAACGTTACGGGCCGTTTCCCTACCGGACGGCCCGGGACCTCCTGCACTTCCGCTGGCCCGGGGAGGCGCGCCTCGCGCTTTGGGTCATCCCCAACATCGAGTTCTTTCCGCTCGATGAGCTGGTTCCGGGCGGCCGCGGGGTTCCCGACCTCAACGTCTGGTCCAAGCGCGATTACGGCAACCGGATCGGCGTCTTCCGCCTGATGGACGTGATGGCGCGATACGGCGTCCGCGGCACCGTCGCGCTCAACTCCGACATCTGCGTCGCCCATCCCCAGATCGTGAGCGAATGCATGCGCCTCGACTGGGAGCTGATGGGCCATTGCGAATCCAACAGCCGGGCGCTCAACACGGTGGGGGCGGACGAGGAGGCGGACGTCATCGCCAACGTCGTCGCCACCATCGAGCGCTTGAGCGGCACCCGCCCCCGGGGCTGGCTCGGGGCCGGCCTGCAGGAGACCTGGGCGACCCTCGATCATCTCGCCGATGCCGGGCTCGACTACGTCGCCGACTGGCCCAATGACGATCAGCCCTACATGATCTATCCCGGCGAAGGGCGCCTCGTTTCGCTGCCCTACAGCCTCGAGATCAACGACCGCCCCGCCTTCGAGCGCTCCTACCGCTCCTCGGCCGAGTTCGAGCAGATGATCCGCGACCAGTTCGACGTGCTCTACCGCGAAAGCGAGAAGGCGGCCAAGGTTATGGCCATCGCGCTCCATCCCTTCCTGATCGGCATGCCGCACCGCATTAAGGCTTTGGAAAACGCCTTCGACTATATCCTGGGGCACGAAGGCGTCTGGGTGGCGACGGGCAGCGAGATCGTCGATCATTTCGTTTCCGTGACCACGGAAAAGGGCGGGGCCTGAGGGCCCGTCCGCCGCCCTTCGCGGCCGGCCCATGCTTCCTTGACACGGACCGGGCCAGGAAGTACATGAAGCCCAACTCTTCCCGGCCCCAACCGGGGGAGACCCCTGAAGGGGGTGTAGCTCAGTTGGTTAGAGCGCTGGCCTGTCACGCCAGAGGCCGCGGGTTCGAGTCCCGTCACTCCCGCCATTTCCGGGCCGTCCAGGGGCACCTGAGTCCATCTGGGACTGCGAGGCAATCTTTGCTTTTCTTGGCGGTTTGAACTTTATAGTGTAGCCGCGGCATGGGGCCCCCGGTCCCTCTCGGCCGCGCGGATGTCGGACGTACCATCAAGGCTTTGGGAGTGGTGAGATGCAGGAGCTTCTTGTTCAATACCTTCCCATCCTGATTTTCCTGGGAATTGCCGTCGGTCTCTCCCTGGTGATCGTCCTCGCCTCCCTGGTCGCCGCCCGCCAGAAGCCCGATCCGGAAAAGCTCGCGGCCTACGAATGCGGCTTCGACCCCTTCGAGGACGCCCGCGGCCGGTTCGACGTGCGCTTCTACCTGGTCGCCATCCTGTTCATCATCTTCGACCTCGAGGTCGCCTTCCTGTTCCCCTGGGCGGTGGCGCTGGGCGACATCGGGCTGTTGGGTTTCTGGTCGATGATCGTGTTCCTGGCCGTGCTCACCATCGGCTTCGTCTACGAATGGAAAAAAGGGGCGCTGGAGTGGGAATAGCCCGCCCGCGCCCGATCCGAGGAATGCCATGACCGTGACCGGCGACACTGCCTCCCCTGGCGCCGCTTCCGGGGCCGGTCTGGGCCCGGGCCCGGAGCAGGACCGGGTGATCCGTGCGGTATCCCAGCAGATGCAGGAAAAGGGGTTCATCGTCTCCACCGTCGATGCGCTGGTGAACTGGGCGCGGACCGGCTCGCTCTGGCCGATGACCTTCGGGCTCGCCTGCTGCGCGGTGGAGATGATGCAGACCGCCGCCAGCCGCTATGACCTCGACCGCTTCGGGATGGTCTTCCGGCCGAGCCCGCGCCAGTCCGACGTCATGATCGTCGCCGGCACGCTGTGCAACAAGATGGCGCCGGCGCTGCGCCGGGTCTACGACCAGATGGCCGAGCCGCGCTGGGTGATCTCCATGGGCTCCTGCGCCAACGGCGGGGGCTATTACCACTACTCCTATTCCGTGGTCCGGGGCTGCGACCGCATCGTGCCGGTCGACGTCTACGTGCCCGGCTGCCCGCCGACCGCCGAGGCGCTGCTCTACGGCATCCTCCAACTGCAGAAGAAGATCAGGCGCACCGGCACCATCCTTCGATAGGCTGGCCTGCGTTAGGCCGGGCCTGCGTTAGGCCGGGCGCGCCGGCCGCCGAGCGACTTAGAGTTCATGGACGAGCGAAGCGAACAGATCGAAGCCCTCACCGATTTGGGCGACTATATCCTGGGCCTGCTGCGCGACGATGTGGTCTCCCGGAGCGTCGCCAACGGGGAGCTCACGGTCACCGTCAAGCGCGATTCGATCGTCAAGATCCTCTCCGTCCTGCGCGACGACACCACTTGCAACCTGCACCAGCTGCTCGATATCTGCGGTGTCGATTATCCCGAGCGGGCCGAGCGCTTCGAGGTGGTCTATCACCTGCTCAGCATGCGCCAGAACCACCGCGTCCGCATCAAGCTCTCGACCGACGAGAGGACCCCGGTGCCCTCGGTGACCGAGGTGCATTCGGCGGCCGGCTGGTGGGAACGGGAGGCCTGGGACCTCTACGGCATCCTGTTCAGCGGCCATCCCGACCTGCGCCGCATCCTCACCGACTACGGCTTCGAGGGGCATCCGCTGCGCAAGGATTTCCCGCTCACCGGCCATGTCGAGGTGCGCTACGACGAGGCCCAGAAGCGCGTCGTCTACGAACCCGTCAACCTCCCCCAGGAATTCCGCAATTTCGATTTCCTGAGCCCCTGGGAAGGCGTCGAGTCGGCGCGCCGCGCGATGGGCGGCGGGGCCGAGGACGGGCGCGCGGAAGGAGAGGGCGATGGCTGAGGCCCAGATCCAGAACTTCTCCCTCAATTTCGGGCCCCAGCACCCGGCCGCCCACGGCGTGCTGCGCCTGGTGCTGGAGATGGACGGCGAGATCGTCGAGCGCGCCGACCCCCATATCGGGCTCCTGCACCGCGGCACGGAGAAGCTGATCGAATACAAGAGCTACCTGCAGGCGGTGCCCTATTTCGACCGGCTCGACTACGTCGCGCCGATGAACCAGGAGCACGCCTTCGCCCTCGCCGTGGAGCGCCTGCTCGGCATCACGCCGCCGCCCCGGGCGCAGTACATCCGCGTGCTCTATTCCGAGATCGGCCGCATCCTCAACCACATCCTCAACATCACCACCATGGCGCTCGACGTCGGCGCCATGACGCCGCTGCTCTGGGGGTTCGAGGAGCGCGAGAAGCTGATGGAGTTCTACGAGCGCGCCTCGGGCGCCCGTCTTCACGCCGCCTATTTCCGCCCCGGCGGGGTGCATCTCGACCTTCCCGCCGGGCTCACCGACGACATCCTGAAATTCTGCGACGCCTTTCCCGCCCATGTCGACGATGTCGAGGGGCTCCTGACCGACAACCGCATCTTCCGCCAGCGCACCGTCGATATCGGCGTCGTCTCGGCCAGGGACGCCATCGACTGGGGCTTCACCGGGCCCATGCTGCGGGCGTCCAACGTCGCCTGGGACCTGCGCAAGGCGCAGCCCTACGATGCCTACGACAAGATGAAGTTCGAGATCCCCGTCGGCAAGACCGGCGACTGCTTCGCGCGCTACCTCGTGCGCATCGAGGAGATGCGCCAGAGCGTCAACATCATGCGCCAAGCCATCGAGAAAATGCCGAGCGGCCCTGTCACCGTCGACGACCACAAGATCTCGCCGCCGTCCCGGGCGGAGATGAAACGCTCCATGGAGGCCTTGATCCACCACTTCAAGCTCTATACCGAGGGCTATCACGTGCCCGAGGGCGAGGCCTACGCCGCCGTCGAGGCGCCCAAGGGCGAGTTCGGCGTCTACGTGGTCTCCGACGGCACCAACCGGCCCTACCGCTGCAAGATCCGCGCGCCGGGCTTCGCCCACCTCCAGGGGCTCGATTTCCTGTCCAAGGGGCACATGCTGGCCGATGTCGTCTCGATCATCGGCTCGCTCGACATCGTCTTCGGGGAGATCGACCGATGAGCAGGGCCGTGACCCAGCCCGAGACCTTCGCCTTCGATGCGGCCAACCTCGAGAAGGCCCGGGCCATCATCGCCAAGTATCCCGAGGGCCGGCAGCAGAGCGCGGTGCTGCCGCTCCTCGATCTCGCCCAGCGCCAGGCGGGCGGCTGGCTGCCCCGCGCCGCGGTCGAGGCGGTGGCGGAGACGCTCGACATGGCGGTGATCCGGGTGTGGGAGGTCGCGACCTTCTACACCATGTTCGACCTCGAGCCCGTCGGCCGCACCTGCGTCAACGTCTGCACGACGACGCCCTGCTGGCTGCGCGGCTCGGGCGAGATCGTCGCGGCGCTGGAGAAGGCGCTCGATCTCAGGCTCGGCGAGACCAGCGAGGACGGCGCCTTCACCCTGCGCGAGGTGGAATGCCTGGGCGCCTGCGTGAATGCGCCCCTGGTGCAGATCGGCGACGACTATTTCGAGGACCTGAGCCCGGAGAGCGCCGCCCGGCTCGTCAAGGCGATCGCGGCGGGCGAGGCGCCCGAGCCCGGCCCGCAGTCCGGGCGCCGGAGTTCCGAGCCCCGGAGCGGGACCAAGGTGTTGAAGGGGGAGGGTGCCGATGCTCGCCGATAAGGACCGCATCTTCACCAACCTCTACGGCTTCCACGACTGGGGGCTGGAGGGCGCCCGCGCGCGCGGCGACTGGGACGGCACCAAGGCGCTGATGGAGAAAGGCACGGCCTGGATCATCGACGAGGTCAAGGAATCGGGCCTGCGCGGGCGCGGCGGCGCGGGCTTCCCGGCGGGGGTGAAGTGGTCCTTCATGCCCCAGGAGAGCAAGGACGGCCGGCCCAACTTCCTGGTCATCAACGCCGACGAGGGCGAGCCCGGCACCTGCAAGGACCGGGACATGATGCGCCACGACCCGCACAAGCTGGTGGAAGGCGCGCTCTTGTCCTCCTTCGCCATGAACGCGCACGCCGCCTATATCTACATCCGGGGCGAGTTCTACCGCGAGGCCGAGAACCTTCAGGCGGCCATCGACCAGGCCTATGAGGCCGGGTTGATCGGACCCAACGCCTGCGGCTCGGGCTTCCATTTCGACCTCTATCTCCACCGCGGGGCGGGTGCCTATATCTGCGGCGAGGAGACCGCGCTGCTCGAAAGCCTCGAGGGCAAGAAGGGCCAGCCCCGCCTGAAGCCGCCCTTCCCGGCGGGGGCGGGCCTCTACGGCTGCCCGACGACGGTCAACAACGTCGAGACCATCGCCGTGGTACCGACCATCCTGCGCCGCGGGGCGTCGTGGTTCGCCGGCCTCGGCCGCCCCAACAACACCGGCACCAAGGTGTTCTGCATCTCCGGCCATGTCGAGGAGCCCTGCAATGTCGAGGAGGAGATGGGCATCCCCCTCAAGGAGTTGATCGAGAAGCACGCCGGCGGCGTGCGCGGCGGCTGGGACAATCTGCTCGCGGTGATCCCGGGCGGGTCCTCGGTCCCGGTGATCCCGAAATCCGTCTGCGAGACGGTGCACATGGATTTCGACGCGCTCAAGGAGGTGAAGTCGGGCCTCGGCACCGCGGCCGTCATCGTCATGGACAAGTCCACCGACATCGTCGCCGCCATCGCCAGGCTGTCCAAGTTCTACAAGCACGAGAGCTGCGGGCAGTGCACGCCGTGCCGTGAGGGCACCGGCTGGATGTGGCGGGTGATGGAGCGCCTGGTCGAGGGCCGGGCCGAGATCTCGGAGATCGACACCCTCCTCGAGGTCACCACCGAGGTCGAGGGCCACACCATCTGCGCGCTGGGCGACGCCGCGGCCTGGCCGATCCAGGGATTGATCCGCCATTTCCGGCCCCAGCTCGAGCAACGCATCAACGCCTACAAGGCCGCCCATGGCGGCGAGGCCGCCTGACGGCGCGGGCGGGGGAAGCCATGGTCAAGGTCACCGTCGACGGCACCGAGGTCGAGGTCGAGCCCGGCACCACCGTGCTCCAGGCCTGCGAGCAGGTGGGCGTGGAGATTCCGAGGTTCTGCTACCACGAGCGCCTGTCGATCGCCGGCAACTGCCGCATGTGCCTGGTCGAGGTCAAGCCCGGGCCGCCCAAGCCCGCGGCCTCCTGCGCGATGCCGGTGGGCGAGGGCATGGAGATCAAGACCGATTCGGAGATGGTCAGGAAGGCCCGGCGCGGCGTGATGGAGATGCTGCTGATCAACCATCCGCTGGACTGCCCGATCTGCGACCAGGGCGGCGAATGCGACCTCCAGGACCAGGCGCTGTTCTACGGCTTCGACCGTTCGCGCTTCGCCGAGAACAAGCGCGCCGTGCCCGAGAAGGAGTTCGGCCCCCTGATCAAGACCGAGATGACGCGCTGCATCCACTGCACGCGCTGCATCCGCTTCGCGACCGAGGTCGCGGGCGTCGAGGAGCTCGGCGCCACCGGCCGCGGCGAGATGATGGAGATCACCACTTATCTCGACGGCGCGGTCACCTCGGAACTGTCGGGCAACGTGATCGACCTCTGTCCGGTCGGCGCGTTGACCTCCAAGCCCTTCGCCTTCTCCGCCCGTCCCTGGGAGTTGGAGAAGGCCGAAACCATCGACGTGCTGGACGCCGTCGGCTCCAACATCCGCGTCGATACCCGCGGCAAGGAGGTCATGCGCATCCTGCCGCGCCTCAACGAGGACGTGAACGAGGAATGGATTTCCGACAAGACCCGCTTCGCCTATGACGGGCTGAAGCGTCAGCGCCTCGACCGGCCCTACGTCCGGCGCAGCGGCAAGCTCCAGCCGGCAAGCTGGGAGGAGGCCTTCCAGGCGATCGCCCACGCGGTGGGGGCGCTCGACGGCGCGGCGCTGGCCGCCATCGCGGGCGACCTCGCCGATTGCGAATCCATGGCGGCGCTGAAACACCTGATGACGGCGCTGGGCTCGCCCCATATCGATTGCCGTCAGGACGGCGCCAAGCTTGAGGCCCGGGCGCGCGTGTCCTACCGGTTCAACACCACCATCGCCGGGATCGATCAGGCCGATGCCTGCCTGATCGTCGGGTCCAATCCGCGCAAGGAGGCGGCGATCATCAACGCGCGCCTGCGCGAGCGCTGGCTCAAAGGCGGCTTCCCCATCGGCGTGATCGGCGAGGATTCGGACCTGACCTACGGCACGGCCTATCTCGGCGCCGGGCCCGAGACGCTGCGCGCCCTCGCGGAGGGCGCCCACGAATTCTGCCAAGTCCTGGAGGCGGCGGAGCGTCCCATGGTGATCCTCGGCTCCGGCGCGCTGGCGCGGCCCGACGGCGCCCGGGTGCTGGCCGCGGCCCGGGCGGTCGCCGAGCGCTTCGGTTTGGTGCGGGAGGACTGGAACGGCTTCAACCTGCTGCAACGGGCGGCCAGCCGCACGGGCGGCCTCGAGCTCGGCTTCGTCCCCGGCGACGGCGGGCGCGATACCGCCGGCATCCTGGCGGGCGCCGCGGCCGGGGAGATCGGCCTGGTCTGGCTGCTCGGCGCCGACGAGATCGACATGGGGGCGCTCGGCTCCGCCTTCGTCGTCTACCAGGGCCATCACGGCGACGCAGGGGCGCATCGCGCCGACGTCATCCTGCCCGGCGCGGCCTATACGGAGAAGGACGGAACCTACGTCAACACCGAGGGCCGGGCGCAGCGCGCCAAGGCGGCGCATTTCCCCTTGGGCGACGCCAAGGAGGACTGGGCGATCCTCCGCGCCTTCTCCGGCGTCATCGGCAAGACGCTGCCCTACGATTCCCTCGATGAGCTGCGCACGCGCATGATCGGGGACAATGCCAGCCTGGGTGCGCTCGACGCGATCGTGCCCGCGGCCTGGGATGAGTTCGGCGAGGCGGGGGAGATGGACCCCGCGCCCTTCGCCTCCCCGGTCGCCAACTTCTACATGACCGATCCCATCAGCCGGGCCTCGATCACCATGGCCAAATGCACGGAGACGCTGGCGGCCGGCGGCGAAAGGACGGGCACGGATGGTTGACTTCGTGCTCACCCATTTCTGGACCGGCTTCTGGATCGTGATGAAGATCTTCGCGATCCTGTTGCCGCTTCTCGTCTCCGTCGCCTACCTCACCTATGCCGAGCGCAAGGTGATCGGCGCCATGCAGCTGCGCAAGGGGCCCAACGTGGTGGGGCCCTTCGGTCTTCTCCAGCCCCTCGCCGACGGCCTCAAGCTTCTCGTCAAGGAGACCGTGATCCCGGCGGGGGCCAACAAGGTCGTCTTCATGCTGGCGCCGATGGTGACCTTCAGCCTGGCGCTCGTCGCCTGGGCCGTGATCCCCTTCGATCAGGGCATGGTGCTGGCCGACATCAATGTCGGAATCCTCTATCTCTTCGCGATCTCGTCCCTCGGCGTCTACGGCGTCATCATGGCGGGCTGGGCGTCGAACTCGAAATACGCCTTCCTCGGCGCGCTGCGGTCGGCGGCGCAGATGGTCTCCTACGAGATCTCCATCGGCTTCGTCATCATCACGGTTCTGCTCTGCGTCGGCTCGCTCAATCTCTCCAAGGTTGTGATGGCGCAGCAGACCGTGTGGTTCGCCGTGCCGCTGCTGCCGATGTTCGTCGTGTTCTTCGTCTCGGCGCTGGCGGAGACCAACCGCGCGCCCTTCGACCTTCCCGAGGCGGAGGCCGAGCTGGTGTCCGGCTACAACGTCGAATATTCGTCGATGACCTTCGCGCTCTTCTTCCTCGGCGAATACGCCAACATGATCCTGATGAGCGCGATGACGACGGTCCTGTTCCTCGGCGGCTGGCTGCCGCCCTTCGGGGTGGCGCCCTTTACCTGGATTCCGGGGCCGGTCTGGTTCGGCGCGAAGATCGCCTTCGTGCTGTTCTTCTTCCTTTGGGTGCGCGCGACCTTCCCGCGTTACCGCTACGACCAGCTGATGCGGCTGGGCTGGAAGGTCTTCCTGCCGCTCTCTCTGCTGTGGGTGGTGGTGACGGCGGGCGTGCTGGTCGGCTTCGGGTGGTTGCCCAAATGAGCGCGGCGCCGGACATGAAAAAGCCCGGGAGGCTCGAGGGGCTACGGATCGCGGTCCGCGGGGTGAGGTCGCTGATCCTGGGCGAGCTCGTCTCGGGCATGTGGCTGACGCTCAAGTACTTCTTCCGCCGCAAGGTGACGCTGAACTACCCCTATGAGAAGGGCGCCCTGTCGCCGCGCTTCCGGGGCGAGCACGCGCTCCGGCGCTATCCCTCGGGCGAGGAGCGCTGTATCGCGTGCAAGTTGTGCGAGGCGATCTGCCCGGCCCAGGCCATCACCATCGAGGCGGAGCCCCGGGCCGACGGGCTCAGGCGCACCACGCGCTACGACATCGACATGGTGAAATGCATCTATTGCGGCTTCTGCGAGGAGTCTTGCCCGGTGGACGCCATCGTCGAGGGGCCCAATTTCGAGTTCGCGACCGAGACCCGCGAGGAGCTCCTCTACAACAAGGATAAGCTGCTCGCCAACGGCGACCGCTGGGAGAACGAGATCGCCCAGCGCCTGGCCCAGGAGGCGCCCTACCGGTGAGGGAGCGGGCGCTCAATAGGACCAGGCCTTGGGGGGAGACCGGGGCGGCCGGCGAAGGCGGGGAGGGCGCGTCGTGATCCTCGCGGGCCTCGCGTTCTACGGCTTCGCCTTCCTCGCCATCGCCTCGGGCGTGATGGTGATCTCGGCGCGCAACCCGGTCCATTCGGTGCTGTTCCTGATCCTCGCCTTCTTCAACGCGGCGGGACTGTTCGTCCTCATGGGGGCCGAGTTCATCGCCTTCATCCTGGTCATCGTCTATGTCGGGGCCGTCGCCGTGCTGTTCATCTTCGTGGTGATGATGCTCGACATCGACCTCGCGCGGATGCGCCAGGGCTTCCTGCAATACCTGCCGGTCGGCGGTCTGATCGGGATGGTGCTGCTGGTCGAGCTGATCTTCGTCGTCACCAGCTGGGCGGTGAGCCCGGAATCGGGCGGTCTGCTCGCCGCCAAGACGCCCCCACTCACCGAGGCCAGCAACACCCAGGCGCTCGGTCGGCTGATCTACACCAAGTACATTTACCTCTTCCAGGCGGCCGGCATGATCCTGCTGCTGGCGATGGTGGGGGCCATCGTGCTGACCCTGCGCGTGCGCCCCGGCGTCAGGCGCCAGCGCATCGGCGCACAGGTCGGGCTCCGCCGCGAGGACGTGGTCAAGGTCAAGGACGTTCCAACGGGAACGGGGATCTAGACCGCGATGTTGGAGATCACCCTTGGCCATTACCTTGCCGTTGCCGCCATCCTGTTCACCCTCGGCGTGTTCGGGATCTTCCTCAACCGCAAGAACGTGATCATCATCCTGATGTCGATCGAGCTGATGCTGCTCGCGGTCAACGTCAACCTGGTGGCGTTCTCGACCCACCTCGGCGACCTCACGGGCCAGGTCTTCGCCATGTTCGTGCTCACCGTGGCGGCGGCCGAGGCCGCCATCGGGCTCGCCATCCTCGTGGTGTTCTTCCGCAACCGCGGCTCCATCGCGGTCGAGGACATCGACAGGCTGAAGGGATAGGCGGACATGTATTCGGCCATCGTCTTCCTGCCGCTCCTCGGCGCCATCACGGCCGGCCTTTTCGGCCGCTGGCTCGGCGACCGCGGCGCGCGCTGGGCGGCCACCGGGCCGCTCTTGCTGGCCGCGGTGCTGGCGGCCGTCGCCGCCGTCCAGGTGACGCAGGGCGGTCCGCCGCGCAGCGTCGAGGTGATGCGCTGGATCGTGTCGGGCAATTTCGAGGTCAGCTGGACGCTGCGCTACGACGCCCTGTCGGCGGTGATGGCGGCGATGGTGACCCTGGTCTCGTCCATGATCCATCTCTATTCCTTCGGATACATGGCCCACGACCGGTCGATCCCGAGGTTCTTCTCCTATCTCTCGCTCTTCACCTTCTTCATGCTGATGCTGGTGACGTCGGACAACTTCCTGCAGATGTTCTTCGGCTGGGAAGGCGTGGGGCTCGCCTCCTACCTCCTGATCGGATTCTGGTACGACCGGCCGAGCGCCAACGCCGCCGCGATCAAGGCGTTCCTGGTCAACCGGGTGGGTGATTTCGGCTTCGCCCTCGGCATCTTCGGGGTGTTCCTCGCCTTCAACGCGGTCTCCTTCGAGGCCGTCTTCCAGGCGGTGCCGGGGATGGCGGACAAGTCCATCCACTTCCTCGGCATGGACCTGCCGCTGATCACCACGCTGTGCCTGCTGCTGTTCGTCGGCGCCATGGGCAAGTCGGCGCAGCTCGGGCTGCACACCTGGCTGCCCGACGCCATGGAGGGCCCAACGCCGGTCTCCGCCCTGATCCATGCCGCGACCATGGTGACCGCGGGGGTCTTCATGGTCTGCCGCCTGTCGCCGATGTTCGAATATTCCGAGACCGCGCTCGCGGTGGTGACCATCGTCGGCGCCTCCACGGCGCTGTTCGCCGCCACCATCGGCCTGGTGCAGACCGACATCAAGCGCGTGATCGCCTATTCGACCTGCTCACAGCTCGGCTACATGTTCTTCGCCGCCGGCGTCTCCGCCTATTCGGCGGCGATGTTCCACCTGATCACCCATGCCTTCTTCAAGGCGCTGCTCTTCCTCGGCGCGGGGTCGGTGATCCACGCCATGTCGGACGAGCAGGACATGCGCAAGATGGGCGGCATCGCGGGCAAGATCCCCCTGACCTACGCGCTGATGTGGATCGGCTCGCTCGCCCTTGCCGGCATCTGGCCCTTCGCGGGCTTCTATTCCAAGGACCTGATCATCGAGGCCGCATACGCCGCCCGTTCCGTGGTCGGGCTCTACGGTTTCTGGATGGGGGTGATCGCGGCGCTTCTCACGGCGTTCTATTCCTGGCGCCTCCTGTTCATGACCTTCCACGGCGCGCCCCGGGCCGATGCGCACGTGATGTCCCATGTCCACGAATCGCCCAAGACCATGATCATCCCGATGTCGGTTCTGGCGATCGGCGCCGTCGTCGCCGGCTGGGCGCTCGTGGCGCTGTTCACCGGCGACGGCCACAAGGAATTCTGGGCCGCGTCCATCTTCGTCGCCGAGGGTCACGGCGCCATCGAGAACGCCCATCACGTGCCGCTCTGGGTCAAGATCCTGCCCCTCGCCGTGGCGCTGGCGGGCATCGCGGCCGCCTGGCTGTTCTATATCGCCGCGCCCGGCCTGCCGGCCGCGCTCGCGGCCCGGTTCCAGGGGCCCTACCTGTTCCTGCTGAACAAATGGTATTTCGACGAGCTCTACGACCGCATCTTCGTGACCCCGGCCAAGCGGCTGGGCCGCGGCCTGTGGCTCGGGGGCGACGGCTCCGTGATCGACGGCGTCGGCCCCGACGGGATCGCCGCCGCGACCCTCGACATCGCGCGCCGGGTGGCGCGGCTGCAGTCGGGCTACATCTACCATTACGCCTTCGCCATGCTGATCGGGGTGGCGGTGCTGGTGACCCTCTACCTCGTGACGGGGGCGGCGTGATGACCGGCTGGCCGCTCCTGTCGCTGACCACCTTCGTGCCGCTCGTGGGCGCTGGCTTCATCTTCCTGATCCGGGGCGAGGAGGCGGTGGTCGCGCGCAACGCGCGCAACGTGGCGCTCTGGACCTCGCTGATCACGCTCTTGCTCGCGCTGATGGTCTGGAGCGCCTTCGACCCCAAGACCGCCGCCTTCCAGCTCGAGGAGCAGGCCCCCTGGATCCCCGCCTTCGGGATCACCTATCACCTGGGCGTCGACGGCATCTCGCTGTTCTTCGTGCTGCTGTCCGCCTTCCTCACGCCGCTCTGCGTGCTGGCGAGCTGGCAGGCGATCACCGACCGCGTGAAGGAATACATGATCGCCTTCCTGGTCTTGGAAACCCTGATGATCGGGATGTTCATCGCGCTCGACATCGTGCTGTTCTACCTGTTCTTCGAGGGCGTGCTGATCCCGATGTTCCTGATCATCGGCGTCTGGGGCGGGCCGCGGCGGGTCTATTCGGCCTTCAAGTTCTTTCTCTACACCCTGACCGGCTCGGTGCTGATGCTGATCGCCATCCTCGCGATCTATTACACCGCTGGCAGCACCGACATCCCCGTCCTGATGAAGACCGTGTTCCCGAGGGAGATGCAGTACTGGCTGTGGCTCGCTTTCTTCGCGTCCTTCGCGGTGAAGGTGCCGATGTGGCCGCTGCACACCTGGCTGCCCGACGCCCATGTCGAGGCGCCGACGGCGGGCTCGGTGATCCTGGCCGGCGTGCTGCTCAAGATGGGAGGCTACGGATTCCTGAGGTTCTCCCTGCCGATGATGCCGGTGGCCTCCGACTTCTTCACGCCGCTCGTGTTCACCCTGTCGGTCATCGCCGTGATCTACACCTCCCTGGTCGCGCTCGCCCAGGAGGACATGAAGAAGCTGATCGCCTATTCCTCGGTCGCCCACATGGGATTCGTCACCATCGGCATCTTCACCTTCAACGTCCAGGGGATCGAGGGCGCGATCTTCCAGATGCTGAGCCACGGCATCGTCTCCGCCGCCCTGTTCCTCTGCGTCGGCGTGGTCTACGACCGCATGCATTCCAGGCTGATCGAGACCTACGGCGGGCTGGTGCACCGCATGCCGGCCTACGCCGCGGTGTTCATGGTGTTCATGCTGGCCTCGGTGGGCCTGCCGGGGACCAGCGGCTTCGTCGGCGAAATCCTGGTGCTGGTCGGCATCTTCCAGGTCAACACCTGGGTGGCGGCGCTCGCCGCCGTCGGCGTGATCCTGGGGGCGGCCTATATGCTATGGCTCTACCGGCGGGTGATCTTCGGCGAGCTCACCAAGGAGAGCCTCAAATCCATCCTCGACCTCGACAAGCGCGAGGTGGCGATCTTCGTGCCGCTGGTGATCGTGGTGCTGTGGATGGGGATCTATCCGTCCTCCTTCCTGGATGCGATCAGCGCGTCCGCGCAGAACCTTGCCGATAACTATGCCGCCGCCCTCAAGGCGGCCGAGGCGCCGGCCTCCCAGGTGCTGGCGGCGGGGGGTGGACGATGAACGCCTGGGTTCCGGAACAGATGGTCGCCGCCCTGCCCGAGCTGTTCATCGCCGTGTCCGTCATGGCGCTCCTGATGATCGGCGCCTTCCGCGGCGACGGCCATACCAGGACCATCGGCTGGTTCGCCGCGGCGGTCACGGTGGTGGCGATCTTCGTCGTGGCCGGCACCTCGGCGGGGCCGGGGACGGCCTTCGGCAACATGTTCATCGCCGACTCCTTCGCCCGCTACGGCAAGGTGCTGGTGCTGGTGGGCACCGGCCTCGCCCTGGTCCTTTCGATCTCCTATATCGAACGCGAGGACCTGGCCCGCTTCGAATACCCGATCCTGTTCCTGTTCGCCTGTCTCGGCATGATGATGATGATCTCGGCCAACGACCTCATCGCCCTCTATGTCGGGCTCGAGCTGCAATCCCTCGCCCTCTACGTCGCGGCGGCGTTCCGGCGCGATTCCGTGAGCTCGCCCGAGGCGGGGCTCAAGTACTTCGTCCTCGGCGCGCTGTCCTCGGGCATGCTGCTCTACGGCGCTTCCCTGGTCTACGGATTCGCCGGCACCACGGCGTTCGAGGGCATCGCCCGGGTGCTCGGCCAGGGCCACGGGTCGCTCGGCGTCCTCGTCGGGATGGTGTTCATCACCGCGGGCCTCGCGTTCAAGGTCTCCGCCGTTCCCTTCCACATGTGGACGCCCGACGTCTACGAAGGCGCGCCGACCTCGGTGACGGCGTTCTTCGCCATCGCCCCCAAGGCCGCCGCCGTGATCCTGTTCGTCCGGGTTCTGGTCGGCCCGTTCGCGCCGATCGCCGGCCAGTGGCAGCAGGTGGTGGTGCTGATCGCGATCCTGTCCATGGCGCTCGGCGCCTTCGCCGCCATCAACCAGCGCAACATCAAGCGCCTGATGGCCTATTCCTCCATCGGCAATGTCGGCTACATGCTGGTGGGACTGGCGGCGGGCACCGAGGCGGGGGTGCGCGGCGTGCTGATCTATCTCGCGATCTACCTCGCCATGACGGCGGGGACCTTCGCCTGCATCCTCTGCATGCGGGTGCACGGGCGGGCGGTGAACCAGATCGACGATCTCGCGGGCCTCGCCCGGACGCGTCCGCTGCTCGCGCTCGCGCTCGGCGTCTTCATGTTCTCCCTGGCGGGCATCCCGCCCTTGGCCGGGTTCTTCGGCAAGCTGTACGTGTTCCTGGCCGCGGTGCAGGCCGGCCTCTACGGCCTCGCCGTGATCGGGGTCCTGGCATCGGTGGTGGCGGCCTACTACTACGTCAGGATCGTCAAGATCATGTATTTCGACGAGCCGGCCGAGAGCTTCGACCGGCTGCCGGGCCGCGAGGTGGGCCTGGTCCTCACCGCCACCGGCCTGTTCACGGCGCTGTTCTTCGTCGTGCCGGGACCGGTCGTGAACGCCGCCGCCGCGGCGGCGAAATCGCTCTTCCCGGGGTGATCGCGGCCATGCCGGGCGCGGGGCCGCTGCCATGAGCCCGTCCCCCGGGGCCGCGCTTCCGCCCTTCTACCACTGGTTCGCGCTGGGCACGGTCTCCTCCACCAATGACGAGGCGCTCGCCCGCGCCGAGGACGGCGCCGCCGAGGGAACGCTGGTCACCGCCCGGCGCCAGCGCGCGGGCCGCGGCCGCAGGGGACGCGGCTGGGAAAGCGCCGAGGGCAACCTGTTCCTCTCCCTCGTGCTCAGGCCCGAGGGCGGCCTGCAGGCCGCCGCCGCCGTCGGCTTCGCGGGCGCGCTCGCGGTGTTCGACGCGATCACGGCCCTGTTGCCGCAGGATGCCGACATCGCCCTCAAATGGCCCAATGACGTGCTCGTCGGCGGGCGCAAGGTCTCGGGCCTGCTGATCGAGGAAGCCCGGGACAGGGCGGGCCTGGCGCTGGTGCTCGGCGTCGGCATCAACCTTGCCTCCCACCCCCTGGACACGCCCTATCCGGCGACGGATCTGGGGAGCGAGGGCGCCGGCCAGGTCGAGCCGGAGGAGGCGCTCGAGCGTTTCTGCGAGGCCTTCCTCACGCGCTACCGCCAGTGGCGGGCGCACGGCTTCACGCCGCTTCGCGCCGATTGGCTGGCCCGCGCCAAGGGCGTCGGCGGTCCGCTCTCCGTGGAGATCGAGGGCGGGCGCTTCGACGGCGTCTTCCAGGGCATCGACAATGATGGCGCCCTATGCCTTGACCTCGGGCCTCAGGGCGTGAAAAAAGTCACCGCTGGGGACGTCTTCTTTCCTCATTTTCCTCATCCCCGCGTGGAGGATTCATGCTGATCGCCATCGACTGCGGCAACACCAATACCGTCGTCGGCCTCTATGAAGGCGAGGCGCCCAAGGGCGCCTTCCGCCACGTCTACCGCTCCGTGACCGATTCCTCCCTGGGCGCCACCGACCATCGGCACCGCCTCGACGAGGAGCTGGCCGCGGCCGGGCTCGAGGATCCGGAGTTGGAGGGAGCCGCCATCGCCTGCGTCGTGCCCGATGCGCTCGGGTCGCTGACCGACTTCGCCGAGGGCGCGACCGGCGCCGCCCCCGTGGTGGTGGGAGCGCTCGGCAACGTCATCGGCTGCGACGTGCTGGTCGACCAGCCGGGCAAGGTGGGGGCCGACAGGCTGGTCAACGCCCTTGCCGCCCATGCCCTCTATCCGGGGCCGTCGATCGTCGTCGATTTCGGGACCGCGACGACGCTGGACGTCGTCTCTCCCGAGGGCGCCTATGCCGGGGGTGTCATTGCGCCGGGGGTCAACCTCGCGCTGAGGGCGCTCTATGAATCGGCGGCGCTCCTGCCCGAGGTCGAGGTGGCGCGGCCGGGGCGGGTCATCGGCCACGGGACGAGGGAGGCGATGCAGTCGGGCATCTACTGGGGCTATCTCTCCCTGGTCGAGGGGCTGATCGCGCGCATCCGGGTCGAAGCCCGGTTCGGGCCCGGCGGCGCGATGAAGGTGATCGCCACCGGCGGCCTCGCGCCGCTGTTCTCGGGCGGCACCGACGCCTTCGACGCGATCGAGCCCGAGCTCACGCTCACCGGCCTGGTCCTCAATTACCGCATCAACCGGCCGGCATCGGCATGAGCGCCGGCGCCGCCGTCATCGAAGCGGCCCGCGAGGGGCTGGTCTACGTGCCCATCGGGGGCGCCGGCGAGATCGGTATGAACATGTATGCCTACGGCTGCCGGGGCAAATGGATCGTCGTCGAATGCGGCATTACCTTCGGCAATGAGACGACCCCCGGGATCGACGTCATGACCCCCGATCCCTCCTTCCTGGAGGAACTGGGCGACGATCTTCTCGCCCTGGTGCTGACCCACGCCCATGAGGACCACCAGGGCGCCACGGCCTATCTCTGGCCGAGGCTGCGATGCCCGGTCTATGCCACCCGCTTCACCGCCGAGATGGTGCGCACGCGGCTCGAGGAGGAGGGGCTCGGAGAGCGCGTGCCGTTCAAGGAGGTGCCGATGAAGGGCGCCTTCGAGATCGGCCCCTTCCGGATGCGCTTCATCACCGTGACCCATTCGATCCCGGAGCCCAACGCGCTCGCCATAGAGACGCCCTTGGGTCGCGTCCTCCACACCGGCGACTGGAAGCTCGACCCCGAGCCCCTGATCGGAGAGGTCGCCGACGAGGCCGCCTTCCGGGCCCTCGGCGACAAGGGCATCCTCGCCATGGTCTGCGATTCGACCAACGTGTTCGTCGAGGGCGATTCGGGGTCCGAGGGCGATGTGCGACGGGCTCTCGTGGAGGTGATCGGCCGCTACCGCAACCGCGTCGCCGTGGCGTGCTTCGCTTCCAACGTCGCGCGCATCGAATCCATCGCGCTCGCCGCCGCCGCCAACGGCCGCGACGTGGCGCTGGTCGGCCGCTCGCTCTGGCGGGTGACGGAGATCGCCCGTGAATGCGGCTACCTCAAGGGCATCAAGCCGTTCCTCACCGAGCACGACGCGGGCTACCTGCCGCGCGGCAGAGTTCTCCTGATATGCACCGGCAGCCAGGGGGAGCGGGGGTCGGCGCTGGCCCGCATCTCGCAGAACGATCACGCCAACATCGTGCTGCAGGAGGGAGACGCGGTGCTGTTCTCCTCGCGCAACATCCCGGGCAACGAGCGCGACATCTACGCCATGCAGGACCGGCTGGTGGCCACGGGCGTCGAGATCGTCACGGGCCGCGACGAGGCCATTCACGTCTCGGGCCATCCGGCGCGGGACGAGCTCGCGCAGCTCTATGGCTGGGTGCGGCCCGGCATCTCCGTGCCCATGCATGGCGAGCACCGGCACCTGCGCGAGCACGCCGCCTTCGCCCGGGGCCTCGGCATCAACGACACGCGCATCGTCGCCGACGGGGCGGCGCTCAGGCTCGCACCGGGAGAGCCCGGGGTCGTCGGCCATGTGCCGGTCGGCCGCCTCGGGCTCGACGGCAAGCGCCTGGTGCCGCTCGAGGACGGGCTCTTGGCCGAGCGCCGGCGCATGAACTTCGCGGGCCTCGCCTTCGTCTCCCTCGGCCTCGACAGGAAGGGCAAGCCGCTCGGGCCGCCCAAGGTCACCCTCAGGGGCCTCGCCTCCGAGACCGAGCAGGCCGCCCTTCTCGAGGAGATCGAGGACGAGCTCGAGCGCGTGGTCGCGCGCTGGAAGGGGCGCCGGCGGGATGGCGAGGGGCTCGCCGAGGAGCTCAGGCGCGCCGTGCGCCGGGCGGCCTCCCGGGCCATCGGCAAGAAGCCCGTCACCGAGGTCCATGTCTTCCGGCTATGATGGGGCGCCGGGCCGGAACCGTCCCGGCCCCGAGGCAACACGAGGGAGCCTGCCGTGAACGTCGTCACCGGCATCATGGTCTATGTCATCGTCTGGTGGCTGGTCCTGTTCACGGTGCTGCCGTTCGGCAACCGGGCGCCGGACGAGGTCCAGCCCGGCACCGTGGAAAGCGCCCCGGAACGGCCGAGGCTCTGGATCAAGGCCCTGGTGACGACGGTGATCGCGTCATTGATCTGGGGCGTGATCTACTGGATCATTGAGAGCGACCTGATCACCTTCCGCTCCTGAACGGGAAAGGAGACCGCCCATGGATGCGCCGGGATTCGACGTCAAGTTCATCGACCACCTGGTCCTGAGGACCGGCGATGTGGACAAGATGCTGGCCTTCTACCGCGACGTCGTCGGGCTCAAGCTCGAGCGCCGCACCGATTCGGGCCTCACCCAGCTGCGCGCGGGCCAGTGCCTGCTCGACATCGTGCGGGTGGGCGACCGCGACCTGCCCGGGCGCAACGTCGAGCATTTCTGCTTCCGGGTCGATCCCTTCGACATGGAGGCGATCCACGAGAGGCTGACCAAGGCGGGCGCGGAGGTCGTCAAGTCCGGCACCGGCTACGGCGCCGAGGGGCGCGGGCCCAACATCTATTTCAAGGACCCGGACGGGAACGTGGTGGAATTCAAGGGGCCGAGCGACGGGAAGCTCTATTCCGCATGAGCTACTGCGAGATTTCCAGGGACCATCCCGTCCACGGACCGCACCATGACACCGAATACGGCCGCCCGGTGACCGACGACGCGGTGCTGCTGGAGCGCATCGCCATGGAGATCAACCAGGCCGGCCTCTCCTGGGAGCTGATCCTGAAAAAACGCCCGGCGCTCAATGCCGCCTTCGAGGGGTTCGAGCCCGCGCGTGTCGCGGCCTACGGCGAGAAGGAGGTCGAGCGGCTGCTCCAGGATGCCGGGATCATCCGCAACCGGCGCAAGATCGAGGCGGTGATCGAGAACGCGCGGCGGCTGCTCGCGATCCGCGAGAGCCACGGCGGCCTGGCCGACTGGCTGGAGGCCCAGCACCCGATGCCGCTGGCCGACTGGGTCAAGCGCATGCGCCAGACCTTCGTCTTCATGGGGCCCGAGGTGGTCAACGAGTTCCTGATGAGCATCGGCTACCTGCCCGGCGCCCATGACGCCGACTGCCCGGTCGGGCGCGAGGTCGCGCGGCTCAACCCCGCCTGGATGCGCGCGGCACCCCGCGGCGGCTGGTGAGACTGGACGAAGAGGACGCAGCATGACCGGGGCAGGTGACCTGAGAATCGGCGTGCTTCTCGGCGATCCCAACGGGATCGGGCCCGAGCTCGCGGCCAAGCTCTTGGACGGCGCCGACGTGCGCGCCCGGGCGCGGATCCTGGTCATCGGCGATCGCCGGGTGTTCGAGATGGGGGATAGGGTCGCGGCGCTCGACATCCCCCACAAGAGGCTCTCCCAAGCCTCAGAAATCACCTTAGAAAACGGGATCGAACTTCTTGATATTCCATCGATAAATCCCGAAGAGGTCACCCCGGGCGAGGCCACGGCGGCGGGCGGGCGCTCGGTGCTGGAGGCCGCCCGCGCGGCGCTCGCGCTCGCCCGCGAGGGCGTGATCGACGGCTTCTGCTTCGCGCCGTTGAACAAGAAGGCGCTCAGCATGGGCGGCTCGCCCTTCGCCGACGAGCATGAGCTCTTCGCCCATGAGCTCGGCTTCGAGGGGCCCTATTGCGAGCACAACGTGCTGGGCGATCTCTGGACCGTGCGCGTCTGTTCCCACGTGCCGGTCAAGGACATCCCGAAATACATCACCGGGGACCGCATCCGCACCATGGCGGGGCTCGCGCACCGGACGCTTTCGGGCGCGGGCATCGCGGCGCCGCGCATCGCCGTCTCAGCGCTCAATCCGCATGGCGGGGATGGCGGCCTGTTCGGCCGCGAGGAGATCGACATCATCGCGCCGGCGGTGGAGAAGGCGCGTGCGGACGGCATCGACGCGCGCGGCCCGTTCCCCGCCGACACCGTGTTCCTCAAGGCGCGCGAGGGCGAGTTCGACGCGGTGGTGACGATGTATCACGATCAGGGCCAGATCGCGATGAAGCTGATGGGCTTCAGCCGCGGCGTCACCGTCTCGGGCGGCTTGCCGGTGCCCATCGCGACGCCGGCGAGCGGCACCGCCTTCGACATCGTCGGTCAGGGGATCGCCAATGCCGAGGGCATGCGCGAGGCCTTCTTCCTCACCTGCCGCATGGCCGAGCACAAGCGCAAGGCGCAGGCTTAGTCCCGGCGACCAGACAGAAACGGGAACCGGCCCGCATGCTTCGACGAGCTCAGCATGAGGGCCTCGGAAACAGGCCTCATCCTGAGGAGGGCCGAAGGCCCGTCTCGAAGGATGACGCTATCGAGCGATCCGGGCCGACAGCGTGTGGAATACGCGCCGCGAGCCCGGGCTCTAGGCCTCGATCAGGGGCGCGAGGGAGCAGGCGTCGGCGATCGCCTCGAGGCCCCAGACCCGATCGATCAGCACCCCCGCGCGGGCCTTGCCCAGCACCGGCTCGATGAGGTCGCGCGCCTTGGCCGCGACTTCCTCGCGCGTCATGGGGTTGGCCGTGGTTCCGCGCACATGGGCGACATGGTGGGCGAGGGTGCGCCCGTCTTGGGTCTTGAGCGTAATGCTGCCTTCGCGGCGGGGAAGGTCAGCGTCCGCCACCAGGGTGATCCGCCGCATCACGGCCTGGACGTCGCGGGCGCCCATGCGCGCGTAGTCGTGGGAGTTCGCGAAGCCCACCCGCCCGTCGATCAGCATCACGGCGAAGAGGTACTGCAGGCAGATGTCCGGCATCGCCCGGGAATCGACGATGTCCGCTTCCACGGCGGGCACATGGGCGTGGATCTCGGCGACCGTCTCCGGCGTGAGCCCGTGCTCATGGATCAGGGTCTCGAGCGCCTCGAGCGGCGCCTGCACCGGCGAGCCGATCGACCATTTCTTGATATGGGTGTCCATCACCTCGAAACGGCTGCCGAGCTCCTGGGCCATCTCGTCCGGGTTTCCGCCGAAGGCCAGGAAGAAGTTGCGCGGCCCGGAGAACACGTCCTCGACGCCGGTGAAGCCCGCCGCCACCATGGCCGCCGCCTGGACCCCGCCCCGCGCGCCCATGCCGCCGAAATCGAAGGCCTTTTCCACGTGCTCCTCGTCCCGCGCCCAGGTGGCGATGCCCGAGGCCTGCTGCGCGGTGTAGGAGAGCAGCCAGCGGCACCGCGCGGCGTCGAGGCGGGCCGCCGCCGCCGCCGCACCCGCCGCGCCGAACAGCGCGCCGAGGGAGTGGGTCGAGCGGTGCTCGCGGCCGTAGACGCGCGCCGGGTCGAGCGCCAGGCCGATCCGCGCGGCGAGGTCGTATCCCAGAGCCACCGCCCGCACCAGGCCGGTGCCCGACGCGCGTTCGCGCATCGCCATGGCGAGCGCCGCCGGCACCACGGCGCAGCCCGGATGGCAGAAGCTGCGCGGGTGCGAATCGTCGGTCTCATCGGCATGCGCCGCGATGCCCCCGGCGAGCGCCGCATTGACCGCGGTGGTCCAGATGCCCGTCCCGGCGATGAGCGCCTGGGGCGCGCCGCCCTCGGCGCGGACGTATTCGATGGCGAGGCGGCCCGGCTTGAGCCTCGTGCCCGACAGCATGGCGGCGAGCGAATCGAGGAAATGATGTTTCGTCTTTTCGATCACTTCCGCGGGAAGCGGCGTGTCGGGCGCCTTCGCCATGTAGGCCGATAGCCGGCTCATGACCTCGCCCACGGCATCTTTTGGTTGTGCCATTCCCACCTCTTGCCTTTGGGTTCGGTCCCGGAGGATGGGACAGGCTCCTTCCCCGTCTACTGGAATTTCGATTGACGGGATAGGCATATCTACTACGCTGTCCGCGAGTTTGTGGCCACCTCCCGGGCTGCCGGGAACGGTCCGCTCAGCGCCTTCGCGGGGCGGGAAAGAGAGCAGCCGGGTCATGTGGCTTCGCCAAGGGGAGGAGCCGGGGACTCCTCGTTGCCGGTTCCCAAAACATGAGACCGAATCAATCGGCACCAGGTTCAACCTTACGGGAGACAGTCACATGAAAATCGCATCTTACGCACTCGTCGCTTTGGCCGGCGCCGCCGTCGCCGGCGCCCCCGCCCCCGTCATGGCCGCCGACGCGCTGCCGTGCAAGACGATCCAGGTGGTGATTCACGCGGCCTACGGCGGCGGCACCGACGTGACCGCCCGGATGATGTCGATCCGGACGCGGCGCAACCTGAAGAAGGACATCCAGATCGTCTCCAAGCAGGGCGGCTCTGGCGCCAGCGCCCATCAATACGCGCTGACCCGGCCCAAGGACGGCTGCACGGTGCTGGCGCTCACCCAGACGCACCTCTACACCATCGCGCGCGGCAAGTCGCCGCTCAAGATCGGCGACGTCCAGGGCGTGGCGCGCGCCATGGACGACCCCACCTTCATCGTGGTGTCGTCCAAGAGCAAGTACAAGACCCTGAAGGAGATGGTCGAGGAATCGAAGACCAAGCCGCTCAACTGGGGCGTCGCGCAGATCGGCGGCACCGAGCATATCGGCCTTGCGACCTTCGCCAAGACCGCCGGCATCAAGTACAAGGTCGTGCCCTTCGGCTCGGGCGGCAAGATGATCCAGGCGCTTATGTCCGGGGCCATTCAGGCGACCTTGCCCAATGTCAGCGAGGCCGGTGACCGGGTGCGCGACGGGACCTTCCGGGCGCTTGCCGTGATGAGCGAAAAGCGCCTTTCCGACTATCCCAAGGTGCCGACGACCTATGAGCTCGGCTTCAAGGCCAAGGCCTCGACCACCCGCGGCTACTGGGTTCTGAGGGGCACGCCCAAGGCGGCGGTCGACCAGCTTTCCAAAGCCATGGTCACGGCGATGCAGCACAAGGTGTTCGGCAATTATCTTGGGAGTTCCGGGCTCTCCGTGAAGGACAGCGTCGCGGGATCGGACGTCTGGGACAAGCAGATCAAGGAGGAATACGAGACCGCCTATTCCGCGCTTAACGACCTCGGTCTCCTCCAGAAGAAGAAATAGCCGTTCCTCGCCGAGGCGTTCCATCCGTCATGTCGGACGACGGTCGCGACAAGGCCACGGACGGTGAGGGGCAGGGACAGGCGTCCCGCTCCTCACTGGTCCATGGCACCGACCTCAAGCTCACGCTGATCATTCTCGCGATCTGCGCGGCGATCTACTATGTGACGACGACCTTCGACCAGGTCGCTCCGCTCCTGGCGCAGAACATCCCGCCGCAATGGTTCCCGCAGCTGCTCATCTGGTTCATCGCGATCCTTTCGCTGGTCCTGCCGTTCGAGCACCGCTTCCTCGCCCAGGGCCGGAAGGGCTTGGACGAGGACCGCAGCTCGCGCATTCCCCTCGGCGCCATCCTCTCCGCGGGGCTGCTTGTGCTTATCGTCGCGTCGATCCCGCTGATCGGGGCCTTCCTGGCGCTGGTCGTGGTTTGCGTGGCCCTGCCGCTGCTCTGGGGGGAGCGGCGCTGGAAGATACTCATTCCCTTCGCCATCCTGTTTCCGACGGCGGTCACGCTCCTGTTCACCAAGGTGCTCGAGGTCTATTTCGAGCCCGGCCTGATCCGGTTCTCGCTCTAGGGGAGAGTCATGGAAGCGCTGCTCCAGGGGCTCACCCTGATCCTTCAGCCCTTCAACATCGTGTTGATCTTCTTCGGCGTGCTCGTGGGAGTGACCATCGGCGCGCTTCCGGGGCTGAGCTCGCCCATGGCCGTGGCGCTGCTCCTGCCCTTCACCGTGGGGATGGAACCCATCCCCGCCATCGCCATGCTGGCCTCGCTCTACTGCGCCGGTACCTTCGGCGGCTCCATCACGGCGATCCTGATCAACGCGCCCGGGGCGCCGCCCGCGGTGGCGACGGCCTTCGACGGCTATCCCATGGCGCGGCGGGGAGAGGCGGGCCGGGCGCTCGGCCTCGCCGCCATCAGCTCGGTCATCGGCGGGGTCTTCAGCCTGGTCGTGTTCCTCATCGCGACGCCGCTTCTCGCCAAGCTGGCCACCGAATTCCGCCCGCCGGACTATTTCGCGCTCTCGGTCTTCGCGCTGTCGATGCTGGCCTCGATCAGCGGCAAGTCCTCGATCCGCAACCTGATCTCGGGCGGCGCGGGCGTGCTGGTGGGCACCATCGGCATCCACCTGACCACGGCGGTGGAACGCTTCACCTTCGGCTTCTCGGAGCTGACCGACGGCATCCACTTCGTGCCCGTGCTCATCGGCCTGTTCGCCATGGGCGAGCTGCTGACCCAGTCGACCGCGGCCAACGTGGCGGTGGAACGCATCACCTCCGTGGTGATCAAGCTGCCCAGCATGGCCGATCTGCGCAAGGTGCGCGCGACCATCCTGCGCTCCTGCGGCATCGGCACCTTCATCGGCATCCTGCCGGCCGAGGGCTCCACCGTTGCCGCGATCATGGGCTACAACGAGGCCAAGCGTTTCTCCAAGAACAAGGAGGAATTCGGCAAGGGCGCCATCGAGGGCATCGCCGGGCCGGAGGCGGCCAACAACGCCGCGGCCGGCGGCGCCATGGTGCCGACGCTGGCGCTCGGTATCCCGGGCAGCGGCACCACCGCGATCATCCTCGCGGCGCTCATCATGCACGGCTTCCGGCCGGGGCCCTACCTGATGAACGAGACGCCGCACTTCATCTACGCCATCTTCGTCGCCATGCTGCTCGCGAACTTCATGTTCCTCGGCGTCGGCCTCGCGGGCGCCAAGATCTTCTCGCGCATCACCCTGATCCCGAGGACCATCCTCTGGCCGTCGGTCTTCGTGTTCTCGGTGATCGGGGCCTATTCGGGGTCGTCGTCGCTGTTCGACGTCTGGGTCATGCTGATCGCCGGCATCGTCGGCTTCATCATGCTGCGCCACGGCTTCGGGCCCGCGCCCTTCGTCATGGGGCTGATCCTCGGCAAGCTGGTCGAGGAATCGCTTTCCCAGTCGATGATCATCTTCGACAACAACTGGCTGCGCTTCTTCGAGCGGCCCTTCGCCGTGCTGTTCTTCTTCCTGACGATCCTCGGCCTGTTCTGGGGCCAGTTCGTGCGCGCGGGCGGCTGGATCGCGGGGCGCGTGCGCGGCGTCCAGATGGAGCGCGGCGACTGATCCCGCCTCGCGCCGGGCCGCGGCCTCAGGCGCGGCTCAAGCGATCACTTCCTCGCCCTTGATCTGGGTGCGGTGGAGGATGCGCCGGGCGGCGGGATCGAAGGCATCGCGCCGGTGCAGCACCGAAAGGTTCAGCCACATCAGGAGGTCGCCTTTCCGCCAGTGGTGGGCCATGGCGAAGCGTGGCTCCGCCACATGGGCCCAGAGCGCATCGAGCAGCGCATCGCTTTCGGCAACCTCGAGGCCGACGATGTAGGCATGCGGCCTGCGGCCCAGGAACAGGCACTTGCGGCCCGTCGCCGGATCGGTCCGCACCAGAGGGTGGCGCGCGCCCGGCGTCCCGCGCACGTCGGTGACCTCCTCGTAGCCCTTGCGCAGCATGCCGGCGCTGTTGTGCGCGGCGTCGTGGATCGCAGCGAGTCCCGCGATGCGGTCCTTGAAGTCCGCGGGCAGCGCCTCGTAGGCCGCGAACATGTCGGCGAAATAGGTGTCGCCGCCGTCCGCGGGGACCTCGAGCGCATACAGCACGGCGCCCTTGGGCGGGACGTCGACATAGGTCATGTCGGCGTGCCAGACGGCCTCGCCGTCGCCCAGGTTGCCGATGGGGCGGCCGCCTTCGACGACGTTGGAGATCACGTTGATGTCGGGATAGTCGGCGAGGAACGGCCCGCCGTAGGGGTTGGGACCGGGCGGGTCCAGCTCGCCGAAGGTGCGGCTGAAATCGATGAGCTGCCGGTCGCTGAGGCTCTGGTCGCGCGCGATGAGGACGAGGTGCTTACGCCACGCCGCCATCAACGCGTCCCCGAGCTCCGGGCCGAGCGGCTTCGCGGCGTCGAGCCCATGGACGAACGCGCCGAGGGGCGCATCGCTCCGCGGCTCGATGGAGAGTCCCGCTTCGGTCATCACAGACATGGTCGAATCCTCGTGCTCGGGCAGGGTCCAAATTCCTATAGAAGTCTACCACAGACCGCCGCCAGACGTTATTTTACCGGACCCTTTCACCCTGAATCAGCGCCGGAGGCCCCCGTGAGGGTAGCCGAGATCATCCTGCACCGCCTCAAACTGCCGCTCGTGACGCCGTACCGGCTTTCCTACCGGGTTTACGAGGATTTCGATCCCATCATCGTCGAGGCGCGCGATCGCGACGGACGCACGGGCTGGGGCGAGGGGCACATCTCCCCCGGCCATACCTTCGAGACCATCGAGGGCGGCTGGCGCTTCTGCGCCGGGGAGGCGCAGGCGATCCTCGGCCGGCCGGTCGACGATGCCAAGGCGTCGCTGGAGGCGATCCAGCCGCGCTCCCCGGTGGCGGCGGCGGCGCTGATCACGGCGCTCGAGATGCTGGCGGGCCACCCGGTCCTCGAGATCGAGGCGCCCGCGCGCCTGCCCCTGCTCACGCCCTTCAACGCGACCGAGCCGGACGACATCGAGGCCGAGGTGGAGGCGCGTCTCGATGACGGCTTCCGCACGCTCAAGATCAAGGTGGGCAAGGACGTCGATGCCGACCTCGCCCGCGTGGCTTCGGTGCAGGCGGCCGCCCGGGGGCGGGCGACGCTGCGCCTCGATGCCAACCGCGGCTTCGACCGTGCCGACGGCTGCCGCTTCGCCGCTGCGCTGGACCCGGACGGCATCGAGCTTTTCGAGCAGCCCTGCGAGTCGAAGGACTGGGACGCCAACGCCGCCGTCGCGGCCGTGTCCACGGTGCCGGTGATGCTCGACGAATCGATCTATGGCGTAGACGACATCGAGCGCGCCGCGGAGATTCCCGGCATCGGCTTCATCAAGCTCAAGCTGAAGAAGATGGGGGGCCTCGATCTGCTCTCGCGCGGGCTTGCGCGCATCCGGGATCTCGGCATGACCCCGGTCCTCGGCGACGGCGTCTCGACCGAGCTCGGCTGCTGGATGGAGGCCTGCGTCGCCCGCGGGACGATCGGCAACGCCGGAGAATTCAACGGCTTCCTCAAGCCCAAGGCGCGCCTCTTCGTGGAGCCGCTTCGCTTCGAAGGCGGCGCGCTGGTGCTGGACCAGGGCTTCCGGCCCGAGATCGACCGCGCGGTGCTCGAGGCCCATCGCCTGGAGGTGGCGCGGTTCATGGCGCCCCGGGCCGAGACAGCGAAAGGATGACGCCCATGGGGGAAAACGGCCCGGACACGCCGTCGCTCACCGGCGAGGTCGCCGATTTCATCGCCGCCACCGGCTCGGGCGACATCCCCGCCGACGTGGTGGAGCTCGGCAAGAAGCACATCCTCGACGGCCTCGGCCTCGCGCTCGCCGGATCGGCGGTGACGAGCGGGCGCATCGTCCGCGATCATCTCGCCGCGCTCGGCTGCGGCGCGGGCCCGGCCACGGTGATCGGCACCAGCCTCAAGACCGTGCCGCGCTTCGCCGCCTTCGCCAACGGCGTCGCCATCCATGCCGAGGATTACGACGACACCCAGCTCGCCGTCGCCAAGGACCGGGTCTACGGGCTCTTGACCCACCCGACGGCGCCCGCCCTGCCCGCGGCGCTGGCCATCGCCGAGGAACGGGGGGCGAGCGGACCGGAGGTGATGACCGCCTATCACATCGGCGTCGAGGTCGAGTGCAAGATCGCGGAAGCCATCAACCCGCGCCATTATCAGGAAGGCTTCCATTCGACGGCGACCTGCGGAACCTTCGCCGCCGCCGCTGCGGCCGCGAAGCTCATGGGCCATTCCCGGGAGGAAACCGCGCGCGCGCTCTCCATCGCGGGCAGCCAGTCTGCCGGCCTGCGCGAGAATTTCGGCACCATGACCAAGCCCTTCCACGCCGGCCGGGCCTCGGAAAGCGGCGTCGTCGCCGCCGACTTCGCGGCGCGCGGCTGGACCGCCGCGGGCAATATCCTGGAAGCCCCGCGGGGCTTCTTCCGCGCCGCGGGAGGGGGCTACGACGAGGCCGCGATCCGCGCCAGGCTGGGCGCCCCCTGGACCTTCACGATGCCCGGGATCTCGATCAAGCCGCATCCATCGGGCTCGCTCACCCATCCGGGGATGACCACCATGGCCAGGCTCATCGCCGAGCACGGCATCCGGGCGGAGGACGTGGTGATGGTCAAGGTCGGGACCAATCAGAACATGCCCAACGCGCTGATCCATCATCGCCCGGAGGACGAGCTGCAGGCTAAGTTCTCCATGGAGTTCTGCATGGCGGTGCTGCTGATCGAGGGCCGCGGGGGCCTCAACGAGTTCACGCCCGAGACGGTCAACCGCCCGGACATCAAGGCGGTGATCGAGAAAGTCGATTTCGGCGTCCATCCGGAGGCGGAAGCCGCGGGCTACGACAAGATGACCACCATCATCGAGATCGAGCTCGCGGACGGCCGGCGCATCGAGGGCCGCGCCGATTTCGGAAAGGGCAGCCCCGCCAATCCCATGAGCTACGAGGAGGTCGCGGAGAAGTTCCGCGAATGCGCGGAGTTCGCCCGCTTCCCCGCCGCCAAGGCCGAGGCCGTCGTCGGCCTGGTTAGCGGGCTCGAGGGGGTCGGGGACGTCCGGGAGCTGACCGCGCTCCTCGCGCCCTAGCGTTTGACCGCGCCGGCGATGGCCATGCCGAGCTCGACGGTCGTCGCCTTGCCGCCCATGTCGGGGGTGAGCAGCTTCGGGTCCTCCAGAACGGTCTCGATCGCCGCCTCGAGCGCCCGGGCGGCGTCCGCCTCGCCCAGGTGATCGAGCATCATCGCGCCGGACCAGATCTGGCCGATGGGGTTGGCGATGCCCTTACCCGCGATGTCGGGAGCGGAGCCGTGCACCGGCTCGAACATCGACGGATGGTCGCGTTCGGGGTTGATGTTGGCCGACGGCGCGATGCCGATGGAGCCCGCCACCGCCGGGCCGAGGTCGGAGAGGATGTCGCCGAACAGGTTGGAGCCCACCACCACGTCGAACCAGTCCGGATGGGTGACGAAATGGGCGGTCAGGATGTCGATGTGGTACTGGTCCGTGCGGATGTCGGGATAGTCCCCGGCCATGGTCCGGAAGCGCTCGTCCCAATAGGGCATGGTGTGGATGATGCCGTTGGACTTTGTGGCCGAGGTCACGTGCCGGGCGGGGCGCGTGCGGGCGAGCTCGAAGGCGAAGCGCAGCACGCGGTCGACGCCGACCCGGGTGAAGACCGATTCCTGGACCACCATCTCGCGCTCGGTCCCGCCGTAGAGCCGGCCGCCGATCTCCGAATATTCCCCTTCGTTGTTCTCGCGCACGACGATGAAGTCGATGTCCTCCCGCCCGCGGCCCGCCAGCGGCGAGGTGATCCCCTTGAGCAGCCGGACCGGGCGCAGGTTGATGTATTGCTCCATGGCCCGGCGTATCGGGATCAGCAGACCCCAGAGCGAGACGTGGTCGGGCACGCCGGGGAACCCCACGGCGCCGAGGAAGATGGCGTCGAAGCCGGAAAGCTCGGCGAGCCCGTCCTCCGGCATCATCGCCCCGGTGCGGGCGAAGGTCTCGCAGCTCCAGGGGAACTCGGTCCAGTCGAGCCGGAACCCGAACCGAGACGCCGCGGCTTCGAGCGCCCGCATGCCTTCGGGCACGACCTCCTTGCCGATGCCGTCGCCCGGTATCGCCGCGATCCTGTAGGACGTGCTCATGGTTCCGCGCGCCTCCCGTTGGTCTCTGCCCGCCCGCCCGGACGGCCCTGCCAATGTTTAAGTGGAAACGGCATCAAAGAGAAGGGCGGAGCGCGCAGGGGGGAACGCCGCGCCGCCGGCCGGTTAAAGCTCGCTTAATCCTCTTCGTGGTTTGCTTGATCCCATGAGCCCGCGCCTCGCATATCCCGTGACCGGACTGTGGATCCTCCTCGCCGCTTCGGCAGCCCTCGGCCCGGCGGCCGGGGCGGCGGAGGGCGCCACCCTGAGAGTGAGCGGCGCTGATTGCCGGCGGCTTGTCGCCCATGTGCCCGATTCCGGGGTGGCCTACCAGCCCGGAGTCGACGTCCGCGGCCGGCCGGTGGTCCCCGCGGACCTCAATGGGTCGCCCCGGCTGAAGCTGCCCGAGGAGGTCGAGGCCCCGGTGACGCTGGAGATGCTGGCGCGCTACGGCCTGCCCGCCAACTCCAAGCTCTACAAGCTCGACGACACGCTGATCGGCATCGCGCGCATCCGCGTGCATGACGGCCGCGCCTGGTTCAACGGCGAGGCGCTGGGCTCCGCCGAGGAGCACGCCCTGGCCGAGGCCTGCCGCGAACTTGCCGTCAAGCGTCCCAAGGGCCGCTAGAGCCGTCTGCCCCGGCCCATTGCGGTTTCGAGGGCCATTCCCTAAAGTCGGGGCCCGGCCCTCTCGGGCCCGGCCCAAATCCCGACCGCGGCAGGATCCATGCGCCTTTCCCGATTCTACCTCCCGACCCTCAAGGAAACCCCCAAGGAAGCCGAAATCGCCTCTCACCGCCTGATGCTCCGGGCCGGGATGATGCGCCAGTCGGCGGCGGGCATCTATGCCTGGCTGCCGCTCGGCCTGCGCGTGCTGCGCAAGGTCGAGACCATCGTGCGCGAGGAGCAGGACCGCGCCGGCTGTCAGGAAATGCTGATGCCCACCATCCAGCCCGCGGAACTGTGGCAGCGGTCCGGCCGCTACGACGCCTACGGGCCGGAGATGCTGCGCATCTCGGACCGCCACGAGCGCGAGCTGCTCTACGGGCCCACCAATGAGGACATGATCACCGACATCTTCGCGGGCACCGTGCGGAGCTACCGGGACCTGCCGAAGCTGCTCTATCACATCCAGTGGAAGTTCCGCGACGAGGTGCGCCCGCGCTTCGGCGTCATGCGCGGCCGGGAATTCCTGATGAAGGACTGCTATTCCTTCGACCTCGACTACGCGGCCGCCAAGCGCTCCTACGACCGCATGTTCGCCTGCTACCTCCGGACCTTCGCGCGCATGGGGCTCAAGGCCATCCCCATGGAGGCCGAGACCGGCCCCATCGGCGGCAACCTGAGCCACGAGTTCATCATCCTCGCCGACACCGGGGAGACCGAGGTGTTCTGCGACCGCAACTTCCTGGAATTCGACGTGCTCGGAAGCGAGGTCGATTACGAGGACGCCGGCGCCATCGACGAGGCCATCGGCCATTTCACGAGCCTCTATGCGCGCACCGAGGACAAGCATGACCGGGCGGCCTTCGAGGCCGAGGTGCCGGCCGAGCGCCGCTATCACGGCCGCGGCATCGAGGTCGGCCAGGTGTTCTATTTCGGCAAGAAGTATTCAGAGCCCATGGGGGCCCACGTGACAGGGCCGGACGGCCAGTCCATCGCCGTCGAGATGGGCTCCTACGGCATCGGCGTCTCGCGCCTGGTCGGCGCCATCATCGAGGCGAGCCACGACGAGGACGGCATCATCTGGCCCGACCCCGTCGCCCCGTTCGACGTCCAGCTCATCAACCTGCGCGCGGGCGACAAGGATTGTGACGCGGCCTGCGAGGACGTCTATGCGCGGCTCCGAAAGGCGGGCCTCGACGTCCTCTACGACGACCGGGACGAGCGCCCCGGCGTCAAGTTCGCCGATGCCGACCTCGTGGGGCTGCCCTGGCGGCTGGTGATCGGTCCCCGGGGCCTCAAGGAGGGCAAGGTGGAGCTCAGGCGCCGGGACAAGACCGTCGAGGAGGAGGCGCCGCTCGAAGACGCCGTGTCGAAGCTCGTTGCGGCCGCGGGCGGCTGAGGGGCGGGCGATGGCATTCAGCCCGTTCGAGCGCATGGTGGCGTTCCGCTATCTCCGGGGCCGCCGGCGCGAGGGATTCATCTCCGTCATCACCGGCTTCTCCCTCGCCGGGATTTCGCTGGGCGTCGCCACGCTGATCATCGTCATGTCGGTGATGAACGGCTTCCGCCAGGAATTGCTCACCCGCATCCTCGGCGTCGGAGGCCATGTCATGGTCTACGGCACGCCCGAGCCGCTCGACGATTACAAGGGGGTCGCGGCCAAGCTTCGAAAGGTGCCCGGCGTCATCGACGCGCTTCCGCTGGTGACCGGCCAGGCCATGGCGACCGTCGGCCGCCAGGCCGCCGGCGTCCTGGTCCAGGGCCTGGCACCCGAGGACCTCGCCCGGCGCAAGATCATTTCCGGCAACATCAAGGAGGGCAGCCTCGAGGGCTTCAAGGGGCTCGGCGCGGTCATCGTCGGCACCCGCTTCGCGCGGCGCTTCGGGCTCCGGGTGGGCGACCGCATCACCCTGGTCGCGCCCACCGGCAACGTCACGGCCTTCGGTACCATGCCCCGGTCCAAGGCCTACCGCATCGTCGGCCTGTTCGAGGTCGGCATGTACGAATACGATTCCAACTTCCTCTACATGCCCTTCGAGGCCGCCGAGCGCTTCTTCCGCCTGCAGGGCCGGGCGAGTTCCATCGAGGTGACGATCGAGAACCCGGACGCGGTCGCCCGGGCCAAGGCGGACATCCGCGTGGCGCTCGGCAACGAGGCGACGCTGCGCGACTGGCAGGAGATCAATTCCAGCTTCTTCACCGCGATCCAGGTGGAACGCAACGTCATGTTCGTGATCCTCACCCTGATCATCCTGGTTGCGGCGCTCAACGTCATCTCCGGCCTGATCATGATGGTCAAGGACAAGGGCCGCGACATCGCCATCCTGCGCTCCATGGGCGCGACGCGGGGCGGCGTGATGCGCATCTTCCTGATGGCCGGCGCCTCGGTCGGCGTCGTCGGGACCATCATCGGAACCGGGCTCGGCATCGCCTTCGCCACCAACATCGAGACCATTCGCGGCTGGATCCAGAACCTGACCGGGACCAACCTGTTCTCGGCGGAGATCTATTTCCTCTCCCAGCTTCCCGCCGAGATCGACACGGGCGAGGTGGTCGCCGTCGCGACCATGTCGCTGGCGCTCTCCTTCCTGGCGACGCTGTATCCGTCGTGGCGGGCGGCCAGGCTCGATCCCGTCGAGGCGCTCCGCTATGAGTGAGCCCGCCAAGGCCCCGCCCGCGCTGCGCTTGGAGGGCGTCGTCCATTCCTATCGTGAAGGGACGGGGCTGCTCGAAGTGCTGAGGGGCGTCGACCTCGTCATCGAGGGGGGCGAGATCGTCGCCCTGACCGGCCCTTCGGGGTCCGGCAAGTCGACGTTGCTGCACGTCGCCGGTCTCATGGAACAGCCCCGGGGCGGCGGCCTCTGGCTCGCCGGCAAGGATGTCAAGGCGCTCGGCGACAGCGAGCGCACGAGGCTTAGGCGCGAGCATATCGGCTTCGTCTATCAGTTCCATCACCTGCTGCCCGAGTTCTCGGCGGAGGAGAACGTGATGCTGCCGGCGATGATCGCGGGCCGCCCGCGCGAGGAAGCCCGGGCGCGGGCGCGGGAGCTCCTCGCGGAGGTGGGTCTGGCCGAACGGCTCGAGCATCGCCCGGCGGAGCTCTCGGGCGGCGAGCAGCAGCGCGTCGCCATCGCCCGGGCGCTCGCCAACCATCCCGACCTCCTGCTCGCCGACGAGCCGACCGGCAACCTCGACCCGGCGACGGCCGACCATGTCTTCGACGTCTTCATCCGGGTGCTCAAGGACACCGGCCGCGCCGCCCTGATCGCCACCCACAACCCGGACCTCGCCAAGGCGATGGACCGCACGGTCAACCTCGCCGAGGGCAAGCTGATCGAGGTCCCGCGCAGGCGGGCCCGCCGGAGTCCGAAGCGGCGGAGCAAGTAACTTTTCCACAAGATCGTGGGGGGCTGTTGATAACTTCCCCCAAGATGATGTTGCCCGGGCCGGGCGGCTGTGGAATCAATAGAAGTGGCCGCGTCGCCCGGTCCGGTCCGTCGAATCACTCGAGGAAGCCCCATGGCCCACGCCGATTTCGTCCACCTTCGGGTCCATTCGGCGTATTCGCTTCTGGAGGGGGCGATCAAGATCCCCGAGCTCGCGGAGCTCTGCCAGCGTCACAACATGCCGGCGGTCGCCGTCACCGACACGCGCAACCTGTTCGGCGCGCTCGAGTTCTCCACCACCATGGTGAAGGCGGGTGTCCAGCCCATCATCGGCTGCGAGCTCGCGATCAGCCGCGAGGGCGCCGACAGCGGCCCGGCCCGCGCCGCGAACGGCTTCGGCACACGCCGGGCGGAGCCCGACAAGCTGGTGCTCCTGGTGAAGGACGCGGAGGGCTACGGCCATCTCCTCGACCTCGTGAGCCGGGCGCATCTCGAGACCGCCTCGGGCGAGACGCCCCAGGTGCCGCTGTCCCTGCTGGAAGGGCGCAGCGAAGGCCTGATCGCGCTGACCGCGGGGCCCGAGGGAACCGTCGGCCGGCACCTCGCCGAGAACCGCCCGGACGAGGCCGAGGCGGCGCTTCGGCGCCTCGAGGCGCTGTTCCCGGGCCGCCTCTATGTCGAGGTCATGCGCCACGGACGGGCGGAGGAGGACCGCATCGAGGGGGCCCTGGTCGACCTCGCCTATGCCCACGGCTTGCCGCTGGTGGCCACCAACGAGGCCTATTTCGCCGACGAAGGCATGTTCGAGGCCCATGACGCGCTGCTCGCCATCGCCGAGGGCGCCCATGTGGGGGACCCCGATCGCAGGCGGCTCACCCCCGACCACCGTTTCCGCAGTCCGGCGGAGATGAAGGCGCTGTTCGCCGATCTGCCCGAGGCCGTTGCCAACACCCTCGTGATCGCCAGGCGTTGCGCCTTCGCGTCGCCCGAGCGCACCCCCATCCTGCCGCCCTTCGGCGGCGACGGCGAGAGCGCCGCCGAGCGGCTCCGCGCCCAGGCCAAGGAGGGGCTGGAAGCCAGGCTGGAGGCCGCCGTGTTCACGGAGGGGATGGACGGGGCCGCCCGCGAAGAGGCGGCGAAGCCGTATCGCGAGCGGCTCGAGTTCGAGCTCGGCGTGATCGAGAGCATGGGCTTCCCGGGCTACTTCCTGATCGTCGCCGATTTCATCTGCTGGGCGAAGGAGCAGGGCATCCCGGTGGGGCCCGGGCGCGGCTCCGGCGCCGGGTCGGTGGTCGCCTGGTCGCTCACCATCACCGATCTCGATCCCCTGCGCTTCAGCCTGCTGTTCGAACGCTTCCTCAATCCCGACCGCATATCGATGCCGGATTTCGACATCGATTTCTGCCAGGACCGGCGCGACGAGGTGATCGCCTACGTCCAGGAGAAGTACGGCAAGGACAAGGTCGCCCAGATCATCACCTTCGGGAAGCTGCAGGCACGCGCCGTGCTGCGCGATGTCGGGCGGGTGCTCGGCATGCCCTACGGCCAGGTCGACCGCATCTGCAAGCTGGTGCCGAACAACCCCGCCAACCCGGTGAGCCTCGCCAAGGCCATCGAGGGCGAGCCGCTCCTGCGGTCCATGCGGGACGAGGACGAGACGGTCGCCAAGCTGATGGACATCGCCCTCAGGCTCGAGGGCCTCTACCGCCATGCCTCGACCCACGCGGCGGGGGTCGTCATCGGCGACCGGCCGCTATCGGAGCTCGTGCCGCTCTACCGCGATCCGCGCTCCGACATGCCGGTCACGCAATTCTCCATGAAATACGTCGAGGCCGCGGGTCTGGTGAAGTTCGACTTCCTCGGCCTCAAGACGCTGACCGTGCTGGCCGAGGCGCTCAAGCTGGTGAACGCTCGTCGCGCGGAGGAAGGCAAGGCGCCGCTCGCGCTCGAGGCGCTGCCGCTCGACGACGCGGCCACCTACGAGATGATGTCCAAGGGCGAGACCACCGGCGTCTTCCAGCTGGAAAGCTCGGGCATGCGCGACGTGCTGCGCAACCTGCGGCCCGACTGCTTCGAGGACATCATCGCCCTGGTGGCGCTTTACCGGCCGGGGCCCATGGACAACATCCCGCGCTACATCGCCTGCAAGCACGGTCGGGAGAAACCCGACTACCTGCATCCCTCCCTCGAAGGCATCCTCACGGAGACCTTCGGGGTGATGATCTATCAGGAGCAGGTGATGCAGATCGCCCAGGAGCTGTCGGGCTATTCGCTCGGCGGGGCCGACATCCTGCGCCGCGCCATGGGCAAGAAGATCAAGTCGGAGATGGACGAGCAGCGCCAGACCTTCATCGACGGCGCCGTCGCGCGCGGGGTGGAGGAGCGGACGGCGGCGCACATCTTCGACCAGGTGGACAAGTTCGCGGGCTACGGCTTCAACAAGTCCCACGCCGCGGCCTACGCCCTGATCGCCTACCAGACCGCCTGGTTCAAGGCCAACTACCCGGTCGAGTTCATGGCGGCCTCGATGACGCTGGACATGGGCAACACCGACAAGCTCAACGTCTTCCGCCAGGAGCTGGACCGGCTCGGCATCCGGCTGCTTGCGCCCGACGTCAACGCCTCCGCGGCGCGCTTCTCGGTGGAGGTGCGGACGGACGGCAGCCGCGCCATCCGCTACGCGCTCGGCGCGGTGAAGGGGGTCGGCGCCGCGGCGATGGACCAATTGGTGGCCGAGCGCGAGGCGGGCGGGTCGTTCGCCAACCTGTTCGAATTCGCCGAGCGGTGCGATCAGAAAGTAGTCAGCAAGCGCCAGATGGAGAGCCTGGTCTCCGCCGGCGCCTTCGACTGCCTGAACGCGGACCGTGCGCAGGTTCTGGCGGGGGTCGGCGAGCTGACCCGCCGCGCCCAGGCGGCGGCCAGCGAGCGGGCGAGCGGCCAGGGCAGCCTGTTCGGCGGCGACGCCCCGGAACAGGCCGCGGGGCCGCGCCTCGCCGAGGTTGCGCCCTGGCCCGCCATGGAGCGCCTGCGCCACGAGTTCGAGGCCATCGGGTTCTACCTCTCCGCCCATCCGCTCGATGCCTACGGCAGCCGCCTCGAGCGGCTCCACGTGGTCCGCGCCGCCGCTCTGATGTCTCGCGTCGGCGCCGGGGAGGAGGTGCGTCTCGGGCTTGCCGGCACGGTGATCTCCCGCAAGGAGCGCACCTCGGCGCGCGGCAACCGCTTCGCCTTCGTGCAGATGTCCGACCCGTCGGGGATGTACGAGGTCACGGTGTTCTCCGAGATCCTCGGCCGCGCCCGCGACCTCCTCGAGGCCGGGGTCAACGTGCTGGTCAGCGCCGATGTCAGGCGCGAGGGGGAGGGCCTGCGCATCACCGCACAGGGCGTCGAGCCGCTCGACGACGCCATCGCCCACGCCGCGCCGGGGCTGAAGGTGACGGTCAGCGAGGCGGCGGCTCTGGGCCCCCTGCGCGAGGTGCTGGCGGCGAGCGCCGGCGGCCGCGGCGAGGTCAACCTGATCCTCCCGTACGCCCCCGGCATGGAGGCTGAAATCTCGATGCCGGAGCGCTATTCCGTCTCGCCGGCCGTGTTGATGGACCTCAAGGCGCTGCCCGGTATCGCCGAGGTGCGGGAGATCTAGAGCCCGAACTCCGCCGAAGCCCCGCATTTTGTGGGATAATCCTTGCAAATCCAGCCGCTTGGCGGTATTGAACCGGCCATTCAATCTCGCACGCGGGACAGCGGCGGCACGGATTGTGCCGCCGATCCGGTGTCCGGCCCCGGCCGGGCTCACCCCGCGGAGGCACAACCGGAGAACGAAACCATGGCGATTCCCACGTTTACCATGCGCCAGCTCCTTGAAGCGGGCGTTCATTTCGGCCACCGCACCGGCCGCTGGAACCCGAAGATGGCCCCTTTCATCTTCGGGGAACGCAACGGCGTTCACATCATCGATCTGCAACAGACCGTGCCGATGCTGTACGGGGCGCTCAAGGCGGTCCGCGACATCGTCTCGGGCGGCGGGCGGGTGCTGTTCGTCGGCACCAAGCACCAGGCCGCGTCCAAGGTCGCGGAGTCGGCGCAGCGCTGCGGCCAGTACTTCGTCAACCACCGCTGGCTCGGCGGCATGATGACCAACTGGAACACCGTGACCGACTCGGTGAAGCGGCTGAAAGTCCTCGAAGAACAGCTTGCCGACGTGGAGGGCGCCACGGGACTGACCAAGAAGGAGCTCCTGCAGCTCACCCGTGAGAGGGCGAAGCTCGACCGGGCCTTGGGCGGCATCAAGGAGATGGGCGCGCTTCCCGACATCCTGTTCGTGATCGACACCAACAAGGAAGACATCGCCGTGGCCGAGGCCAAGAAGCTCGGCATCCCGGTGGCGGCGGTCGTGGACAGCAATTCCGACCCCAAGAAGATCGACTATCCGATCCCGGGCAACGACGACGCGATCCGCGCCATCAACCTCTATTGCGACCTGGTGGCCGACGCGGTCCTCGACGGAATCCAGGAGGAGCTCACCTCCCGCGGGATCGATGTCGGCGCCGCCGAACAGGCGCCCAAGGAAGAGCTCGTCCCGGAGGAAGCCGTAGCGGTTCCCGCCGGGGAAACCCCGCCCGCCGGGGAAGCCCAGGCCGAGGCCCCCGCCGATGCCGAGGCGGGCAAGACCAAGGAGTCATAAAATTGTTCTATTCCAATAGAATAGGGAAGGAACTTAAGGCGAGGATAGAGGAAGATGGCTGAGATTACAGCGGCTCTGGTCAAGCAGCTCCGGGACAAGAGCGGGGCCGGGATGATGGACTGCAAGACGGCGCTCACCGAATCCGATGGCGACATCGAGGCCGCAATCGACTGGCTGCGCACCAAGGGGCTCGCCGCGGCCACCAAGAAGGCGGGCCGCGTCGCCGCCGAGGGCCTGGTGGCCTGCGCCGTCGGCGACGGCAAGGGCGTGGTGGTCGAGGTTAATTCCGAAACCGACTTCGTCGCCCGCAACGAGGAGTTCCAGATGTTCGTCGCCAAGGTGGCCGATGCGGCGCTGGCCGTCGACGGCGATCTCGAGCGGCTCAAGGCGGCGGAGCTGCCGGGGGCGGGCAAGCCGGTCTCGGACGCGCTCACCGACATGGTGGCGACCATCGGCGAGAACATGACGCTGCGCCGCACCGCCGGCCTGTCCGTCGGCAACGGCGTCGTCGCGAGCTACGTCCACGCGGCGTCGGCGCCCGGGCTCGGGCGGATCGGCGTCCTCGTCGCCCTCGAATCGGCGGGCGACAAGAATAAGCTCGCGGCGCTCGGCAAGCAGCTCGCCATGCACGTGGCGGCGACCAACCCGCAATCGGCGACCGTCGACGGCCTCGATCCCGAGGCGGTCCAGCGCGAGCGGACGGTGCTGACCGAACAGGCCCAGGAATCGGGCCGTCCCGCGGACATCATCGCCAAGATGGTCGAGGGCCGGCTGCGCAAGTTCTACGAGGAGGTCGTGCTGTCGGAGCAGACCTTCGTCATCGACAACGAGACCAAGATCTCGAAGGTGCTCGAGAACGCCGCCAAGGATGTCGGCGCCCCGGTCACCGTGTCGGGCTTCGTCCGCTTTGCCCTCGGCGAGGGGATCGAGCGCGAAGAGAAGGATTTCGCCGCGGAGGTCGCGGAACAGCTGAACGGGTGATCCGAGGCCCCCGCGAGAGCGCCAGACGAGCCATGCCCGATGCCGCCCCCTACCACCGCGTCCTCCTGAAGCTCTCGGGAGAGGCCCTGATGGGCGGCCAGGACTATGGCCTGGAATCCGACACCCTGCAGCGCATCGCCAGGGAGATCCACGCCGTCCATGCCAAGGGGATCGAGGTCGCCGTGGTGGTCGGCGGCGGCAACATCTTTCGCGGGATCAGCGGCGCGAGCCAGGGCATCGAGCGCGCCAGCGCCGATTTCATGGGCATGCTGGCCACGGTGATCAACGCCATCGCCATGCAGAACGTGCTCGAATTCATGGGCGCGCCGACGCGGGTGCTTTCCGCCATCTCGATGCGCGAGGTGTGCGAGCCCTACATCCGGCGCCGCGCCATCCGGCATATGGAAAAGGGCCGTATCGTGATCTGCGCGGCGGGGACGGGGAACCCCTATTTCACGACCGACACGGCGGCGGCGCTGAGGGCGGCGGAGCTCGCCTGCGACGTGCTCCTGAAGGCGACCCAGGTCGACGGGGTCTATTCCTCGGACCCCAAGGCCGATGCCGGGGCGGAGCGTTACGAGGCCCTTAGCTACCACCAGGTGCTGGCCCGCGACCTCAAGGTCATGGACGCCTCCGCGGTTTCCGTCGCCCGGGAAAATAACATTCCGATTCTGGTTTTTTCGGTCCACAATTCCGGCGCACTCGACGATGTGGTTCATGGCCGCGGCCGTTTCACCGTAATCAATGAAAAGGGTGAACTGGGAGGTGAGTGACGATGGCTGACCCGGATATCGACGATATCAAACGCCGCATGGAGGGCGCGGTCTCGGTGCTGGACGAGGAGCTCGGGGGCCTGCGCACGGGGCGGGCGTCGGCCAGCCTGCTCGACCGCATCGTGGTCAAGGCCTACGGATCGGAGATGCCGCTCAACCAGGTGGCGACGGTCAGCGTGCCCGAGGCGCGGCTCCTGCTGGTCAACGTGTGGGACAGGGGCAACGCCCAGGCGGTGGAGCGCGCCATCCGGGAATCGGACCTCGGCCTGAACCCCGCGACGGAGGGCCAGGTGCTGCGGGTGCCGATCCCCGAACTGAGCGCCGAACGCCGCGAGGAGATGGTCAAGATCGCCCACCGCTATGCCGAGCAGGCCCGGATTTCGGTGCGCAACGTGCGCCGGGACGGCATGGAAAAGCTCAAGCGCATGGAGAAGGAGGGCGAGCTGTCCCAGGACGAGCACCACGCCTGGGGGGAGGAAATCCAGGAAATGACCAACGGGTACGTCAAGCGCATCGACGAGACCCTGGCCGAGAAGGAAGCCGAAATCCGGCAGATCTGAGCCATGCTAGGAGAGGCCGAACCGGGGAACATCACGCCGCGCCACGTCGCCATCATCATGGATGGCAACGGCCGCTGGGCCGAGGCGCGCGGCCTGCCGAGGACCGTCGGACACCGGGAAGGCGCCGATGCCGTCAAGCGCACGGCCGAGGCGGCCATGGAGCTCGGCATCGAGTACCTCACGCTGTTCGGCTTCTCGTCGGAGAACTGGAAGCGGCCGGCGACGGAAATCAGCGACCTCATGGCGCTTCTCGCCCGCTATCTCCGCAGCGAGATCGCCGACATCCACAAGCACAACGTGCGGTTCCGCGTTGTCGGCGAACGCGGCGCCTTCTCGCGCGAGATCATCGCTCTGATCGACGAAGGGGAATCGCTCACCCGGGACAACAACAGCCTAAACCTGACGGTCGCGTTGAACTACGGCGGGCGCGCCGACATCGCCATGGCGGCCAGGAGGGCGGCGGAAGAGGTCGCCTCCGGGCGCCTCGCGCCCGAGGACATCACCGAGGCGCGTTTCTCCGGCTGGCTGTCGACGGCGGGGATGCCCGATCCCGATCTCATCATCCGCACCTCGGGCGAGCAGCGTATCTCCAACTTCCTGCTCTGGCAGTCGGCGTATTCGGAGTTCGTCTTCGTCGATACGCTGTGGCCCGACTTCTCCAAGGCCGACCTGGTGGGGGCGATGACGGAGTTCGGCAGGCGGGAAAGGCGTTACGGCGCATCGCGTGGCTAGCCGCAATCGTCACGCCTTCACCAAGCGTTGCCTCTCGGCGGCGGTGCTGGTACCCGTCGTGCTCGCCGCGATCTGGGCGGGCGGTCCCTGGTATGCGGCCCTCCTACTTGGCGTCGCGGGCCTGATGGCCAAGGAATGGATCGACATCTGCTTCGCCCGCGACGGCCGTGGGCCGTGGTCGGCGCGGCCCGACCCGGGCGCGGTGGCCTTCATCGCGAGCGTCGCGCTCGCGTGCCTGGCCGGGACCCTCGGCCATTACGCCGTGGCCTTGCTGATTGCCGCCGGCGGCCTGCTTGCCGTGGGCGCGCTCAGCGGGCCGAGGATGCGGACCGACGGCGTGATCCTCGCCCTCGGCGTGTTCTACATCGTCCTCCCCATCACCGCGGCGGCCTGGATCGGCCATGATCCGGAGCATGGCGCCAAGACCCTGTTCTGGCTGCTGGCGACGGTCTGGGCGACCGACAGCGGCGCCTTCCTGACCGGACGGTGGCTCGGCGGTCCCAAGCTCGCGCCGGTGATCAGCCCGGCGAAGACGTGGTCCGGATTCTTCGGCGGCCTGCTGGGGGCGGCGCTGGTCGCCGCCGCGGCCGGGGCCCTGGGGCTCATCCCGTCGAGCGGGCGGTTCATCGCCCTCGGCCTCGCCGTGAGCCTGGTCGCCCAGGGGGGCGACCTTCTCGAATCGCGGTTCAAGCGGCATTTTGAGGTGAAGGATTCCGGCACTATCATTCCCGGCCATGGCGGCGTGCTCGACCGGCTGGACAGCCTGCTTACGGCCTTGCCCTTCGTCGCGGCCGTCGAACTCTGGATGGGAAACGGGGAAACCCTATGGCGGTAAGCTTGCAGGCCGGTGAGCGGCGACCGCGCCGCGTCAGCATCCTCGGTTCGACCGGCTCGGTCGGATGCAACACCATCGACCTCTTACGCCGGCTGCCGGGCGCCTACGCGGTGGAGGCGCTGACCGCCCATACCAACGTCGAGCTCCTGGTGGCCCAGGCGCTGGAGCTCAAGCCCACAATGGCGGTGATCGGCGAGAAGAGCCTCTATGGCGCGCTCAAGGAGGGGCTCGCCGGCACCAATATCGCCGTCGGCGCCGGGCCCGAGGCCCTGGTCGACGCGGCGGGCCTGCCCGCGGACTGGGTGATGGCGGCCATCGTCGGCGCCGCCGGGCTCCCGCCGACGCTCGCCGCGGTGAAGCGCGGGGTGACCGTGGCGCTCGCCAACAAGGAATGCCTGGTCTGTGCCGGGCCGCTGATGATGAAGGAGATCGAGCAGAGCGGGGCGACGCTGCTGCCGGTCGATTCGGAGCACAGCGCGATCTTCCAGGTGTTCGATTTCGACAATGTGGACGCCGTCGACCGCGTCATCCTGACGGCCTCCGGGGGGCCGTTCCTCAAGCTCGATATGGCCGCCATGGCCAAGGTCACGCCCAAGCAGGCGGTGGCGCATCCCAACTGGGACATGGGCGACAAGATCTCCGTCGATTCGGCCACCATGATGAACAAGGGTCTCGAGGTGATCGAGGCGAGCTACCTGTTCCCGGTGCCCGAGGAGCGCATCGAGGTGCTGATCCACCCGCAATCGGTGGTCCACTCCCTGGTCGCCTACAAGGACGGGTCGGTCCTCGCCCAGCTCGGCGTGCCCGACATGCGCACCCCCATCTCCTACGCCCTGGCTTGGCCCAGACGGCAGAGTTCCCCGGCGGCCAGGCTCGATCTCGTCGCGGTCGGGGCGCTCACCTTCGAGGCCCCGGATTTGAAGCGCTTTCCCGCCCTCGCGCTGGCAAGAGAAGCCTTGAAAACGGGGCAGGCGGCCCCTACAGTCCTGAACGCCGCCAATGAGGTCGCGGTCCAGGGATTCCTCGCCGGCGAGATTGGGTTTCTCGATATCATGCGGGTGGTGACGGAAGTCTTGGAAAAAGGCCCCCGGGGCGCCATCGCGTCGATCGGCGACGTTACCGGGGTCGATGCCGAGGCGCGGCGGATCGCTGGGGAGGTGGTTGCCTCGATCAGGGGCTGAAGCGGGAAAGCCGCGGAAGAACAAGGTTTTGCGGCGGAGCCGCAAAGGGAAGGTGTCTGCGGCGCAAGCTGCTAGATGATCAGTCCGCGGCCTCGAGGCCGCGAAACAGTGTAGGGTAGCCCGCGTGTTCGGCGCGGGCATCTGAAAGGCCTTGAATTCTATGGACTTCCTCAATCTCGTCTGGACCAACGGCGCCTCGTTCCTGTTCATCCTCACCGTCATCGTCTTCTTCCATGAACTCGGCCATTACGCCGTGGCCCGGGCCAATGGTGTTCGCGTCGAGGTGTTCTCCATCGGCTTCGGGCCGGAATTGTTCGGTTGGACCGCGAAGAGCGGGACAAGGTGGAAAGTGAGCCTTCTGCCGCTCGGCGGTTACGTCAAGATGTTCGGCGAAACCGTGAGCGGCGCCGAGGACGAGGAGGAAAAGAACCTCACGCCCGCGGAGGAGGCGGTCTCCTTCCATCACAAGCGCGTCGGCCAGCGCGCCGCCATCGTGGCCGCCGGGCCGATCGCCAATTTCATCCTTGCCATCATCCTGTTCGCCGTCCTCTTCGCCACGGAGGGACAGCCCTTCACGCCGCCCGAGGCCGGCAAGGTCCAGGAGGGGAGCGCCGCCGAAACCGCCGGCATGAAGCCGGGCGACAGGTTCGTCAGTATCGACGGCCGGGTCATCGAGCGGTTCGAGGACGTCCAGGGCATCGTGCGCATGGCCGCGGGCAGGGAGCTTTCCATCGTCATCAGCCGGGACGGCAAGGCGCTTACCCTGAAGGCGGTGCCCAAGCCCCACAAGCTGAAGGACCGCTTCGGCAACGAATCCGAGATCGGATTGCTCGGGGTCGAGCGCGCGGGGCCCCTTTTCGTCCGGCACCCGCCCGTCGAGGCCGCCTACAGGGCGGTGCAGGAGACTTGGCGCATGTCGGTCTTCACCCTTGAGGCGGTGGGCCAGATCATCGTCGGGTCGCGCTCGGCGGACGGGTTGGGAGGCCCCATCCGCATCGCCCAGATGTCGGGCCAGGTGGCGGAACTGGGTCTCGGCCGGCTGTTCTGGTTCCTCGCCGTGCTCTCGATCAATCTCGGGCTGATCAACCTGTTTCCCGTTCCCATGCTCGACGGCGGGCATCTCGTGTTCTATGGCATCGAGGCGATCCAGGGGCGCGCGGTCAACGACCGCGTGATGGAATACGGGTTCCGGATCGGGCTCGGCCTGGTGGTCTCCCTCTTCATCTTCGTGACGGTTCAGGACTTGCTGCGGTTCGACGCCATCGCCGATTTCATCAAAAGGCTTGTGTCCTAGGGATTAGGCATGAAGTGGTTCGGCATACCGGCCGCGGCGATCCTGGCGCTGGCGGTCCTGATCGGCGGAGGCCCCAGTTTCGTTGGGGCGAACAGCGCCCTGGCCCAGGGCGTCCCCGGGGAGGTCGTCGACCGCATCCGCGAGATCCGGGTGGAGGGCATTCAGCGCATCGCGCCGGAAACCGTCCGCTCCTACATGCAGATCCGCGCGGGCGATCCGTTCGACCCGCTGCGCATCGACCAGTCCTTGAAGCGCCTGTTCGAGACCGGCCTGTTCCAGGACGTGTCCATCCGCCGGGTGGGCCAGGTCCTGGTCGTCAAGGTGGTCGAAAACCCCATCATCAACCGCGTCGCCTTCGAAGGCATCGACTACATGGAGGAGGAGGACCTGCGCAAGGAGGTGCAGCTCCGGTCCCGCCGCGTCTACACCCAGACCCGCGTGCGCAACGACGTCAGGCGCATCATCGACCTCTATAGCCGCCAGGGCAGGTTCGCGGTCACCGTGGTGCCCAAGGTCATCCAGAGGCCGCAGAACCGCATCGACCTGATCTTCGAGATCGACGAGGGCGAACCGACCCTGATCCGCAAGATCACCTTCATCGGCAACAAGGCCTATTCCGACCGCCGGCTCCGGTCGGTCATCCAGAGTACCGAAACCAGTTTCTACGCCTTCCTGACGGCGGACGACGTCTACGACCCGGACCGCGTCCGTTTCGACGAGGAGCAGCTGCGCCGGTATTACAATTCCAAGGGCTACGCCGATTTCAGGGTGCTGTCGACCACCGCCGAGCTGTCGCCGAACAAGGAAGACTTCTTCATCACCTTCACCCTGGAGGAGGGCGCCCGGTACAAGACCGGAAAGGTCGAGATCAAGTCGCTGCTCAAAGGGCTCGATCCCAAGGCGGTGGCCCACCGGCTCACCATCTTCGAAGGCGACTGGTACAACTCGCTCGAGGTCGAGCGTTCGGTCGACCGGCTGACCAACGAGGTCAGCGGCCTGGGCTTCGCCTTCATCGACATCCGTCCGGAACTCAAACGGGACACCGAAAAGCATGTGGTGTCGGTGACCTTCAACATCCGCGAAGGGCCGCGCCTGTTCGTCGAGCGGATCAATATCAGCGGCAACGTCCGGACGCTGGACAAGGTTATCCGCCGCGAACTGCGGCTGGTCGAAGGCGATGCCTTCAACCGGGCGCGCTTCCAGCGGTCCGACCGCCGGGTGAAGAGCCTCGGTTACTTCAAGACGTCGAAGATCACCCGCAAGCGCGGGAGCGAACCCGACAAAACGGTGCTCGATATCGAGGTCGAGGAGAAATCCACCGGATCGTTTTCCATCGGCGCCGGGTTCTCATCGACCCAGGGCGTGATCACCACCGCCCAGCTGGTCGAGCGCAACCTGCTCGGCAAGGGGCAGAAGCTGAAGCTCGGCGCCTCCCTCGGCAGCCGGACCCAGAACATCGATTTCGGCTTCACCGAGCCCTATTTTCTCGAGCGCAACATGTCCGCCGGCGTCGACGTCTTCCGCACGCGCACCGACAGCAACCAAACCATCTCCTTCGACCGTGAGCTCGTCGGCTTCGGACTGCGCGCGGGGTTCGCCTATAACGACCGGCTGCGTCAGGGGCTGAACTACAAGCTTCAGTCCAAGACGGTCAGCATCACCAACGCGGCCGACCCCGACCTCTCCATCTTCGTCAAGCGCCAGGAAGGGACGGCGGTGACCTCCAGCTTCGGCCAGGCGCTGGTCTACGATCTGCGCGACAGCCGGATCGACCCAAAGGAAGGTTATGTCGTCAGCCTGTCCAACGACCTCGCGGGATTCGGCGGCGACAACCGCTACCTCAGGACCGAGCTGGCCGGCGCCATCTATTACGAGGTGGCCAGCGACTGGGTCCTCCGGCTCGGCGCCAATATGGGATATATTTTCGGTTTCGCTAACAGGGACGTGCGCATCGACGACCGCTTCTTCGTCGGCGGCGACGGCATCAGCAACTCGCTGCGCGGCTTCGCGGTGGGTGGCATCGGCCCACGGGACGCGGCCACCAACGACGCGCTGGGCGGCAACCTGTTCGGGACCGCCTCCGCCGAGCTCGCGGTGCCGTTCGGCACGGCCAGCAGTTTCCAGACCAAGGGCTTCCTGTTCGTCGATTCGGGGACGCTGTTGAAGATCGATGATGATAATGTTCCGGGGGCCACGGTGCTCGACGATGAATCCATCAGGATCTCCGTCGGTTTCGGCGTCGGCGTGCGCACGCCGTTCGGCGTCGTCAGGCTGAATTACGCCGTGCCGGTCGCGCTGGCCGATTTCGACGAAAAAGAATCGTTCAGTTTCCGTTTCGGTACCTCGTTCTGAGAGAGGGTGTGTGACGTGATGAAGCAGTTCTTGCCTCTGGCGGTCGTGGCGGGCATCTTGTTCGGTGCTCCGCCAACTCCGGTCCACGCCCAGACCACCGTGAAGATCGCGGTGCTCGACCTGCTCGCGATCCGGCTCCGTTCGGAGGCGGGCAAGTCCATCTCCAAGCAGCTCGGAGCCTTTCGCAAGGCCCTGCAGAAGGACGCCGAAGGGGAGCAGCAGAAACTGAGGACGGCGCAGAACGAGCTGCGCCTCCAGCGCTCTCTCCTTTCGCCCGAGGCCATGCAGGCGCGGGAGCGCCGGTTCCGGGACGACGTCGCGGCGACTCAGCGCAGCTTCCAGGCCCGGAAGAACGCGCTGGAAAAGTCCCGGGCGGATGCGAACAAGATCTTCGAGGACCACCTGACCGAGGTGCTCAAGATATTCAGGAAGGAACGGAAAATCGACGTCATCTTCAAGAAGCGCCCGGCGATCATCTATGCGGAGACTCCGGTGGACATCACCGAGGACGTGCTCAAGCGCCTGGATGCCCGCATCAAGCATATTCCGGTGAAAAAGCCGGGGAAATAACGTCTGGGTGGCATGGCTGACCCGAGGTTCTATAGCGTCGCGGCGCCGCGCCGTCTCGGGGAACTGGCCGAGATCGCCGGCGCCGAGAGGCTCGGCGGAGCGGCGGCTGAGCGGCTGATCTCGGATGTCGCGCCGCTGCAGGACGCGGGCCCGGACGAGGTCAGCTTCTTCGACGGCAAACCGGTCTACCGCGAGGCCTTCGCGAGCACCCGCGCCGGCGCCTGTGTCGTCCCGCGGGGCGCCGGGGCACCCGGCGGTGCGACCGTCTTGCTCGCGGTCGACGATCCGCACCGGGGCTATGCCGTGATCGCCCAGGCTTTCTATCCCGCCCTCGATGAGGCGCCCGCCGGATCGGGCGATCCGGTCGATCCCGGCGCCAGGATCGGCCCCGGCGTCAGCCTGGGGCCAGGCGCCGTGGTCGGCCCCGGGGCGGAGCTCGGCGCGCGGTGCCGCATCGGCGCAAACGCGGTGATCGGGCCCGGCGTCCGGATCGGCCGTGAGGGCGTCGTCGGTCCCGGGGCCAGCGTGCGCTACTGCCTGGCCGGCGACCGCGTGCGCATCGCCGCCGGGGCGCGCATCGGCGAGGACGGTTTCGGTTACGCGAGCGGCCCAGAAGGGCATCTCAAGGTGCCGCAGCTCGGCCGCGTCATCATTGGCGACGACGTCGAAATCGGTGCCAACACGACGATCGACCGCGGTTCCGGCCCCGACACCGTGATCTCCGACGGCGTGATCATCGACAATCTCGTCCAGATTGCGCACAATGTGAAAATAGGCCGGAACAGCGTCATAGTCTCACTGGTGGGGATATCGGGCAGTACAACAATCGGGAAGAATGTGGTAATCGGTGGTCAGGTAGGCATCGCCGGCCATCTGGTCCTAGGCGACGGGGTAAGAATCGCGGCTCAGTCCGGGGTCATGACCGATGTTCCGCCCGGGGCCACTTTTGGGGGATCGCCCGCCTTGGCGCATAAGGACTGGTTGAGGCAAATGGCGTTTCTGAGAAGACTGACCAAGAAGAACCCGGACGATCGATGACTATGGATGCGTCGGAGCAAAAGGGTAAGTCACTGGATATCGAACGGATCATGCAGATGATACCGCATCGTTATCCGTTCCTGCTGATCGACCGGGTCGACGACGTCGTCGCCAACGAAAGCGCCGTCGGAATCAAGAACGTCACCTTCAACGAATACTATTTCAAGGGACACTTTCCGTCCCAGCCGGTGGTCCCCGGCGTCCTCATCATCGAGGCCATGGCGCAGACCGCCGCCGTGCTGGTGGTGGAAACGCTGGGACCGGAGGCCGAGGGCAAGCTGGTCTACTTCATGACCATAGACAATGCCCGCTTCCGTAGGCCGGTCGTCCCGGGCGACACCCTTCACGTGCATGTGCAGAAACAACATAACCGGCGCAATGTCTGGAAATTCAGGGGAGAGGCCAAGGTGAACGGCACCTTGGTTGCCGAGGCCACATACGCGGCAATGATTATGGACGAGTAATCCCCATGACAGACATACATCCGACGGCGATCGTCGATAACGCGGCGGAATTCGCCGACGGTGTCAGCATCGGCGCCTATTGTTGTATCGGCCCCGACGTCCGCCTCGGCGAGAACGTCTCCCTGCGCTCCCACGTCGTCATCGACGGCCGCACCGAGATCGGCGCCGGCTGCGAGGTCTTTCCCTTCGCCGTCATCGGCGCCCGGCCCCAGGACCTCAAGTATTCCGGCGAGCCGTCCCGCGTCGAGATCGGCGAGAACACGGTGATCCGCGAGCACGTGACCATCCACCCGGGCACCGCCGGCGGCGGCTTGGTCACGCGCGTGGGCAGCAATTGCCTGATCATGGTCAGCGCCCACGTCGCCCATGACTGCCAGGTGGGCAATTGCGTGATCATGGCTAACAACACGACCCTCGGCGGCCATGTCACCGTCGGCGATTACGCGATCCTCGGCGGACTCGCCGGCATCCACCAGTTCGTCCGCGTCGGCCACCATTCCATGGTGGGCGGCCTGTCGGGGGTCGAGAACGACGTCATCCCCTACGGCTCGGTCATGGGCAACCGCGCCTATCTCTGCGGCTTGAACACGGTCGGCCTGAAGCGCCGGGGCTTTTCGCGGGACTCCATCCATTCGCTGCGGGCCGCCTATCGCCTGCTGTTCGCGGAGGAGGGGACGCTGGCCGAACGGCTCGCCGACGTGGCCGACATGTTCAAGGACCATGCCGCGGTGATGGAGATCGTCCATTTCATCCAAGCCGATTCGTCCCGTGCGGTCTGTCAGCCCCAAACAAAGCGTGCCGCCTAAACTGGGCATCATCGCGGGCCAGGGTGATCTGCCGGCGCTGCTTGCCGATGCCGCCCGCGCCCAGGACCGCGACACCTTCATCCTGGCGCTCGAAGGTCAGGCCTCGCCCGACCTGGTGGCGGGCCGCAACCACGCCTGGGTGCGCCTCGGCGCCGTGGGCGGGGCGATCGACGCGTTGCGGGCGGCCGGCTGCGAGGACGTGGTCTTCGCGGGCGGCGTCAGGCGGCCGTCGCTCCTGAACCTGGGGCTGGATGGCCGGGGCGCCAAGCTGTTCGCGCGGATCGGCAAGGTGGCGCTCGGCGATGACCGGCTGCTGAGCGTGCTGGTCAAGGAGCTGGAGGACGAGGGACTGAACGTCATCGGCGCCGACGAGGTTCTGGCCGGGTTGCTGGTGGAGGAGGGGGTGCTTGGCCGCCACCGTCCCGACGAGCTGGCCGAGGTGGACATCGCCCTGGGGCTCGAGGTCGCCAAGGTGATCGGCGCGCTTGATGTCGGCCAGGCCGTCGTCGTGCAGCAGGGCATCGTCCTCGGCGTCGAGGGCGTGGAGGGCACCGACGCCTTGATCCGCCGTTGCGCCGGGCTGCAGCGCGAAGGGCCCGGCGGGGTGCTGGTGAAGATCAAGAAGCCCGGCCAGGAGCGTCGGGTCGATCTGCCGACCGTCGGGACCGACACCGTCCGCGCCGCGGCCGAGGCCGGCCTGCGCGGCATCACCATAGAGGCGGGGGCGACCCTGGTCCTGCACCGCGATGCCGTGATCGGCGCGGCGGACGCGGCGAACCTGTTCCTCATCGCCGCCACTGTCGGCCCATGAGCGCGGCCCCGCCCGTGGGCGGCGGCGGGGCGGAGCCGCATATCTGCCTGCTGGCGGGAGAGCATTCCGGCGACCACATGGGGGCGGGCCTCATGGCCGGGCTGATCGCGCGCTTGGGCGGCGGGGTCCGCTTCAGCGGCATCGGCGGCGGGGAGATGACCGCGGTGGGCGCCGCCTATGGCTTCGAGAGCTTCTTTCCCATGGAGGAGCTCGCGATCGGCGGCATCTTCGAGATCGTTCCCCACATCCCCCGCGTCTTGCGCCGCATCAACGAGACCGCCCGCCGGGTGCGGGTGCTGGCGCCCGACATCGTCGTCACCATCGATTCGCCGGCCTTCGCCTTCCGCGTGGGGAAGAAGCTGAAAGGGGCGGGGATCATCCAGGTCCATTACGTCGCCCCCTCGGTCTGGGCCTGGCGGCCGAGGCGGGCGCGGATGATCGCGGATTTCCTCGATCACCTCCTGATGATCTTCCCGTTCGAGGCGCCCTATTTCGAGAAATGGGGCCTCGATGCCACCTTCGTCGGCCATCCGGTGGCGGAGATGGGCTTCGGATCCGGCGACGGTCCCGGCTTCCGGGCCGCCCACGGGATCGGCCGGGACCAGCCGTTGCTCGCCGTGCTGCCGGGCAGCCGCCATTCGGAGGTGACCCGCCTGCTGCCGGTGTTCGGCGATGCGCTCGCGCGCCTCAAGGCGGAGATCCCCGATCTCGCGGTGATCGTGCCCACGGTGACGACGGTGGCGGCGGAGGTCCGCGCCGCCGTGCGCGACTGGCCGGGCCGCGTCATCATCACCGAGGGGATGGAAGACAAGCGCGACGCCTTCGCCGCCGCCGACGCGGCCCTGGTGGCCTCGGGCACCGCGACCTACGAGCTCGCCTGCGCCGGCGTGCCCATGGTGATCGCCTACCGGTTGTCGCCGCTCTCCTTCATCGTCATCCGGGCGATGATCAAGATCAGATACGCCTCCGTCGTGAACATCATCCTGGACAGGGAGGTGGCGCCAGAATTCATCCAGGGCCGGTGCCGGGCCCCCGCCCTCGCCGAGGCCGTCGGCCGCCTTCTCAGGGACAAGGGCGCGCGGGAGGCCCAGCGCCGCGATCTCGGCGAGGTCGCGCGCGCCTTGGGGCAGGGCGGACCGCCGTCGAGCCGTCGGGTCTGCGACGTGCTCCTCGAGCTGCTCGCGAAGAAGCGGCGGGGGGAGTGAGGCGCGCCTTCGGCGCCCGGGGAAACGTGCTCTACTTGCGCTTGGAAATCGGGACGTATTTGCGCGGCCCCGCGCCGGTGTAGATCTGGCGCGGGCGGCCGATCTTCTGTTCCTCGTCCGCGATCAGCTCGTTCCACTGGGCGATCCAGCCCACCGTCCGGGCGAGCGCGAACAGCGCGGTGAACATGGAGGTCGGCACCCCCATGGCCTTGAGGATGATGCCCGAATAGAAATCGACATTGGGGAATAGCTTGCGCTCGACGAAATAGCTGTCGCTGAGCGCGATCTCCTCGAGCTCCATGGCAAGGTCGAGGAGCGGCTCGTTCTTGATCTTGAGCTCCTTGAGGACCGCGTAGCAGGACTGCTGCATGACCTTGGCGCGGGGGTCGTAGTTCTTGTAGACCCGGTGGCCGAAGCCCATCAGCATGGTGGGATCCGTCTTGTCCTTGACCCGTTCGAGATAGGGCTTGATGTTCTTGCGGTCGCCGATCTCGCCCAGCATCGCCAGCACCGCCTCGTTGGCGCCCCCATGGGCCGGCCCCCAGAGGGAGGCGATGCCCGCGGCGATGCATGCGAAGGGGTTGGCGCCGGTCGATCCCGCGAGACGCACGGTCGAGGTCGAGGCGTTCTGCTCGTGGTCGGCATGGAGAATGAAAATCCGGTCCATGGCCTTGGCCAGAACCGGATTGACCTCGTAGTCCTCGCACGGGACGCCGAACATCATGTAAAGGAAGTTCTCCGCGTATTTCAAGTCGTTGCGGGGATACATGAAGGGCTGGCCTAAAGAGAACTTGTAGGTCATGGCGGCGAGGGTCGGCATCTTGGCGATCAGCCGGTGGGAGGCCACCATGCGCTGGTGGGGATCCGAGATATCGGTGGAATCGTGATAGAAGGCGGACAGCGCCCCCACGACGCCGCACATGATGGCCATGGGATGGGCGTCGCGCCGGAACCCCCGGAAGAAGAAGTTGAGCTGCTCGTGCACCATCGTGTGCCGGGTGATGGTCTCCTCGAAGCCGCGTTTCTGCTCGCGGTTGGGCAGCTCGCCGTTGAGCAGGAGGTAGCAGACCTCCATGTAATCGCTCTTCTCCGCGAGCTCCTCGATGGAATAGCCGCGATGGAGCAGGATGCCCTTGTCGCCGTCGATATAGGTGATGGCCGATTCGGTGGAGGCGGTGGCGGTGTAACCGGGATCGTAGGTGAAATACCCCGTCTTCTGGTAGAGGGCGCGGATGTCGAGGACCTTCGGACCGAGCCGCCCCTTCAACAACGGAAATTCCGCGGTCTTGCCCGTCGAATTGTCCCTCAGCGTGACGGTCTCCTTCCTATCCTTCGGTGAGGTGGTTCTCGCCATGCCTGTCCTTTCCCTGATTTCCATCGACGAAGGCGATTTCTGGGCGCCGCCAACGCCCGCAGTATCGCCCCGTTTATCGGCTGGGCAGCATATCGTGACCGCCCCCATATATCAAACCGGTGAAGACCCGGACGTTACAAAAAATTTACGGGGTTGGGTTCGACCCGTCAGGACTCCGCCACCGCCCCGGTATCCTCGAGCCGCGCGAGCGATTCCTCCCGGCCGAGCACGGCCAGCACCTCGAACAGGCCCGGCGATTCGGTCCGGCCGGTCAAGGCGGCGCGAAGCGGCTGGGCGACGGCGCCGAGCTTGAGCGCGTGGGCCTCGGCATAGGCGCGTACCGCGCCCTCGAGCGCATCCTCGGACCAGGTGTCGAGGGCCCGAAGATCGCCTGCGAGCCGCGAGAGATGGGCGAGCGCGTCCGGACCCAGTTCCTTCTGCGCCTTCTCGGTCAGGGCGAGCGGCCGGGGCGCGGCGTAGAAGGCGGCCTTCTCGGCGAGCTCGACCAGGGTCGAGGCCCGCGGCTTGAGCCCGCGGAGCCCGCGCGCGATGCGCGCGCGGGCGGCCTCATCGAGCTCCCTGCCGATGAGGCCGGCGACCAGCGGGGCGATCAGGCCGAGGAGCCTCTCGTCGTCGGCCCCGCGGATATAGTGGGCGTTGAGGCTGGTGAGCCTCTCCATGTCGAAGCGCGCGGCCGCCCGCCCGACGGCCTCGAGGGTGAACCACTCGACGGCCTGCTCGCGGGAGATGATCTCGTCGTCGCCGTGACTCCATCCCAGCCGGAGCAGGTAGTTGAACATCGCCTCGGGCAGGATGCCCATGTCGCGATAGGCCTCGACGCCGAGCGCCCCATGGCGCTTGGAGAGCTTCGCCCCGTCCCGCCCGTGCAGGAGCGGCATGTGGGCGAATTGCGGGACCGTCCAGGCGAGCGCGCGGTAGAGCTGGGTCTGGCGGAAGGTGTTGGTGAGGTGGTCGTCGCCCCGGACGACGTGGGTGATGCCCATGTCGTGGTCGTCCACCACCACCGACAGCATGTAGGTCGCCGATCCGTCGGCGCGCAAGAGGATCATGTCGTCGAGCTCGGCATTGGCGACCCGCACCTCGCCCTGGATGTGGTCGGCGATCACGGTTTCTCCCTCGCGCGGCGCCTTGAAGCGGACGACGGGCTCGGTCCCCGGCGGGGCCTCCTTCGGGTCGCGGTCGCGCCAGCGCCCGTCATAGCGCATCGAGCGACCCTCGGCGCGGGCCTGCTCGCGCATCTCGGCGAGCTCCTCCGGCGTCGCGAAGCAGAGATAGGCGCCTCCCGCCGCGAGGAGCCCGCGCGCGACCTCGGCATGGCGGTCGGCGCGCCGGGACTGGTAGACGACCTCGCCGTCGTGGTCGAGCCCCATCCATGAGAGCCCGTCGAGGATCGCCGCGATCGCCTCGTCGGTCGAGCGCTTGCGGTCGGTATCCTCGATGCGCAGCAGATAGCGCCCGCAGTTGTGGCGGGCGAACAGCCAGTTGAACAGCGCCGTGCGCACCCCGCCGATGTGCAGGAAGCCGGTCGGGCTCGGGGCGAATCGGGTGACGACGGCTTGCTGTTCGTCCATGGTTCCGGGCGGGCGCAGTTGCTAGTCTCTGAGGCGCGGCGGGCCCGTTACTAGCACATCGGCGGGCCGGAAACATCAACGGCGTTGCGACGCGGGGGCGAGGGGCGGTGATGAGCGCTGAGAGCCGGGAGGTACCGGGGGCGGTCGCCATGGCCGGCTGGCTCGGGGCCAGCCTCGCCCGGGAGCGCGACCGCTGGGCGCTCTGGCTGCCCGCCGGGATCGGCGTCGGCGTCGCCGCCTACTTCGCCTTGCCCTTCGAGCCCGGCCCGGCCCCGGGCCTCGTCCTCCTGGTGCTGGCGATCGCCCTCGGGGTCCTCGGCCTCAGGATGCTCCGCGCCAAGGGGCGGGGGGAGATTCTGATGATCTCGGCCTTCGTGCTGGGGGCGCCCGCGCTCGGCTTCACCGCGGCCAAGTACCAGAGCGACGCTGCCGCCGCCCCGGTGATCGCGACGCGCACCGGCCCGGCGCTGGTCGCGGGCCGGATCGCGGCCCTCGAGCCCGGGCTCAAGGGGCCGCGGGTGACGATCTCCGTCGATCGCATCTCGCGGTTGAACGCCGATCGGACCCCCCGCCGGGTGCGACTCCGGCTGCGCCCGGCGTTCGCGCCCGAGGGATCCGGCGGGCTCCACCCCGGGACCCGGATCGAGGTGCTCGCGATCCTGATGCCGCCGCCGGGACCGGCGGTGCCGGGCGGCTTCGATTTCGCGCGCGACGCCTGGTTCGATGGCATCGGCACCGTGGGATTCGCCGTGCGCACCCCCGAGGTCGCCCCGCCCGGGCCCGGCGCGGGGGCGGGCCTGGCGGAGGCGATCCGCCTCGCGGTCGCCGACCTCCGCGCGCGGCTCTTCGAGCGCATCACCCGCGCCCTGCCGGGCGCCGCCGGCGGCATCGCCGCGGCCTTGATGACGGGCGAGCGCGGGCGCATCCCCGAAGACACCCTGGAGGCGATGCGTGCCGCGGGGCTCGCGCATCTGCTCGCGATCTCCGGGCTGCATATCGGCCTGGTGACGGGGATTCTCTTCTTCGGGCTGCGCGCGCTGCTGGCGCTGAGCCCCGCGCTCGCGCTCAACTGGCCGATCAAGAAATGGGCGGCCGGGGCGGCGCTGGCCGGCGCCTTCGCCTACATGCTGCTGACCGGCGCGACGGTGCCCACCCAGCGCGCCTTCCTGATGGCGGCGCTGGTGCTGGGGGCCGTGATGCTGGACCGCTCGGCGCTCTCCATGCGGCTCGTCGCCTTCGCCGCCCTCGTCGTCCTGCTGGTCTCTCCGGCGAGCCTCACCGGTCCCAGCTTCCAGATGTCCTTTGCCGCCGTCGCCGCCCTGATCGCGGGCTACGAGGTGCTGCGCCGGCCCCTGAGCCGCCTCGCGGGGCAGGGCGGGTTCCCGCGCCGTGCCCTCGTCTATATCGCGGGAGTCGCGCTCACCACCCTGATCGCCGGGCTCGCGACCGCGCCGTTCGCGCTCTATCACTTCAACCGCTTCGCCGTCTTCGGCCTCGCCGCCAACCTCGGTGCGGTGCCGCTGACCGCATTCTGGATCATGCCCTTCGCGACGCTCGCCTACCTCCTGATGCCGCTCGGGCTGGAGGCATGGGCGCTCCAGCCGATGGGGCTCGGCATCGGCTGGGTCATCGCCATCGCCGAGGCGATCTCCGCCCGCCCCGGAGCCTCGCTCTACGTGCCGACGATGCCCGTCTGGGGGCTCGGCCTGATCACCGTGGGCGGCCTGTGGCTCATCCTCTGGCGCCGGCCCTGGCGCCTTGCGGGCCTCGCCGGGCTGGTTGCGGGGCTCTTGTCCCTCGCCGCGGCGCCGCCGCCGGATCTCCTGATCTCGGGCGACGGCCGGAGCCTCGCGGTGCGCAAGCCCGACGGGGCCCTGATCTTCGCGAGCGGCAGGGGATCGCGCTTCCAGCGCGGCATCTGGCTGAGGCGGAGCGGCCTGGCGGCCGAGGATTCGAATGGCACCGGCAACCGCCCACGCCGCAAACCCGATCCGAAAGCGGGGCCCGATGCCGTGCTCAGATGCGATTCCCTTGCCTGCATCGCCCGGGTCGGGGGCTGGCTGGTCAGCGTGATCAGGCATCCCGGCGCCGCGCGGTAGGACTGCGCCGAGGCCGATCTGGTGATCGCGCTCACCACCCTCTACCGCTTTCCCTGCCGCGGCCCCAACCGGATCATCACCCGCAGGCAGCTCCTCGGCGGCGGCACCCATGCGGTGTGGCTGGGACGGCAGGGCGGCATCCGGGTGGAGACGGTCGCGGGCCGCCGCGGTGCCCGGCCCTGGACGGGAACGGGCGCCGGAAGGTCGAGGTAGGCGGGGTGGCGGGGAGCGCCTCGGCGCTCAGTAATAGGTGCGGATCAGGCCCACCAGGGTGCCCTGGACCTTGACCTGGTCGGGGCCGAAGATGCGGGTCTCGTAACCGGCGTTGGCCGGTTCCAGGGCGATCGACTTGCCCTTGCGGCGGAGCCGCTTGAGGGTGACTTCGTTGTCGTCGACCAGGGCGACGACGATGGTGCCGTTATCGGCCGATTCGCCCTCGCGGATGATGGCGATGTCGCCGTCGAGGATGCCCGCCTCGACCATCGAATCGCCCGAGACCTCAAGCGCGTAGTGGTTGCCCTGGCCCACCATGTCGGGCGGGACGGCGACGGTGTTCTCGGGGTCGCGCAGCGCCTCGATCGGCGTGCCCGCGGCGATGCGGCCGTAAAGCGGAAGCTCCACCGCCTCGCCGCCGGTGGCGACCGCGGTGCCGCGCGGGCCGGACTTGAACTCGCCCTTGATGACCTTGGGGTCGAAACTGGCGGTAGGCGCCTCGCTCGCCGTCGAATCGGCGAGGCGCAGGACCTCGAGCGCCCGGGCACGGTGGGCCAGGCGGCGCACGAAGCCTCGCTCCTCCAGCCCGGTGATCAGCCTGTGGATTCCCGACTTCGATTTCAGCCCCAGCGCATCTTTCATCTCGTCGAACGAGGGACACACGCCGGTTTCATGGAGCCGTTCGTTGATGAAGACCAGAAGTTCGTGCTGTTTCTTGGTCAGCATGGCGTCCCTCTTAGATTTGGTGCGGTGCCGGGCGGCGCGAGCGCCGAAACACAAGATATAGAACAAAACAAAAACAACACGCATGTTCTAGTTTAGTTCTCACAGCGGGTCAAGGGCAAAAAACCGGACGACCCGGAGCCGCGGAACGAAAGGCGCCGGGGACCGGCGTTGCCGGGGATTCAGGCGCCCCGGATATCGCCGAGCGGGATGACGTCGGTCCACGCGCCCTTGGCGGCGGCCGGCGCGTCGGGGGGGCGGATGATCAGGCCGTCGGAGCGCGCCAGCGCCGACATCATCGAGGAATCCTGGATCGGCAGCGGGGTGGCGATCAGCGCGCCGTCTTCGCCGGTGGCGAAGGTCGCGCGCATGTAGTCCTCGCGGAAGTTGTTGGGCCTGACGTCCGATCCCAGGCGCGCGCGGACGAGCGGGACGCCGATAACCGGCAGCCCCAGCATGCGGTCGAGCGCGGGGCCGAGGAAGAGCAGGGCGCAGACCATCGAGGAGACCGGGTTCCCCGGCAGGCCGAGCACCGGCGTGCCGCCGAGCGTGCCGAACATGAGCGGCTTGCCGGGCTTCATGGCGATGCGCCAGAAATCGACTTCCAGCCCCGCCTCGCCCAGCACCTTCTGCACGAGGTCGCGGTCGCCCACCGAGACCCCGCCCATGGTGATCAGGAGGTCGGCGCCCCGGGCGCCGCGGGCCAGGGTCCGGATCGAGGCCTCGTCGTCGCGCGCGATGCCGAGGTCGATGGCGAGCCCGCCGCGGCTCTCGATGAAGGCGGCGAGCGCGGGGCCGTTGGAGCTGACGATCTGGTTGGGCCCGACGGGCTCTCCGGGGCGCACCACCTCGTCCCCGGTGGCGAGCAAGGCGACGCGGGGGCGCCTTGCGACCGGGATCCAGGGATGGTTCATGGAGGCGGCGAGGCCGATGTCCCTTGCGCCGAGGCGCCGGCCGGCCTCGAGCAGCACCTCGCCCTCGGAGAAATCGATGCCCGCCTCGCGGATGTGCTGGCCCTTGGGTGCGGCTTGCTTCACCGTCACCTCCGGGCTTCCCATGTCGGTGTTTTCCTGAATGATCACGGTATCGGCGCCGGCCGGCACCGGGCCGCCGGTGAAGATGCGCACCGCCTGGCCCTGGCTCACGGTCCCGACATAGGCGCCGCCCGCGGGCGCCTCGCCGATGACGGTCAGCTTGACGGGCACCCTGGCGACGTCCGCCGCCCGCGCGGCATAGCCGTCCATGGCCGAGACGGCGGAGGGCGGCTGGGTGCGCCGCGCCTCGAGGTCCTCCGCCAGCACCCGGCCCGCGGCCTGGGTCAGCGCCACCATCTCGGTCGCGAGCGGCTGGAAGGCGGCGGCGATGCGCTCGCGCGCCTCGGCGACGGAGATCAGGTCAGCCACCACCGTCTCCCGGGGCGCCCTCCTCGGCCCGGTAGGTGCCGGAGCGGCCGCCCGCCTTGTGGATCAGGCGGATATCGCCGATGCGCATCGATTTATCGACGGCCTTGCACATGTCGTAGACGGTGAGCGCGGCGATGGCGACGGCGGTCAGCGCCTCCATCTCCACCCCGGTCCTCGCGGTCACCTTGCAGGTCGCGGTGATGTCGATGGCGCTCGCGCCGTCCTCAGCTTCCGCGAGCTCCACCGCGACCGAGGAGAGCGGCAGCGGATGGCAGAGCGGGATCAGCTCCGGCGTCTTCTTGGCGCCCATGATGCCGGCGAGGCGCGAGACCGAGAACACGTCGCCCTTGGCGACGCCGCCCTCGCGAATGGCGGCCAGCGTCTCCGGCGCGACGGTGATGCGGCCCATGGCGGTCGCGGTGCGCTCGGTGACGTCCTTGGCCCCGACATCGACCATGCGCGCGTTGCCCTTTTCGTCGAGATGGGTGAACTCGGCCATGGCTCAGGCCTCCAGGCTCTGGGGGGCGGGGATTTCGGCCCCGAGAAGGGCGCGGGCGGCGGTGGCGGCATCGGGCGCGCGCATCAGGGATTCGCCGACCAGGAAGCAGCGCGGCCCGGCCGCCGCCATGCGCGCGACATCCGCCGGCCCGCCGATCCCGCTTTCGCACACCAGCACCGCGTCCTTGGGGGCAAGGGGGCTGAGCCGCTCGGTGACGGCGAGGTCGGTCTTGAGCGTCTTGAGGTCGCGGTTGTTGATGCCGATGAGCCCGGTCCCGAGCCGCGCCGCCCGCTCGAGCTCGGCCTCGTCATGGACCTCGACCAGCGCGTCCATGCCGAGGGCGCGCGCCGCGGCGGCGAGCTCGCGGGCCAGGCCGTCGTCGAGCACCGCCAGGATCAGCAGCACGCAATCAGCGCCGATCGCCCGCGATTCCGCGATCTGGTAGGGATCGACCATGAAGTCCTTGCGCAGGACCGGGAGCGCGACGGCGGCGCGCGCCGCGGCCAGGTCCTCGTCGCGGCCCTGGAAATAGGGCTGATCGGTAAGCACGGACAGGCAGGCGGCGCCGCCCGCTTGATAGGCGCGGGCGAGGGTGGGGGGATCGAAGTCGGCGCGGATCAGCCCGGCCGAGGGGCTCGCCTTCTTGATCTCGGCGATCAGGCCGAGGCCGCCCGCATCGATCCTCGCGCGAAGCGCCGCGCGGAAGCCCCGCGGCGCATCCGCCGTCTTGGCCCTCGCCTCGACCTCGGAGAGCGGCCGGGCGGCCAGGCGGGCCGCGACGGTCTTTCGCGTTCTTGCGCAGATCTCGGTGAGCGTGTCGGACACCGCGCCGTCCGCCCTTCCTCAGGCCCCGTTGGAGATCGCGACGAGCCGGGCCATCGTCTCCTTGGCGCGGCCCGAGTCGATGGCCTTCGCCGCCTGGCCCGCGCCCGAATTGAGATCGTCCGCCTTGCCGGCGATGACGAGCGCCGCCGCGGCGTTGAGCACGACGATGTCGCGGTACGGCCCGGCCTCGCCCCCCAGCATGGCGGCGATCGCATTGGCGTTGGTTTCCGCGTCCCCGCCCTTGAGGTCGTCGGGGTCGGCGCGCGCCAGGCCCGCGTCCTCCGGCGTGACCTCGAAGGAGGTGACGGTCCCGCCCTTCAGCTCCGAGACATAGGTCGTGCCGGTGGTGGTGATCTCGTCCAGCCCGTCGGAGCCGTGCACCACCCAGGCGCGCTCGGTGCCGAGCCGGCCCAGCACCTCCGCGAGCGGCTTCGTCCACTGGCGGTGGAAGACGCCGATCAGCTGCCGCTTGGTGCCCGCGGGGTTCGAGAGCGGCCCCAGCAGATTGAAGATCGTCCGGGTGCCGAGCTCGACGCGGGTCGGCCCGACGTGACGCATCGCCGAATGGTGCCGGGGCGCCATCAGGAAGCCGATATTGGCGTCCCTGAGCGCCTTCTCGACGCTTGCCATCTCGGCCTCGATATTGACGCCGAGCGCCGCCAGCACGTCCGCCGATCCCGAGCGGGAGGAGAGCGCCCGGTTGCCGTGCTTGGCGACGGGGACGCCCGCCGCCGCCGCCACCAGGGCGGCGCCGGTCGAGATGTTGTAGGTGCCCGACGCATCGCCCCCGGTGCCGCAGGTGTCGATGGCGCCCTCCGGCGCCTTGACGGCGAGCGCCTTGGCCCGCATCACGGTGGCGGCGCCGGTGATCTCCTCGACCGTCTCGCCACGCACCCGGAGCGCCATGAGGAAGGCACCCATCTGCGAGGGCGTCGCCTCGCCGGACATGATGATCTCGAACGCCTCTTCCGCCTGCGCGCGGCCGAGGCTGGCCCCGTCCGCGACCTGCGCGATCAGCCCCTTGAAATCCCTCGGTTCTCCGTTCATGCGGCGAGGCCCCCCCTGGCGGCAATGGCGAGAAAGTTCTTCAAGAGCGCGTGCCCGTGCTCGGACGCGATGCTCTCGGGATGGAACTGGATCCCGAAAACGGGGAAATCCTTGTGACTGAGCCCCATGATCAGGCCGTGCTCGGTCTCCGCCGTGACCCGGAGGCAATCGGGCAGGCCCTCGCGGGCGACGATCAGGGAATGGTAGCGCGTCGCGTCGAAGGGTGAGGGCAGGCCCTCGAAGACGCCGGAGCCGTCGTGGAAGATCTTGCTGATCTTGCCGTGCATGGGCACGGGCGCGCGTTCGATGCGGCCGCCGAACGCCTGGCCGATCGACTGGTGGCCGAGGCAGACGCCCAGGACCGGCCTCTTGCCCGCCGCGGCCTTGATGAGTGCGAGGCAGATGCCCGCGCGGTCGGGATCGCACGGGCCCGGCGAGATGACGATGCCCTGATCGCCCAAGGCCAGCGCCTCGTCGACGGCGACGGCGTCGTTGCGGCGCACGACCATCTCCGCCCCCATCTCGCCCATGAAGTGGAGAAGGTTGTAGGTGAAGCTATCGTAGTTGTCTATTAATAGATACATATCAGCCGGTTAGACTTCTATTCTAATCCTTTATGAAAGCAGCGGCGCCCCCCTTATAGCAGGTCGCCCAGAAGGAAGAAAGCGGACCGGCGCGCGCGGGCGGGGCGTCCGGCAGGGGGTCGTCGCGACGGGGTCGGCCCGGGCCCGGGCCGGCGCGCGCCTCAGGGCCGCACGAATGCGTAGTTGAAGAGCTTCTTCACGCCGCTGGTTTCGCGGGTGATGTTGATCACCTTGTTCATCTCCGGCTGCGAGCGAGCGCGGCCCAGGATATAGACGTTGGCGTAGGAATCGATGGCGACGCGGAAGTTCACGTCGGCGATGCCGCGCGTCTTGGTGAGGTTGAACCCGACCTTGACGTCGAGCGCCAGCGCGTCCTTCCAGTCGAGCAGCTTGCCTTCCTTCTTTCCCTTCTCTTCCTCCTGCTCGGTCATGTAGACAACATGCCAGTAGAGCTTCTTCACGCCTTTGACCTCCTTCACCCCGGCGAGGAACTGGTCGTAGAGCGCCTTGTCGTTGAAGATGCCGGTGACGAGCAGGTGCTGCTCGTAGATCTCGGTCGAGGCCTTGACGGTGCCGAACTTGACCATCAGGCGGTTGACGTCGCCGACGATCCGATTGTCGGTCAGGATGTCCCTGGCCGAACGTGCCTCGATCGCCCGGTCGACCAGGGTCTTTGGCGCGGTGATGATGTCGAGCACCTGGGCATGGCCGGGCTGCGCGCCGAAAGGAAGGACGAACAGGGACATCAGGACGAACGGGGCGAGGCGGCGCATCGGGGGACCTCCATCAAGGGCGGAACGACCGGCTCATTATGACCGCTCGCACCTGGGCGGGCAATTGGGCCGTGGGCGGTGTCAGCGGATTTCGCGGCCCGCGTGGCCTAACCCGACTGGGCGGCGAAGGCGACGGCCTCTTCCGCGGCGCGGATCAACGCGCGGGCCTTGTTGCAGCTTTCCTGGTATTCGGCCTCCGGGTCCGAATCGGCGACCACGCCGCCGCCGGCCTGGACGTAGATCGTGCCGTCCTTGACGACGGCGGTGCGCAGCGCGATGCAATGGTCCATGGAGCCGTTGGCCGCGAAATAGCCGACCGAGCCGCCATAGATGCCGCGCCTCGCGCATTCGAGCTCGTCGATGATCTCCATGGCACGCACCTTGGGCGCGCCCGACACGGTGCCCGCGGGGAACCCCGCCCCCAGCGCATCGAGCGCGGTGAACCCCTCGGCGATCTCGCCCTCGACGTTGGACACGATGTGCATGACGTGGGAATAGCGTTCGATCACCATCTGCTCGGTCACCCGGACGGTGCCGATCCTGGCCACCCGGCCCACGTCGTTGCGCCCGAGGTCAAGCAGCATGAGATGCTCGGCGATCTCCTTGGGGTCGGCCAGCAGATCCTCCTCAAGCCGCATGTCGTCGGCGGCGTCGCGGCCGCGCGGCCGGGTGCCGGCGATGGGCCGGATGGTGACCGTGCCGTCGCGCAGCCGCACCAGGATCTCGGGGCTGGAACCGACCACGGAAAAATCCCCGAAATCCAGGAAGAACAGGAACGGCGAGGGGTTGAGCCGGCGCAGCGAGCGGTAGAGCGCGAAGGGCGGCAGGGCGAAGGGCACGGAGAAGCGCTGGGAGGGGACCACCTGGAAGATGTCCCCCGCCAGGATGTAGTCCTTCGCCCGGCGCACCATGTCGTGATAGGCCTCGCGCGTGGTGTTGGACACCGGCACGGGCGGCTCGGCCGCGCCCGGCGGCGGGCTCAGAAGCGTGTGATCGAGGGGGGCCGCGAAGGCGTCGACCATCTCCTTGAGCCGGACGGCGGCGGCATCGAAGGCCGCCCGCGCGCTCTCCTCGCGCCCCGGCCAGACCGGCGTGATCAGGGTCACGACGTCCTCGATGTTGTCGAAGATGGCGATCACCGTGGGCCGCAGGAACATGCCGTCGGGCACGCCGAGCGTATCGGGGTTGTTGTCGGGCAGGCGCTCGATCAGCCGCACGGTATCGTAGCCCATGTAGCCGAACAGCCCCGCCGCCATGGGGGGCAGCTCCGCCGGCGTGTCGATCGCGCATTCGGCCAGCAATGCGCGCAGGGACGAAAGCGTATCCGCCTCACAAGGCCGGTACGCCTCGGGCCGCTGGACGGCGTCGCGGTTGATCTCGGCCGCATCACCGCGGCAGCGCCAGATCAGGTCGGGCTTGAGCCCGATGAAGGAGTAGCGGCCGCGGACGGCGCCCCCTTCGACGGATTCGAACAGGAAGCTCATGGGCGCGCCGCGGGCGAGCTTGAGGAACGCGGAGACCGGCGTCTCGAGATCGGCCACCAGCCGCGTCCAGACGAGCTGCGCGCGGCCGGTCTCATGGGCTTGCTCGAAGGCGTCGAAGGAGGGCAGGCAGTCCATGACACGGAAGGGGCTATCGGGCCCGCCCGGCGGGCGCGGCCGGACGGTGTCTCACAGCCTTTCCTGCAGCTGGTCGGGATAGGTCTTGATGGTGAAGCGGCCGCGGAAGGCATCGATCAGCTGATCGGTGAGGTCCGCCGAGATGCCGTCCTTGACCTCGTCCAGCGTCCCTTTCTCGATCTCCGCCTTGTCCTTGCCGCCCGCGGGATTGGCCGAGACCAGCACGCCCACGACGAAGCCCTTCGCCGATTCCGCCATGTCCGCCTCGCCCGGCTTGAAGGAGAACAGCTTCTCCGCCAGCGCCGCGGGGACGCCGCTCTGGGCCTCGTGGGTGAGGCGGGTGAAGGGGGGCGAGGCCTTGACCTCGAGCTTCTCCTCCTTGGCGACGGTCTCGATCGGCGTGCCCTTCCTGATCTTCTCGAGAATCGCCTTGGCGCGCTTTTCGGCCTTCGCGGCCTGCTGCTCCGCCTTCCAGCTCATCACGGCGATGCTGCGCACCTCCTTCAGCGGCTTGGCCTTGGGCGGCGTGACCTTGTTGACGGCGAGGAGGAAGAAACCGCCCGCCCGGGTCTCGGTGAGGGCGCTGTTCTGGCCCTCCTCGGACTCGAAGGCGACGGCGACGAAATTGCCGCCCTTGGGGCTTTCGGCGATGGGCTTCTCGTCCTTGCCCCGGCCCTGGCGGTCGAGCGCCGGGATGTGATGGGCCTTGACGTTGATCCTGGCGGCGGCCGAGCGGATGTCGGCCCCGGCGGCCAGCGCATCCTCGAGCTGGTTGGCGAGCGAGAAGATGTTGTTCTGCGCCTCGGTCACGGCGAGCGCGTTGCGCACCAGCTCGCGGACCTCCTCGAGCGGCTTGACCCGGCCCTGCTGGGCGTCCTCGACCTGGACGATGTGCCAGCCCAGCGGGCTTTTCAGGACGCCGCTGATCTCGCCCTTCTTGAGGGCGAAGACCGGGCCCGCGATGTCGGTGAGAAGGTCGCTCTTCTCGACCCAGTCGAGGTTGACGACCTTGAGCGGCTTGCCGTTCTCCATGGCCGCCTCGGCCAGACCCTTGCCGGACTTGATGAGGGCGGCGGCGGCCGTGGCCGCGGCCTCGGTGCGGAACACGACCTGTTTGACCTTGCGCCGGTCGCGCAGGGTGAACTCGTCGATCCGCTGCCCGTAGCTCTCCTTGATCCTCTCCTCGGGGATGGTGATCTCCTTGGCCAGCTCCGCCGGATCGAGGTGGACGAAGGTCACCTCGCGGTATTCCGGCGCCATGAAGCGCTGGGTGTTGGCCTTGTAGTAGGCGGCGACTTCCTCTTCCTTGGGCTCCTGCGCCTGGCCGAGCGGCGGCGGCGGGACGAGGACGGTCTTGGCGACGCGTTCTTCGGAGCGGAACCGGGTCATCGGGTCGATGAGCGCCTTGGGCACCGGGATGTTGGCCGTCACCGCCTGAACCAGGTGGTCCGTCGCCAGGCTCTCTTTCAGGGTCGCGACAAAGTACGATTCCGCGACATTGGCGGTCCGGAGCGACTGGTAGAAGCGGGTGCGGTCGAACAGGCCCTTATCGTTCTGGAAACGCGGATCAGAGCGGATCCGCTTGTTGACCATGTGGTCGGAGGTGACGATGCCGAGATCCCGCGCCGCGAGGTTGAGGGCCGTGCGGTTGACGATGCGGTCGAGCACCTGCCGGTCGATCCCCATGCGCTGGGCGGTCTCGCGATCGATATTGCCGAGCACCTGACGCAGGCGATTCAGCTCGTTGCGGTAGGATTCATCGAAGTTGGAGCGGGTGATCTTGACGCCGCCCACCTGGGCCACGGCCGGGTCGCGTTCGCCCAGGAAGACGTCGTTGATCCCCCAGATCGCGAAGGCGACCACCAGGAAGCCCAGCAAAATCTTGATGATCCACGAACTGGCCTTTTCACGAAGGACCTGTAGCATCGTCCAAAGGATCCGCTAAACCGTTGAAATGGAAGGGGCGGGTCCACCCCCAGGGGGTTTGACGCCGCCCAGCGGCGGCATCATAAGTGGGGGCAGACGGGCCTGCAACACACTATTGGCATTGGCAGCGAAAAGCGGCCAAATCTTGGCCCCTTGCACGGGCCGTGCTAAACAGCCGGGCGACGGAAAACCAGGAGGGGGAGGACGGATCGTGGCGATACGGCCTTTGATCGCGGGCAACTGGAAGATGAACGCGGGCGGCGCCCAAGGCCGGGCCTTGGCCCAGGCCGTCGCCGCGGGGGCGGCCGAGGCCCGGGCGGCGTGCGATCTCCTAGTCTGCCCGCCCGCCACCGTCCTCGCCGCGGTGGCCGAGCTGCTTTCGGGCACCCCCGTGGCGGTCGGCGGCCAGGACTGCCACGCCGATGAGTCGGGCGCCCATACCGGCGACGTCGCCGCGGTCATGCTGGCCGAGGCGGGGGCACGCTTCTCCATCGTCGGCCATTCCGAGCGGCGCGCCGATCACGGTGAGAGCGATGAGACCGTCCGCGCCAAGGCGGCGGCCGCCCACCGCGCCGGGTTGACCGCCATCATCTGCATCGGCGAGACCGCGGCCCAGCGCGACGCCGGGCGGACCCTCGCCGTGCTCAGCGGGCAGATCGCGGGCTCCATCCCCGAAGGGGCCGGCGCCGCCGACACCGTGATCGCCTACGAGCCGGTCTGGGCCATCGGCACGGGAAGGACGCCGACGCTCGAGGAGGTGGCCGAGGCACACGCCCATATCCGCGCCGAGATCGCGGGCAGGATCGCAGGCGCCGAGGAGGCGCGGCTGCTCTATGGCGGCTCGGTGAACCCGAAGAACGCGGCCGAGCTGCTCGCCGTCGCCAACGTGAACGGCGCCCTGGTCGGGGGTGCCAGCCTCGATGCCGCCTCGTTCCTGGAGATCGCCCGCCAGGTCCCCTAGGCCAGGCCCCCTAGGGATGGGCGCGGGCCGTAGGGACAGCCCCGCATTTGCCCCTTTAAAAACCGAGCCGTTGGTCTTATGTTCTGGCCAACTGCGGGAACGCCATGACCACGATCATTCTCACCATCCATCTCTTCCTGGCCCTGGCCCTGGTCATCACCGTCCTGATGCAGCGCTCCGAAGGGGGCGCGCTCGGTATCGGCGGTGGCGGCGGCGGAGGATTCATGACCGGGCGCGGCCAGGCCAACCTGCTGACCCGGGCGACGACGATCATTGCCGCGGCCTTCATGGCGACGTCGCTGATCCTGGCGATCATGGCTTCCCAGGCGCGCAAGCCGACATCGGTGCTCGACCAGGGTGTCGTGCCGACTCCCACGGCGCCGGCGTCGCCCGTGGCCCCGCAGGAGCCGGGGGCGCCCCTTGGCCGCTAGGGCAGGGTCCGGGGCATGTCCCCAAGGTGTCGAAGGGCGGTGACGGGTGAACCGCCCTTTTTTCATGGCGGAGTCGAGAATTGAATGGGTGGGGAAAGTGCAATGATGTACCCTAGGCTCCCATGACGCGGTTCATCTTTATCACCGGCGGCGTCGTGTCATCCCTCGGCAAGGGGCTTGCCTCGGCGGCGCTCGGGGCGCTCCTGCAGGCCCGGGGATACAAGGTCCGGCTCAGGAAACTCGACCCCTACATCAACGTCGATCCGGGGACCATGTCCCCGACCCAGCACGGCGAGGTTTTCGTCACCGACGACGGGGCGGAAACCGACCTCGACCTCGGCCATTACGAGCGCTTCACCGGCGTGCCCTCGCGCCAGGCCGACAACGTCACCACCGGGCGCATCTACTCGACGGTCATCGCGCGCGAACGCCACGGCGACTACCTCGGCGCGACGGTCCAGGTCATCCCCCACGTCACCGACGCCATCAAGGAGTTCATCGCCGCCGATTGCGGCGACACGGATTTCGTGCTGTGCGAGATCGGCGGCACCGTCGGCGATATCGAGGGGCTGCCGTTCCTCGAAGCGATCCGCCAGTTCGGCAACGAGGTCGGCAACGACCGGGCGATGTACATCCATCTCACCCTGGTGCCCTATATCTCGACCGCGGGCGAGCTTAAGACGAAGCCGACCCAGCATTCGGTGAAGGAGCTGCTGTCCCTCGGCATCCAGCCCGATGCGCTGCTGTGCCGCTCCGACCGGCCGCTGCCGCCGGGCGAACGGCGCAAGATCGCGCAGTTCTGCAACGTCCGCGCCGATGCCGTGATCGAGGGGCTGGACGTCGACACCATCTACCAGGTGCCGATCAGCTATCACCAGCAGGGCTTCGACCAGGTGGTGCTGCGCCATTTCGGCATCACGGACGCGCCGGAGCCGAACCTCAGCCGCTGGTTCGACATCCTGGAACGCATCCGCAAGCCGGAAGGCGAGGTCAAGATCGCCGTGGTCGGCAAGTACACCCATCTGCTGGACGCCTACAAGTCGCTCTCCGAGGCGTTGACCCACGGCGGCATCGCCAACAACGTGAAGGTCGAGCTCGACTGGATCGAATCGGAGATCTTCGAGGAGGAGGACGGCGCGCTCGAGAAGCTCGAGGACGTGAACGGAATCCTGGTGCCCGGCGGATTCGGCGAGCGCGGCGCCGAGGGCAAGGTGGAGGCCGCCCGCTTCGCCCGCGAGCACAAGGTGCCCTATTTCGGGATCTGCTTCGGCATGCAGATGGCGGTCATCGAGGTGGCCCGCCATCTCGCCGGCATCGAGGGCGCCGGCTCGACCGAGTTCGGGCGGGTGAAGGAGCCGGTGGTGGGCTTGCTCACCGAATGGATGCGCGGCGAAGACCTCGAGCGCCGCTCGGCCGAGGACAACCTCGGCGGCACCATGCGCCTCGGCGCCTACGAATGCCGCCTGATCCCGGGTAGCAAGGCGGCCGATATCTTCGGCACCGACAGGGTGTTCGAACGCCACCGCCACCGCTACGAGGTCAACATCAATTACCGCGAGAGGCTGGAGCGCGCCGGCCTCAAGATCGCGGGCCTGTCGCCCGACGGCCGACTGCCCGAGATCGTCGAGCTCGAGGGCCATCCCTGGTTCATCGGCGTGCAGTTCCATCCCGAGCTCAAATCGAAGCCGTTCGAGCCCCATCCGCTGTTCTCCTCCTTCGTCGGCGCGGCGGTGCACCAGTCGAGGCTGGTCTAGGGCCATGGCCGGGGAGGGGAGAGCGGCCCGCCACGTGGCCGTCGGCGACGTGACACTGGGCAACGACCTGCCGCTGGCGCTGATCGCCGGGCCCTGCCAGATCGAGACCGCGAACCACGCCTTCGACATGGCCGGCACGCTCACGGAAATGGCGGCGCGTCTCGGCATCGGGCTGATCTACAAGTCCTCCTTCGACAAGGCCAACCGGACCTCCTTGGGCAGCCCCCGAGGCGTCGGCATGGACGAGGGGCTCGAGGTCCTGGCGAACGTGCGCGAGCGCTTCGGCTGCCCGGTGCTGACCGACGTTCACGGGCCCGATCAATGCGCCCCGGCCGCCCGAGCGGTCGACGTGCTGCAGATTCCCGCCTTCCTCTGCCGCCAGACCGACCTCCTCACCGCCGCGGCGAAGACCGGGCGGGCGATCCACGTCAAGAAGGGCCAGTTCCTCGCGCCCCAGGACATGGCCAACGTCGCCGGCAAGATCAGCGCCTCGGGCAACGACAACATCCTGCTCTGCGAGCGCGGCGTGAGCTTCGGCTACAACACGCTGGTCTCCGACATGCGGGCGCTGCCCATCATGGCGCGGACCGGCTATCCCGTGACCTTCGATGCCACCCATTCGGTGCAGCAACCGGGGGGGCAGGGGACGTCGTCGGGCGGCGACCGGCGCTTCGCACCGGTGCTCGCCCGGGCGGCGGTCGCCATCGGCGTCGCGGGCGTCTTCATGGAAACCCATGAGGATCCGGACAACGCGCCCTCCGACGGGCCCAACATGGTCTACCTCAAGGACCTGCCCGCCATCGTCGAGACGCTGATGGAGATCGACAGGCTCGCCAAGGCCCATCCCGTATCCGTCCCCTAGAAGATTTCGAAACCAAGGCAGAGGCACCCAAGACCCATGACGGAAATCGCCGATATCTACGGCCGTGAAATTCTCGACTCCCGCGGCAACCCGACGGTGGAGGTCGACGTGATCCTGGAAACCGGCGTGGTGGGCCGGGCGGCGGTGCCGTCGGGCGCCTCCACCGGGGCCCATGAGGCGGTGGAGCTGCGCGATGGGGATGCCGAGCGCTACGGCGGCAAGGGCGTCCAGCGCGCCGTGGAGGCGGTCAACGGCGAAATCTTCGACGCGCTGGCCGGGATGGATGTCGAGGACCAGCTCGCCATCGACCAGGCGATGATCGACCTCGACGGCACGCCCAACAAGTCCCGGCTCGGCGCCAACGCCATCCTCGGGGTCAGCCTCGCCGCCGCCAAGGCCGCGGCGGAGGAGGCGAACCTGCCGCTCTATGCCTATGTCGGCGGGGTGCATGCCCGGGTCCTGCCGGTGCCGATGATGAACATCCTCAACGGCGGCGTGCATGCCGACAACCCCATCGACATCCAGGAGTTCATGATCATGCCGGTCGGCGCGCCCACCATGGCCGATGCGATCCGCTGGGGGGCGGAGATCTTCCATGGTCTCGCCGCCAGGCTCAAGTCCGCGGGGTACGCCACCGGCGTCGGCGACGAGGGAGGCTTAGCCCCCAACCTCGCCAGCGCCGATGAGGCGCTCAGGTTCATCATGGAGGCGATCGACGCCGCGGGCCATGAGGCGGGCGGCGACGTGGTGCTGGCGCTCGATGCCGCCTCGACGGAATTCTACGAGAACGGCACCTACCGGCTCTCGGGCGAGGGCAAGGACCTCGATTCGAACGGCATGGCGGATTACCTCGCCGGCCTGGTCGAGCGCTTCCCCATCCGCTCCATCGAGGACGGCATGGCGGAGGACGACTGGGATGGCTGGGCCCGGCTCACCAAGTATATCGGCGACAAGGTCCAGCTCGTCGGCGACGACATCTTCGTCACCAACCCCGAACGCCTCAAGCACGGCATCGATCTCGGCGTCGCCAACGCCATCCTCATCAAGGTCAACCAGATCGGGACGCTGAGCGAGACGCTCGAAGCCGTCGAGATCGCCCACAAGGGCGGCTACCGGGCGGTGATGTCCCACCGCTCCGGCGAGACCGAGGATTCCACCATCGCCGACCTCGCGGTCGCCACCAACTGCGGGCAGATCAAGACCGGCTCGCTCGCCCGCTCCGACCGGCTCGCGAAATACAACCAGCTCATCCGCATCGAGGAACTGCTCGAGCCGATGGGCCGCTACGCCGGCCGGGAGGTGTTCGGCCGTTTCTAGCCCGCGCCGGGATCCCGGTTTGCGAGGCGCACCGGTCTCGCCGGCGGCCCATCCCGACACGGCTTCGCGCCCGGCGGCAGACTCGCCCGCTAGATTCCAGATTCAATTGCATTTTTTCTGTTGACTGCGCGGTGCGCGCTGTGATTCGCTGCGGCCATGAACTTCGTCGGCGAAATCCGGCGCCGCGCGCGTCACATCGTCGGTCCCATCCTGGGAATCACTCTGTTCGCCTACTTCGCCTATCACGCCGTCCAGGGCGACCGCGGCATCATCGCCTGGCTGAAGCTCAGCCAGCAGGTCGAAACCGCGCAGGAGCAGTACGACAAGGTCCTCGCCAGGCGGCAGGAATTCGCGCACCGCGTGAGCCTGCTTCAGCCCCGGGGCCTCGATCCCGACCTGCTCGAGGAGCGCGCGCGGGCCGAACTCGGCCTCTCGCATCCCGACGACGTCATCATCCTCTCCCATTCGGCGCCGGCGTTCCTGCGCGATGCCGATGGGCCGCCCCAGATGACGGTGGACGTCCCCGCGGCCGAGAAGGCGCCGGCGGAACCTGCCGGGGCGCTCGACCGCAAGGCCCTCGACTCCCTGATCGGCGACACCCTCGCCCGCTGACCCCGATCCGCGCTGTGTCCTCGCCCGTGCCGCCGGTCAGGCGGCGCGCCGGCGGGCCACGAGATTTTCGCGAGGCAATCTGTCGGTTTCGTCCGCGATCGGTTTAGAATATTGCGCGGGGGAGGGCGAATCAGGCGTTAAATTGCCCAATTAACTGATATTAAGTTAAATCAATTTATCCATTTGAATTCTCAGCATTTTTTGTTCGTTTCCTGGTAACGAAAAGAAGTGTATGGTGCGCCTTCCCGGGTCTTAACCAAGACCGCCGGCTCGAGACCGGCGACAAGACGATCCGGATCGTTGAGGACGCGCCCCAGAGGGAGGAGACGGGAACCGAGACATGGCACGAGCGGCTAGCAAAACCCCCAAAACCAAAACCAGTCCCAAGCGGCGCGGCGCCGCCAAGGGCGCGGCGCGCCCGGCCAAGGTCAAGACCAAGGCACGCATCCAAAAGCCGAAGGAGAGCCGGGAAGAGCTTCTCCGCTTCTTCGAGGACATGATGCTGATCCGGCGCTTCGAGGAGAAGGCGGGCCAGCTCTATGGCCAGGGCGAGATCGCCGGCTTCTGCCACCTCTATATCGGCCAGGAAGCGGTGGTGATCGGCATGCAGGCGAACCTGGAGCCCCATGATTCGGTGGTCACCTCCTACCGCGACCACGGCCACATGCTGGCCTGCGGCATGGACCCCAAGGGTGTCATGGCGGAGCTCACCGGGCGGCGCGGCGGCTATTCCCGGGGCAAGGGCGGCTCCATGCACATGTTCTCCAAGGAGAAGAACTTCTACGGCGGCCACGGCATCGTCGGCGCCGGGGTGCCGATCGGCAACGGGCTCGCCTTCGCCCACCGCTACCGGGACGACGGCGGCGTGGCGCTGACCTATTACGGCGACGGCGCGGCCAATCAGGGCCAGGTGTTCGAGAGCTTCAACATGGCGGCGCTGTGGAAGCTGCCCATCGTCTTCATCATCGAGAACAACCAGTACGGCATGGGGACCTCGGTGAGCCGCGCCTCGGCGAGTCCCGATTTCTTCCGCCGGGGCGAGCCCTTCGGCATCCCCGGCCAGAAGGTCGACGGCATGGACGTCATCGCCGTCAAGGAAGCCGGCGCCGCCGCCGTGGCCCATGCCCGGGCCGGCAAGGGGCCGCAGATCCTGCAGATGGAGACCTACCGCTACCGCGGCCATTCGATGTCCGACCCGGCACGCTACCGCACCCGCGAGGAGGTCCAGAAGGTGCGCGAGGAGCGCGATCCCATCGACCACCTCGGGGAGCTGATGCTCGACCTCAAGATGGCCACGAGGGATGAGCTCAAGAAGATCGACGACCGCGTCAAGGCGCGGATCACCGAGGCGGCGGAGTTCGCCATCTCCGATCCCGAGCCCGACCCGTCCGAGCTCTACACAGACGTCTTGGCGGAGGCCTGAGCCATGCCCGTGAACGTACTGATGCCGGCCCTGTCGCCGACCATGACCGAGGGCAAGATCGCCAAGTGGCTCAAGAAGGAGGGCGACGCAGTGCGCTCCGGCGACCTCCTCGCCGAGATCGAGACCGACAAGGCGACCATGGAGGTCGAGGCCACCGACGAAGGGACGCTCGGCAAGATCCTGGTGGCGGAAGGGACCGAGAACGTCGCCGTCAACGCCCCCATCGCGGTGCTGCTGGCCGAGGGCGAGCACGCCTCGGCCGCGGAGAGCGCCGCCGCCGAGGCCCCGAAACCGGCGCCCGCGAAGGCCGAGGAGGCGGCGCCCGCCAAGGCCGAGAAGGCGGCTCCCGCCGCCAAGGCCCCGGCCGAGGCCCCCGCTTCCCCCCGTCCCGCGCCGCCCAGGGCGCCCGCGCCCGGCGACGTCGATCCCGCTTTCTTTGAAAACACCAAGACCCTGACCGTCCGCGAGGCGCTGCGCGACGCCATGGCCGAGGAGATGCGCCGCGACGAGACGGTGTTCCTGATGGGCGAAGAGGTCGCCGAGTACCAGGGCGCCTACAAGGTGAGCCAGGGGCTGCTGGAGGAATTCGGCCCGCGGCGGGTGGTCGATACGCCGATCACCGAACAGGGCTTCACCGGGCTCGGCATCGGCGCGGCCTTCGGGGGCCTGAAGCCCATCGTCGAGTTCATGACCTTCAACTTTTCCATGCAGGCCATGGACCAGCTGATCAACTCGGCGGCCAAGACGCGTTACATGTCGGGCGGCCAGATGTCCTGCCACATGGTGTTCCGAGGCCCCAACGGCGCCGCCGCCCGGGTCGCCGCCCAGCACTCGCAATGTTATGCGAGCTGGTATTCCCATATCCCCGGCTTCACGGTGATCGCACCCTATGCCGCCGATGACGCCAAGGGGCTCCTGAAGGCGGCGATCCGCGACCCCAACCCGATCATCTTTCTCGAGCACGAGATCCTCTACGGCATGAGCGGCGAGGTGCCCGTGAACCCCGAGTTCGTCGTCCCCATCGGCAAGGCCCGGGTGGTCCGCGAAGGAACGGACGTCACCATCACCGCCTTCTCGCGCATGGTGGGGCTGGCGCTGGAGGCCGCGGAGCAGCTCGCCGCCGAGGGCATCGACGCCGAGGTGGTGGATCTGCGCACCCTGCGGCCGCTCGATCGCGACACCATCGCCCGCTCGGTCGCCAAGACCAACCGCATCGTCGCGGTGGAGGAGGGGTGGCCCTATGCCGGCATCAATTCGGAGATCGCCGCCGTGCTCATGGAGACCTCCTTCGACGACCTCGACGCGCCGGTCCACCGGGTCTGCGCCGCCGACGTGCCGCTGCCCTACGCCGCGAATCTCGAGAAGCTGGCGCTTCCCAAGGTCGAAGAGATCGTGGCCGGCGTCCGCGCCGTCACCTACCGCGATTAGGGGGGCCCGCCATGCCTGTCACCGTCAGAATGCCGGCGCTGTCGCCCACCATGACCGAGGGCAAGATCGCCCAGTGGCTCAAGAAGGAGGGCGACGCGGTGCGCTCCGGCGACCTCCTCGCCGAGATCGAGACCGACAAGGCGACCATGGAGGTCGAGGCAACCGACGAGGGGACGCTCGGCAAGATCCTCGCCGATGCCGGCGGCGACATGATCGCCGTCAACGCGCCGATCGCCGTCATCATGGAGGAGGGCGAGGACAAATCCGCGCTCGAGGCCGCCGTCAAGGCGGCCGAGGCCGAGGCCAAGGCGGCACCCAAACCCGAGGCGAAGGCCGAAGCCGAGGCGCCCGGGGCCGCGGCCCCGGCTCCGGCGAAGCCGGCTGCGCCGGTGAAGGCCCCGGCTCCGGTCAAGGCCGAGGCCCCGCCGGTACCCAAGCCGGCCGCGCCTCAGCCCAGGTCCGCCCCCGCCGCGATGCCGGGGGACCGCGTCCTCGCTTCGCCGCTGGCCCGGCGCATGGCCAAGGGCGAAGGAATCGAGCTTGCACGCCTCACCGGCTCCGGGCCCCACGGGCGCATAGTCAGGGCCGACGTCGAGGCCGCCATCGCCACCGGCGGGGCCCGGGCGGCGGGCGGCATCTTCGCCGGCCTCGGCCAGAGCTTCCCGGCGGCCGCCGCGCGCATCCAGCCGCACACGACGATGCGCAGGGTGATCGCCGAGCGCCTGACGCTGTCGAAGCAGACGGTGCCGCATTTCTACGCCTCCATCGATTGCGACATCGACGCGCTACTGGACCTGCGCAAGGAGATCAACGCCACCGACGAGGCGCTCAACGTCTCGGTCAACGACTTCATCGTCCGCGCCGCGGCGCTGGCGCTGGGCGAGGTGCCCGCGGCCAACGCGTCCTGGGCGGAGGAGGGCACGAACTACTTTTCCGCCGCCGACATCTCCGTCGCCGTCGCGACCGAGGGCGGGCTGATCACACCCATCTTGCGCTCGGCCGAGAAGAAGGGCATCGCCGCGATCTCGGCCGAGGTGCGCGAACTCGCCGGCCGCGCGCGGGAGGGCAGGCTCAAGCCCGAGGAGTACCAGGGCGGCACCTTCACCATCTCCAACATGGGCATGATGGGGGTGCGCGATTTCGCCGCCGTCATCAACCCGCCCCAGGCCTGCATCCTCGCGATCGGCGCGGGCGAGGAGCGTGTCGTCGTGCGCGAAGGCGAGATCGCCATAGCCACCCTCATGACCTGCACCTTGAGCTGCGACCACCGGGCGGTGGACGGAGCCGTCGGAGCCCGGTGGCTCGCCGCCTTCAAGGAATTGATCGAGCATCCCGTGCGGCTGATCCTTTAGGCCGGGCCCAGATCCAGGAGAATTCCGTGGCTGAAACCAGTTTCGATCTGATCGTCGTCGGCGGCGGGCCCGGCGGCTACGTCGCCGCCATCCGCGCGGCTCAGCTCGGCCTCAGGACCGGGCTCGTCGAGCGCGAGGCGCTCGGGGGCATCTGCCTCAACTGGGGCTGCATCCCGACCAAGGCGCTCTTGCGCACCTCGGAGCTCGCCCACCTGATCGGCCGCGCGGACGAGTTCGGCCTGAAGGCGACGTTCGACGGCGTCGATCTCAAGAAGGTGGTCAAGCGCTCCCGCGAGGTCGCGGGCCAGCTGTCGAAGGGCGTCGCCGGGCTCATGAAGAAGAACAAGATCACGGTGATCGAGGGCGAGGCGCGGCTCGACGGAATGGGCCCGGGCGGCGTGCGCAAGCTCGCCGTCATCGGCAAGGACGGCAAGCCGGCGGAGGGCCTGACCGCGAAGAACGTGATCCTCGCGACCGGCGCGCGCGCGCGGACGCTGCCCGGCCTCGAGCCTGACGGCAAGGCCGTCGTCACCTATCGCGAGGCGATGGTTCCCGAAACGCTTCCTAAGAAGCTGCTGGTGATCGGCTCGGGCGCCATCGGCATCGAGTTCGCGAGCTTCTATTCCGACCTCGGCTCCGAGGTGACGGTGGTGGAGGTGCTCGACCGCATCCTGCCGGTGGAGGACGAAGACATCTCCGCCTTCGCCGCCAAGGCGTTCAAGGCCCAGGGCATGACGATCAAGACGGGCGCGGCGGTCAAGAGCCTCGCCGTCGCGCGCGGCAAGGTGAGCGCGGAGATCGCGCCCGCCAAGGGCGAGGGCAAGGCGGAGAAGGCGGTCTTCGACCGCGTGATCCTCGCCGTCGGCATCACCGGCAATGTCGAGAACCTCGGCCTCGAGGGCACGCGGGTGAGGGTGGAGAAGGGCCATATCGTCATCGACACATGGGGCGCCACCGGCGAGCCGGGGGTGTTTGCCATCGGCGACGTCGCCGGGCCGCCCTGGCTCGCGCACAAGGCGAGCCACGAAGGGGTCGCCTGCGTCGAGCGCATCGCCGGGCTCGAGGGCGTCCACCCGCTCGATGCCGGCAACATCCCGGGCTGCACCTATTGCCGGCCCCAGGTGGCTTCCGTCGGCCTGACCGAGGCCCAGGCCAGGGAGAAGGGCCGCAAGGTCCGCGTCGGCAAGTTCCCCTTCATCGGCAACGGTAAGGCCATCGCACTGGGCGAGGCGGAGGGGCTGATCAAGACGGTGTTCGACGAGGCGACCGGCGCGCTGTTGGGGGCGCACATGATCGGCGCCGAGGTGACCGAGCTGATCCAGGGCTTCGCCATCGCCCGGACGCTCGAGACCACCGAGGCCGAGCTGATCGAGACCGTCTTCCCGCATCCGACGCTGTCGGAGATGATGCACGAATCGACCCTTGCCGCCTTCGGCCGGGTCATCCATATCTGAGGCGCGTCCCCGGCGGAAAGATCATCCCATGGCCAAGGTCGAGAACATAAAACCGGACCGCGGCGGCAGGCTGCCCAAGCCGGCCTGGATCCGGGTCAAGGCGCCGACCTCGCCCGAATACTTCGCGACCCGCAAGCTGATGCGCGATCTCTCGCTCAACACGGTCTGCGAGGAGGCGGCCTGCCCCAATATCGGCCAGTGCTGGGCCAAGGGGCACGCGACGGTGATGATCCTCGGCGACACCTGCACCCGCGCCTGCGCCTTCTGCAACGTCAAGACCGGCAAGCCCAACGCCGTCGATGCGCTGGAGCCCGAGCACCTGGCCCAGGCGGTGGCGAAGCTCAACCTCTCCCACGTGGTGATCACCTCGGTCGACCGCGACGATCTCGAGGACGGCGGCGCGGCCCAGTTCGTGAGATGCATCGAGGCCATCCGCGGATCCGCGCCCGGCACCACCATCGAGATCCTGACGCCCGACTTCCTGAGGAAGCCCGGCGCCATCGAGACCGTGGCCGCCGCCCGGCCCGACGTCTTCAACCACAACCTCGAGACGGTGCCGCGGCTCTATCCGTCGATCCGCCCGGGCGCGCGCTATTTCCATTCGCTGAAGCTGCTCGATACGGTCAAGGCGATCGATGCCGGCATGTTCACCAAGTCGGGCCTGATGGTCGGCCTCGGCGAGGAGATCGCGGAGGTCCACCAGGTGATGGACGACCTGCGCGCCGCCGGCGTGGATTTCCTCACCATCGGCCAGTACCTGCAGCCGACGCCGCGCCACGCGCCGGTCGCCCGGTTCGTCACGCCGGACGAGTTCGCGGCGCTGGAGAAGATGGCCTACGGCAAGGGGTTCCTGCTGGTCTCGGCCTCGCCCTTGACGCGCTCGTCCTATTTCGCCGCCGATGATTTCGCCAGGCTGCGCGCGGCAAGGGAGTCCAAGAAGAAAGGCGGCTGAGCCCGGCCCCATGCATCGTCACGCGGAAACCCGCACCGTTCCCTACAGCCCGAAGCAGATGTTCGACCTCGTCTCCGACATCGGGCACTATCCGGAGTTCCTGCCCTGGTGCCTCGCCGCCCGGGTGACGGGACGCGAGGACGGCGTGCTCTGGGCCGACCTCGTGGTGGGCAAGGGCCCGTTCCGCGAGACCTTCACCTCCAAGGTGACGCTGGAGCCGGGCGGGGAGGGCGCCCCGCCCCGCATCGACGTCGACTACATCAAGGGCCCGATGCGCAAGATGGACAACCACTGGGTCTTCCGGCCCGGCGCGGGCGGCGGCAGCGAGATCGACTTCAAGGTCGCGTTCGAGTTCAAGTCCCGCGTGCTGGACAAGGTGATGGCAGGCTTCTTCGACCACGTGGTGCGTTCCATGGTCGGCGCCTTCGAGACCCGCGCCCACCGCCTCTACGGAGCCGGGGCGGACCAGGGTTAAGCTTAATAAAGCCGGAAACCCCTTTAATTAACAAAATAATTATATAATGTTTTAGTTAATTAAAGGGGTTTTGTCCAGGCTGTCTGGAGGACCTCACCCTTCGACAAGCTCAGGGTGAGGCCGGACAATACCTCCTCGTGCCTCAAGCAGCGCGCACGGCGCGCGTGTCGAAGGACGAGGCTTCAGGCGTAGGGGATGCCGCTTTAGAAATTCACCACGGCGCGGATCGACTTGCCCTCGTGCATCAGGTCGAAGCCCGCGTTGATGTCGTCCAACGCGAGGCTGTGGGTGATCATGGAGTCGATCTCGATCCTGCCCTCCATGTACCAGTCGACGATCTTCGGCACGTCGGTCCGGCCCCTTGCGCCGCCGAAGGCGGTGCCGCGCCAGACCCGGCCGGTGACCAGCTGGAAGGGGCGGGTGGAGATCTCCTGGCCCGCGCCGGCGACGCCGATGATGACCGATTCGCCCCAGCCCTTGTGGCAGCATTCGAGCGCCGTGCGCATGACCTTGACGTTGCCGATGCACTCGAAGCTGTAGTCCGCGCCTCCCCTGGTGAGGTCGACGAGATAGGGCACGAGATCGCCCTCGACCTCCTCGGCGTTGACGAAGTGGGTCATGCCGAAGCGCTCGCCCCATTCCTTCTTCGTCGGGTTGGTGTCGACGCCGACGATCATCGCCGCGCCCACCAGCCTCAGGCCCTGGATGACGTTGAGGCCGATGCCGCCCAGGCCGAAGACGACGCAGCGGGCGCCCGGCTCCACCTTGGCGGTGTTGATCACGGCGCCGATCCCGGTGGTCACGCCGCAGCCCACGTAGCACACCTTGTCGAAGGGCGCGTCCTCGCGGATCTTCGCCACCGCGATCTCCGGCAGCACGGTGAAGTTGGAGAAGGTGGAGGTGCCCATGTAGTGATAGAGCCTCTCGCCGCCGAGGGAGAACCGCGAGGTGCCGTCGGGCATGACGCCCCGGCCTTGGGTCTCGCGGACGGCCTGGCACAGGTTGGTCTTGCCCGAGAGGCAGTACTCGCATTGCCGGCATTCGGGGGTGTAGAGCGGGATCACGTGATCGCCGGGGGCAAGCGAGGTGACGCCCGCGCCCGTCTCCACCACGACGCCCGCGCCCTCGTGCCCGAGGATCGCCGGGAACAGCCCTTCCGGGTCGGCGCCCGACAGGGTGAACTCGTCGGTGTGGCAGATGCCGGTCGCCTTGATCTCGATCAGCACCTCGCCCGGCCTCGGGCCTTCGAGGTCGACTTCGGTGATCTCGAGCGGCTGTCCCGCTGCGACGGCGACGGCGGCGCGTGTCTTCATGGCCGGTTCTCCCCCTGTTGGCGCCGGCGAGGATACCGCAAACCTCGGCCGTGGTGTAGAGCGGGGGCCGTCAGCCCCAGGCGATCTTGGCGACGGTGAGCGCCCCGAGCGAGGCGTTGGCGATGATCGCCGTCCACAGCGAGCCCGAACGCACGTACAGGATGCTCAAGGCCGCGCCGTGCACCACGCCGTAGGCGACCGAAACCGGGATGCTCGGATTGAAGAAGAGGAGCCCGTAGGCGAGCGCGGACAAGCCGATCGCCACCTCCAGGTTCATCATGGCGCGCACGAAGTTGAGGAAGACGCCGCGGAAATAGACCTCGAGCGGGATCGGCAGGACGAGGGCCCAGACGGCGAACAACTGGATCAGGCCGATCTGGGTCGTGAGCCCGGTGGCGTAGAGCTCGCGCGCGTGCGCGATGATGCCGAAGCGGAATACCGAATCCAGCCGCTCGCCCACGAAGAACAACGCCGCCGCCGTGGCGATCCCGATCAGCACCCAGCGCGGCTCCGGCCGGGACATGCCGATGATGCCCCATCCCATGGCCGTGCGCGAGGCCAGCACGTAGCCGGTGGAGGCGAGCACCGCGACGGTGAACACCAGCGAGAACCACAGCAGGTTCTCATGCACGTTGCGCTTGTCGGTGAAGATCGACGGATCGAGCCGCACCAGGATGATGCCGCCGATCACGCAGATCAGGACGATCAGCAGGCTGATGCCGATGAAATTGCGGATGGTGATGCGGTAGGGCATCGGGGGGCCGGGCTGGGATGTCATGGGGAGAGCGGCTCGAAGGGGGTCTCGGGGGACGGCGTCCGCGGCCTAGCCGCGGGCGGGCGCAGTTTCGGCCTGTTGCCGGAGAAGCGCAAGGGCGGTATCCACGGCCTGGGCCCGGACGGCGTGGCGGTCGCCCGCGAAGACCTCCCGCCGGTGGATGGTCGGCGCGCCGCTCCGCGCCGCCGCCATGTGCACGAGGCCGACCGGCTTCGTCTCGGTGGCGCCGCCCGGCCCGGCGATGCCGGTGGCGGAAACGGCGAGGTCGGCCTCGGCCGCCTTCAGCGCCCCCTCGGCCATGGCCCGGGCGACCTCCTCGCTCACGGCGCCGGTCCGGGCGAGCAGGTCCTCGGGCACGCCGAGGAGGTCGACCTTGGCCTCGTTGGCGTAGGTGACGAAGCCGCGCTTGAAGACGTGCGAAGCCCCGCTGACCTCGGTGATCGCCGCGGCGATCAGCCCGCCGGTGCAGGACTCGGCGGTGGCCAGCGTCAGCCCTTTGGTCCGGGCGGTGCGAACGAGGCCGTCGGCGATTTCGAGCGTTGCATTAGAAAAATACATTAGGTCTCTCTGTTAAAAGGAAGAATATCCCCAAGCAAAGCGATGTATAAACCGCGGCGCCGATATCGTCCGCCATCACCCCCGCGGCACCCGGAAGCGACCGTTCCATGGCGCCAAGCGGCCAGGGCTTGAGGATATCGAAGACCCGGAACAGGAGGAAGCCGAGGACGAATGCGACCGGGTCGAGCCCCGCCGGGACCACCGCGAGGATCTGGCCCGCGACCTCGTCGATGACCACCGCGCGGGGGTCCTCCTCCCTGGACTTTTCAAGATAGACCTTCACCGCGCAGAGGCCCAGCAGGAATAGCGCGACCCCCGCGGCGGCGGCGGCCGTGGGGCCGAATCGCGCGCCGATCACCCAGGCGATGGGCAGGGCGGCGAGCGAGCCCCAGGTCCCCGGCGCGATGGGCAGCAGGCCCGCTCCGAACCAGGTGGAGAGGAGCGCCGCGGGATGCCAGAAATCCAGCCCAGGGGGCAGGGCGGGGCGGCGTCTGCGCCGCGGTGGCGGCGCGCTCATGCGGACGGGCGGGGAAGACGGATGGTGGCGATCGCCTCGGCGGCGATGCCCTCGCCCCGCCCCAGCATCCCGAGTCCTTCCGTCGTCGTCGCCTTGACGCCGACCCGGTCGGGGGTGATGGAGAGGATTTCCGCGATCCTTGCGCGCATCGCCTCGCGATGGGGCGCGATCTTGGGGGTCTCGCAGATCACCGTGAGGTCGAGGTTGACGAGCGTGCCGCCGCGCTTCACGAGTAGCCTCGCGGCTTGGCCGAGAAAGAGGGCGGAATCGGCGTTCTTCCAGGCGGCATCGCTGGGCGGGAAGTGGCTGCCGATGTCTCCCTCGGCGAGCGCCCCGAGGATGGCGTCGGTCGCGGCATGCAGCGCCACGTCGGCATCGGAATGGCCGGTGAGCCCGCGGCCGTGGGGCACGTCGATGCCGCAGAGCCGGATCGGGCCGCTGCCCTCGGCGCCGAAGGCATGGACGTCCAGGCCCTGACCGGTGCGGAATTCGCCGCCCGCGGCGAGCAGCCGTTCGGCGCGCGAAAGATCGTCCACGGTGGTGATCTTGAGGTTGTCTTCCGACCCCGGCACCAGGACGACGTCGAGCCCGGCGGCCTCGGCGACGGCGGCATCGTCCGTGAATCCGCCCCGGCCGATGGCGGCAGCCCCGCGGTGGGCCTCGAGGATTGCGGCGAAGACGAATCCCTGGGGTGTCTGGGCGCGGTAGAGGTCGGCGCGATCGACCGCGCCGGCGACGCGCTCGCCCGCGGCGCGCTTCAGGCTGTCCGTCACGGGGAGCGCAGGCAGGGCGCCGTCGTGCCGGGCGAGCGCCGCCAGCGTCCGCGCGATCAGGTCGGCCGGCACCAGGGGCCGGGCACAGTCATGGATGAGCACGGTCCCGAATCCTTGGTCGGCGAGGCTTTCGAGCCCGATGCGCACCGAGTCCTGGCGGCTGGCGCCGCCGATGACGGGATCGAGGAGGGGGAGGTGGCCCACCGCCTCATCGTAGAGCGGGCGGTCGTCCGCGCCGATGATGCAGCGCACGGCATCGACCCCATCGGCATCGAGGAAGGCGGCGGTGGCATGGGCGATGAGCGGCCGCCCGGCGAGGCGGAGGTACTGCTTGGGCGGCCCGCCGCAGCCCGCCGCGCCGGCCGCCGCTTCGCCCGCGAGGCGGCGGCCGCGGCCCGCGGCGGCGATCAGGGCGCAACAGCGCGGCATGACGTCTTCTCGTCCATGGCGCAAGGAGCCTAGCGGCGCGGGCCGGACCTGCCAAGGGACGATCACGCGCGGCGCCTCAGGCGCCGCAAGGGAGGCGAGGGGCCGCCCCCCGAGCGGTGTACTCGGGCTAGTTCTGGATCTTCCAGCTGCCGTCGGCCTGGCGGCAGGCGGTGCCGTAGGCCTGCTCCGAGCGCCCGCCGATGTTGACGGTCTGCTGGAACTCGCGGCATGGTCCGGTCTGGCCAGGCTCCGGCGGCAGGGTTCGGGTCGGTGTGACCGTGCCCCCATGCCGGTTGTCGGGGTTGACCCATTCCGAGGATTCCCCGGTGCGGCCATATTCGAGCGACCGCTGGGTCGTCCGATGCATGTAGGCGCGATCGGCCCGGTCGAGCGACCGCCCGACCTCGGAGCCGATGATTCCGCCCAGCACCGCGCCGACCGCGATCGCGGCCACCTTGCCGCTTCCCCTGCCGATGGTCGATCCCAGCAGCCCGCCGGCCACCGCGCCGACCACCGTGCCGCCCGTCTCCTTGGGGCCGGGATCGGTCGTGCAGGCGGCAAATGCGAAAGTGAGGATCAGGACGGCGCCGACCCTCGCGAAATACCCGGCCCGGGGGCGCGGCGCAATCTCACATACAGACATGTTCTCACTCCGAATGAAGTCGAAGAGGTTTCGTTACATTAACTTATATGGGTGGCAACGAGAAAGTTTCACGAGCAAGGGGCGGCAAATATTAGATTCAATTCGCGCCGGTCGCCGCCGACGGCCCGGGGCCGTTCCCGGAACATTCGGTGCTATACTCCGCCGCGATGGATCCGCTCCTCTTCAATCTCTCGGCCCTGGTCGCCCTGATCCCGGCGGCGATCCTGCCCTATCTCCGCCGCGACGGCACCGGGGCCGACATCCGCACCCCGGCCTTCTGGGCGGTCCTGGCCGCGGCGGCGGCGGGCGCCGTTTCCTGGACCTGGGCCCTCTATGCCTCGGGCTGGCGCACCGGCATCGCGCCGAGCCTGTGGGTCACCATTTCGCTGTCCCTCGTCCTGTTCGCGGCCATCGCCGCGGCGAACCGCCCCTTCGCCCGGCTCATCTGCCTGTTCGCGCCCTATACCGTGCTGATCGGCGCCGTCGCGACGATCTGGGCGCAGGCGCCCGGGCGGCCGGCGCCGGCGACGGGGGCCGCGGCCTGGCTCAACCTCCATATCGCCGTGTCGGTGCTGACCTACGCGCTCGTGACCCTGGCGGCGATGGCGGCGCTCGGCGTCTTCCTCCATGAACGCGCGCTCAAGGCGCGCAGGCCCTCGCGCCTGACGGCCATACTGCCCTCGGTCTCGGAGGGCGAGCGGCTGCAGCTTCGGCTGCTCACCGCGTCGGCGGTGGTGCTGGGACTGGGGCTCGTCAGCGGCATGGTCATCGAGCTGCTCGACCGCGGCGTGATCCTCGAGTTCACCCACAAGGTCCTTTTGTCGATCCTGTCCTTCGCCGTGATCCTGGCGCTGCTGGTCGCGCACCGCTTGACCGGGCTGACCGGCCGGCGGGCGGCGCGGGCCCTGCTGCTCGCCTATCTCCTGCTGACGCTGGGCTACCCCGGGGTCAAGTTCGTCACCGATGTGATCATCGGTTAGGCAGCCTGCCTGCTTTTCGTCTGGGACGGTGCGAGAAGGCCTTGTTTTTCTTCCAAGAAAACGGGTAACGTGCCCGCGAAATAATCAAATTGGGCAATTGCATAAATAATGACCATTCAAATCGGCCCCGTGCCCGTGAGAGACCCGGTGTTGCTGGCGCCCATGTCCGGCGTGACCGACCTGCCGTTCCGGCGCATCGTCAAGCGCCTGGGGGCGGGCCTGGTGGTCTCGGAGATGATCGCGAGCCAGGCGATGGTGCGCAAGACGGCGCAGTCGCTGAAGCTCGGCCGGACCGAGCCGGAGGAGTTCCCGATGGCGGTCCAGCTTGCCGGCTGCGAGCCCGGCGTCATCGCCGAGGCGGCGCGGCTCAACGCCGATCGCGGCGCGGCGGTGATCGACATCAACATGGGCTGTCCCGTCAAGAAGATCGTCAACAAGCAGGCCGGGTCCGCCCTGATGCGCGAGGAGGCCCTGGTGGGGCGGATCCTCGATGCCGCGGTGGCGGCGGTGCCCTTGCCCGTGACCCTGAAGATGCGGCTCGGCTGGGACGAGGCCAGCCTCAACGCGCCGCGCATCGCCCGCATCGCCGAAAATTCAGGCATCAAGATGATCACCGTCCACGGCCGCACCCGCTGCCAGTTCTATGCCGGCCGCGCCGACTGGGCCGCGGTGCGGGCGGTCAAGGACGCGGTCTCCATCCCGGTCATCGTCAACGGCGACATCAACGGCCTGGACGACACCGCCGCGGCGCTCGCCCGGTCCGGGGCCGACGGGGTGATGATCGGCCGGGGCGCGTGCGGGCGTCCCTGGCTGCTCGCCCAGGTCGCGCGCTTCCTCAGGGACGGCGTCCGCCTGCCGGAGCCCCCCATCGCCGAACGCGCGCGCCATGCGCTCGCCCATTTCGAGGATATCCTGGCCCATCACGGGCTGGTCCGCGGCGTGCGCATCGCGCGCAAGCATCTCGGCTGGTACGTGCACGGGCTGCCGGGCGGCGCCGGCTTCCGGGCGGCCCTGTTCCGCCTCGACCAGCCCGACGACGTGCGCGGCGCGCTCGCCGCGTTCTTCGACCGGGCCGCGGAGGCGGCCGCGGCGGGGCGCGGCGCAGAGCCTCGCCCGGTGGCGGCATGAGCACCTCGCGCACCGATACGCGCCGGCCCGACGACCGCGGCGGCGAGCCCGGTTTCGAGGCGGTGCTGAACTCGCTCTCGGACCCGGTCCTGGTGATCGACCGCGCCGGCGCTTTGCGCTACGTCAACCAGGCGACGGAGCAGTTCTTCGACGCGAGCTCGTCCTGGCTGTGCCAGCGCAACCTTTCCGATCTCGTGCCCGCGGACGGTCCGCTGTTCGTGATGATCGACCAGGTCCGGCGCTCGGGCTCGAGCCTATCGGAATACGGGGTGAGCCTGCACACGCCAAGGACGGGAAACCGCCTGGTGACGATCCAGGTGGCACCCATCGCCGATGAGACGGGGTGCGTGGTGATCTCCTTGCACGACCGCACCATCGCCTCCAAGATGACCGGAGAGATCTCGAGCCGCAGCGCCGCCCGGTCGCTCACGGGCATGGCGGGGGTGCTGGCGCATGAGGTCAAGAATCCGCTGTCGGGCATCCGCGGCGCCGCCCAGCTGCTGGAGCAGGGCGCCAACGAAGAGGACCGCAAGCTCACCCATCTGATCTGCGACGAGACCGACCGCATCTGCGCCCTGGTGGACAGCATGGAGGCCTTTTCCGACCAGCCCTTCATCGGCCAGTCGGCGGTCAACATCCATCAGGTCCTCGATCATGTGCGCAAGCTCGCCGAGAACGGCTTCGCCCACCACGTCCGCTTCCGCGAACGCTACGATCCGTCCCTGCCGCCGGTTTCCGGCGACCGCGACCAGCTGATCCAGGTGTTCCTGAACCTGATCAAGAACGCCGCCGAAGCGGTTGGCGACCAGGACGGCGAGATTGCCATCACCACCGGCTACCAGCATGGGCTGCGCCTGGCCCGGCCGGGATCGGACCACCGCACCCAGCTGCCCCTCGTGATCACCATCACCGACAACGGCGAAGGCATCCCCGAGGACATCCAGGCGCATCTCTTCGATCCCTTCGTCACCACCAAGTCCGGGGGGACGGGCCTCGGCCTCGCGCTGGTCGCCAAGATCGTCGGCGACCACGGCGGCATGATCGAATTCACCAGCGAGCCCGGTTGCACGACCTTTCGGGTCTATCTCCCGGCCCATCGGGAAATGGAGGAGGCTTAATGCCGGAAAGTACAGTTCTCGTAGCCGATGACGATCAGGCCATCCGCGTCGTCGTCACCCAGGCGCTGAACCGCAGCGGCTATGCCGTGCGCGCCACCTCCAACGCGGCCACCCTGTGGAAATGGGTCGAGGACGGCGAGGGCGACCTGGTCATCACCGATGTCGTGCTGCCCGACGAGAACGGCCTCGACCTGCTGCCGCGCATCCGCAAGCTGCGCCCCGACCTGCGCATCGTCGTCATGAGCGCCCAGAACACCCTGCTGACGGCGGTCAAGGCGGCGCAGCGCGGCGCCTTCGAGTATCTGCCCAAGCCGTTCGACCTGGGCGAGCTGGTGGCGGTGGTCAAGAAGGCCCTTTCGAAGCCGGCCGGCCGGATCGAGCGGCGCGATGCCGGCTCCAGCGAGGAGGAGCAGCTGCCGCTGATCGGCAGCTCGCCGGCGATGCAGGAGATCTACCGGACTCTCGCGCGCCTGATCGCCACCGACCTCACGGTGATGATCAGCGGCGAATCGGGCACCGGCAAGGAGCTCGTGGCCAAGGCGCTCCACGATTACGGACCGCGGCGCGCCGGGTCGTTCGTCGCCATCAACATGGCGGCGATCCCCAGGGAGCTGATCGAGAGCGAGCTCTTCGGCCACGAACGCGGCGCCTTCACCGGAGCGACCCAGCGCCATATCGGACGGTTCGAGCAGGCCGAGGGCGGCACGTTGTTCCTCGATGAGATCGGCGACATGCCGGTGGAGGCGCAGACCCGGCTGCTGCGGGTGCTTCAGGAAGGCGAATACACCACCGTGGGCGGACGCACGCCGATCCGCACCAATGTCCGGATCATCGCGGCGACGCACCGCAACCTCCGGCGGCTGGTGTCCCAGGGCCTGTTCCGCGAAGACCTGTTCTATCGCCTCAACGTGGTGCCCATCCGCCTGCCCCCGCTGCGCGAACGCGCCGAGGACGTGCCCGCCCTGGTCCGCCATTTCCTGGCCCAGGCGGTGGAGGAGGGGCTTCCGGAGAAGCGCGTCGACGAAGCGGCCATGCAGCGTCTGCGCGCCTACCGCTGGCCCGGCAACGTGCGCGAGCTCGAGAACCTCGTGCGCCGGCTCGCCGCGCTCTATTCCCAGGAGGTGATCAGCGCCGACGTCATCGAGGCGGAGCTGTCTGAGTCCCCGGCCGCGGCGAGCGGCCTCGAGGACCACGGCACCGAGAACCTGAGCTCCGCCGTCGAGCGCCACCTGCGGGACTATTTCTCCGCCCACAAGGACGGCCTGCCGCCCTCCGGGCTCTACGATCGGATCGTCAAGGAGGTGGAGCGCCCCCTGCTCACGGTGTGCCTCGGGGCGACGCGCGGCAACCAGATCAAGGCGTCCGAGCTTCTCGGGCTCAACCGGAACACCCTGAGAAAGAAGCTGCGCGAGTTGGACATCCAGGTGATCCGCGGCGTAAAATAAGCGGTTTTCGCGTTCCGTCCGGGCGCGCCGGCTCCGGTATCTGAGCTAATGGTCTGATGTTCGCATGACCGAGAACACTGCCAAGACCGCTTTCTGGACATTCCGCGAGCTGGTGCGTTGGGCCACGCGCGTGGGCCTTGCGGGCAAGGTCGCCGTCGGGCTCGCGGTGTGCGCGACGCTGTCCGGCATCGCCACCTACGTCGCCTTCACCAACCCCTCGGGCGACGTGCCGCGCGCGACCGACCTCGTCGTCATCCTGCTCTATCTCGATCTGTTCCTGCTGCTCGCGCTCGGCGTGCTGGTGGCGCGCCGGATGATCCAGGTGTGGCAGGACCGCAGGCGGGGGTCGGCGGGATCCCGCCTTCACATCCGGCTGATGGTGCTGTTCAGCCTGGTGGCGTTGACGCCGGTGGTCATCGTCGCCCTGTTCTCCGGGCTGGTCTTCAATTTCGGCGTGCAGAACTGGTTTTCCGACCGGGTCCGCACGGCGCTGACGCAGTCCCAGGCGGTGGCCGATTCCTACCTCCAGGAACACCGGCGCAACATCACCGGCGACATCATCGGCATGGCCAACGACCTCAACCAGCAGGGGCCGGCGCTGGTCGGCGACCGCAGGGCGTTCTCCCGCGTGGTGGAGATCCAGACCCAGTTGCGCGGCCTGTCGGAGGCCGTGGTCTTCGACGGCAACGGCCGGGTGTTCGGCCGCTCGCGCCTGAGCTTCGCGCTCGCCTTCGAACGCACGCCGCTGGAGGCCATGGAGCGGGCGCGGCGCGGCGGCATCGTCTATCTCTCCTCCGAGGAGGACGACCGCATCCGCGCCCTGATCCGGCTGGAACGGTTCGTCGATACCTTCCTGATGGTGGGGCGCTTCGTCGACGCCAAGGTGCTCGACCACGTCCAGCAGACGCGGTCCGCGGTCAGCTCCTACAAGTCGCTCGAGCAGATGCGCACCGACCTCGAGATCCTGTTCGCGCTGATCTTCGTGGTCGTCGCCCTGCTGCTCCTGTTCGTCGCCATCTGGGTGGGGCTCAACTTCGCCAACACGCTGGCCCAGCCCATCGCCGGGCTGGTCGCCGCCACCGAGCGGGTCAGGGCGGGCGATCTCAGCGCCCGGGTGCCGGAGCAGGGCGTCGACGAGCTCGGCACCCTCTCCATGGCCTTCAACCGGATGACCAGCCAGCTCGAAAGCCAGCGCGCCGAGCTGGTCGAGGCCAACGAGCAGATCGACAGGCGCCGGCGCTTCATCGAGGCCGTGCTGTCGGGGGTCTCGGCCGGCGTCATCGGGCTCGACGACCGGGGCCGTATCAATTTCCCCAACCAGTCCGCCTCGGAGCTCCTGTCCACCGATCTCGGCGAGGCGCTCGGCCGTCCCGTCTTCGAATTCGTGCCCGAGGTCGCCGAGCTGATGGAGCGCGCGCGGCGCAGCACCAGCCAGGTGGTCGAGGCGAATATCCAGATCTTCCGCCACGGCCGCCCGCGGACCCTGCTGGTGCGCCTCGCCGTCGAAGGGGAAAGGAACAAGGCGAGGGGCTTCGTGCTGACCTTCGACGACATCACCGAGCTCATCTCCGCCCAGCGCAAGGCCGCCTGGTCGGACGTCGCGCGGCGTCTCGCCCATGAGATCAAGAACCCCCTGACCCCCATCCAGCTCGCCGCCGAACGGCTCAAGCGGCGCTACCTGAAGGAGGTCACGTCGGACCGCGAGACCTTCTCGACCTGCATCGACACGATCATTCGCCAGGTCGGCGACATCGGCAACATGATCAGCGAGTTCTCCGCCTTCGCGCGGATGCCCTCGCCGGTGCTCAGGCCCCACGACGTCGCCGACATGGTGCGCCGCGCCGTGTTCCTGCAGCGCAGCGCGAACGCCGACATCGCCTATGCCATTGACCTGCCCGAGCAGAGGATCGAGCTCAGCTGCGATGACCGCCAGGTCGGCCAGGCGCTGACCAACCTCCTGCAGAACGCGGCGGATTCCATTGCCCGGAGGCCGCCGGAGGCGGAGAGCGGCGGGCGCATCTCGGTCGAGGTTTTCGCCGAGGACGGACAGCTCACCATCGCCGTCACCGACAACGGCGTCGGCCTGCCCAAGGACACCGACCGGGACATCACCGATCCCTACGTCACCACCCGTCCCGACGGCACCGGTCTCGGTCTTGCCATTGTCCAGAAGATCATGGAGGATCATGGCGGCGTGCTGGTATTGGAGGACGCCGAAGGAGGGGGCGCCAGGGTCAGCCTGGTTTTCCAGGCCGAGGCCGCCGTCGGCGGGACCGCCGGGCACCCCCAAGCGGAAAAACCTGAAGAACACGTCAAATGACGGACCCGACCCACGAGATCCTGGTGGTTGACGACGAAGAGGACATCCGCATGCTGATTGCGGGCGTGCTCACGGACGAGGGCTACCTGACCCGCGAGGCGGGCGATTCGGATGTCGCGCTCAGGGAAGTCGACCAGCGCCGGCCGAGCCTCGTGGTCCTCGACATCTGGCTGCAAGGCAGCCCCCTCGACGGGCTCGAGATCCTCAAGGTGCTCAAACGGGACTATGTGGAGATTCCCGTGATCATGATCTCCGGGCACGGCAACGTCGAGACCGCGGTCGCCGCCATCAAGGAGGGCGCCTACGACTACATCGAAAAGCCCTTCAAGAGTGACCGACTCCTGCACATGACCGAGCGCGCCATCGAGGCGGCCCGCCTCAAGCGCGAGAACCGCGATCTCCGGCTGCGCGCCGGCGGCGACGTCGAGATGGTCGGCAACTCTGCGGCCATCCGCCAGGTGCGCGCCGCCATCAGCCGGGTCGCGCCGACCGGCAGCCGGGTCCTGATCAACGGGCCGGCGGGATCGGGCAAGGAGGTCGCGGCGCGTCTGATCCACGCCGAATCCGGGCGTGCCCAAGGGCCGTTCGTCGCCATCAACTGCGCCTCCATGCATCCCGACCGCTTGGCCGAGGTGCTGTTCGGCATCGAGGGCAGTACCCAGCCGCGCCACACCGGCTTGTTCGAGACGGCCCATAACGGCACGCTGTTCCTCGACGAAGTGGGGGACATGCCGCTCGAGACCCAGGGCAAGATCGTGCGCGTGCTGCAGGAGCAGACCTTCGAGCGGGTCGGCGGCGGCAACCTGATCGAGGTGGACGTCAGGGTGATCGCCGCGACCAGCCGCGACCTGGAGGAGGCGATCGGCCTCGGCGGGTTCCGCGAGGACCTCTATTACCGCCTGGCGGTGGTGCCCATCGCGATCCCGTCGCTGGACAAGCGGCGCGAGGATATCGCCGACCTGGTCGCCCATTTCATGGGGCTCGCCGCCCGGACCTCGGGCCTTCCGGAGCGCGCCATCGGCGACGACGTGATGGCGGCGCTCCGCGCCCACGACTGGCCGGGCAACGTGCGCCAGCTGCGCAACGTGGTGGAATGGCTCTTGATCATGGCGCCGCGCAGCGACGACGGCATGATCCACGCCGACGCCCTGCCGCCGGAAATCGGCGCGACCGGCCCGGCCACCCTGCGCGGCGACACCGGCAGCCGCATGATGGGGCTCGACCTCAGGGCCGCCCGGGAAACATTCGAACGGGAGTACCTCACCGCGCAGATCAATCGCTTCGGCGGCAATGTCTCGAAAACGGCGGAGTTCGTCGGCATGGAGCGGTCCGCGCTGCACCGCAAGCTCAAGGCGCTCGGTCTCGCGGGGCAAAACGTCCTGCGGGAAAAGACCGGGACCTGAGCCCTTCCTGGCGCACCGGTTTTACGATCAAGGATACCAAAACGACATGAAGGTCATAGTCTGTGGCGCCGGCCAGGTGGGGACGTCCATCGTCCGCCACCTGGTGTCGGAGAACAATGACGTCACGGTGATCGACCAGTCCGCCGAACTGATCAAACGGATCGGCGAGTCCATGGACGTCAAGGCGATGGAAGGGTTCGCCTCCCACCCCGACACCCTGGAGGCGGCGGGGGCGGCCGATGCCGACATGATCGTCGCCGTTACCTACGCCGACGAGGTCAACATGGTGGCCTGCCAGGTCGCCCATTCGCTGTTCGAAGTCCCGACCAAGATCGCGCGCGTCCGCCACCAGAGCTACCTGCAGCCGATCTGGGCGGACCTCTTCAGCCGCGACCACATGCCCATCGACGTGATCATCTCCCCGGAGGTCGAGGTGGGCCGCGCCATATCGCGCCGCCTGCACGCCCCGGGCGCCTTCGATTCGCTGCCCCTGGCCGACGGCCTGGTGCAGCTCCTCGGGGTGCGGTGCACCGAAGACTGTCCCATCGTCGACACGCCGCTGTCGCAGCTTTCCGAGCTGTTTCCGGACCTGAGCCTCACCATCGTCGGCATCGTGCGCAACGGCAAGGGCTTCCTGCCGAGCTCCAGTGATCAGCTATTGCTCGGCGACGAGGTCTATTTCGTCGCCGACGCAAAACACGTCGCCCGGGTCATGGCCGCCTTCGGCCACGAGGAACCGGAGGCGCGCCGCGTCATCATCCTCGGCGGCGGCAATATCGGCGCCTACCTCGCGCGCGAGATCGAGGAGCATCACCCGGGGGTGACCGCCAAGATCGTCGAGCTCAACCGCGAGCGGGCGGAGCGCGCCGCCAACACGCTGGCGCGCACGGTGGTCATCCATGGCGATGCGCTCGACCCCGAGATCCTGGAGGAGGCCAATGTCTCGGTCGCCGAGGCGGTGGTGGCGGTGACCAACGAGGACGAGGTCAATATCCTCGCCTCGCTGCTGGCCAAGCGCTACGGCAGCCAGAAGGCAATGGCGCTGATCAACAACACGACCTATTCGCCGCTCGTGACGACGCTCGGGATCGACGTCGTCGTTTCGCCGCGCGCCATCACCGTTTCCACCATCCTGCAGCATATCCGCCGCGGCCGCATCCGCGCCGCCTATGCGGTGCATGACGGCTTCGCCGAGGTGATGGAGGCGGAGGCCTCGGAATCCTCGGACCTGGTGGGGGCGCCGCTGCGCGAGGTGAAGCTGCCCCAGGGCCTCCTCATCGGCGCCCTGGTGCGGGACGGGCAGGTGATCATGCCGCGCGGCGACACCTTGGTGCGGGCCAACGACCGGGTGGTGCTGTTCGCCCTGACCGAGGCGATCAAGCAGGTCGAGCGGATGTTCGCCGTCAGCCTGGAATTCTTCTGATCCCGCGGCCCGCGCCGACTCCCCGTTTTGCTTTTTTTGGATCCGAACCGTCCCTGCTCATGTCGCGAATCGCCTACGTCAACGGCCGTTACGTTCCCCACCGCCTTGCGGGAGTCCATGTCGAGGATCGCGGCTACCAGTTCGCGGACGGCGTCTACGAGGTCATCGCCGTCGAGGGCGGGCGGCTGATCGATCTCGCGCCCCATCTCCGCCGGCTCGCCCGCTCGCTGGCCGCGCTCTCGATCGCCCCGCCCATGTCGGAGGCGGCGCTGCGCCATGTGCTGGCCGAGGTGGTGCGCCGCAACCGCGTCCGGCGCGGGATCGCCTATCTCCAGGTGACCCGGGGCGTCGCCCCCCGGTCCCACGGCTTCCCGGAAGGGATCAAGCCCTCCCTGGTGGTCACGGCGCGCGCGACGCCGGCGGCGGCGCGGGCGGGGATCGCCGAGGGCTGTGCCGTCGTCACGGTCCCCGACATCCGCTGGAAGCGCTGCGACATCAAGAGCGTCGCGCTGCTCCCCAATGTGCTGGCCAAGCAGCAGGCGAGGGACGCCGGCGCCTTCGAGGCGGTCCAGGTCGATGCGGACGGCTTCGTCACCGAAGGCTCCGCCGCCAATGTGTGGATCGTCACCGGGGACGGCGTCCTGGTGACCCGGGCCGCCGATCACGCCATTCTCGACGGCGTCACCCGGCGCGCGGTGATGGCGCTTGCCGCCGAGGCGGGCATGAAGTCCGAGGAGCGGCCGTTCACCGTCGCGGAGGCGAAGGACGCGGCCGAAGTGTTCCTCACCGGCACCACGGCCCTGGTGACCCCGGTCATCCGTATCGATGGCGATCCAGTTGGCGACGGCAAGCCGGGGCCGTTCGCCCGCAGGCTGCTCGCCGCCTATGGCGCCCGAGATGCCGCCGCCGGAGAGGCCCGGTGACGGTCCACCGGTCCGACCCTCCGGTGCCGCCGCGGGCGATCCTGTTCGATTGGGACAACACCCTGGTCGACAACTGGCCGGCGGTGAACCAGGCCCTGAACGCCGCCTTCGCCGCCATGGGCCATGAGCCCTGGACGCTCGAGGAAACCCGCAGCCGGGTGAAGAAGTCCTTGCGCGACAGCTTCCCGGAGATGTTCGGCGACCGCTGGACCGAGGCGCGCGACGCGTTCTACGGCCGCTTCGCCGAGGTCCATCTCGACTACCTCGATCCGATCCCGGGCAGCGCCGCGGGGCTCTCGTGGCTCGCCGGGGCGGGCATCTACCTCGGCGTCGTCAGCAACAAGGCGGGCGAATACCTGCGCGCCGAAGCGGTGCGGCTCGGCTGGGATGCCTATTTCGGCAAGGTGGTCGGCGCGACCGACGCCAAGCGCGATAAGCCCGACCCCGCGCCCGTGCACCTGGCGCTCGCCGGCAGCGGGATCGTGGCCGGGCCCGATGTCTGGTTCGTCGGCGACGGCGCGATCGACGTCGAATGCGCCCTGAATGCCGGTCTGACCCCCATCGCCTTTCTCCGCGAAGGTACGGAAGGGGAACTAGAGCGTCATAATCTCGTCCAATTTGTGGATAAAGAATGTCGCGTCCAGAGCATGGGGGGGTTGAAAACACTTGTTAAGAACCGTCTAGCCACCATATCCGGACAGTAAAGGGTGGAAGCTGAGGCCATCCGCGCCCCGAATCGGGGCTGGGTGGGGTCTATGAACGGAAAACGTGCGAAACGGAAAGAATCATAAGATGGCTGCTGATAAATCACAGAACCTCCAGGATGTCTTCCTTAACAACATCCGCAAAAACAAGACACCGGTGACGATTTTTCTCGTAAATGGCGTCAAGCTGCAGGGGATTGTGACCTGGTTTGACAACTTCTCGGTCCTTCTCCGCCGCGACAGCCATTCTCAGTTGGTCTACAAGCATGCGATCTCCACCGTCATGCCGGCAACCCCGGTACAGCTTTGGGAAGGCGAGGACGAGGACGCCTCCGCCGCCCAGCCGGCGGAAGCGAATGCCTGAGACCGCGGGGATGACCAGCGCAAATCTTGACATCTGATCCCGCCCGAAACCGCCCGTCACACGGCGCGACGGCGGGCTTTGAAGCGCCCGCGGGACCCATCAGCGGGCGCGCCGCCGTGCTCGTGCCGGTGCTGCCCCGGGGCGGCGCCGCGCGGGAGCCGGCCGCGCGGCTGGACGAGGCCCGGGGCCTGGCGCAGGCCATCGACCTCGACGTCGTGCTCGCGAGGACCGTGCGCGTCGCCCGTCCGCGGGCCGCGACCCTGCTCGGCGGCGGCGCGGTGGAGGACCTCAAGGACGCGATCGAGGCGTGCGACGCGGGCGTCGTGATCGTCGATGGCGCGCTCTCGCCGATCCAGCAGCGCAACCTGGAACTCGCCTGGCGGCGCAAGGTGATCGACCGCACGGGCCTGATCCTGGAAATCTTCGGCGCCCGGGCGCGGACCAGGGAGGGCAGCCTCCAGGTGGAGCTCGCGGCGCTGACCTATCAGCGCTCCCGCCTGGTGCGGTCCTGGACCCATCTCGAGCGCCAGCGCGGCGGCTTCGGCTTCCTCGGCGGCCCCGGCGAAACCCAGATCGAGGCCGACCGGCGCCAGATCGACACCCGCATCGCCCGCATCAAGGCGGACCTCGAGGACGTGCGCCGCACCCGCGGGTTGCACCGCAAGGCGAGACGCCGCGTGCCGTTTCCCGTCATCGCCTTCGTCGGCTACACCAATGCCGGCAAATCGACCCTGTTCAACCGCCTGACCCGGGCGGAGGTGCGCGCCGAAGACGTCCTGTTCGCCACCCTCGACCCGACCATGCGGGGGATCGGGCTGCCCTCGGGGCGCAAGGCGATCCTGTCCGATACCGTCGGATTCGTCTCCGACCTGCCGACCGACCTGGTCGCCGCCTTCCGCGCCACCCTGGAGGAGGTGCTGGCCGCCGACCTCGTCGTCCATGTCCGCGACATCGCCCATCCCGACAGCGAGGCCCAGAAGCACGACGTCGCCGCGGTTCTCGCGGAGCTCGGCTTGGATACCGGGGGCGAGGTCGTGATGATCGAGGCCCTGAACAAGATCGACCTGCTCGCCCCCGAGGCCGCCGAAACCGTGCGCACCCGGGCGCGGCGCGATCCCAGCCTGGTGGCCGTCTCCGCCCTGACCGGGGAGGGGATGGACGATCTGCTCGCCGCCATCGACGGCCGCTTGGCCGCGACCCGGCGGGTCTATCACTACCTCCTGGGCCCCACTCAAGGGGCGGGGATCGCCTGGCTCTACGACCACGGCGAGGTGTTCGAACGGAGCGAGCGGCCCGACGGCGCGGTGCGGATGTCCGTGCGTCTCGATCCCGCCGATGCCGAGCGCTTCGGCCGCCGCGCCGGCGGCCGGCTCCCCGTGGCCGAGAACGACCGCGCCGCGGAATAGGGCGCTCCGGCCTCGCGCGGCCCGCTTTCCGGAAAAATTCACGCAACTTCGCCTTTTTTCGCCGTCGCCGGCTTGACAGCGCGAAACCCAACTCGTATATCACTGGCACTCACGGGCGGCGAGTGCTAGCAGCACCCAGGAAAGCCCCGAGAAGTGCTTGAATTCATAAACTTTCTGGGGAGACGGTCATGAGCATCAGACCTTTGAACGACCGCGTGATCATCCAGCCGGTGGAAGCCGAGCAGAAGTCGGCGGGCGGCATCATCATTCCCGATACGGCCAAGGAAAAGCCCTCCGAAGGCGTGATCATCGCCGTCGGCCCGGGGGGGCGCGACGCCAAGGGACATCGCATCAAGCTTTCCGTGGAAAAGGGCGACCGGGTTCTGTACGGCAAGTGGTCCGGCACGGAGCTCAAGGTCGAAGGCAAGGACGTCCTGATCGTCCAGGAAGGCGACATCCTCTGCGTCCTCGACGGCAAGGCGGTGGTGCACGCCAAGGGCGGAAAGGTCGCCGCGGCGGGCGGCACCTCGACGGGGCATGTTCACGTCCCGGGCATGGACTGCTGCTGAGGCCGGGCCCCGCCCATCCCAAGCAAGTGAACCGTTAAGTAAGGAGAATCTCGGAATGAACATCAGGCCTTTGCACGACCGCGTCATCGTCGAACCGCTGGGCGCGGAGCAGAAGACCGCGGGCGGCATCATCATCCCCGACACGGCCCAGGAAAAGCCGTCCGAGGGCAAGGTGATCGCTGTCGGCCCCGGCCTTCGCGGCGAGGACGGCAAGCTGCAGAAACCGGACGTCAAGAAGGGGGACCGGGTGCTCTACGGCAAGTGGTCGGGTACCGAGGTCAAGGTCGACGGTAAGGACCTTCTGATCATGAAGGAAAGCGACATCATGGGTGTCCTCGAATAGCACCCCTCTTCGTTTTCACCTCAAAACAGTCGGAAAAAAGGGAGTATCGAAATCATGGCGAAAGACGTCAAATTCTCAACGGATGCCCGCGACCGGATGCTCAAGGGCATCGACATCCTGGCCGACGCGGTGAAGGTCACCCTCGGTCCCAAGGGCCGCAACGTCGTGCTCGAGAAGTCGTTCGGCGCGCCCCGCATCACCAAGGATGGCGTGACCGTCGCCAAGGAAATCGACCTTAAGGACAAGTTCGAGAACATGGGCGCGCAGATGGTGCGCGAGGTCGCGCAGCGGACCAACGACGAGGCCGGCGACGGCACCACCACGGCGACCGTCCTCGCCCAGGCGATCGTCCGCGAAGGCGCCAAGGCGGTGGCCGCGGGCATGAACCCGATGGACGTCAAGCGCGGCATCGACGAGGCCATCAAGGTCGTCGTCGCGGACCTCGGCAAGCGGTCCAAGAACGTCAAGACCAGCGCCGAGATCGCCCAGGTCGGCACCATCTCTGCCAATGGCGAGGCCGACATCGGCAACAAGATCGCCGAGGCCATGGACCGGGTCGGCAAGGAAGGCGTGATCACGGTCGAGGAATCCAAGGGCTTCGACACCGAGCTCGAGGTGGTCGAGGGCATGCAGTTCGACCGCGGCTATCTCTCGCCCTATTTCATCACCAACGCGGAAAAGATGATCTGTGAGATGGAGGATCCGCTCATCCTCCTGCACGAATCGAAGCTGTCCAACCTGCAGGCGATGCTGCCGCTCTTGGAGAAGGTCGTGCAGACCGCCAAGCCGCTTCTGATCATCGCCGAGGACGTGGAGGGAGAGGCCCTTGCCACCCTGGTGGTGAACAAGCTGCGCGGCGGCCTCAAGGTCGCGGCGGTGAAGGCGCCCGGCTTCGGCGACCGTCGCAAGGCGATGCTTCAGGACATCGCGATCCTGACCGGCGGCCAGGTGATCAGCGAGGAGCTCGGCATCAAGCTCGAGTCCGCGACCATGGACATGCTGGGCAGCGCCAAGCGCGTGTCGATCTCCAAGGAGGAGAGCACTGTCGTCGGCGGCGCCGGAAAGAACAAGGCGATCCAGGACCGCTGCAAGCAGATCCGTCAGCAGGTCGAGGAGACCACCTCCGACTACGACAAGGAGAAGCTGCAGGAGCGGCTGGCCAAGCTGGCCGGCGGCGTCGCGGTGATCAAGGTCGGCGGGGCCACCGAGGTCGAGGTGAAGGAGCGCAAGGACCGGGTCGAGGACGCGCTCAATTCCACGCGCGCGGCGGTGGAGGAGGGCATCGTCCCGGGCGGCGGCGTTGCGCTGCTCTATGCCACCGATCGGCTGAAAAGCATCAATGTCGCAAATAACGATCAGAAGGTGGGCGTGGAAATCGTCCGGCGCGCCATGCAGTCGCCGATCCGCCAGATCGTCGAGAACGCGGGCGGCGACGGCTCGGTGGTCGTGGGCAAGCTCCTGGAGGGCAAGGACCAGAACCGGGGCTTCAACGCCCAGACCGGCACCTACGAGGACCTGGTGAAGTCGGGCATCATCGACCCCACCAAGGTGGTGCGCACCGCGCTGCAGGACGCGGCGTCGGTCGCGGGCCTGCTGATCACCACCGAGGCGATGGTCGCCGAGCTTCCGGAGAAGAAGGACGCGCCGGCCATGCCGCCGGACATGGGCGGGATGGGCGGTTTCTAAGCCCGCGCCGTTTCAGTCGATTGAGGGAAGGGGCCGCGTTTCGCGGCCCCTTCTTTTTGTCTAGAATTCCGGTTCATCGAGGGGGGACGAATGGCGGAAAGGACACGGAAGCTCGCGTTCATCGGTCTCGGCGTCATGGGCGCGCCCATGGCGGGGCACCTCGCCGCGGCGGGGCACGAGGTCACGGTCTACAACCGCACCGCGGCCAAGGCGAAGGCGTGGTCCGAGGCCCATGGCGGCACCGTCGCGCCGAGCTCGGCGGCGGCGGCCAGGGGGGCCGAGCTGGTGATGGCCTGCGTCGGCAACGACGACGACGTGCGCGCCGTGACACTGGGGGACGGGGGCGCCTTCGCGGGCATGGCGCCGGGTGCCGTCTTCGTCGACCATACCACCGCTTCGGCGGGCCTCGCCCGCGAGCTGGCCGAGATCGCCAAGGGGCGCGGCCTCGGCTTCCTCGACGCTCCGGTCTCCGGCGGCCAGGCGGGGGCGGAGAACGGCAAGCTCACCATCATGGTCGGGGGCGATGGAGATACCTTCGCCGCCGCGCGGCCGGTGCTCGAGACCTACGCCCGGGCGGTGACGCTGATGGGACCGGAAGGCGCCGGCCAGCTCACCAAGATGGTCAACCAGATCTGCATCGCCGGGCTGCTCCAGGGCCTGGCGGAAGGGCTCAATTTCGGGCTCAAGGCCGGGCTCGACATGGACCGGGTGATCGACGTGATCTCCAAGGGCGCGGCGGCCTCATGGCAGATGGAGAACCGCGGCAAGACCATGGTGCGGGGCGAGTTCGACTTCGGCTTCGCCGTCGACTGGATGCGGAAGGACCTCGGGATCTGCCGCACGGAGGCGGCGGAGAACGGCGCGGTGCTCCCTGTGACGGAGATCGTCGACGGATTCTATGCCCGGGTCCAGGAACGCGGCGGCGGACGCTGGGATACCTCCAGCCTGATCGACCTGCTGCTCAGGCCCTGAGCTCCTGCAAGGCCGCGTTTGACACGGGTAAAGGGACGGTTAAGAATTTCGCGGTTATGAAAACCGAAGTGCCGGCGCGTTGAATGGGAGGGCCTTGATGCGCGTAGTTGGGTGCATCGTCGTCTTGGTTGCCCTGGCCGCGTCTCTGGTCCCCCGGACCGCCGACGCGAAGGAACTCTATGCCTTCAAGGTCGGACAGTGGGCCGGACGGGCGTGGCATAACGACCGCACGGGGAAGTTCTCGCACTGCTCCGTCCGGGTCCGCTACAGGAGCGGCCTCAGGTTCTCCCTGTCCCACTTCGCGAGCGGCCGCTATTCCATCGCGCTGCAGAAGCCTGAATGGCGGCTCGGCAAGGGGCAGCGCTACGACGTCCGGATCCTGGTCGATGGCAAGGACCTCGGCCAGTTCCAGGCTAGGGCATTGAGCGATCAGCTCCTCGGCCTGTTCCTTCCCGGCAACAGCCCGATCCTGCAGCGGTTGCGCTGGGGCAGCGCGCTGACCATCCGGGCCGCCCAGAAGGATTTCCGCTTTCCGCTGACCGATTCGGCCAAGGCCCTGGACCGCATCAAGGCCTGCGTCGAACTGGGGCGCAGGTCGGCAAGCGGGGGAGCCAACAACCCCTTCGCGCGGGACCTGGGCGCGGCCCCGGGTCCGGCCCCGGGTTCGGCTGCGGCCCCGGCGGCGCCCGGCGATGCGCTGGGACGGCGCGGGTCCTCCGGCACCCGGCTCCAGGGCTTCATCGCGACGCTGTTGCGGAACGCGGGGCTTCAAGGCTTCCGGTTCGAGCCCCCCGGCACGCGGAAGTCGAAGAACATCGTCGCATCGTGGCGGGCGCCCGGCATCTACGGCCTCTACATGGTGGTCAGGCACCAGGGGCGCAGCATCGAGGAGGTGACCGGCCCGTTCCTCGCGCGGCTCGGGCGGTCCTGCAAGGGGCGCTACGGCTACGCCGCCGACGTCGCGCGCCGGGCCGGGAAGTACATCGTCAAGAAATCCTCCGCCGCGTGCAGCTCCGAAGGGAAGAGCCGCTTCTACGTGTTCGCGACCTCCGTCAGGAGCCCGCATTCCATCGTCGTCATCACCCACGTGGCGCGCGACCGCGGCGAGGAGGAGGTCAGGACCGTGAACACGGAGCTGGAAAAGGTCCTGACCTCGATGCTGGGGAAGCTCTAGCCGGTCACGCGCGCGTCCTTGGCCGGGCGCATTCGCCGGCGGCGGGGCTTCGTTGAAAGGTCCCCGATTCATCCCAAACAGGGAGAGCGGGGACGCCGCGTTCGGGGGAGGGTTTCATGGAATTCATGCATCGCTAGGCGTGGTCGCCCCATGTCGCCGGCGCGGCCATCGGGCTGCCGCCTCCCGGGGCCTGAGCGGCGCGGGCGTCAGCCGCCGCCCGGCGGCGCTTTGCCGGTTTCGGCGCGTTTGGCCGCGTTCCAGAGCCGGTCCATTTCCGCGAGGTCCGATTCGGCGGGCGTCTTGCCGAGCGCATCCAGGCGCTCCTCGATATAGGCGAAGCGGGCGGTGAACTTGTCGTTGGTCCCGCGCAACGCGGCCTCGGGATCGACGTCGAGCTTGCGGGCGAGGTTGGCGACGGCGAACAGGAGATCGCCGACCTCGTCTTTAAGCCGTTCCGGCGCGCCGTCCGAATCGATCTCCGCGCGGGTCTCGCTGAGCTCCTCCTCGATCTTGGCGAACACCTGATCCGTCGTTTCCCAGTCGAACCCCACCCGGGCCGCCCGCCTGGTGAGCTTCTCCGCCCGGACCAGGGCGGGGAGCGCGCGGGCCACCCCGGCGAGGGTCCGCGGCCCGCCTTCCCCGTGCGCCCCCTTGCCCGAGCGCTCGGCGGCCTTGTGCTCCTCCCACGCCCGGGTCTGGTCCGCGGCATCGGCGACCGAGGCGTCGCCGAAGACATGGGGGTGGCGGCGGATCATCTTCGAGGTGACGCATTCCGCGATGTCGCCGAAATCGAACCCGCCTTCCTCGCGCGACATCTGCGCGTAATAGACCACCTGGAAGAGGAGGTCGCCGAGCTCTTCGAGCAGCACTCCGCGGTGGCCCGAGGCGATGGCGTCGGCCACCTCGTAGGCCTCCTCGATGGTATAGGGGGCGATGGTCTCGAAGCTCTGCTCGAGGTCCCAGGGGCAGCCGCCCTCGGGATCGCGCAGGCGGGCCATCACGTCGATCAGTTTCTCGATGGGGGTGGGCGGCATGGCGGTCACGGCTTGAAGGCAAGGGTTGGGGAGCGGGAATTCTAGATCGCCGGGCGGGGCAGGGGAACCGCCTCGCCGCCGGCCCTTGCCGGAATCGGCCGCCGGGCTGGACCGGCTGACGGTATTGGTGCCGCGCGCCAACCCGGCCCGGGGCTTCTATGTCAGGATGGGCGGAACCCCGGCCAGCGTGGGGGAGGTGGTGCGCGGCGCGAAGCGGCTCGCCGAGGAACGCTACGTCTGGGAGTGAGGCGGACGGGGTAGGGGAGGCGGACCTTGCGTACGGGCGCGGGTGAATCCCCGCGCCCGGGGAACACCGTTATGCCAGCGGCCCAGCTTCAGATGAACGCCGCCGGGCCGTTTCGATCTTATGTGCTCCGGACATCAGCAGCGGCATGGTGGCCGCTTGCGCGGGTACGGGCCGAAGCTCGCCCCGGTTTGTTAACGATTTGCCCCCTGCCCCTTTTGTTAATTTTTTCGCTTGTTACAAAGTTGAAACTCGGTTCTGGGGAGAACGGCGGGAGGGGTGGAGGCGTGGTCCGCCCGGCTAAGTAAGGGACGATCGAAACCGGTACCGATTAATATCGCATAATGTATATTATGGAAAATAACGGGCTGACCTCTAAGCTATTGATCTTCTTTTTCTTCTCGAGGCCGCCCTTGCCAACCGCCCTGCACGGGGTAAGCCGCACCAACCAACCAGTGCCCTCTTAGCATTCCAGCACCATGCCGTCGTAGCCCGCGAGGATGTGGTCCGGGAGTTCCTTCGAGAGTTCCGTGTAATCCAGCCGGAACGAGAGATGCGTCAGCACCGCGCGGCGCGGCCCCACCCTCTCGATCCACTCCATGATGCGATCGAAATGGGCATGGGTCGGATGGGGTTCGCGTTGCAGGCAGCCGACGATCCAGGTATCGACGCCCGAGAGCGCCTCGAACGCGGCCTCCGGCAAGTTGACCGCGTCGGTCGTATAGGCCGCGGGGCCGAAACGGTAGCCCGTCGAGACCATGAAGCCGTGATCCTGCGCGTAAGGCAGCACCTCGATCCCGCCGATGATGAGGGATTGGCCGTGGGTGATGGCCCGGGCCTCGAGGCACGGCTTGTAGAACGCGACCTTTCCCTTATATTCTCCCGGTGGATCAAATATATAAGAGAATTTATTGAGGAGATGATTTAAGTCGTCTTCCGTCCCGTAGGCGTCGATCACGCTGCGCTGAAGGCGGTTGAGGGCCCGGATTTCATCGATCCCGTGGGTGTGATCGGCATGGGTATGGGTATAGAGGATGGCATCGAGGCGCATCACGCCGGCGTCGATCAGCTGGTCCCTGACGTCGGGGCCGGTATCGACCAGCAGCGCGGTATCGCGCTCCTCCACCAGGATGGAGGCGCGCCGGCGCCGGTTCTTGGGGTTGGCGGGGTCGCAATCGCCCCAGAGATTGCCGATCATGGGCACGCCGCTTGCCGCACCGGAACCCAGGATCGTGACGCGCATCTCGTTTGGTCCCCGGCCTTGGCCCGGACGCCTCAGGCGGGCAATCCGGCCCGCTCGGCCTTGGCGAACAGGGTGAAGAAGTTGTCCGTGGTGACGCGCGCGAGTTCGTCGATGTCGAGGCCCCTGAGCTCGGCGACGAAGGCCGCGGTATGGGCGGTGAAGGCGGGCTCGTTGCGTTTGCCGCGCATGGGCACGGGCGCGAGATAGGGCGCATCGGTCTCCACCAGCAGGCGCTCGAGCGGAACCTCCCGGGCGACCTCGCGCACGGCGGCGGCGTTCTTGAACGTCACGATACCCGAGAACGAGATGTACATGCCGTGGGAGAGCGCTGAGCGCGCGACCGCCGCGCCGGCGCTGAAACAGTGGATCACGCCCGCGAAGGCGCCCTTGGCCTGCTCTTCCTCCAGGATCGCGACCGTCTCCTCGTCGGCGTCCCGGGTATGGACGATGATGGGGAGCCCGGTCTGCCGCGCGGCTTGGATATGGGCGCGGAACACCCGTTCCTGGATGTCGCGGGGGGAATGCTCGTAATAGAAATCAAGGCCGGTCTCGCCGATGCCGACGACCTTGGGGTCTTTGGCCAGCGCGGCGATATCGGCAGCGGTGATGGCGGCGGCGTGTTCGGCCTCGTGCGGGTGGACGCCCTGGGAGCACCAGATGCCGTCATGGGCGCGGGCAAGCTCGCGGATCGCCCCGGCGTCGCCGAGCTTCGTGCAGATCGTCAGCATGCCCTTGACGCCCGCCGCCCGGGCGCGGGTGATGACGTCTTCCTGTTCCCCCCGGAAATCGGGGAAATCGAGATGGCAGTGGCTGTCGATCAGCATCCGGTCTCCGCCTTCGGGCGCCCTCGGGCCCGGCGCGGGAGTTTAGCATCCCCGGCGGCCGATGCACGCGGGCCATGCGCGAGGTGCGGAAATCGCCGGGCGCGCCGGCCCGGGTGGCCGGAAAGGATGCCGGGATCGCGGGCGCAACGGCCCGCCCGGTCAGGTCAGTCGGCCTTGGCGGCGCGGAGCCGCTGCCAGGTCAGGGCCTGGGCCTTGGAGATCTCATCGGGCGACATCTTCTCGCGCAGCTCATCCTGGCGGCGGCTGGCCGAGGTGTCGCCGACGACGGTCGCGAGGTTGTACCACATGAAGGCCTGGACCCTGTCCTGGGCGATGCCCTCGCCGCTGGCGTAATGGTCGGCGAGCTCCGAGCGCGCCGCGGCGTGCCCTCGCTCGGCCGCACGGCGGTACCATTTGACCGCCGCGGCGGCGTCCTTGGCGACGCCCAGGCCCTGGGCGTGGAGCTGCCCGATCTTGAACTGCGCGCCGGGATGCCCGCGCTCGGCCGCCTTGCGGTACCACTTGGTGGCCTGGGCAAGGTCCTTGTCCGTCCCCTGGCCCTTTTCCAGCAACTGGGCAAGCTGGAACTGCCCCTTCAGGTGATCCTTCTCCGCCGCCTTGCGGTACCATTCCGCGGCCGCCGAATAGTCCCAATTCACGCCGATGCCCTCGGCATACATTTCGGCCACCTCGTAGATGGCCTCCACGTGTCCTTGCTCCGCCGCCTTCCGGTACCATTCGAACGCCTCGGCGGTGTCCCGCTTCACCCCCTTGCCCCGGACCAGGAACTCGGCGAGGCCGATCTGCGCGCGCGCGTCGCCCTGCTTGGCGGCAAGGCGCATGAAATGAGTCGCGAGCACGGGGTCGACCTTGACGCCGATCCCATTCGAGAACATCTGCGCGAGCTGATACTGGGCCTCGATATGCCCCTGCTTCGCCGCCTTGTGGCGCATCTTGGCCGCCTTGGCGGGGTCGGCCCTGAGCCCCTTCCCTTCGACCAGCATGACCGAAATCCGGTAAAGCGCCCGGGGATCGTCCTTGTCCGCGAGGGGCTGCCATTCCTTCAGGGCCGTATCGTATTCGCCCTTGTCATAGGCCACGAGCCCGCGCTCGAAATCGGGCTCGCCGGGGCCGCAGGCCGCGAGTACCAGTACCATGAGGGTGAAAATGCAGCAAACTCGGATCGGCATCGTCTCATCCAACGTCACTTCGTCAGCGGACGAGAGGCGCTTGGCCCCGCCGCATCATGCCGGAGCGCGCCCTCGAGCCCGCAGTCACGTGAGCTCAAACCTAGAGGACAACAGGTAAACGTTTTCTGAACGCCGAGCGGCGCGCCTCAAGGTCCGCGCAAGAAAAAGGGGCGGCCTCCCGCAGGCGCCGCCCCTCGTTCTTGACCCTCGGACTCAGGATGACTTTCCCTTCTTTTTCTTCTTCTTGGCGGTGCGGCACATCGACTTGTCCTTGACCAAGGCGGCGCAGTTGAAGACCTTGCCCTTGGTCACCGCGGCACGGGCGAGCTTGGCGAGCTGCGGCGTCGTCGCCAGGACCTCCTTGACGACCTGTTGCACCTCGACGCCCGGAACCGGGTTGATCTCGAGACGCCGCTTCTTGGCCTCGGCGACGAACGCCTTGGAGTGGACCGCCGCGTCGAAGGCCGCGCGCAGGGCGGCGACCCGGTCCGCGGGCACGCCGGCGGGCGCCAGGATCGGGCGGCCGATGCGCGAGGCCATGACCATCAGCTTGAGCACCTTGGTTTCGGCCTCGTTGCGGCCGAGCTCCCAGATCAGGGGAACGTTGGGCAGCTCCGGCGCCCGCGCCAGCCCCATCTGGATCGGCAGGATCAGCTTCTTCTCCTTGAGATAGTGCGGCGTGATGCTCTTGATCGACGCCCAGGCATTGGAGCCGCGGCCGTCGAGTTCGCCCCGCTCCATGGCGAGGTTCATCTCCGTTCCGCCCTTGAACCCGAGGATGATCTTCATCTTGGTGCCGAGAATGTTGTTGAGCGCCCGGGGATACTGACCGGATGTCGAGCCCGCGCCGGTCCCGCCGACGACGATCTCCTTGTCGCGCAGATCCTCCCAGCGCTTGACGCCCGTGGTGTGCCACAGCATCAGAACGTTGTTGCCTTCATTGACGTTGCCGATCCAGATGAACTGGCCGGTATCGATGCGCTTGTGCCGCTCCGGCCAGACGACCTGGGCGAAGGGCAGGCCTTGGCTGATGGTGGCGATCACGGAGCCGTCCCGCGGCGCCGTCAGGGACAGAAACTGGGCGGCGCGGCGATGGCCCGCGCCGGGCATGTTCTGCGGGACGATTCTGGGACTGCCGGGAATGAATTTTTCCATGTGGCGGGCGATGAACCGGGCGTAGATGTCGTAGCCGCCGCCCGGGCTGGTCGAGATGACGACCCGCATGCGCTTGCCCTTGTAGAAATCCTCCACCGACATGTCCGCCGCCCACCCACCGGCGCTGAAGGCGGTGGCCGCTGCCGCCGATAACGCTCCTACGAATATTTTCTTCAACATGAATTGTCTCCCAGATGAAGTTCGCGGAGGCCCATTTGCGGGCCGCGTCGATATTTTTCTTTCTTATTTTGGTGACAGAGTCACACCGCGGCGGCGCGGAGTCAACCGAAGGGGCCCCGGCGGCTCAGGCGCCGGCGGCCTCCGTGTAGCGCGGGAACACGCCCTCCGGCTTGGGCAGCGGGGTCCCCGGGGAGAGCGACCAGTGGTGCGCCGGATCGTCGATCTGGACGAAGCTGCGCGCGTCTTCGGGGACCGCCAATTGGTCCAGCAGCCTGGATGCCGCGTGGGGCATGAAGGGCTGGGCCAGGATGGCGAGCGTCCGGATCGCCTCGGCGAGCGTGTAGAGCACGGTGGCCATGCGATCGGGATCGGTGTTCTTGAGCGCCCAGGGCGCATTGGCGGCGATGTAGGCATCGGCCGAGCTGACCGCGGCCATGAACTCCTGCAGCGCGATGTGGAAGCGCTGCCTGCCGATCTCCTCCCGCATGGCGGCGAGCAGGTTCGGGCCGCAGGCGAGGCGCAGGTGGGCGTCGTCAAGGCCTTCGACCTGGCCCTTTTCGGGGTCGGGGACCCGTGCGCCGCAGTTCCTCTGGATCAGGGTGAGCGTCCGCTGTGCCAGGTTGCCGAGGCCGTTGGCGAGGTCGCCGTTGACGCGCTGGGCCATGGCCGAGCGGGAGAAGTCGCCGTCATTGCCGAACGGCACCTCGCGCAGCAGGAAATAGCGCACCTGGTCGAGGCCGTATTCCTCGACCAGGGCCAGGGGGTCGATGACGTTGCCCAGCGACTTCGAGATCTTCTCCCCCTCGTTGGTCCACCAGCCGTGGGCGAAGACCCGCTGGGGCGGCTCGATCCCCGCGGCCTGCAGGAAGGCCGGCCAATAGACCGCGTGGAAGCGCAGGATGTCCTTGCCCACCATGTGCAGATCGGCGGGCCAGAAGGTCCTGAAGGCCTCCGAGTCGGTATCGGGGTAGCCCACCGCCGTCAGGTAGTTGGTCAGGGCATCGAGCCACACATACATCACGTGATCCGCATCGTCCGGAACCGGCACGCCCCATTTGAAGCTGGTGCGCGAGACAGACAGGTCCTGCAGGCCGCCGGAGACGAAGCTGACCACCTCGTTGCGCCGGGTCTCGGGCGCGATGAAATCGGGGTGTGTTTCGTAGAATTCGAGCAGCCGGCCCTGCCAGGCCGAGAGGCGGAAGAAGTAGCTCGGCTCCTCCACCCATTCGACCTCGGCGCCGGTGCCGGTCGGCGCGACAAGCTTGCCGTCCGCCGTCTTGATCAACTCGGACTCGCCGAAAAAGGCCTCGTCGCGGACGGAGTACCACCCGGCATAGGTGCCGAGATAGATCTCCCCGCGTTCCCGCAGGATGTGCCAGAGGTGCTGCACCGCCTCGATGTGGCGCGGCTCCGTCGTGCGGATGAAGTCGTCGTTGGTGTAGGCCATGTGTTTCGCGAGGTCACGAAAATTGGCCGAATTGCGGTCGGCCAGCTCCTGGGCGCCGATGCCGAGATCTTCCGCCGCCTTCTCCACTTTCTGGCCGTGCTCGTCGGTCCCGGTCAGGAACATCACCCTGCGCCCGTCCAGCCGCATGAAGCGCGCCAGCACATCACAGGCGAGCGTCGTGTAGGCGTGGCCGATATGGGGGACGTCGTTGACGTAGTAGATCGGCGTCGTGACGTAGTAGGGCTCGGCCCCCATGGGCGTGATCCTTCCAGGATGGCGCGCCGCGGTTCAGGACGCGGCGCGGGCCAGTGCGAAGAAAGCGTTGAGCAGAACCTGCTTGCGGTCGAGATTGACGCTTCCGGCGCGGGCGAACAGGCGGGTGATCTTTTCCCATACCTCAATCCATTGATCAAGGCTGCCGGTGGTGGCGAGGCGCGCCATGATCTCGCCCTCCCCGGGCGCGAGTTCCGGGGGCAGGGCGCCGCTGGCCCGGGCGCGGATGAGGCGCGCGATCCACCAGCGGAGAAGTTCCGCGAACACGTCGAAGGCGGCATGGGCGCCGCTTTCGGCCCTGGTCCGGGAAACCGCGTCGGCGATGCCGTGAAGCCGGACCGCATCGGTCCCGGGAAGGGTGGCGATCAGGCTCAGCATTTCGTGATAGAGCGCGAGCCCGCCCGCGTCATGGAGCTCGAGCGCCCGGCCGATGGACCCCTCCCCCAGCGCCGCGAGCTGGGCCGCATCGCCGTCGTCCAGTCCCGGCCGGTAGCGGCCGAGCAGGGCGGTCACGGTGCCGGCGTCGAGGGGCTTCAGGGCGAGCTTGCGACAGCGCGAGCGGATGGTGGGAAGCAGCCGGCCCGGCGCGTGGCTCACCAGCAGCAGCACGGTGCGCGCGGGCGGCTCCTCCAGGGTCTTGAGAAGCGCGTTGGCGGCATGGCGGTTCATGTCCTCCGCCCCGTCGACGATCACAACCCGCCAGCCACCCTCCGCCGCGGTGAGCGCGAGGAAGCCCGCCACCTTGCGGACAGCGGGGGCGACGATCTCCGTGCGCAGGCGCTTGGCGCGCTCATCGAATTCCCGCTGGAGGGTCATGAGATCCGCGTGTCCTCCCGCCGCGATGCGGTGAAACAGCGGATCATCGGGGTCGGTCCACAGGCCGCGCGGGGGCTCCGGCTCGCCTCCGAACAGCCCAGCCTGGCCGCCCTCCTCCGCATGGCCGAAGAGCAGCCAGCGGGCGAACCGGTGTGCCAGCGTCGCCTTGCCGATCCCCTTGGGCCCGGCGAGCAGCCAGGCGTGGTGCAGGCGTCCCGACCGGGCGGCGCCGATCAGCGTCTCTTCGGCCTGCTCATGGCCGAGGAGGTCGGGATTGGCGCGGGGCTCGGGCGCCTCGGCGGCCGCCTCGACGGATTCGGTGCTCATCGTCCGATCAGCCTTGCGGCGACGGCCTCGGCGACGGCCGCCGCCACCTCGTCCACCGGCCGGGTCGCGTCCACGGTGAAGAAGCGCTCGGGCTCGGCGCCCGCGAGCGCGAGGAAACCCTCGCGCAGCCGTTCGTGGAACCCGGAATCCATCCGTTCGTAGCGGTCCTCCGGGGCGGCCGGCGCGGAGCGGCCGTGGCGGGCGCCGGCGCGGGCGAGCCCCTCCTCCGGCGGGAGGTCGAGAAGGACGGTGAGATCGGGCACCAGCCCGCCCGTGGCGAGGCGGTTGATCTGCCTGACGGAGTCGGTGTCGAAGCCATGGCCGTAGCCTTGATAGGCCAGGGTGGAATCGGTGAACCGGTCCGAGATCACCCACTTCCCGGCGGCGAGCGCGGGCTCGATGAGGCGGGCGACGTGATCCGCCCGCGCGGCGCCGTAGAGCAGCACCTCCGTCAACGGCGTCCAGCGGCCGGTCGCGCCTTCCACGAGAAGCTTGCGGATCTGTTCCGCGCCATCGGAGCCACCCGGCTCCCGCGTCCGCGTGACGGTGATGCCCTGCCCTTCCAGGAAGGCGGCGAGCCGCTTGGTGTGGATCGACTTGCCCGCGCCCTCGCCGCCCTCGAAGGTGATGAACTTTCCCCTTGCGGCAGCGTTCACGCCCGCGGCCCGCGCTACTTGAGGTTCCCCCAGAGGAGGTAGCTGAATCCGGCCGACAGCCGTCCCATGAACCCGAGCCGCGCCACCTCCTTTCCGGCCTTGAGCGGCACCTGGATGGCGGGCAGGTCGGGCGCGGAGATGGAAAGCTGGGCGACGACGGCGCCCTTGGCGATCGGTGCCGGGATGGGCCCGGTATAGGTGATCTTGACCGTCGCCTTGCGCCGTGCGCCGCGTGGCAGCGTGACCGAGAGATCCCGATCGATAACCAGCGGCACGATGTCCTCCGAGCCGAGCCAGACGTCCGCGGTCGCCACCTCGTCGCCCTTGCTGAACAGCGAGAAATTCCGGAACTCCCTGAACCCCCAGGACATCAGGCGGTAGGTTTCGGTCGCGCGGACGCGCATGCTGGGCAACCCGTTGACGACCAGGATGAGCCGGCGCCCGTTGCGCTCCGCCGAGGCTGCGAGGCCGAAGCCCGCCGCCTCCGAATGGCCGGTCTTGAGTCCGTCGGCGCCGATATTGCGGTAGAGCAGCGGGTTGCGGTTGCCCTGGCGGATGCCGGAGAAGGTGAAGGTCTTCTCGCTGTAGAGCTTGTAATACTCGGGAAAGTTCTGGATCGTCTTGAGCGACAGCGTGGCGATGTCCCGGACGCTCATGGCATGGCCGTCTTCCGGCCAGCCGGAGGCGTTCTTGAAGGTGCTGTTGGTCATGCCCAGCTCGCGGGCCTTCTCGTTGAGCCGATCGGCGAAGATCTTCTCGTCGCCGGCCAGCCCTTCGGCGAGGACGATCGCCGCGTCGTTCCCCGACTGCACGATGACCCCGCGCAGCAGGTCGGACACCGACACCATCTTGCCGACCTCCACGAACATCTTCGATCCGCCGCGCTTCCAGGCCTTGCGGCTGACCAGGAAGGCATCGGACATCGAGAGCGTCCCTTCCTTGAGCCGTTCGAACACCAAGTAGACCGTCATCATCTTGCTCATGGAGGACGGTGGAACCGGTTCGTCGGCGTTCTTGCTCAGAATCACGGTGCCGGTCTCGGCGTCGATCATGATCGCCTGCTTGGCCGAGGTTTCGATGGCTTTGGCCGGCGCGGACAGCAGCACGGCGAGGCACATCAGCAGGGCTGGCAGGCCCAAGCGGCGGCTCGGGTAGGAAAAACGCTTGTGTGGAGTCATGGCATTCCTGCCTGTTCTAAATCCCTTGGTGACTATGGTCCTAGACCGTGGCATGGCGCCATCCTTCGCCGCCGCCTTATCCCTCGACGACGATCTGGGCCTCCGTGTAGCCGGCGCCGATGAGCCGGTCCAGAAGACGGTCCGCCCGCTTGAGGCTCCTGATCGGGCCGATCCGGACCCGGAAGAGCTGCTGATCGCCGTAAATCACGCCGATGACCTCGGTCCGGCCGAGCACCGACAGCCGCGCCCGCAACCGGTTGGCGTTGGTGAACTGAGCGAAGGCGCCGGCCTGGATGAACATCTGCGTCGCGGTGACCGGCTCCTGGGTGACCCGGCCATCGGGCTCGGGCTCGATGCTCGCGATTGCCGCCGGCTGCCGCGAGGCTCCGGGATGCTCGGCCTTGGCGGACCCGCGGCCGGGTGCCGTGCCGCCCAGGGAATCCAGAGGCGCCTTGGTCACGGCGACGCGCGGTGCGCCGCGGACAGGCGGCCTGTCCGCCGGAGCGGGCGGCGTCTTGCCGTTGGCCCGGGCGATCTGTGTCTCGCTGGGCCTGTTGCCGTAAAGCGCCGCCAGCTGGCGGCTTTCTCCGGGAAGGATTTCGACCCGGACCTTGGCGGTGCCCCGCCCGGCGAATCCCAGCAGCTGGGCCGCCCGCCGGGAGAGATCGATGATTCGTCCATGGGCGTAGGGCCCGCGGTCATTGACGCGGATCTTGAGCGCGCGCCCGTTCTCCAGGTTCGTGACCCGGACCATGCTGGGCAGCGGCAGGGTGCGATGGGCGGCGGTGATGGCGTTCTGGTCGAAGATCTCGCCGTTGGCCGTTCTGCCGCCGTGGAAATTCGGCCCGTACCAGGATGCGATCCCGGTTTCACGGTACCGGTAATCGGAATTCGGGTAATACCAGACCCCCCCGATCTTATAGGGCCTGCCGACCTTGTACGTGCCGCCGGAATGCAGGCTCCCCTCGCGGCTCAGTGATTTCGCGGTGTGCATCACGAGCTGCGTTTCCGTGCAACTGGTCAGCAGGGCAAGGACGGCGCCGGTGGCGAGGAAGCGCGCATACAAACCCACGGCCGTCTTGCTGATCTGGGTCATTCGCATGGGGACGGCAATCTATCGATGGACCAGGCGGTCTGCAAGGATTCCAACCGCGGCGGCGAAGGAGATCGAACAATTCCAGCGCAATGTCGCCCGGAAGTTCCGATAGACCAGGAAGGCCGGGCCGCCGGGGCCGTCGGGCAGGACCAGGGAGGCCTCGAGGTTGCGCGCGGGAAGCTTGCCGCCGTCGGTCCGCCGGACGCCGAGCGCCCGCCATTCGGGAAGCGGCCGGGGACTGGAGAGCTTGCGGAGCGCGCGGCATCCCGACGGCTTCTTCTTCGGCATCAGCTGATTGAGCTTCGCCTCGAGGCCCTTGGGCAGTTTCACCTCCCGGCCCCAGGTCTGGTCGTCGCGCCAGCCCGATTTCCTGAGGTAGTTCGCCGCCGAAGCGAAGACGTCGGCCGGCGTCCCCCAGATATCGCGCCGGCCGTCGCCGTTGTAATCGACCGCGTAGGTGAGGAAGCTCGAGGGCATGAACTGGTTTTGGCCCATGGCCCCGGCCCACGAGCCCTTCATTTCTCCGGCCGTGATGTGGCCCTGGTCGATGATGGTGAGGGCGTTGAACAGTTCCTCTCGGAAATAGGTCGAACGGCGGCCATCGAAGGCCAGCGTGGCCAAGGCCCGCAGGACCGAAAAGCCGCCTGTGTGCCGGCCGAAATTGGTCTCGATGCCCCAGAGGGCGACGATGAAGCGCGGCTGGACCCCGAAGCGGCGGCCGACCGCCTGGAGCAGTTCACCATGGGCGGTGATCCGCTCTCGCCCCACCTCGATCCGCCAGGCATTCACCCGCTTCTCGACGTACTGGCGGAAGGTCTGGGTGAATTCGGGCTGGCGCCGGTCGAGCTTGATGACCCGCTCGATCGGGGTCAGGCCGGTCAGCCCCTCCTCCAGGGTCTTCTTGGAAATCCCGCGCTTGATGCCTTCTTGGTGGACGCCCTCGAGCCAGGCTTGGAAGCTCTTTGGAGCGGGCGTTTGGGCGGCAATCGAGCCGGGCAGCGCAAGACTCAGTGCGGCGAGGAAAGCGACGGGCAAGGCGCGGCGACGGATCATTCGAGCCTCCTAATCCCGCCCTTGTGCCATAAGCGTCCGGCCTGTGCAACGGCGAACGGCGCCGGGCCCCGGGCCAGAGGGCGCCGCCCGCTCCCTGGCGCGATGCGCCAAATGGCGGCCGGGGGACGGCGATTCGCGCGGCCCGGGGGGATGAGCCTTTACGCGGATTGACCCCGGGAGTACGCTTTTTCGACGGTTTAAGAGATTTCCAGCCGGCCCTTGCCGCCGGCCCCAACGACATCCGCCGGGAGGTAAAGATGCCCTTCGACCAGACCGAATCCCGCTCCCTCAAATTGCGTCAAAAACTCGATCATCCGGTAGTGGATGGCGACGGCCACACCCAGGAATACCACCCCATTCTGCTCGATTACCTGAAGGAGATGGGCGGCGACGGGATCGTCGAACGCTACAAGAAGGCGCGCTTCGGCGGCGGGAGCTGGCAGAAGCAGTCGCAGGAGGAACGCTTCGACAAGCAGACGCGCCGGCCGCCCTTCTGGACCATGCCGGCCAAGAACACCCTGGATCTTGCCACCGCGATGCTGCCCAACCTGTTCCGCGCCCGTCTCGATGAGATGGGCATCGATTTCGCGGTCGTCTATTCCTCCCAGTTCTTCTTCGCGAACTGCCACGACGAGGAGATCAGGCGGGCTGGCTGCCGCGCGGTCAACAAGATGAATCGTGACCTTTTCGCGTCCTATGCCGACCGTATGACGCCGGCGGCGGTGATTCCGACCTGGACGCCCGAGGAGGCGATCGAGGAGCTGGAATATTCCATCAACACGCTGGGGCTCAAGGCGATTCAGCTCACCAACCTGAACTTCCGGCCCATTCCCATCATCGAGCGCGAGGCGCCGGAGGTTTCGCCCTATGCCTTCTGGATCGACCCGCTCGGGCTCGACAGCGTCCACGATTACGACCCCATGTGGGCCAAATGCGTCGAGCTCAAGGTCGCCCCCACCTGCCACGTCGGCGGACAGGGCTGGGGTGCCAGGCGCTCGATCTCCAACTATGTCTATAACCACATCGGCTCCTTCGCCGCGGCCAATGACGCGACCTGCAAGGCCCTGTTCCTGGGTGGTGTCACCCGCCGCTTCCCCGAGCTGCGCTTCGGCTTCCTCGAAGGCGGAACCGCCTGGGCGGTGATGCTGTACAACGATCTGTTCGAGCACTGGGAAAAGCGCAGCATGCGGGCGCTGCACGACAACCTCGACCCGGCCCGCATCGACCGCGGCCTGCTGCGCGAGCTGGTGGCCGAGTACGGCGGCGAGGCCTATGCCCCCTATCTCGACAATTTCAAGGCCCATGACGAGCGCATGATGGGCGCGCGCCCCGACTTCAACGTCGAGGACTACGACTGCATGGACGACTGGGCCGCCTGCGGGATCGAGGAGGAGGAGGATATCTACGACCTGTTCGTGCCCAAGTTCTTCTTCGGCTGCGAGGCCGACGACCGCACCCTCGCGAGCGCGTTCAATACCAGGCTGAACCACGAAAACGCCCGGCTGTCGGCGATGTTCTCCTCCGACGTCTCCCATTGGGACGTTCCCGACATGACCGAGACCCTGGTCCAGGCCCACAGCCTGGTGGACAAGGGCCTGATCGAGGAGAACGACTTCCGGGACTTCACCTTCACCAATATCGTGCGCCTGCATGGCGAGGTGAATCCCGATTTCTTCAAGGGCACCGCCGTCGCGGCCGCGGCGGCCAAGGTTCTCGACTGACGATGGAGAGACCATGAACGAAAGGCGCGTTGAGCAGCTTTATCTCCTTCTCTCCACCCTGGAGGCCGATTCGCGGGTCAGCAGCCTGGGCGACGAGGAGATCACCGCACAGCACCTCGCCTTCGTTCAGGGGCTCAAGGACCAGGGCCGGCTGGTCGGCGCCGGCTCGATGCGGGCCAAGGACGGCACCCGCTTCATGGACGGCGGCGCCGTGGCCGGCGGCATCATCATCGTGCGCGGAGACAGCCTCGCCGAGGCCGAGGCGCTCGCGCGCACGGAGCCCTACTGCCGCGAGGGACAGCGGCGGATCAAGGTGGTGCCCTGGCAGCGCACGTGGTTCGAGGACTGACCGGTTGCCCCTCGCCGCGGCCGCGAGACGGAATAGACCGGCCCCGGCGCGGTCGGTATAGAATGTGATGTAGAATGTTTGGAGTGTCGGGTGAGATGTGCCGGCAAGGGCTTTCCCAGGGGGCCCGCTAGGCGTCGCCAACGGCAATCACCGGGGGCTGCGGAATCCGCGCGACCCCAGATGTGGAGGTAGTGATGAAGAAACTTCTCATTGCTCTTGGGGTCCTTGTGGTCGTGGTGATCGCGGCGGCCCTGGTCATTCCCGCGTTCATCCCCGTCGACGTCTACAAGAGGGAGATCATCGCCGGGATCGAGGGCGCAACCGGCCGCAAGGCGAAGATCGAGGGCGATTTCAAGCTGTCGATCCTGCCCCGGGTCGAATTCGTTGCCGGCAAGGTTTCGCTCGGCAACGCCAAGGGCGCCAAGGCCCCCGACATGATAAGCCTGGAACGGCTGACGGTCCGGGTCGGGGTATTCCCGCTGCTTTCCGGCAACATCGAGGTCGATGCCCTGGTGGCGGAGAAGCCGGTGATCAACCTGGAGATGGACCAGCAGGGCCGGCCCAACTGGCAGTTCGGTCCGGCCGGGGAGGCGCCGGCCGCGGCCAAGCCGGGGGCACCGGCGCCGGGCGGCGCGCCGGTCCTCGCGGGCCTCAAGCTGGGCGACGTGCGCCTGGTCGACGGCCGTATCAGCTATCTCGACATGAAGACCGGGGCCGAGCACAAGGTCGACGCCATCAACCTCAAGGTCTCCCTCCCCTCGCTTTCGAGCCCGATGAAGGCGGAGGGCTCCGTCGTCTGGAACAAGGAACAGCTGACACTGACGGTGGGCATCGCCAATCCCAACGCGGTCCTGGCGGGCAAGACCACCGACGTCGACATCAGCCTGAAATCCAATCCGGTCAACCTCTCGTTCAAGGGCAAGGCGATGTCGGGCGCTACACTCGCGGTGGCCGGGAATGTCGACCTCGCCGTGCCCTCGGTGCGCAAGCTCGCGGCCTGGGCGGGCTCGCCCCTCAATGCCCCGGGAACGGGACTGGGGCCGCTCAAGATCACCGGCGACCTCGACATGAAGGACAAGGTGGTGGCCTTCCGCAAGGCCAAGCTGAGCCTCGATGCGATCTCCGGCACCGGCGACGTCGCGGTGGATCAGCGCGGGCGCAGACCGATGATCCGCGCGACGCTCAATCTGGGCCCGCTCGACCTCAACCCGTACCTGCCCCCGGAAAAGGCCGCGGCGCCGCAGCAGCCCGCCGCGGGCAAGGCCGGCCCCGGCGATTGGAGCGACGACCCCATCGACCTTTCCGGCCTGACCGCCGCCGACGCGTTGCTGGAGCTGAACGTCGCCGGGCTCGTGATCCGCAAGATCAAGATCGGCGAATCCAACCTGAAGGTGGACCTCAAGAACGGGACTTTGGTGACCGACCTCACCAAGATGGCGCTCTACGGCGGCGAGGGGAAGGCCAAGGTGACCACCCGGGGCGGCCGCGGTGTGCCGGCCGTGACCATGACGTCGGAACTGACCAAGTTCCAGTCCAACCCCTTCATGCGCGATGTCATGGACCTCGACCGCGTGGAGGGCACGGCCAACGCCAACGTCATCCTCAACACCAAGGGCCGGACCCAGCGTGAAATGATCCAGGCGCTCGCCGGCAACGGCAAGGTGACCTTCAACGACGGCGCCATCAAGGGCATCAACCTCGGGGCCATGGTGCGCAACATCAAGAGCGCGTTCCTCGACCCCGGCGCGTCCCAGGCCCAGAAGACCGATTTCTCTGAAATGGGCGGGACGTTCGTGATCTCGAACGGGATCCTGACCAACAAGGACCTCCTGCTCAAATTGCCGCTGCTCAGGCTCAGCGGCGCGGGCACCGTGGACCTGCCGAAACGCAGGATCGATTACAGGGTCGAGCCCAAGGTGGTGGCCACCGCCCAGGGCCAGGGCGGTCAGGCCGCCGCGACGGGGATTTCGGTTCCGGTCAACATCAAGGGCCCCTGGCACGACATCAGCTACAGCCCGGACCTCGGCGCCGCCATCGGCACCATCGCAAAGGACCCGAAGAAGGCGCTGGATTCGGTGAAGGGCCTGGTGCCGGGAATCGGCGGGTTGAGCGGCGCAGACAGCAAGAAAGAGGCGCCGACCTCGCCGCTGAACGGGATCAAGGGCCTGTTCGGCAAGTAGCAGGGATCCGCACGGCGCGGGCCGGGGCGCCCCGGCCCTAGCCTCGTCAGGGCCTAGAGGCGGCCCGGGCGCTCTTCTTCCAGCCGGGATGCGGTGCGCTGCAGCACCCTGGACAGCGCGTTGACCACGGCGGGGTCATAGTGCTGTCCCCCGAGGCGAATGAGCCGCTGCAGGGCCTCGCTCCGGTTGATCGCCGTGCGGTAAGGACGCTGCGAGGTCAGGGCATCGTAGGCGTCGGCGACGGCGATGATGCGCGCGCCGATGTTGATCTTGTCTCTCCTGAGGCCATTGGGATAGCCGCTGCCATCGTAGAATTCGTGATGTTGTGCGACGATCTCCGCCACCGGCCAGGGGAAGGATATGCGCGACAGCAGATCGGCGCCGAACTGCGCGTGTTCCTGGATGATCGCGCATTCCGCCTCGCTCAGCGGCTCGGGCTTCACCTGGATTTCGAACGGGATGCGGATGGTGCCGATATCGTGGGCCCGCGCGGCGATCTCGATGCCCTCCTTTTCGTCGTCCGAGAGGCCCAGATCGTCGGCCATTTGGCCGGCCAGCTTGGCGACCCGGTCGTGATGACCGCTGAGATAGGGATCGCGCGTTTCCACGACATGGGCGAGGGTGTCGAGCGTCTGCAGCGCGGCGTGGCGCAGGCTCCGGTAGCGGGTTTCCACGGCTTCCGAGGCCGCCACCTCCTCGGTGATGTCGAGCGCGATGCCGATGATGTGCGGGGACTCGGCGTTATGGCCCTGGTAGGGCTCGGCATGGATGTAGAACATCCGCGTGCCGAGGTCGGTCAGCACCGGGCAGCGGAACCCTTCCTGCTCGCCCGCGGAGACCTTGATCAGGGCCTGATAGGCGGTGTCCTGCACGTCGTCGGGGATGAAATCGTAAATGCTCCTGCCGATGATGCTGGCGGCGGAATGGCCCACCATGCGGGCGAAGGTGCTGTTCACGTCCTCGAGCTTGGCCTCGGAGTTGAGGAAGAAGATCGGGCTCGGGATCATCTCCACGATGGCCCGCTGTTCGGGCTCGAGGACCCGCGGGCCGACCTTGGAGAGGATGAATTCCCGCATCATGGGGTGGAGGGCGAGCCCCGCCACGATCACGCCGAGCGCCGTGAAACCGGCGATCTTCATGGCGCCGGCGTTGGACACGGTGATGCCGCCCGAGAAGAACAGCGACATGACGGTCTCGGTGTCCGCGAGGAACAGGAAGACGACGAAGGCGAGCGCCAGGAAGGCCGCGCCGCCGGCTGCCAGAAGACGGGCGTAGGTCTCGATGCGGGGATTGTTTTGCGGTGCCGGGCCGGGGATCCGGCTGGGGACCTCGAACTCCTCCGTCAGGGGGATGTCCCAACTGTCTTGCCCGTTGGTCCGCGAACGGGGGGTCGGTTCCGTGGTTACACGATCTTCTGTGGAACTGGACACGAGACGGCTCCCACTGGTATCCGCAGGCTGGTTGAGCCGCATTATAGTCGTTTCAAGAAGGTTAATGGATAAAATGCGAGGTAAAATTCGTTAACCGTAGGAAAAGAGTTTCCCACCTATTTTTCTGGCAAATCGACGAGTGGGAAAACGGCGTGCGGCCTGCGGGCCCGGCGCCGTCCCCTGCTGCCGAGACCCCGAGACGCGCCCCGGTCCTGTCACCATTGCAGGCTAGGCTGGCCGGCGACCCGTCCCGCGGCCGCAACTGGCGGGTCGAGGCAGAAACGGAGAAAACGTGCGATGTTCATGACGCCCTTTGCCCTTTTCGCGGCTGCTTTTCTAGTTCTCGGGATCGCGGTCATTTTCCTGGGGGTGAAGATCGTGCCCCAGGGATACGAATACACGCTCGAGCGCTTCGGCCGCTATACCCAGACCCTGCAGCCGGGCCTGCATCTCATCATCCCGATGATCGACCGTGTCGGCGCCAAGATGAACATGATGGAGCAGGTCCTCGACGTGCCCAACCAGGAGGTCATCACCCGGGACAATGCCATGGTGGCGGTCGACGGTGTGGTGTTCTACCAGATCGTCGATGCGGCCAGCGCCGTCTACGAGGTGCGCCAGCTCGAACGCGCCATCCTGAACCTCACCACCACCAACATCCGCACGGTCATGGGCTCGATGGACCTGGACGAGCTTCTTTCCCAGCGCGACCGGATCAACGCCCAGCTGCTCAAGGTGGTCGACGAGGCCACCACCCCCTGGGGGGTCAAGGTGACGCGCATCGAGATCAAGGACATTTCGCCGCCGGCGGAGCTGGTGGACGCCATGGCGAGGCAGATGAAGGCCGAGCGCGACAAGCGCGCGGAGATCCTGACCGCCGAGGGCGAGCGCCAGTCCCAGATCCTCAAGGCCGAGGGCGAGAAACAGTCGGCCATCCTGGAGGCCGAGGGCCGGCGCGAGGCTGCCTTCCGTGACGCCGAGGCGCGCGAGCGCGAGGCCGAGGCGGAGGCTCGTGCAACCAACATGGTGTCCGAGGCCATCGCGTCGGGCGACGTGCAGGCGATCAACTATTTCGTCGCCCAGCGCTACGTCGAGGCGCTCAAGGCGATCGCCTCGTCGACCAATCAGAAACTGGTGATGATGCCGCTCGAGGCGACCGCCCTGATCGGCTCCATCGCCGGCATCGCGGAGCTCGCCCGCGAATCCTTCCCGGGCCGCGCCAACGGCGCAGGCGGCGGCGATTCGCCCGGCGCCGCCCCCGGGACGCGCGGCAGCCCCATTCCGAGAACCGGGGCGTAGGCCGCCCGGGGACGGCGGGCCCCGCCCCGCCCCGTCCCACGTGAACTGGAGGTCAAGTCATGTTCCTTGAGGATCTAGCGTTCTGGCATTGGTTGGCGCTGGCGGCGGTGTTCATCGTCATCGAGATCTTCGTCCCCGGCGTCGCCTTCCTGTGGCTCGGCATCGCCGCGCTGGTGACCGGCGCCGGCCTCTTCCTCTTCCCCGCGATGGGCCTCGAGATCCAGGCCATCATCTTCGCCCTGGTCGCGGTGGTCACCACGGTCACGGCGCGCCTCGTCATCTCGCGCACGGCGGGGCCGAGCGACCGTCCCGGGCTCAACAAGCGGGGCCGCAGCCATGTGGGATCCGTCTATCTTCTGGTCGGCGATACCAAGAACGGTCACGGCCGGGTGCATATCGGCGACACCGTGTGGTCGGTGGAGATGTCGCCGGGAAGCGGCGAGCTCCCGGCGGGATCATCGGTCCGGGTGGTCGGCGTGAAAGGCGCGACACTGGTGGTGGAAGCGCTCGCCGGCGCGCCGGCGGCGCCGCACCGCCCGCATTCCCAGCCCGTGCCCCACTGACCCGGCGGCGCCCGGCGGCCTGTCGGCCGGGCGCCGGTCGGTACCTCCTGTCTCCGGCCAGGGGGCTTGCGGTCCATCGCGGCTTGAGGGTATGTGATCGGGTGGCGGAAGGCCGGTAGGTGACCGGCCCGCCCTCCCCGCGTCCGGGGCGGGCGCGCCGACAGGACCGAAGGCGAAGTGCCGTCCCAGGACATGACGATCCAGCCAGCGCAAACTGAGGTGCACGACCGCTGGTTCCTCGAGACCCGCGCCCGCCATGTGGACGGGTTGCGCGCCGTCGCCATCCTGTCCGTGGTGGGCTTCCATGCCGGGGTGCCGGGATTCGCGAGCGGCTTCGTCGGGGTCGATGTCTTCTTCGTCATTTCCGGCTTCCTGATCATCAACCAGATCGTCGCCGCCATGGAGGCGGGCCGGTTCTCGGTCTGGGAATTCTACGCAAGGCGCGTGCTGCGCATCCTGCCGCTCTTCCTCCTCGTGCTGCTCGCCTCCCTCGGGCTCTCGCTGGTGGTCCTGGTCTCGCCCTACGAATGGGAATGGTTCGGCCTTTCGGGCGGCTTCGCCGCGCTGTTCGTCTCGAACCACTATTTCCTCTCCAAGCAGGACTATTTCGACCTCGACATGTACGAGAAATCGCTCCTGCACACCTGGTCCCTGTCGGTCGAGGAGCAGTTCTACCTTTTCGTTCCCCTGATCCTGCTTGCGCTGTTCCTGATCGCGGCCAGGCTCAGGGTTGCCCCGGCCCGGGCGCTCGCCGGGGCGGCGCTCGTCATTTTCGCCGGCAGCCTGCTGGGGTGCATCCTGTTGACCTCCTCGTCGGGCAAGAACGTGGGCTTCTACGTCGCTCCGTGGCGGGCCTGGGAGTTCGTCGCCGGAGGGGCGATCGGTTTCCTCGGCGCCGCCTTCCGGGAGCGCGCCATCGGCCCGGCGCGCGCGGAGGTCCTGGGCCTCGTGGGACTGGCCGCGATCGTCGCGGCGGCGGCGCTCGGCCTCGACAACGGGTTCTACCCGGGGGTTGCGGTGGTGCTGCCGGTCGCGGGCACCGTGCTCGTGATCCTCGCGGGCCTCGCGCATCCCGGGGCGCGCGCGGTGCGGTTGCTGTCGCTTGGGCCGCTCGTGGGGATTGGCCTCGTCTCCTATGGCTGGTACCTGTGGCACTGGCCGTTGCTCTCCCTCGCCCGGATCGCCGATTTCGGCCGCATCGATCAGGGGCGCGACCTCGTCGTCGCCGCCCTTTCCCTCGGCCTTGCGATCCTCACCTACCATCTGGTGGAGCGCCCGGTGCTGGACTGGCGGCGGGGCGCGGACCTCAAGGTGCTCAGCCGCCGCATCGTCGGTTTCGGCGTGACCGCCTCGGTTGCCGTCTTCGCCCTGATGGCCGCCGTCGCGGGGCCCGCCTACTACGCCGGGCATGACAGCGCCGCCATCGCCGGGACTCCGGAACAGGCCGGCACGGGGACCCTCGCCTGCCCGGCATCGGCCTGTCCGCCGGCCTCGGGCGCGGCGGGCCTGCTCGGCGGCGATTCCCACGCCGATGGGATCCGCCGCGCCGTGCGCCGAGGGGCGGCTGGGATCGGTGTCACGGTGATTTCGCCCTTCAAGTGGACCTGTCCCGATCCGGGCGAGCCGGGTGCGCCTGCCATCCTCGACCCGGCCTGCCCGCGGATTCGCGCGGGCATCGCCCGCGCCGCCCGATCCGCGGGCCGGGATATGGAATTCTTCGTCGTCTTCCGGCGCTGGAACCCGAAGCGGAAGGACTATGACGCGCGCTTCGGCGAGGGCGCCTACGAGCGCAAGCTCGCCCGGGAGTTCGCCGCCTACGGCGCCGACGGCAAGCGGAGGCTCCTGGTGATCGGTCCGGTGCCGGAATTCGACTACAAGGCGGCGGAATGCGTCCTCAGGGCCGGGCGCTACGGCATGGACCGGGACTTCTGCGCCCTGCCCCGTGCCCGCATCGAGGCGGAACGCGCCAAGACCATGGTGGTGCTGAGGCGGATCGCCCGGCGGGCGCCCAACATCCATATCGCCGACCCGCTCGATCTCTTCTGCGACGCGAAGATGTGCCGGCCCTTCACCGGCGGCCTGGTGCTCTACAAGGATGGCAACCACCTGAGCCGCTTCGGCGCGCGCTGGTTCCTGAGCGCCCTGGCGCGGGACTACCTCTGGGCCTTCACGGGAAGGAAGGCGGCGATCGCGGGGCGCGCAGAGGCCTTGCCTCGCGCGGCGCCGGCGGTGGACATCGGGGCGAGGTAAACCCCGGGCCGCGCGGGCACGGCGCGCCCCCTCCTGAGGCCGCCCCTCCCCGGCGCCTGCAGCCCCGCCGCCTAGGTGTGGAAGATCTTGATGTCCGACAGCCCGCGTTCGGCGAGCCCCCCGAACCCCGCGAGGTCGAGGGGGATGCGCTCCCAGTCGGCGCCTCCGTCGCGGCTGCGCAGGAGGTTGCCCTTGTGGGTGCAGACGTAGATGTCGTCGGGATTGACGGGATCGAACGCCATGGCGCCCGGGAATTCCGGCCCGATCCCTTCGAACCCGGTCTCCACCGCATGCCAGCTGGCACCCCCGTCCTTGGAGGCGATCAGCAGGGCTTCGGCGCCCGTGGGCCGCTGCCAGCGCGGCGGGCCATTGGCGACGGCCGAGATCAGGATGTCGGGATTCCCGGGATGCATGGCCATGGCGACGGAGTAGTCCTGCTCGAACTCCATGGCCATCGGGCTCCAGGTCTCGCCGGCATCGCGGCTGATGTAGAGCGCCTTGCCCTCGGTCTCGCCCTTGCGGTGGCCGTGGCCGCCGGTGGTGGCGAGGATGGCGTTCGAATCCGCGGGGTGGATGGTCAGCGTATGGACGTCGGCATCGATCCCGCCGTTCAAGAGGCGCCAGGTCTTGCCGCGGTCGGTGCTCTTGGCGAGGTAGCCCACTTGCAAGGCGGCGTACATCACGTCCCGGTTCCTTGGATCGATGGTGATGTCGCGGACGTGGGGCTCGACGCTCGGCACCGGGTACCAGATCTCCGGGATCGTCGGCAGGTCCAGGATGCTTTCCATGGCTTCCCAGTTCTCCCCGCCGTCATGGGTCACCCAGATGCCGATGGGCTCGGTCCCGACATAGATGGTCTTGGGATCCACGGGGTCGACGGTCACGCAATGCACCTTGCCGGGACCGCGCCGTCCGTAGGAGGGCTTCTTCCAGCCGCCGGTGCGCCCCTCCCAGCTGTCGTCGACCTGGAGCCACACGCCGTCGCCCCGGGTGCCCGCGATCAGGTGACCGGCGTCGTCCACCGCGAGCTCGGTGATCTCCCATTCGGGAAGGCAGCGCCGCTCGTTGATCTGCCAGCCGGAGCCGTTCTCCTCGGTGATGGCGACGACGCCACGGCCCGTGCCTGCGTAGATATGCAATCCCATCTTTCCTTCCCTCCCTCGGCTCAATGTGCTGCGATCGCTCTTCAAAGCATTCTATCGCGCCCCCCGGGCCGGCGGCTATAGGGCGCCGGCTTTGCCCGCCGCGGTTCAATAGGCGCCCTTGCCGTCGACGATGTTCTCCATCGGCCGGCCCTCGAGGTAGCGCGCGAGATTGGCCGTGAAGACTATGCGCAGCTTCTGCCAGCGCAGGGGGTCGGTCTGGGCGATGCCGGGGCTGATGATCAGGTTCGGCGCGTCCCACAATTCGGAGCCTTCGGGCAGCGGGCTGGTCTCGAACACGTTGCAGGCGGCGCCCGTGATCCAGCCGTCCTTGAGCGCCCTGGCGAGCGCCGCATCCTCGACGATGCCGCGCGTCACCAGGTTGACGAGGCAGCCGGTCTCCTTCATGGCGCGGAGCTCCGCCTCGCCGATCAGTCCCTGAATGCCGTCCAGCGGCGGCAGCCCGACGATCAGGAAGTCGGCCTCGGGAAGGAGGTCGGGCAGGGCCTCCAGGCCGGCGACGCTCTCCACGTAGTCCGGCTTGTTGCCAAGATCGCGCCGGATCGCCCGGATCCTCATGCCGTGCTTGTGAAGCCGCTTGGCGACGGCGGAGCCGACGGCCCCCAGCCCCAGCAGTAGGGCGACCTTGCCCGACAGCGTGTCGAGCGCGATGCCGCCGTCCCAGCGGCCTTCGCGGGCGCGGGCAAACAGCAGGGGCAGCTTCTTGGCCATCGCCAGCACGCAGGCCTCGGTGAATTCCGAGAGCGGCTCCGCCTGCACGCCCCGGCTGCAGGTCACGGTGATCCCCCTCTCGACGACCGGCTCGGTCAGGAAGGAAAGCCCCCCGCCATAGGTGGTCTGGATCCACCTGAGCGAGGAGAGCCGCTCGGTCACCTCCTCGGAGAGGCGGTTGCGGGTGAACACGACGTCGACCGCGGGGTAGTCCTCCTCGGCGAGGTCGGTGGAGAAGGTGACGCCCGGAAACTCGCGCGCGAGCGCCGGCACCTCGTCCTCGGGAAGGTCCGACCCCAGGCAAAGCCAAACGTGGGAGCTCACGCCGCGTCTCTCCTGCGTCTCGTTCGGGAAAGGGCGTCCATCGGGCTATACGGCGCCGAGCGCCGCGAGCTGCTCCGCCGTGTCCGTGCGGTGGGGAAACGGCATCACCCGGTCGATATGGACGCCGACCTTCACCGACTGGCCCACCGCCAGCAGGCGCTGGCCGTGCAGCTCGGCGACGATCAGGATCTCGCCGGCCATCAATTCGCAGGTGCTGCGACCTCCGGTGAAGGACGACGATTCCACCCGCGCCTCGAAGATGTTGGGGCCGGCGGCCTGGGCCTCCTGCTCGCCGACCAGGACGTCCTCCGGCCGCACGATGATGTTGACGCGGTCGCCGACGCGGACCGGTCCCGGCAGGGCCTCGCGGTGGCAGGAGAGGACGATGCCGTCCGAGGCGACTTGCATCCGGCCGTCGGTGATCTCCGTCACCGACCCGCTGATGAAGTTGCTCTTGCCGATGAAGCCGGCGACGAAGACGTTGACGGGATTGGCGTAGATCTCGTGGGGGACGGATTCCTGGAGGATGATGCCGTTGTGCATCACGGCGATGCGGTCGGAGATCGCCATCGCCTCTTCCTGGTCGTGGGTGACGTAAAGCCCGGTCAGCCCGAGGCGCTTGATGATGTGCTGGATCTCGATGCGCATCTCCACGCGCAGCTTGGCATCCAGGTTGCTGAGCGGCTCGTCGAGCAGCAGGATCTTGGGCTCGTAGACCAGCGCGCGGGCGAGCGCCACGCGCTGCTGCTGGCCGCCGCTCAGCATCGGCGCGGGCCGGTCGGCCATCGCGTCGAGCTGGACCATGGAGAGCGCCTTCATCACCCGCTCCTTGACCTCCGCTCTCGGCACCTTGCGGTTGCCGTGGACCAGCGGAAAGGCCACGTTCTTGTACACCGACATGTGGGGCCAGATGGCGTAGGACTGGAACACCATGCCGACGCCGCGGTGTTCCGGCGGAAGGTTGATGCCCGCCTCGCTGCTGAAAACGGTGCGCTCGCCGATGGTGATCAACCCGGTGTTGGCCGTCTCGAGCCCCGCGACGGCGCGGAGCGTCGTCGACTTGCCGCAGCCGGACGGGCCCAGCAGGGTGTAGATCTCGCCGCTTTCCACCTCGAAGCTGACGCCCTTGAGCGCATCGACCACGCCGGTGTCGGTGACGTACTGTTTATAGAGGTTCTCGACCTTCAACATGTGTTGTTCTCTTACCCTTGAAACGCGCGGGGCGGCCGGATGCTGCCTCCGCCCCAGCCCTCATGTCCCGAGACCGCGGTTCAGGACCCGCCCCTTGGTGGCGATGAATCCGATGAACAGCAGGAAGCCGCAGCCGATCGTCATCACCACCGCGCCTGCCGCCGCCTGGGACAAGCCGCCCTCGTTCCACATCAGCCAGACGCGGACCGACATGACCTTGTTCCCCGTTCCGGTCAGGAACAGCGCCATGGAAAGCTCGCGGAAGGTGCGCAGCGCCACCCAGAAGGTCGCGAAGATCAGAGCCGGGCGGATCAGGGGAATCATGACCAGGAAGATCGTCTTCAGGGGGGAGACGCCGCAGGTCCTGGCCGCCTCCTCGAGCTCGTTGTGCACCTGGATGAGGGCGGCGTTGGTGACGCGGGTGGTATAGGACAGGTGGTTGAGCACGTTGGCGGAGACGAGGAGCGTCATGGTGCCGACCAGGATGATCCCCGTCCACACCTCGAGCGTCAACGCCATGATGAACAACGCGAAGGCGAATGCGAGGCCCGGTATGGCATGGGGCAGCATGGCCGCGCCGTCCACCAGCTTCCTGATCCTGAGCTTTGTCCGCACCACGATCCAGGAAATCATGACGCTGATCAGCATGACGAAGAAGCAGACGCTTACGATCAGCACGATGGTGTTGAAGATGATCTCCCAGCCGCCGAAGGAATCGACGATGTAGCCCGGCGCGTAGAACTTGAAATCGAGGTGCTTGAGCGCCTCCACGCTGGGCAGCCGGAACGAGGCGAGCGAAATCCAGATCAGCCACAGCAGCGGCAGGACGGCGGCGCACAGCAGGAAGAAGCCGATGAAGCTCAGCCCCGGCCATTTCCAGGCGCCGATCGCGACGTCGCGCGGCCGGTAGCCCTTGCCGGTGACGACGCTGAAGCGGTGGGCCTTGTTGATCACCTTGAAATAAAAATACAGGCCCACCAGGCTAGGCACCATCATCAACACGGCGTAGACGCCGGCGGCGCCGTAGCGCACCTCGGTCCCGGTGTCGCCGCCATAGACCGCGAAGAACATCTCGGTCGCCAGCACCGGCGTCCCCCCGCCCAGTCCGACGATGATGGCGGGCACCTCGAACAGCGAGATCGCCGTCATGAAGGTGAAGATGCCGGCGGCGATGACCGCGGGCCAGACCAGGGGCAGGCTGACATGGGTGAAGATCTTGAGCCGGCTGGCGCCGCAGATCGATCCCGCCTCCTCCATGGCCGGGTCCATCTGGCGCATCGGGCCGGCGATCAGGAAGAAGGTGGTGGGCATCAGGGTGAGGCCCATGACCCAGGCGATGCCCCAGACGTTGTTGACGGAAACGGGAAAGGAATCGATCGGCAGCAAGGCGACGACGGCGCGGTTGATGATGCCGATGCGTTCGTTGAGCAGCAGCACCCAGCCCATCGACTTGACGAAGGGCGGCAGGACCATCACCAGCGCGATGCAGGTCAGCAAGGCGTTCTTGAACGGGATCGTCGTGCGCACGATCAGCCAGGCCATGGGGCCGGCGAAGAAGAGCGTCACCGCGACGGCGCCGAAGCCGACGATCAGCGTGTTGGGCATCACCTCGGTCCACAGGGTGGGGCTGGCCAGGTTGGACCAGTGATCCAGCGTCCACTGCAGGGTGGTTGGCAGCAGCGGCGTGAAGGTGGTGTAGAGGATCAGGAGGCCGAGCAGCGCGACGAGGATGAGCGGGATGCCGCCGACGATCAGCGGCACCGCATACGGCTTTCCCAAGGTCTCGCGCGCCCAGGCACGCAAAGACCTCACCGTCCCCGGAAGGCCGGGGCCCTGGTCAATGGTCTGTTCCGCCATCTCTCCTGCTCTCGATCATCCTTGAGAATATCCCGGGTGCGCCGCCGGGCCCCGAGGCCGGGCGCAAGGCAACTCCGGGCGCACACCCGTCTCGCGGGGTGCGGCCTGGCGCCGGGCGGCGCCGCCGCCCGTGTGCCGATGCTCGGGCTTCGTCCTAGCGACGCTTCTTTCTTTTTTGCCGGATCGCGTTCCTTATCTGGCCCCGGAATTTCTTGTTCTCTTTGGCGTTGATCCACTTCCAGTACGCCGCGGCCTCCTTGTCGATCTGCCAGTCCCAGACCTTCTTGCCCTTGAGCTTGGCCTTGATTGCGAGGTCGGAGGGCTGCTCGCCATAGAGGATGTTGGGGGCTGTCGGCCCGCGCAGCGCCTGGACATCGGGATGGGAAAGGAACATCGCCCACAGCGTCGCGGTGGCGGGTGCCGGACTCTTCTTCGGAACGAAGACCAGCGTGGTTTCGACCAGCACGAGGTCGTCCATGAAGTAGTAATCCAGCGGCGCGCCGGCATGCCCGGCGACGAAGGCTGCGACGACCTCGGTGTTGAGCGTCATGAACTTGAACTCGCCGAGCGCCATGCGGGGGACCAGCTGGTGGCTCCGCGACACCACGTAGGCGTTCTTGCCGATGCCGTCCATGGTCTTGAGGAACGGGTCCAGGCGGTCGGGATAGTAGAGGTGGCCCATCGCCTCCCAGTGGCTGGTCCAGGGCTCGATGGCGTATTGCCCCTTGTATTTGGGATCCGCGATCTCGGCATAGGTCCTGGGCAGGTCCTTCAGCGAGATCAGCTTCTTGTTGTAGCCCACGCCCTTGAGCCGGTTGGAATGGGCGAAGGCATACCCTTCGTAGCCTTTCGGGCTGATGGCGTTGGCATCCACCTTGCCGGACTTGACGCGCGGATTGATCTCGCCCAGCACAGCCTTCCAGTCTTTGATCTTCTCGGCATAACCGCCGGTCACGAAGGCCGGCATGTTGCCGCCGTTGGTGGCGTAGAAGGCGAGCTTCGGACGCCCGCCGATATCCAGCGTCGCCATCATCTTGGTGGTGAAGGTGTTGTCGCGTCCTTCGATGATCTTGAAGGTCTTGTCCAGGCCGAAGCGCTTGTTGAAGAGTTCCGTCGCCTTTTCCACGAGCGGGATAAGGGCCAGCGTCACCCGCCCGTCGATGACCTTCGATTCCTTCTTGGCATCATTGATCAGCGCCTCGAGCGCTGCCTCGCCGGAAGCCCGGGCCGGGGCCGTGGCGGCGGCGATCGAACAAGCCGCGGCGAGGGCCGCCAGGGTGGCGAGGCCGCGAGGACATCCAAAACCTTTCATTGCCTCACTCCTGTTATCGAGGCCGATCCGGGGCCGGCCCCATCTTATTGTTCGTGGCCTCCTCTCGCCGCCGTCCTCGCGGCGCGGGACGCCCGGCCGGCAGCCTAGCGGCGCTGGCGGATCGCCTTCTTGAGCTTGCCGTTGAAGCTCTTGGCCGCCTTCGAATTGATCCACTGCCAGTATTTCGTGGTCTGTTCGTTCATCTTCCAGTCCCACACGTTCTTCCCCTTGAGGCGCTCCTGCATGTACTTGTCGGTCTTGAGCTCCCCGTACATGACGTTGGGGGCGTCGGGGCCGCGCAACGCCTGGATATCGGGATGGCTGAGATACATGACCCACAGCGCGCCGGTGGCGGGCGCGGGACCGCTACGGGCCGTGAACATCATGGTGGTCTCGACCAGGGTCAGGTCTCGCATGAAGTAGAAATCGAGCGGCGCGCCGGGATTCTTGGCAAGGAACTTGGCGACCACCTCGGCGTTCAGCGTCATGAACTTGACCTCGCCCTGGGCCATGCGGGGGATCAGCTGATGGCTCCTCGCCACGACATAGGTGTTCTTGCCGATGGCGTCATAGATCCGCAGCGCCTCCTCGAGGCGGTTGGGCCAGTAAAGTGCGCCGAGCGCCTTCCAATGGCTGGTCCAGGGCTCGATGGCGTATTGCCCCTTGTATTTGGGGTCCGCCATTTCGGCGTAGCTGCGCGGCAGGTCCTTGAGGGCGACGAGGCTCTTGTTGTAGCCGACGCCCTTCAAGCGGTTGGAATGGGCGAAGGCGTAGCCGGTGTAACCCGGGCGGCTGATGTCGCCCGGCTTGATGGCGCCTGACTTGACCCGCGGGTTGATCTCCGTGAGGAGGGCCTCCCAATCCTTGATCTTCGCCGCGTAGTTCCCGCTGACGAAGGACGGCATGTCGCCGCCGTTGGTGGTGTAGAAGGCGAGCTTCGGCTTCCCGCCGAGGTCCAGCGCCGCCATCATCTGGGAGGTGAAGTTGTTGTCGGTTCCCTCGACGATGCTGATCGTCTTGTTCAGGCCGAACCGTTTGTTGAACATCTGGTTCGCCTTCCTGATCAGCGCCGGGGTGGCGAGCAGCACCCGGGTCTGCGAGCCGTTGACCGTGTTGGGCTCCTTCTTCGCCCGCTCGATCATCGCCTTGAGCACGTCCGGCCCCGCCGAGAGCGCCGGCCGGGGGGCCGCCGTCATCAGGACTACGAGTGACAAGGAAACGATCGCGGGGAGCCCGCGGCGAACAGCTTCGATGCCCATGGCGCCTTCCTCCCTGGGATATTGCCTCAATGGCTTTTTTTCAGGCCTTTCAAAATCCTAGCAGTGGCTTTGGCAAATGTGGACTCCAATCATCGTGACGATACCTCGAATGGCGTTTACCTCGCGAAGAAGCCACGATAAGGTTTCGAAAAATAGTCGTCACTTGCAAATGACGGAAAACCCGAAGACGGGAGAGGCTAACGTGAAACTCGCAAGATATTGGTTCGTGGTCATCGCCGCAGGCGCGTTCCTGGCGCAAGGCTCGGGGATCGCATCGGGCGCGGAGAAGGACTGGAAGGAGCTCATCGCCGCCGCCCGGAAGGAGGGCAAGGTGGTGGTCTTCGGTCCCGCCCACCAGGAGGTCAGGCGCGTCCTGCCGGTCGAGTTCGAGAAGCGCTTCGGGGTGAAGATGGAATACATGGGCGGCCGCGGAAGCGCGGCGGCCGCGAAGCTCACCAAGGAACGCGCGGCCGGGCTTTACACCGCGGACGCGGCATTGGCCGGGATCCAGACGCTCGCTCGCCAGTTCTACGCCGGCGGCATGCTCGATCCCGTGAAGCCGTTGCTGCTGCCCGACGTTGTCGACGGCTCGAAGTGGAAGAAGGGCGAACCCTGGTTCATCGATCCCGAGAAGAAATACGCCCTCAGGCTTTTCAGCTACGTCTCCGAGATGTTCACGGTCAACACCGACCACGTGAAGCCGGAGGACTACAAGACCGCCAAGGACCTTCTGCTCAATCCGAAGTTCAAGGGCAAGATCGTCGCCCACGACCCTCGTCGCAGCGGCACCGGCAGCAACAAGGCGGCCCAGCTCTACCTCGAATACGGCGAGGGCTTCCTCAAGCAGTTCTACGTCGACCAGAAGCCCCGGATCAGCCGCCGCGAGCGCCAGATCACCGACTGGCTGCTGCGCGGCACCTACCCGGTCATCATGGGCGGGGATTTCGCGGAGATCGAGAAGATGCGCAAGGAGGGCCTGCCGGTGAAGTCCGTCTTCGCCCTCCCGGACCTGCCCGCCAGCCTGTCGGGCGGCAACGGCAACCTCGTGGTCTTCAACAAGCACCCGCATCCCGCCGCGACGAAGTTGCTGGTCAACTGGCTGGCGTCCAAGGAGGGGCTCGAGGTCTATGCCCGGGCGAGCGGCCGGGCGGTGACGCGCAACGACATCAACGAGGCGGCCTTCCTTCCCCCGCAGCGGATTCCCAAGGCCGGGGAGAAGTACTTCGATACCTATGACTGGGAGTTCTCGGTCAAGACCAAGCGCAAGGTCCGAGGCATCATGAGGAAGCTCTTGAAGAAATAGCGCGCCGATAGGGAAAGAAAGATAGCCGGGGCGGAGGGGCACCCGCCGCCCCGTCGCCTGGAGGAGACCAAACCATGGAAAACGTCCTTTATGTAGGAACCGAACAGGGCATGTTCACGGCGCGAAGCCGGGACGACGGCCCCTGGGAAGTCACCCACCGCGCGCTCGGGACCTGGGCCGTCCCCGAGCTCGCGGTTTCCCCCGACGGGCCCAACAAGGTCTTTGCCGGGACCCGGGGCGACGGGGTCTGGCTGAGCGAGAATTTCGGCGAAACCTGGAAGAAGCCGGCCTACGGCAAGAGGGGGCCCGGAAAGGTCAGCTGCGTCACCGTCGACCCCCATGACCGCAGGCGCATCTACGCCGGCTGCGAGCCCATCGACATCTATGTCAGCGAGGACGAGGGCGGCAATTGGGAGCGGCTGGACGCGATCTGGGACATCCCGTTCGTGGCCACCGTCCCCTACCCCGTGCCGAGCGTGGAGCCTCACGTCCGCGACATCGCTGTCGATCCCTCTAACCCGGATATCATCTATGCCGCCCTTCAGGTGGGCTACATCGTCAAGAGCGAAGACCGCGGCAGGACCTGGAAATTGCTTGACGACAATCTCGACTGCGACGTCCATACCATCGTCATCGATCCCTCGGACCCGAGGCGCCTGATCATCGCCACCGGCGGCCACGACGCGCGGGCCGGCAAGGCGCCGGGCCGGGCGCTCTATCTCAGCGAGGACGCGGGCGAGTCCTGGACCCCCGCGGCGATGAACTTCCCCCAGGAATATTCGGTGCCGCTCGCCCTTGATCCGGGCAATCCCAAGCACGTCTTCTCCGCCGTGGCCAACGGCCAGCCGCCGCGCTGGCGCGACAGGCCGAGCGGCGCCGAATCGATCATGATACGCTCCGATGACGGCGGCAGGACCTGGTACCGGGTCGAGGACGGTATCGAGGCCGAGAAGTTTCCCGAGGCTATCGCCGTCGATGACGCCACCGCGGGCCGGGTCTACGCCGCCTGCCGCGACGGCGATTTTTACGTCAGTCACGACGGCGGCGGATCATGGCGGGGGCTGGGCCTCGCGCTCGGCGTGGAAGACCTGTCCAGCATCACGGTGGTCCACGCCTGACCCCCGGACCCCACCGCCCAGGTGCTTGCATCCCCGCCGCGGGGGCCCGGGGAGGAGATTTTGCGCCCGCGGGGAATGGTGGAGCCGGGGACATGGATGAGGAAGGAGCAGTAGGGTGGCCCAGTTGACCGGGTGTGTGGCGATGTCCCACGGACCGCAACTGATGTTGTCGCCGGACCAGTGGGACCTCTTGCACAAGGGGCGCGGGAAGCTCCCGCCGGAGCGCCCCGACCTGGCCCGGGAAACCATCGACATGAAGTGGGCGAAGTGGAACCGCTGCATGGACGCCATCGGCGCCCTCAGGTCCAAGGTCGAGACCTGGGCGCCGGACCTCGTGGTCATCGTCTCCGACGATCAGCACGAGAACATCCTCGACGCCACCATGCCGCCGTTCACCATCTATATCGGCGAGGAGGCCGAGGCCAGCGTCAGCCTGCGCTATCTCGATCAGAAGAAGTCGGACAACCGCACCCGCTACAAGATGGAGCCGGGCTTCGCCCGAAGCCTGCTCGAGGCCCTGATGGAGTCCGGCTTCGATCCCGCCTATGCCAAGACTCTCGAATACGAAGGCGGCCTCGGCCACGGTTTCGCCCGCATCCTCAAGTTCCTGATCCCCGACGCGGGCATCCCGGTGATCCCGGTGATGGTGAATACCTATCACCCGCCGGCGCCCTCGGCGCGGCGCTGCGTCGAGTTCGGGCGGGCGCTGGCCGATGCCATCGGTGCCATGGCCGGCGGGCGCAAGGTCGTGGTGATCGGATCGGGGGGGCTGAGCCATCCCGTCATCTACGAGGATCTGGACAACGGCGTGCTCGGCGCCATGGCCAAGGGCGACCTGGATTACCTCGCCGCCATGCCGTCCGACATCTTCGTCGCGGGCACGTCGGAGATCCTGAACTGGATCGTCACCGCGGCGGCGGCGGGTTGCAACGCGACCCTGGTCGATTACGTGCCCTGCTACCGCACGCCCAACGGCATCGGCTGCGCCATGGGCTTCGCCCACTGGTAGGGGGTGGCGGCACGCGGCAACACGGCAACGCCATGAGCAACAGAACGATAAAAGCAACAGGGAGACAGGAATGACGGACATCAAGGGATTGGCGGAGCGCGTGGCCCAGGCCTGCCGGGTCATCGGCCAGCTCGACCTGACCAAGGCCGCCACCGGCCATCTCAGCACCCGCGTGCCCGACACCGATCGCATCCTGATCCGGGCCCGGGGGCCCGGGGAGACCGGGGTGCGCTATACCTCCGGCGACGAGGTGATCACGGTGGACCTCGAGGGCAAGAAGCTGGACGGACCCGAGGACCTCGTGCCCCCCAGGGAGGTCTACATCCACACCTGGCTTTACAAGACCCGCCCCGAGGTCCAGGCCGTGGTGCATGCCCATCCGCCCACCGTCGTCCTGTTCACCATCTGCAACAAGCCGCTGCTGCCCATCTACGGCGGCTACGACCCCTCCAGCCTCCGTCTCTTGATGGAAGGGATCCCCACCTACCCGCGCAGCGTCACCGTCACCAACGACAAGCTCGGTGAGGAATTCGCCGCCACCATGAAGGGGCGCGCCTGCATGATGCGGGGCCACGGCATCACCACCTGCGGCGATACGGTGGAGGAAGCGACGCTGACGGCGATCGGCCTCAATCTTCTGGCGGAGATGAACTACCGCGCCTACCTGCTGGGCGATCCGCGGCCCATCCCCGAGGAGGACATCGCCGCCTACATGTCGCCGAGGACGCCCAGGAAGGGCGGCAAGGACCGCGACGCGCTCTGGCGCTATTACTGCAAGCTGGTCGGCGAATAGGGATCGCTGCCCACGTGAATTCCCTGTAATGCGCCTCCCCCGGAGACTCCCGTGAGCGACGACCTTCTTCAGTTCACCGATGTCGTCAAGCACTTCGGCCGAAACCGCGTGGTCGACGAGATCAGCTTCACCGTGGGGCCGGGAGAATTCTTTACCCTCCTCGGCCCGTCCGGCTGCGGCAAGACGACCACGCTCAGGCTGCTCGCGGGGCTGGAGGCCCCCGATGCCGGTGAGATCGTGCTGGAGGGCCGCTGCCTCGCCGCCCCGGCCCGGGGCCTCTGGGTCCCGCCGGACAAGCGCAACGTCGGCATGATGTTCCAGTCCTACGCCATCTGGCCGCACCTGACGGTGTTCGAGAACATCGCCTTCCCCCTGCGGGTGCGGCGCGAGGCGGAGGACGAAATCCGCCGCCGGGTCGTCGACGCGCTGGAGCTCGTCGGCCTCGCGGGGCTAGAAGAGCGGGGCGCGACGCAGCTCTCGGGTGGCCAGCAGCAGCGCGTGGCGCTGGCCCGCGCCATCGTCTACACGCCGAGCCTCCTCCTGCTGGACGAGCCACTCTCCAACCTCGACGTCAAGCTCCGCGAGCAGATGCGCTCGGAGCTCCGCGCGTTGCAGCTCAGGTTCAATCTCGCGGTGGTCTACGTCACCCACGACCAGGGCGAGGCCATGGCGCTGTCCGACCGCATCGCCGTGGTGAACGAGGGCAAGCTCGAGCAGGTGGGGACGCCCGCGGAGGTCTACGAGCGGCCGCGGACGCGGTTCGTCGGCGATTTCCTCGGCCGAACCATCGTCGTCCGGGGCACGGTGCGCAAGGACGGCGGCTGGTGCCGGGTGGCCATCGGGGAGAGCGGCGAGATCGTCATGCCGCCCGGCGCGGGGGCGGAATTCCGCGACGGCGACCGGGTGCGCCTGCTGACCCGGCCCGAGGACATCGCCCTGCTGCCGGCCGATGCCGCGGGGCCCAACCGGATCGCCGGCGCGGTCGAGGCGATCACCTACATGGGGGATCACCTGGAATACACCGTCCGGGCCGGGGGCCGCAGCCTGGCGCTCTCGGCCGGCAAGAAGGACCGTTATGCAGTGGGCGCCGATATCAGGCTGGTCTTCGACCCCGAGAACGTGACGATCCTGCCATGACCGCCCCTGCCGCCTCCGCGACGTTTCCCCCGCGGGCCGGTATCGGCGGCCTGCGTGTTCCCGAACTGATGGCGCTCCTGTTCTTCGGCGTGGTGATGGCCCTGCCTGTCCTCGCGCTGCTGGCGAGCAGCTTCAACGTCGCCCAGCCGGGCCAGCCGGCGGTCTTCGGGCTCGATAACTGGATCGAGGCGTTTTCCGACTCGAGCACCCTGAATTCGCTGTGGACCAGCTTCGCGCTCTCCACCGTCCGGCTCATCCCATCGATGGTGCTTGCCGTCCTCGTCGCCTGGCTGATCGCGCGCACGGACATGCCCGGCGGAAACGTGGTCGAGGTGCTCTGCTGGTTCGCGTTCTTCGTGCCCGATTTCCCCCTGACTCTCGCCTGGATCCTGCTGCTCGATCCGAATTTCGGATTCCTCAACACCCTCGCCAAGGGCCTGCCCTTCGTCGATGGGCCGCTGTTCAACCCGTACAGTTTCTGGGGCATCGTCTGGGTGCATCTCGGGACCGGCGGGATCTGGTTCAAGGTGATGCTGCTGACGCCGCTGTTCCGGAGGCTCGGCGCCACTCTGGAGGAGGCCGCCCGGGTGGCCGGGGCCGACACCCTGACGACGCTGAGGCGCGTCACCATCCCGGTGATGGCGCCGATGATCCTCGCCATCGCGGTCCTCTCCTTCATCCGGGGACTGGAATCCTTCAACACCGAGCTTCTTCTGGGGGTGCCGGCGGACATCTACGTCTACGGCACCCGGATCTACGACTACATCCAGGACGAGCCGCCGGAGTACGGCCAGGCCACCGCCCTTGGCTCGGTGTTCTTCGTCATCCTGGCGGTCATCGCCTATTTCTACCGCCGGTTCTTCAAGGGGGACCGGAAATTCACGGTGATCACCGGCCAGGGCTATTCCACCGCGCGCATTGCGCTCGGCAGGTGGCGCTACGTCGCCCTTGTCAGCTTCATCCTGTGGTTCCTGGTGATGATGGTCATGCCGCTCATGTTCCTGATCATCGGCTCGTTCATGCGGCGTTACGGATTCTTCAATCTGCAGGACCCCTTCACCCTGCACCACTGGACGAGCCTTCTCACCGATCCGATCTTCCTGAGCTCCCTCAGGAACAGCCTAGTGATCGCCGGCACCACCGCGCTCCTCGGGGTGCTGCTCTATTCCGCCGTGGGCTACCTGCTCGGCTCCCCGCGCAAGCCGAGGAGCGGCGCCGTCATCGAATTCTTCTGCTGGCTGCCCTGGGTGATCCCCGGCATCCTGCTTGGCCTCGGCATGCTGTGGATCTTCCTCTCGACGCCGCTCAGCACCCTGCTCTATGGCACGGTCCTGGGGATCGCGCTGGCGCTCACCATCCAGGACAGCCCGGTCAGCACCCAGGCCTTCAAGGCCGGGTTCCTGCAGCTCGGCCAGGATCTCGAGGAATCGGCGCGGGTGACCGGCGCATCGTGGTTCTACACCTATCGCCGCATCCTGCTGCCCCTGATCGCGCCGGTGGCCATGACCGTGGGCATGCTCAACTTCGGCAGCGCCATGACCACCATCAGCATCCCGGTGCTTCTCTACAGCGCCCAGTCGCGGCCGCTTTCGATCCTGCTCCTGGAATACAGCTATACCGGCGAGCTCGAGCGCGCCGCGGCGCTGGGCCTGCTGATCACTATCATCATCTGCGCCATGATCATCGTCGGCCGCCGCTTCGGTCTGCTGCACATCGCGCATTCCGACAGCGCCTCCGTCCGGTGATGGAGAAGGACAGTCCAGGAGAGATTGAAGGTTTGGACGAACTGCAATGAGGAAGCTGACGCTTGCCTACCGGGACGAAGACCGGACGCCCGTGATCTTCACCATCAAGGAGATGGCGGCGCGCCATTACGACCTCGACGTCGAGGTCGTGCAGATCAAGGGGACCGAGGAGTACGAGGCCGCGCTGTTCGAGGGCGCCTGCGACGTCATCATCGAGCACCTCGAATATCTCTATGACGAGGCGGCCCGGGGCCGGAAGGTCACGATGTTCGCGGCCCCGAGCAAAGGCGGCGGGCTGGGCCTGGTCGTCCCGCCGGACGTCGAGGGCCCCGAGGCGTTCCGGGGCAAGGTCATGGCGGTGCGCTCCTCCGGGCAGCCCCACGCGGTGACGCTGTGGCTCAGGATGATGGGGCTGGATAAGGACGTCGGCACCACCATCGTCAAGGACGCGGATGTCGGGCGTTGGGGACAGTGGAGACGGGTCGCCTCGGGCGACTGTATCGGGTCGTTCATCTCGCCGCTCTACCTGCCCGACGCGCTCGGCGCCGGCCTTAAGGTGCTTGAGGTGCCGGACATCCCCATCGTCGGGCATTTCGCGCAGGCTTGTCTCTCCGACTTCGCGAGGGAGAACGGCGGCGTGCTCGGGGACTACGTCAAGGCGCAGATCCACGCGGTCTGCCTGATGCTGTACGACCGCGAAGCGGCGCTCGCGATCCCCGCCGGCGAGCCCATGAGGCGGATCGGCATCACCGACCGGGCGGAGCTCGAGCGGCAGTTCGATGCCGTCGCCAGGTCGCTGAAGGCGAAGCCCTACCCGACGCCCCAGGCCATCGCGAACACCTTCGAAATCGCTACGATGGACTATCCCGACGCGGCCCGGATCAACCCCTTGTCGGTCTGGAACCTGCGCTGGGTCAAGGAGCTCGATGACGAAGGCTTCATCGACCGTTTGGCGGGCGATCTCGGGCGGCCCCAAGGGAATTAGGAAGGAAAAGGCATGCGCAACGGATTCAAGGTCTTCGACGCCGACACCCATATCCGGCCCTCCGCCGAATCGCTCAGGCCGTATCTCTCCGACAAGATCCTCGGGGACGTCCCCGACCTCGAGGAGAACCGCGAGGAGATCGTGGTCGGCATGGCCGGAGAGAAGCGCAAGCCCCCCTACCGCCACTGGTACCGCTTCCGGCGCACCGAGGGCTGGAGCAAGTCTGCCCCCCGGTTTCTCGGCGAGGCCGCGCCGCGCGAGGACGCGAAGCGGCATTTCCAGAATTTCATGGGTGTGAGCTTCCCCACCGAGGGCGGCGGCGATCATGACCCCGAGGCCCGGCTCCGCGACATGGATACCGAGGGAGTCGACGTCCATTTCATCGTCCACACCTGCAACGTCGGCCATCCGGATCCCGAGATCGAGATGGAGTTTGCCTACGCCCAGCACCGCTTCCTCAACGATTTCTGCGGCCGCGATCCGCACCGGCTCAAGACCTGTATCATCGTGAGCCCGCTCTCGGTCGAGGGTTCGGTGGCGGAGATCAAGCGCTGGGGGACGTGCCCCTGGGCGGTCGCGGTGCAGCCCAAGCTGCCGATCGACTATCCCATCGACCATCCCGACCTGCACCCGATCTGGGCGGCGGCCCAGGACCACGGCCTCGCCGTGATCCATCACAGCCTGTCGTCGGGCTATCCGGGCTACCGCGACCTCTGGTCCAATCCCTTCATCGGCCGCTGCGCGAGTCATCCCTGGGCGGCCATGCGCGCCATGTCGGCGTTCTTCGGTGCCGGCCTGATGGACCGCTTTCCCGAGATCCGCTACGGCATCCTGGAATCGGGTTTCGGATGGCTGCCGTTCTGGACACGGCGCATGGACGACCAGGTGCTCTACCTCGGCTATGTCGCCGAAGACCTCAAATTCAAGATGAGCGAATACGTCACCGGCGGGCGGTTCTTCGCCGCCATCGAGCAGCACGAAGGGTCCGACATGGCGAAGATCGTCATCGACCTGTTGGGCGACCATATCCTGATGTTCGGCTCCGACTACCCGCATGCCGAATCGCGCTTCCCCGAATCCGCCGACCGCGTGCTCAAATGGCAGAACGAGATCGGCGCCGAGGCCATGCGGAAGATGATGTGGGAGAATGCCGTCCGGTTCTTCGGCGAGCCTTAAGGCCTTGGCTCCTTAAGTCGCGGCCGGAAAAAAAGCCGGCGGACGAGACCGCCCGCCGGCGCCGTTTTTGCGCGAGGTCGCGGGCCTCAACGCGCCGCGAGACCGAATTTCTGTTTGAGTTTCACCGAGTAATCGACGACCTTCTTATCTACCCCGGAAACCTCCATGATCATCTGCTCGACGGTCTTGCCCGAGAGAAGCGTGAGGTTCTTGCTGAACTGCTTGCGCAACTGTTTCTGCATCTCGGGATCATTGAAGGCCTTCTTGTAGGCGTCCCGCCAAGCCTGGACCATGTCCGCCTTCGTTCCCGGTGGCAGCCCCATCCATTTGTCGATCTGAGCCGGACCCATCAGGGACAGATAGGCCTGCCAGGCGACCTTCGGAGGTTTCGCCTTTTTCAGCATGATGGGGAAGATGTCCACGTCCTTGTAATCGGCGCGCGGCGAGTACCCGCCGTCGTCGCTCGGCAGGCCGACCTGCGAGATGAAGGTGATCAATCCATCCTTGCGTAGGGCGTCGATGATGTATTCGGAGTTCGTTCCGAACATGTCGATCTCGCCCTGGCGGATCGCCCGGGAGAACTGGTTGTTACCCTTGTAGCCGGGGATCCATTTGAGGTTCCAGCCCAGGAACTCCGCGCCCCACATCGGCATGCCTTGCCAGCTTCGGCTACCCGCGATCGCCCCGACGATGACGGGCTTTTTCGCCTTATCCGTGAGGCGGCTCAAGGCGTCCTTCCGCATGAACAGGATCGTTCCGCCGCGGTTGATGGCGCCGATGGCCCGGATCTTCGTCGGGTCGTAGCGCACCGACTTGCGCCGTAGCGTGGTCGGCTGCAGGATCGAGCCGTCGCTCTGCATGATGGTCAGGCCGTCGGGCTTGGCCTTGGCCAGGAGGTTGGCCCCGCGGATCTTGCCGCCGCCGGCGCCCGTGTTCTTGACGATGACGTCCGGGTTGCCCTTGAGGTACTTGCTCATGCCGCGCGCCATGAAGCGCCCGATGATGTCCGTGCCCTTGCCCTCGTTGGACGCAACGATCAAAAGCACCTGCTTGCCCGTGAAATCGGGTGCGGCGTTCGCGGTGCCGCTCAAGAACAGTGCGGTGGCGACCGTCGTGACGTACGCCAGTCGACTCAACAATAGGAGATTCATGCCTTTCCTCCCGATAGCGGTGTTGGAAATTCGTGGATTTTTTTTATCCAAGTTAGAGCAGCCGGCACTCAGGTCAAGGGCGTCGTGAATGCGTCGCATGATCGATCGCGGTCCGATCGCCGGCGAGCCTTGCAATCACGTGTTGGAGCCCGTCTCACTCCCTCATCCAGTGCGAGAGGCCCCGCCGGGGGAAAAGGCCGAGAGTTCTTCGGGCGTCCGCCGGCCGAATGCAGGGGCCCGCCCGGCCCCGTCTTCGCCCGGTTCAAGCTGAGGAGACCGCCAACTCGTCCCAGCGGCAGTCGTTGAAACGGTCCCTCAGGAAATCGATGAACAGGCTGGTCTTGAGGGGAAGCTGCCTTTCCCTAGGATAGATGGCGTAAAGCCACCGTTGCTTGCCCTTGTACTCGGGCAGGAGGCGCACGAGCCGGCCCGCCGCGAGGTCGCCCGCGACGATGTATTCCGGCAGCAGGGAGAGGCCCAATCCTTCGAGGACGGAATCGTGGGTGATGGTCGTCAGGTTGGAGACGCCGATGCCGGAAATCTTGACGGTCTCGGTTCCGGATTTCGATTCGAGCACCCAGTTATGGACCGGCGCGATCCCGGTGACGAGGCACCTGTGGTGCTCGAGCTCCGCAGGAGTCTTCGGGCTGCCCTGTTCGGCGATATAGCCGGGGGTCGCCACGACGAACCAGTCGAGCGGCGCGATCTTGCGCGCCACCAGGCTCGAATCGCTGATCTCTGTGGTCCGGAGCGCAAGGTCGAAGCCCCCGCCGATGAGCTCGGCCGTCTGATCGAAAAGCGACCCCGTCATGACGTAGACCTCGATGTCGGGATAGCGCCGCATGAAGCTCGCCGTCGCCGGTCCTTGGAGGACGATACCATAGGTCTGCGACGTCAGGATCCGAAGATTTCCGCGGGCGACGTTGCGGTTTTCCACCAGCGAGAGCTCCGCGGACTCGAGCACGGACAGCACGTTCTGGCAGCTGGACAAATAGCTCAGGCCGGCATCGGTCAGGCTGAGCTTGCGGGTATTGCGATTGATCAGCCGCACGCCGAGACGCGATTCCAGGTCCAGCACGCGCCGGCTCATGATGGCCCGCGAAACGCCGAGCTGCTTCGCAGCCTGTGTGTAGCTCCCGCATTTGGCGACCGTGACGAAGCTTTCCATCGACTTGAAACGGTCCATGTTGGGGTCCTCGGATTGTCAACGAAAACGCAACATAGTTGTCAGGGTAGAGAATCTTGTCAACATTTTGGAACGGCTCTAATTTGCAATAAGCGGGTCAGCACGAAGGGGTATCGGGCGTTTCGTCGCCCTCGGCCCTGACCCAACCATGGAAACAAGATGAGGAGGCAAGGCCATGGCGAAACTGCAGCACATCGGTATTTTCACCATCGATCCCGAACGGCTCGCGAAGTTCTACATGGAGGTGTTCGACATGAAGCTCCTCCATCGTCGCGAGGCGGGCACGCGGCCCCCCACCGGTGCCGTCTTCCTGACCGATGGCAACATCAATCTGGCGATCCTGCCCAACCGCGCCGAGGGGAAGCCGAGCGGGCTCAACCACATCGGGTTCCAGATCGACGACGCGGAAGAGACGGAGCGCCGGCTGTCCGACTGGACCGTGGTCATGCCTGCGGAACGGCCGGCCGACCGGATGTATGCGGAGACGCGCTGCACCGATCCCGACGGCAACAATATCGACCTGTCCGTGCACGGCTATGAGCTCCGCCAGACCAAGGAAGCGCGTGAGGAGGCTCCTGCGGCGGAATAGGCGGCGTGTGAGACCGGACTGGGCGGAGACCAAGCGATTTCACGATTCTCAGGCGCCGAACGGGCCCCCATGCCGCCGCCGCGAACGACGGTTCGGCGTGGAAGGACTGCCCCGGTCGCCTGAGGGATCCCTGGAAAGCCCTGCGCGGCCTCGGTGCGGCCTGACCGTCGGCTTCGCTCGTTGTCCTCCTCAAGGTCACCGGTGCCGGGCCGTCGGCGCGCCGCCCGGGCGGGCCGTGACAGGATCAAGTGACGCCCGCCCGACACACCCACGGTCTCGTCGTGATGGGCGCCCGAGGAATGAACACGGTATGGGCTGATCCCCTGCCACCGAGAGTTGGATGACGGGAAATACGGATGACGATCGCTGCTGCTGAAGGAGAGACGCCGAAGTCGACGGAGGTAATGGTCATAGGGGGCGGTCCCGTCGGGCTCACCCTGGCCCTGCTTCTCGATCTGTACGGCGTGACGACGACACTTGTGGAGCAGGCCCCCGAGAGCCGCTGGCATCCCAAGGGCAATACCAACAGCGCCCGGACCATGGAGATCTTCCGAAGGCTGTCGATTGCGGATGCCATCCGCGGGCTCGGCCTGCCCGCGGACCATCCCTTCGACATCGCGTTCTTCACCCGGTTGAGCACGTTCGAGATCGCCCGCGGCCATACGCCCTCGTGCAAGGACCGCTTGGCGACGCGGGAGAAATCGCTCCCCACGGACCAGGTCCCGGAGCCGCCCCACAGGGCCAATCAGATGTACGTGGAGAAGTATCTCTACGAACGGACCAAGACCCGTCCCAACATCACCCTGCGTTTCGGGATGACCGCGGAGTCCTTTGGCCAGGACGAGGAGGGAGTCTCGGTCTCCTTGCGCGCGGCCGACGGCTCGGGCCGGGAGGAATGGCGCGCGGCCTATATCGTCGGATGCGACGGCAGCCGCGGCCTGACCCGCGGAAGCCTCGGGATCAAGTATGCCGGCGAAGAGGAGCTGATGGATGTCTTCATGGCCGGCCTTTTCACGACCGTCTACATGCGCATCCCCGATCTCTATCCGAGGTTTGTCGGCCATCGCCCGGCCTGGATGTATGTCGCCGTCAATCCGGACCTGCGCGCGCAGATCATCTGCTTGAACGGCAAGGACGAGTTCATGATCCATCTGCCGACCAAGGACGGCGATGTGATGAACGACGCGACCATCACCGAGCGCGTCCGGCGCGCGATCGGCGCCGATATCCCCATCGAGATCCTGGGCTTCCGGCAGTGGAGCGCAGGCACCTACCTGGTCGCCGAGAGATACCAAGACGGCCGCGCCTTCCTGGCCGGCGACGCGGCGCACCTCTACGCGCCGACGGGTGGGTTCGGCATGAACACCGGCATCGACGACGCATCGAACCTCTCTTGGAAGCTCGCGGCCTCGGTCCAGGGATGGGGCGGGCCGGGCCTGCTCGCCACCTACGAGCTGGAGCGGCGCCCCATCGCGCTCAGGAATGCCGGCGCCGCGCGGGAGCTCGGCTTGTCGCGCCACGACGTCGCGGTCACTCCCGTCATCGAGGAGGATTCGCCCGCCGGCGAGAAAGCGCGGCAAGAGGTTCAGCAGTCGGACTTCATAACGAAGAGCCACTTCCTGGTGCCTGAGGACCGGGACTCGCTCGGCGTGACCCTGGGCGCCCGCTACGACGGCTCTCCCATCATCGCCGCCGATGGCGCGCCGCCGGCCGACAGCCTGGAAACCTATGCGCCGAGCAGCGTTCCCGGCGGCCGGGCCCCACACCTCTGGATCGGCGAAGGGCGCGGCATGGGGCATTCCCTCTATGACCATCTGGGACCGGGATTCACGCTGCTCTGCGTCGCGACTGCGCCCGAGGATGCGGATCGGTTCGAGGATGCCGCCCGCAACCGGGGCCTGCCGATGAAGATCCTCGCGGTGGATCATCCGGATGCCCGCAAGCTCTATGATCGCCGCCTCTACCTGATCCGTCCGGATCAGTGCATCGCCTGGCGGGGCGACGACGTGCCCGACGACCTGGACGGCCTCCTCTCCCTCGTGACGGGCGGCAAACCCGCCGCCGGGACGTCGGAATCGGAGGACGAGAGCGCGGTTCGGGTTCAGGGCGGCCTTGCGTGACGCATCATGAGCCCCCTGCCCGTTCCTCTTCGCGCATTATTCGAGATGCAAAGGAGCGAGGGCCGCGCGCCGGCGTTCGCTCGGCAATTTCATTCCTTTCAAGACCACCGATGGTGCATGGGCTGACGCCGTGCCGCTGCCTCGGGCTGGGACAATAATCAAGCGGCATTCGACAACCGGGAGGAGACATACCATGAAGCCTTTGCCGTTCCTGACCAAGTCAGGCTGGGTGGCCTGCATCGCATCGGCGGCGGCGTTGTCCGCGCAGGCGTCCGCGGCCGGTCCGGCCGATTTCTACAAGGGCAAACAGATGCGCGTCATCATCAGCTCGGGCAGCGGAGGCGGTTACGACACCTATGGCCGCGTGCTCGCGCGCCACTACGGCCGCCACATGCCCGGGCAGCCGACCGTGGTGCCGCAGAACATGCCGGGGGCCGGCGGCATTAGGGCGACCAACTACATGTATGCGAACGCGCCCAAGGACGGCACGGCGATCGCCCTGGTGCACAGCGCCATGACGACCGCGTCGGTCCTACTGACCGGGAAGAAGGTCCATTTCGATGCCACCAAGATCACCTGGATCGGCAACATGGCGGACGAAAACGCGCTCTGCGTCTCCTGGTCCAAGTCCCCGATCCAGACGACCAAGGACATGCTGACCAAGGAGTTCGTGGTCGGCGGTACGGGCGTGGGCTCCAACCTCGAGATCTATCCGCGCGTCATCAACAGCATCCTGGGCGCCAAGATCAAGATCATTTCGGGATACAAGGGCGGCAACAACGTCGCGCTGGCGATGGAGCGCGGCGAGGTCCACGGCCGCTGCGGCTGGCCGCCGAGCAGTATCAAGACCTCGCGGCCTCAATGGCTTAAGGAGGGAAAGCTCAAGCTCCTTCTGCAGACCGGGATCGAGAAGGACCCGGATCTTCCCGATGTCCCCTTGATCATGGATTTCGTGAAGAACGGTGATGACCGGGCGGTTATGGAACTGGTGTTCGCGGCGCGCAGCCTTTTGCGCCCGGTCCTCGCCCCTCCCGGCATACCGGAGGATCGCAAGGCCGCATTGCGAGCCGCCTTCATGAAGACGATGGGCGATCCCGCTTACCAGGCCGAGGCGCGGAAGCTCAAGCTGCTCGTCAAGCCGAAAACCGGCGAGGCGGTGGAGGCCCTGGTCCTCAAGCTTCACCGGACCCCGAAGCCGATCGTGGAGAGGACCATCAAGGCGATGAAGAAATGATCGGTCGGGGCGGGCCCAGCCGACCGTCGGCGCCCTGGGGCCGCGCCGGCGGCAAAGCGCGTCAGAGCGCGAGGGTACTCGGCGCGAAGAGCTCCTCGACCGGAATCTCGCGTGAGATGTAGCCCTGCTCGTGGGCGTAGCGCACGAAGGTTTCGATGGCCTTGCGGTTGGGGCCGGCCCCGTGGACATAGGGGTTGGAGCCGTAGGCCCTGCGCTGCTGCTCGACCAGGAACACGGAATCGACCAGGGAGATGCGCTTGGGGTCGTCTTGGGCCACCTCGTCGGCGGTCCTTTGCGCGGCGACGAACATGTTGAAGAGGCTCTCGGCCACCCACGGCTCGCGGTCCGCGAGCCTCTTGTTCATGATCAGTGTATGGGTCATGGGGACGATGCCGGTGTCCCGCGCGAGGCGCTGGGTCTCGTCCTGCGCATCGGGGAACAGGCGGCGGATCCAGGGCTCGCCGGCCAGGAACTGTTTCGGAACCTTGGTGCAGAAGACGGCGTCCACGGCACCGCTCTTGAGGTTCTCGACCGAATCGGAGCCTTCCCGAATTTCCACCGGCACGCCGTCGGGGATGACATAGCCCGCATCCTCGTCCTCGGGGCCGGAGGTGATCCACGTCGTCTGCTCCGGCGCCAGGCCGTAATGCTCCTTGAACAGGCCGCGCAGCCAGAGGTTCACGGTCTGGCGGTAGCCGCGCGCCCCGATCTTGCCGCCGATGAGGTCGCTGGGCTTGGTGAAGGGGGAATCCGAACGGACATAGACGTAGGCCAGCACCGCCATGCGCAGCAGGAACACGGGAACGGCGATGACGGGTTCGCCGCGGTCGCGCGCCATGACATACCAGGAGAACGACATCTCGGCGGCGTCGTATTCCTCGTAGACGGGCTTGCGGCAGAAATGGCCGATCCAGTGCGTGTGGGGGGTGAGCGCGATGCCCTCGGCCTTCACGCGTCCATCGACGATGGGCCGCGTGCGGTCGTAGTCGCCGAACGCGACGTCGACCGGCAACAGGCCGGTCCCTGGTGACGCCTCGGCCTCGGTGGTCGCCAGTCCCTCATCCGGTGCGGCCATAACCTGTCCCCTCCGCCTTGCCTGCGGGTCGCTTGGCACGGTCTTGCCTAGCCATTCGTTTATACCATCAAACCCAGGCCTGCTAAATCAATTGGCGGCCAAATCGATTGCTGGCCAAATCGATTGCTGGGAGGGCATCGAGGACGGGCGCGGCGGTTGCGGGCGAACCCGGCCGCTGCTTATGTCCCGAAATCGAGCCGAGTCGAAGCGCGGCCTTATGATGTAATGTCGGCGAAACCGGCATCCGGCGGAGAGGTGGCAGAGTGGTCGAATGCGGCGGTCTTGAAAACCGTTGAGCCGAAAGGCTCCGGGGGTTCGAATCCCTCCCTCTCCGCCAAGTTCCTCAGTAAGTAATTGAAATATAGCGATTAAATTTAGGTGTAAACTTTCTACCCATATTTCTATGTACAACAAAATAAGCAGCCTCGAAGGCCCGCCCAATACCCGCACATATGTCGGACTTGCTCCGTTAACCCGGTTTCTTCTTTCGACCCAAAGCTTAAATCGGGTGCGTTGGGAAAGCCAAGGAACCTCGCCACGAGGCGCCACTAAAGATACTCTGCCGATCTCCACGAGACAGGGCCCCCATGCTGAAATTCCTGAGCGGCGGCGGCATCGCGCGGGCGATGCGCCACACGCACTATCGCAGCTTCGTAACTGGCGACGGCATTTCCCTGGTCGGAGTCTGGGTGCAACGCGTCGCCACGGGCTGGCTGATCTGGGAGCTTACACATTCGGGTCTGTGGCTTGGCATCGTCGCCATGGCGGAACTTTTTCCGTCCGTCCTTTGCGCACCCTTGGGAGGGGCACTCGCCGATAAGTACAACCGCCGCCTGATCACCATTGTCGCCGAGGTCCTTCTCCTGGCCCAGGCCCTATCGCTCGCAATCCTCACCTGGACCGGCCTGATCGACATCTGGTGGCTCCTTGCCCTCACGGTGTTGCGCGGTGTCTTGAATGCCGGTAGCCACCCCGCGCGCCAGGCTCTGGTTCCCAGCCTGGTGCCCGCGGAAGACCTATCGAGTGCGATCGCTTTTAATTCCATGGTCTTCAACATCGCCCGATTCATCGGGCCTGCCGTCGCAGGGGTTATCATCGCGCATCTAGGCGTCGCCAGCGCCTTTGCCTACAACGCGGCGTCATTTCTGGTATTCATCGTCGTGCTCGTTCGAATGCAAATGCCATACACCGAGCAATTCACGCGAAAGCACCAATCGCTTTACGCGCAGATGGCCGAGGGTCTCAGCTATATCGCGGGCCATGCCGGCATCGGCCCGATGCTGGTGCTCCTCACCCTCACCTCCGTGTTGGTCCGTCCGCTATCGGACCTCCTGCCCGGGTACGCCGGCGCAGTATTTCAATCCGGCGCGACCGGCCTTGCGTGGCTGACGTCCGCCATGGGCCTTGGCTCCATGGCCGCGGCATTCGGTATTGCGCAGCGCGGGCAGATTTCCGGCCTCACCAGGCTGGCGATTGCGAATTCCTGCGTGATGGCCCTCGCCACCATCGCATTCGCATTCACCCCTAATTTCTGGCTCGCGCTCGTCCTGTTGGCGGCGGCAAGCTATGGAATCACGATGACGGGGGTCGGCGGCCAGGCACTTATCCAAAGCGCGGTGCCGGGTGAGCTTCGAGGCCGCGTCGTGAGCATCTACGGCATGATTTTTCGCGCCGCACCGGCCACGGGTGCCCTGGTGATCGGCGCATTGTCCGAAAAATTCGGTTGGCGCTGGCCGATGGCCGTCAGCGCGCTCCTGTGTCTCGTCGCTTGGTTCTGGGCAGGCAGCCGCCGGAAACTCATGGCCGCGGCAATGGAACCTAAATAGTCCCAAAAACGTGCATCGCTGTGATCGATAATGGGACCTGATGTCTGCTTCCGGCCCAAAAAAAGGTCATGACTTTGACAACGGAATCGGCCTTGCGGCCCGTTGACCGGATGTCCGTCGCCAGGCTGAACCGGCGATCATCCCACCGCAGGCCCTGAGCGCCCCTCACTCGGTCCAGGGAGCAAGGGACGCGGCCTCGCGGCCCGCCACCTCTCCGGTGATGAAGCATTCGGCGATGTTGCTGCCCGACATGTAGAGGTGGCCGAACGCGCTGCCGAGCTCTCCCGCCGCAAAGAGCCGGCGGATCGGCCGGCCTTCGACGTCGATGATTTGCTGGCGCGCGTCGTGGACCGGCCCGCCCTGGGTGTTGGAGACCACGGGCCAGATCTCGGCGGTGTAGAACGGCGGCGTGCGGATGGGCACGAAGGAGCCCGGCAAGCGGCCGAAATCGGGATCCTCCTCTTGCGCGCAGAACTCGTTCCAGCGCGCCAGTGTTTCCTCCAGCACGGCCTCGTCGGCGCCGATGATCGCGGCGAGCTCCGCGACCGAATCCGCCCGCTTGAGAAGGCCGCGCTGGACTTCGGCGAGGTTGTCGCTGCTCCAGCGAAAGTCGAGGCCGCGCTCGTTGTAGCAAGGCATGCCCAGCGGATACATCTTCCGGCCCTCCTCGTCGCAGATCATGTAGGAGGGAATGCGCGGGAATTTCTGCGTGATCGGGTCGTAGAGCTCCATCGGCCGGGCGGCGGTGTCCTGCGTATAGGGCGGCATTTCGTTCATGAACCGGCGCCCCGATTGATCGACCAGGACCCAGCACATCGGGGCGCGGGCGCTCGTGTCCTCGGACGGCAACCAGTCGGGCAGGCGCTTCATGCGCACGGCGTAGGGGAAAACGTCGTCCGGCGGATTGAACCCGTAGGAGCCGTGGAAGTGCCACATGTGCCAGAGCTGCGCGCCGACCGACTGGGCCATGCGCAGCCCGTCGCCGCTGTTCTGCCGCGCCATCGCCGCCAGGACGGGCGTCATCTGCCAGAACTGCCGCTTCATCTCCTCGTCGCATTCGAAGCCGCCGCAGGCCAGAACGACCGCGGAGCGCGCGCGCACCCGGCGGGTCCCCGAGGGCGTCTCCACGACCAGTCCCAGGATTTCCAGATCGCTTCCGGAGCCGCGCGATATGATCTCCTTGGCCGGGGCCTCCAGCCAGACCTCGATCTCCCGCATCTCCACGTTCTTCTGCATGACGTGGAACAGCCGGGCGCCGCCCGGCATCCCGGCCACCTGGGGATACACCTCCCGCGCATCCCAATCGGGAATGAGGTCGATGTGGGTATGATAGAACGTCTCCCAGCCCGGCAGCGGATAGTTCCCTCCCCGCTTCCGGTTGCCCGTGAGATTGGGGCTTATCTGCAGTCCGCAGTCCGCGGCGAGCTTCCCGAGGTAGGCCGGCATGTCGACCATTCCCTGGGCAAGAACCGCAAGAACGTCGTCCGGCGTCCGGCCGGCGTTCGTCGCCGTCAGGTAGGCGAGCGCATCGTCGAACGAATAGGCCGATCTCGCCGATCCCCCCGAGCAGATCGAGATGCCGCCGGGATCCGGCATTTTCTCGACGAGCAGGACCTTCTTTCCCGCATTCGCCGCGGCTATGGCAGCGGCGGCTCCGGCAAAGCCGTAGCCCACCACCAGGACGTCGCATTCGTCATCGAAGATATCTTGCGTATCGTTCATCGCTCACCCTTCAAGCGTTTGTTCGACGCTTGCCCGATCATGTCTCGCTGCCAAAGTGGGGGCCGTGGCGAGCCCCCATGAAGTGGGCCGTGTGTTGGGAGAAAGTCTGACGCGCTCAAACTGTTGCGGCCGAAGCCTTTTGATAGCGTAGTCCGGGACTTGGGGATCGGGCAAGACCGTCCGCGGGACGGCCGCTTTCCTGCCCCTCCCTCTCCGCCCGAATCGGCATCGCCCTTCCCTCGGGAGACCGGCGCGGGGGATTTGCTCCGACAATGCCGTTTTTGATTGATTCCGGGGCGGGCAGCCCCTAACAAAACGGGCCGCTTCCTCGATCCCGGCGGCGTCGCCAACCGAAGCGCGGAGGACGGGATGCGGTTCGGTGCGGCGGCTTTCTCCCGCCCTGGCGTCCTTGATCCGAGGCGAACGCGATGACGGAACGACCCGATGTGATCGTTGTGGGGGCCGGCGTGGCCGGTCTCTCGGCCGCGCTGTCCGCCCATGACGCCGGGGCGAGCGTCGAGGTGATCGAATGCGCGCCGATGGAGCACCGCGGCGGCAACACGGCCTTTGCCGCCGGGTCGGTCCGGTTCGCCTATGACGGCGTCGAGGACCTTCTCAAGGTCATGCCGGACCTCACCGCGTCCGAGATCGAGACGACCGATTTCGGCAGTTACACCGATCGATACGCCCATGACATGGATCGCGTGACCGAGGGACGTGCCGATCCGGAGCTGGTGGCGGCGTTGGTCGATCAAAGCCTCGACGCCTTCGTCTGGATGCGCGGCAAGGGGGTGCGTTTTCTTCCCAATTACGGCCGCCAGTCGTTTCGGGAGGGGACCAAGCGGAAATTCCTGGGCGGTTGTCCCGTCGAGGTATCGGGTGGCGGGTTTGGGCTGTTGGAGGCGTTGTACGCGGCCTTGGGACGGGCCGGGATACCGGTCGTCTATGAAACCCGCGTGACGTCGTTGATCATGGGACACTCCGGTGTCGAGGGGGTCCGCGTCAGGCGGGGGATGCACCGGGAAGACAGGCGGGCCGGCGCGGTCGTGCTCGCCTCAGGCGGGTTCGAATCCAATACCGAGTGGCGTGCCCGTTACCTCGGGCCGGGATGGGACCTGGCCAAGGTCAGGGGCACCCGATTCAATACCGGCGACGGGCTGCGCATGGCGCTCGATGCCGGCGCGGCCGCCGCGGGGAACTGGTCAGGATGCCATTCGGTGGCCTGGGACCTGAGCGCTCCGGAATTCGGCGACATTGCCGTGGGCAACGACTTCAAGAAGGACTCCTTCCAGTACGCCATCGTCGTGAACGCCAAAGGCGAGCGGTTCCTCGACGAAGGCGCGGACTTCCGCAATTTCACCTATGCCAAGTACGGCGCCGTCATCTTGCAGCAGCCGGGCCAGTTCGCCTGGCAGGTTTTCGACGGAAAGGTCTTGGGCCTGTTACGGGGCGAATACCGGATCCGCCAGGTGACCAAGGTCCGTGCGGACACGATCGAGGAGCTGGCGGAGAAGCTTTATGGTGTCGACCCCCAGGGCTTTCTCAAGACCGTGAGGGAATTCAACGCGGCGGTCGCGCAGGAGAGGCCATTCAACCCCAACGTAAAGGACGGCAGGGCGACCCGCGGACTGAGCGTGCCGAAGTCCAACTGGGCGAATACCATCGACGAGCCTCCGTTCGAGGCCTACGGCGTGACCTGCGGCATCACCTTCACATTTGGTGGGGTCAAGATTTCGCCATCATGTAATGTCATGGATGTCGACGGCAGGCCGGTCCCGGGTCTGTTCGCCTGTGGTACGATCGCCGGCGGGCTTTTCTATTTCAACTATCCGGGCGGCGCCGGTCTTGCGGCCGGCGCGGTGTTCGGCAGGGCGGCGGGCAATTCGGCGGCCGCGGCCGCAAAAGAACGCTCATGACAGAGAGAATCATCGGGAGGAAGACATGCGAACCAGCTTAAGAATTGCGTTGATCGGCGGATGCCTCACGGCAACCGCGGCGGTCCCGGCGCTCGCCGACCCCGTCGCGGATTTCTACAGGGGCAAGTCGATAACCATGGTCATCAGCACCGGGGTCGGCGGCGGCTATGACCGCAACGGCCGCATGATCGCGCGGCACATAACCCGCCACATCCCCGGAAATCCGTCGATCGTGCCCAAGAACATGCCGGGCGCCGGCAACGTGCGGGCGATGAACCACATGTACAATATCGCGCCGAAGGACGGGACCGCGATCGCCACGGTGGCGCAGCCCGTGTTTCTTCTGCAGCCGCTCGGCCGCAAAGGCATTCGCTTCGACGCGAGGAAGTTCGGCTATCTCGGCTCGAGCAACGTCAACAACACGACGATCTATTCCTGGCACACGGCGGGTTTCACCAAGATCCAGGAGGTCTTCGAAAAGGAGCTCATTCTGGGCGCGACCGGCGCGGGGTCGGGAACGGCCGTCTTCCCCATCATGATGAACAAGCTGCTCGGGACAAAGTTCAAGCTGGTGATGGGTTACCACGCGGCAGGCGACGTCGACCTCGCGGCCGCGCGTGGCGAGGTGCAGGGGCGCGCCGGCAATAATTTCGAGAGCATCATGAGTTCCCATCCCGACTGGGTCAGAGACAAGAAGATCGTGTTCCTGCTGCAGTTCGGGCTGGAGCGCGACAAGGGTTGGCCCGATGTCCCCCTCCTCACGGAGATCGCCAAGACCGACGAGCAACGCCAGGTCTTCAAGTTCTATTCCTCGGTCATCGCCATCGGGCGCCCGTTCCTGACGACGCCCGACGTGCCGGCGGATCGCCTGCAGGCGCTGCAGAAGGCGTTCGATTCCGCGATGAAGGATCCGAAGCTCCTCGCGGAAGCAAAAAGACAGAAGCTGGGGATCAGCCCGACCTCCGGACCGAAGCTCCTCGAGATCGTCACTGATCTCGTCAATACGCCGCCCAACATCGTTGCGATCGCCAAGACCGCGAGCGGCGACGACGGGTCGCGGCCCAGGAAGAAAAAAAAGAAGAAGAAAAAGAAGGAATAGCGGCGCCGCCGCTTGAACAAGGCCCAAAGGGCGCGGCCGGACCGGGACGGCGCCCGGAGGGCCCTGCCCTACGGTGAAGACCACCGGACTCGTCCCTTCCACGGGCGGCCCGGTGGTCCGCCGAGGTTCCAGGAATTTCCGACGCCGGCGGTCGGGACCGTCTCGGTCGACCTCCTGTCCGCAGGAGCCCTGGCGCGGTCCTAACCCTTCCCTCTTCCTTCCCCGTCCCCGCTCTCTTCCCGCAGCCAGGTCCGCAGTTCGAGATAGACCCGCTGCATCACCCCCGGCCAGTCGCCCCGCTCCAACTGGCGGATCAGCCGCGCGCTCGGATACCAGGGGCTGTCCTCGCGCTCGGTCAGCCAGCGCCAGTCGGCGACATGGGGCAGCAGCACCCACAGCGGCTTGCCAATGGCACCGGCGAGATGGGCGATCGAGGTGTCGACCGATATGACGAGGTCGAGAGTCTCGATCAGCGCCGCGGTGCTGTCGAAGTCCATCTTGTCCCCGAAATGCCGGATGTCCGGGCTCGCGGCGAGCAGCGGCGCATCGCCCTCGCGGACCTCCCGGTGCAGGCTGAACCACTCGATGTCCGGGGCGAGAAGCGCCCGCATCGTCGCCAGCGGGATGCTGCGCCGGCGGTCCATCGCATGGCGCGGGTTGCCGCTCCAGGCGAGGCCCACCCGCGGCCGCGCCTTCGGTCCCAGGCGCTCGTGCCAGGCCGCCGCCAAGTCCGGATCGGCGGTGATGTAGCGCCCCGGCGCGGGGATGGTGGCGAGGTCGGTCTTGAAGGCGAGCGGCAGGCTCATCAACGGACAGTGGGTATCGAAGGGCGGGATGGGGCGGCCCTTCTCCACCAGCTCCGCGACGCCGTCGAGGCGGCCGAGCAGGCCCGCGAGCGCCGCCGGCGCCTCGAGGATCACGCGCGCGCCCCTGTCGCGCACCAGGGCGGCGTAGCGGCAGAACTGCAGGGTGTCGCCTATGCCCTGCTCGCTGTGCAGGAGGATAGTCTTTCCCTCGAGCGCCTCCTCGCCGAGCCAGAGCGGCTTGCGGAAGGTGCGCAGCTGGACCTCCGCCTGGCCCCGCTGCCAGCGCCGTTCGTAAGTTTCCCAGCCGCGGGCGAAATCTCCGACCAGCAACCGGCAGAGCGCGAGGTTCTGGCGCCGTGCCACGTCCTCGGGCCTGAGGCTGAGCGCCGCATCGAAACTCGCGAGCGCGTCCCCCGGCCGCTTGAGGTCGAGGAGAACGTTGCCGCGGTTGTAGAACGCCTCCGCGTAGTCGGGTCTCAACGCGATCGCCCGGTCGAAGCTCACCAGCGCCGCCTCGGTGCGCGCGAGCTCCTTCAGCACGTTGGCCCGGTTGTAATACGCCTCGGCGAAGTCCGGCCGTGCCGCGATCGCGCGGTCGTAGCCGGCGAGCGCCTCGTCGAGGCGCCCCAGCATGGCGCAAGCCTGGGCCCTGCCCTGATGGGCCTCGGCGTAATCGGGCCTGAGCCGGACGGCGTGATCGTAACCGGCGAGGGCTTCCTCGGGCCTCTCGAGCGCAAGGAGCGCGTTGCCGAGGCCGGCATGGGCCTCCGCGGACTCGGGTTTGATCCGGGCGGCCCGCTCGAACCCGGCGCGCGCCGCCGCCGGCCGCTTGAGCGCAAGCAGCACGGCCGCGCGGTTGCAATGGGCCTCGGCGAAATCGCGCCTCAGTCGGATCGCGCGCCCGTAACCGGCGAGCGCCGCCTCGAGCCGGCCGAGGTCCCTCAGCACGTTGGCCCGGTTGTTGTGGGCATCGGCATTGCCGGGCTCGATGGCGATGGCCCGTTCGATCAGCGCGAGCGCGCTCTCATAAGACTTCCTTTGGGCGAGGAGGACGCCCAGGAGATGCAGCGCGCCGGCGTGCCTCGGATGCGCGGCAAGGATCTTGCGGTAGGCCTTCTCGGCCCGAGCGAGCGCGCCTTTGCGGTGCAGCTCGAGCCCCTCCTCGAACAGGGGTCGGGCCACGTCCCCCGCGCGCGCAGGGTTCGGACGCTTCGGATTTTCAGCTTTCTTCTTCTGGGTTGTCTTGGAACCGGGCGTGTTCCGACGGCTGACGTCAGCCAGGAATCGCATTAGCCTCCCCCCAACTGACCAAGCTACCTGCCATAGTATTAACCTTAATTTTTTTTCAAAGCCCCTTTTTGCCCTGCCCCGGTTTTTTTTGTCGAATGAGGCCTGGCCCGGGGCGCGTCGGCGGGCGCCAGCCCGAGGGGAAGCGGCGGATTGCGGGACTTCTAGCGCGCCTCGGCGACGACCCGGCGGGAAAAGAAGGCGACGCCCATCAGCATGAGAAGCAAGGCACCGCCGACGATCAGGAAGCTCGCGTTGACGCCCGAGACGTCGGCGACGGCGCCCATGATCACCGGCAGCACCGTGGCGGCCATCCGGTTGGCCGTGAGCCTGAGACCCACGCTCTTGCCCTGGGACCGGGCGTCGGCGGCCTTGGACAGCGTGGAGAACATCAGCGACATGCTCATTGCGGCCGAGGCTCCCCATAGGACAATGATGAGCAGCAGGATCAAATACTTGTCGGTCAAGGGGGGAATGGCCATGAAGAAGATGGTGGTGCCAACGGTAAGGAGCAGCAAGACAATGGGATTGACGACCTTGGTCATTCGCCCGGTCAGCAGGGCGGCGCCCGAGCCCACCAAGCCGGAGGCCGCAAGCAGAACACCGATTTCCGTCCCCGTGAGGTTGATGCTGTCGAGATAGACCACGTAGAACGAGCCGCGGATGGCGTAGGTGGAATTGCGCAGGATGGAGAGCATCACGACCATCGCGATGGCGGGGACCGAGAGCAACGCGAAAGCCTCGATGTAGCTCCTGGCTCTGGGGATGAAGTCGCGGGCCCGCAGCCTGTCCGTCGCGCGCGAGAGCTCGGCCGACGGCGCGGGGAGCACCAGGGCGGCGGCGACGAGCCCCGCCGCCCACAGCGACATGGTGAGATACCCGCCCCAGGATCCGAAGTGATCCCAGGCGGCGCCGACGATCGGCGGTACGGTCAGATTGCCCATCAGTGCGACCGCGCTGAGGCGCCCGGAATGGGTGGCGCTTCCCTTCATCACCTGCCCGATGAGCGTCTGCGTCCCCATCCAGGACGTGGTCACGGCCAGGCCGCCCAGCATCTGCAGGATGATCACGGCCCAGATCCAGGGTGTCACGGGATAGATGAGATGCACGACGACGGCGAGAATGGCGGACGCGACCATCACCTGCTTGGCGCCGAGATGGTCCATCATCGCGCCGCCGTGGATCGAGAGCAGCGTCGGCAGAAAATGTCGGGCGCCGAGGATGATGCCGACCATGAAGGGCGTGGGGTGGAACGTCACCACCACCCACAGCGGAATCAGCAGCCCCGCCATGTTCTGCATGCTGGTGGAGAGGTAGCCGGACGCGTAGACCGCCCACTCGATGCGCAGCGGTATGCGTTCGGCGGCGATGGGCTCGGCCAACCTGGTTCCTCCCTAGATGCCGTCTTCTTCGGACGATGGTCCCCGAACGGAGCACGGATGCCTTAGGAAATGCGCCGTGATCTGGGTCTCTACTCATAAATCATGGGGGCCAAAAGGCAAGGCGCATCGGGTCCTTGTCGGGCCAGATCGAGCCACCGGCCCGGGACCGCGGCGCCAGCCTCCGCGCGCCGGCCAGGTCCGCGCGGCCGTTCAGGCGATGGCGTAGAGCTTTCTTGGGTTGGTCTCCAGGATTTTTTGCGCGCTCGCGGCGGGAATGCTGCCGTCGGAGCTCATCCGCTGGATCACCTCGATCTCCACCGAGGCGTCGTTATGCCCGTAATCGGTGCCGACGATCAGGTTGTCGTCGCCGATGGCCTCGAGCAGCCAATTAAGCTGGTCCGACTTCTGGGTGGTGATATAGAAGTTGTTGTCCGTCAGCAGGGTGTCGGAGACCGGCACGCCCTTGGCCTGAAGCCGCATATGGGCCTCGTTCAGCATGTAGGGCACCCAGTTGGCGCTGGCCTCGACGAAGGCCCAGCGCAGGCCGGGGAAGCGTTTCGGGATCTCGTCGCCGAGCAGATAGAGGAAGGCGCCCATCACCGGGAACTTGAAGATCATCACGCCGAGATCCCGGTTGAAGGAATCATGGTTGTCGAAGCTGTTGTTGCCGGCGTGATAGCAGATCGCGAGGTCGAGCTCCTCGGCGATCTTGAACAGCGGGAAGAAGTAGCGGTCGTTGGTGAAGCGTTCCGCCTCGAAGCCGCGCATGAAGACGCCGCAGGCGCCGTTGTCCTTGCAGAACGCGAGCTCCTCCCGGACGATTCCGGGATCCACAAGCGAGCACACCGGCGGCAGGGCGACCCAGCACAGACGGCCGCCCGAGTCCCTCCAGATATCGGCGAGCCAGCGGTTGTAGGAGCGCACCAGCGCCATCTCGCGGTCGTGCTCGTGGGTCACGGGACGCAGGAACAGGGTGGGAAACAGCACCTGGACATCGACCCCGGTCTCGTCCATATGGGCGAGCCGGCCGTTGATGTCCTCCATGTCGCGGACCTCCTCGGGAAGCTCGCGGCTGACATTGGTCTTGGTCTGGAAATGGTCGCCGACCTTCCAGTATTCGTTGCGCTGGTTGGAGCGATAGGGGGCGCGGTCGCTCGGATCGCGGACGAAGATCTGGGGCCGGAAGACTTGTTCGTCCTCGGTCATGTAGTCCCAGGTCCGCGGGGTTTCGATGACATGGGCATCGGCATCGATCTTCATGGGGGTTCCTCCTTCGTCTGTTCTCGCCTATTGCCCGATGGCCGTCTTGATCTGCTGCTTGAGGGTGGGCGTCATGCGCGCAAGCTTCAAGATGATGGCCTCCGTCTCGGTCCCGGTGGAGGGGTCGATACCGATCTTGAGGCGCGCCGCCTCCTTCAGGAAGTCGGCGTCCTTCATCGTCGCGTCGAAGGCCGCGCGCAGGATCTTGGCACGGTCGGCCGGCACCCCCGGCGGGGCCGCGTAGGGGCGGGCGATGGCCATCTGGCTGAACAGGCCGTCGAGGATTTCGCGCTGCTCCTTGGTCTTGGCGAAGGACTGGGTCATCGGTACGTCCTTGAGCAGGGGATTGGGACGGAGACCCGACTGCATCAGGGGTACCAGCGTCTTGCCCGTGAAGTGCTTGTTGAGCCGGCTGACGAAAGTGTAGCCGTTGATGCCGCAGCTGCCTTCCAGTTCCCCCTGCTCCACCGCCAGGATGCGGTCGGAGGTGCCCTTGTAGCCGAGGATGATCTGCATCTTGGTGCCGAGCACGCTGTTGATGGCGTTGGGGAACATGAAGGCCTGGGCGCCCTTGCCGGTCGCGCCGATCCTGGGCTTCTTCTTGATCAGATCGTCGAAGGTGCGGATGCCGGACTTGTGCCAGAACATGCAGACGTCGGTATCCGAAGCCATGGAGCCGATCCACACGAACTTATCCGGCTTGAATTCCATGCCGCGGATGGCGAGGATCGAATCCAGCATGTTGGATGCCCGGATGTTGGCGAATTCGGTGCCGTCCTTCTTGGCCACGAGATAGGTGTAGCGCACGGATTTCAGCCCGCCGCCGCCCTGCATGTTCTGCACGACGATCTTCGGATTTCCGGGGATATGCCTGACCATGTGCCGCCCGAGCGCCCGGGTGTAGGTGTCGTACCCGCCGCCGGTGCTGGAGCCGACGGTCAGCTTGATGCGCTTGCCTTTGTAGAAATCGGCGGCGTGCGCCTCGGGCGCGGCGCCGACCGATGCCGCCACGGCCAGAATCGCCGCGGCCAGGGCCGTGCGCGCGGACTTCCCTTTGGACATGGACATCATGGATGGCTCCCCTTCGCTGGGCCCGGTATCCCGGCCCGTCTCACCTGTTTTCGAGTGGAGGCCGGGGCTCGGCGGCCTCTATTGTGAGCCAAATAGTACGCCATCGGGAAGGCGCGATCCAGCGGCCTGCGGCTGCCGGGGCGCCCGCGGTGGGGTGGAATCTGTCCTGGGTTGAGCCCGTCCGGGTGCTGGTGCGGTCCGGCGCTATTCCGAGCGGAGCTGGGTTCCGGGGACGCTGGCGATGATCTTCCCGCCCTCCAGCCTGACGTCGTAATGGGGCTCGGCCTCGAGGGTGCGGCCGACGACCACCGCTGGATACCAGACGATCGTGCCCTCTTCCGGCACGGCGATTTTCACCGGTTCGTTCAAAACCATTCCTGTCCTCCCACGCCTCAACACCTCGCCAAGCGGGCTATACTCGATCCCCGCGGCTGTGGGTAGAATTTTGTATAATTTTTTGCAATCTCTCAAGTAACGATTTGTTAACTACGGCAACAAAAATTAGTTATTTATTAAGGTTAATGAAATGATGGAATGGTCCGATTTGGTATTGTATGACGCGTCACTAGGAGGTCGGACGCGGGGCGGGGTAATTATTCGTTCTCGAGGGTCTTCAGAGCGTCTTTGATTTCGAACATGCGGTCCTTCGACACCTTGGGAAAGTCGATGTCCAGCTTGCCGATGGTATCCGTGATGATGCCGCTGACCAGAGCCCGCATGACCCACTTGTTATCGGCGGGGATGACGTACCACGGCGCCCATTTGGTGCTGGTGTGGGCGATCATTTCGTCATAGGCGTTCTGGTAGGCGTCCCAGTGGCTGCGGTCCCTGAGGTCGGACGGCTCGTACTTCCAGAGCTTGTCCTTGTTGGTCAGGCGCTCGATGAAGCGTCGGCGCTGCTCTTCCTTGGAGAGGTGGAGGAAGAACTTGAGGATCACCGTCCCGTTCCGCGCGAGGTGCCTCTCGAACGCGTTGATGTCCTGGAATCGGGCGCGCCAGAAGGCGCGGCCGCCTGTCTTCCCGGGAAGCCGCTGGTTCTTGACGAGCTCCGGATGCACCCGCACCACCAGCACCTCCTCGTAATAGGAGCGGTTGAAGATGCCGATCCGCCCCCGTTCCGGCAGCCCCTGGACATAGCGCCACATGAAGGTGTGGTCGAGTTCCTGGGCGCTCGGACGCTTGAAGCTGAAGACCTGGCACCCTTGCGGGTTGATCCCGGACATGACGTGCTTGATCGTCGTGTCCTTTCCCGCGGCATCCATTGCCTGGAAGATGATCAGCAGGGCAGAACGGTTGTCGGCGTAAAGCCTTTCCTGAGCGTCCGAGAGCAGCTCGCGCCCCTTCTCCAGGTAGCCCTTGGCCCTGTTCTTGAGCTCTTTTCCGGTCAGCGCCCGCATATCCGGCGTATCGCGCCAGGCGGGATCGTAATCGCCGAGCTTGAAGCCGCCGTCGGTGGGGGCCCGGATCGCGCGCAAGACTTTGGGGCTAAGCATCACCTGTTCCCCCCGCCCGCCTCTTTCGGGGGTCGCCACGGGAGGGCCGCACGGCGAGCCGGGGTCCCGCCCTGGTCCCTCACCGCTGCGGCTTTAGCGCGGGCCTGATCAGGGTTTCGCGGAGATCCATTTCCTCCCCGGCCTCTTTGACCTTGTTGAGGCAGCCCTTGATCTCTGCCTGATGGCGAAGCTCGGCGGCCCGGGTTAGGATATGCGTTACCTTTTCCTCGAAATCCCGGGGCATGTCGAGCCGGCCCCTCATGCCTTCCCAGCGCATTTCGGCCTGGCTCAACAGGGCCTGGCATCCGGCGGCCCGGGCGGGATGATAGGGGAGCACGAAATTCAGGGCGGCAACGGCGGCTAGTGCGCAAACTTTAAGAGTGTCGAGAGATTGCATGGTCAAGGTCCCTTTGTTTCGGGAGTCTCTGCGAGTAAGACTGTCACAGCGTCAAAAAATTTGTCAATCACCAGCGGGTGCTGCGATTCCCGTCCAGGGCCCGGCCCGTAGGCCAGAGGCTCAGCGGCGAGCGTGTTGCCTCTCTCCCCTGCGCCCTTTAGGGTACCTGATTAACACGCCGCACAGGGAGACGACCATGAGAACACCTAATCCTTTCAAATTGGTTGGTTTGATGGCTACCTTGGCTATCGCCGGACACCCCGGCACCGGGGCCGCCCAGTCCGCCGAATCCTTTTACAAGGGTAAGAACGTTTCCCTGACCATCGGATACGCCCCGGGCGGCGGCTATGACATCTATGCCCGCCTGGTGGCGCGCCATTACGGCCCCTTTATCCCCGGAAAACCGACCATCGTGCCGCAGAACAAGCCGGGCTCGGGAAGCCTGACGGCCGCGAACTACCTCTACAACGTGGCGCCCAAGGACGGCTCGGTGGTCGCCGCGATCGGCCAGGCGGTCTATTTCATGCAGGTCCTGGAGCGGCCCAAGATCAGGTTCGATGCCCGTAAGTTCACCTGGATCGGGCGCATGGCAAGCGTCAACAGCATGATCTTCTCGTGGCACAAGACCAAGCTCAAGACCATCGCCGATGCCTACAAGGTCAAGGCCCCCATCGCCGTGGGCGGGACGCTGTCCAGCTCGACGCTCTACATCTCGTTCCTCAATAAGCTCACGGGGGCCAAGTTCCAGCCCATCAAGGGCTACGGTTCGGCGGCTTCGCTGCTCGCGCTCGAGCGCGGCGAGGTCGACGCCTCCTCCCGCATGACATGGGCGGGACTCAAGACCAACCGGCCGCAGTGGCTGAAGGAAGGCAAGCTCAACCTCCTGGTCCAGGTCGCCGTCAAGAAGGCCCCCGATCTGCCCAACGTGCCTTTGCTCTGGGAGCTCACCGATAATCCCGAGCACCGCAAGATGATGGAGGTCCTGTCCGTGAGCAACGGCGTGGGGCGGTCGCTCACCGCGCCCCCCGGCATTCCCGCCGACCGCGTCGCGGCGCTGCGCTCGGGCTTCGACGCCATGGCCAAGTCGGAGAAGTTCCTCGCCGAGGCCAAGCGCATGCGGCTTCAAGTCGACCCCCTGCCCGGGGACGAGCTCAAGAAGCTGGTGCTGAGCTCGGGCGATCTGACGCCGAGCATGGTCAAGCAGATCCAGGACATCATCAACATCAAGTACAAGAGCATCAAGAAGAAGAAAAAGAAGAAGAAAAAGCAGAGCTAGACCGCATCCCCGGCGGAGCCGGGATTGCTGGACAGGCGCCCGGCCCGGGATGGGGCCGGGCGCATTGCGCTGGGCCTGGTCCTCCCTGGGCCGGGCGCCGCCGCCGATATCGCTTGACGGCCCGGGATTTTGGCCGGAAGGATTCGAAAAAATAACAATACACCCTGACCCATGGGAGGATGGCCATGTCCCGAGTGGCGATTGCATCGGTTCTCACCGCGTTCGGCTTTCTTCTTCTCCCCTCGGGCGGCAGCGCCCAGGACGGTCCGGCCTTGCCGGCCGGGGCCAAGGGAAAGGAGCTGGTCAGCGCCGCCTGTCAGGCCTGCCACAAGATGCGCAACATCACGCGCAGCTCGGGCTACACGGCCGAGGGCTGGAAGGAGCTGATCGGCACCATGATCGATCTCAAGGGCACCCCCAAGGAGCACGCCGAGATCGTCGCCTTTCTCGCCAAGACCTATCCCCCCAGCGCCAAGAACGCGCCCAAGTTGATCAAGGGCGACGTGAAGGTCACCTTCAAGGAATGGACCGTGCCCACGCTCGGCCAGCGCTCCCGCGATCCCATCGAAGCTCCCGACGGCACCATCTGGTGGGCCGGCCAGTGGGGCAACCTGATCGGCAGAATCGATCCCCGCACCGGAGCCATGAAGGAGTATCCCCTGCCCGCCAATTCGATGCCGCATACCGTGACCCTCGATCGCGCCGGCAACGTCTGGTACACCGGCAACAAGAACGGGACCATCGGCAAATTCGATCCCAAGACAGAAAAGATCACCGTCTACAAGATGCCCGACCCCGCGGCCAAGGATCCGCACACGGCGATCTTCGACAGCAACGGCATCCTCTGGTTCACCATGCAGCAAAGCAACATGGTCGGACGCCTCGACCCGGCGACCGGGGCGGTCAAGGTGGTCAAGATGCCCACCGAGGGGTCGAAGCCCTACGGCATCAAGATCGATGCGGGCGGCGTTCCCTGGGTGACGTGCAACGGCAGCAACTGCCTCGTGCGGGTCGATCCCAAGACCATGGCGCTCAAGGAGGTCAAGCTGCCGATCCCGGAAACCACGGTCCGGCGCCTCGACATCGCGCCCGACGGCATGATCTGGTACGTGAACTCCTCCCAGGGCCGGCTCGGCCGGTTCGATCCCAAGACCGGCGCCATCAAGGAGTGGCCCTCGCCCAGCGGCAAGCGCTCGCACCCCTATGCCATCGCCATCATCGACGACAAGATCTGGTACAATGAATCGCGCAGGCGGCCCGACGCCCTGGTGCGCTTCGATCCGGAGACCGAGACTTTCCAGAGCTGGCCCATCCCCTCGGGCGGCGTCTATGCCGGAATCATCCGCCATATGCGGGTGATGAAGGACGGCAGCCTGATCATCCACCAGAGCAGCACCAACCGGATCATCAAGGTCAGCATCAGGGACGCCAAGGCGAAGCGCTAGGCGGCCTCATCCCTGGGCGGGCCGCTCCCCGCCCCGCCCCGCCCCGTTGCCGCGCGGGGAGAACTCTGCGAAATTGCCGCGCGCGGCACTCAAGCCGCCCGGCGATGTCTAGGAGGTCCCCATGAAGGGATTTGCGACCGTGTCTTCCCCGTTCGCGCGCAAGGTCCGCGTGGCGGCCGTCGAAACCGGGCAGCCGGACCTGATCGAATGGCACATGCTGAGCCGCGAGGAGCGGCCCAAGATCGTCCCGCCGGTCAACCCGCTCGGCAAGGTCCCCGTGGTGGTGCTGGAGACCGGGGACGTGCTCTACGATTCGCCGGTGATCTGCGCCTATGTCGATTCCCTTCACGACGGCTTGCGGCTGATCCCCGCATCCGGGCCCGAGCGGTGGCGGGTGCTGCGCCGCGAGGCCCTCGGCGACGGTTTGGCGGAGGCCGTCGTCGCCGTCGCCCAGGAGGCGGCCAAGCCCAAGGAGGCGCAGAGCCGAAGGGTGCTCGACCGCCAGGGCGCGAAGGTCACGGCCGCCTTGGCAGCGCTCGATGCCGAGGCGGGGGATTTCCGCGACCCGCCGTCCATGGGCGAGATCGCCGTGGCCTGCGCGCTCGGCTACATGGACTACCGCGGCGTGGCCGCCGGCTGGAGGGGACCGCCATCCCGCCCTCGCGGCGTGGTACGCGGGCATCCTTGCGCGCCCGTCCTTCGCCGAGACCATGCTGGAGGCGAGGGGATGACCCCCTTCCCTTCCCGATAAATGCCTTGCCAGGGCGGGTCAGCCTTAGCATCCTCGATACATCCATGAACGAAATCGGGGAGGAGGTTCTCATGGCTTACGAAGGATTGATCGCCGAGACCGTCCGCGTCCGCGGGCACGGGGGAGCCCTGATCGACGCCTATGCCGCAAGGCCGCTCGGCTCGGGGCCGCTGCCCGGAGTGCTGGTCGTGCACCACATGCCGGGCTGGGACGAGTGGACCCGCGAGGTGGTGCGCAAGGTCGCCCATCACGGCTTCAATGCCGTCTCCCCGGACCTGCACTTCCGCCAGGGCCCCGGCACGGCCACGGAGAAGGCCGCCCGGGTGCGGGAGATGGGCGGCCAGATCGATGAGCAGGTGATCGGCGACCTTTCCGGCGGAGAGGTCAACCTGCGCGATCTGCCGACCTCCAACGGCAAGGTGGGGCTGATCGGCTTCTGCTCCGGCGGGCGCGTCGCCTACATGGCGGCCGCCAAGATCCCGACCCTCGATTGCTGCGTCGATTGCTGGGGCGGCAACGTGACCTCGCCGCCCGCCAAGCCCAACGAGAACCAGCCGGTCCCGCCCATCGACATGACGCCGGAGATCTCGGCACCGCTCCTCGGCCTGTTCGGCAACGACGACCGCAACCCCGACCGGGAGCAGGTCGACAGGATCGAGGCGGAACTCAAGGCCCAGGGAAAGGAATACGAATTCCATCGCTATGACGGGGCGGGTCATGCCTTCTTCAACTACATGGCCGGCCGCTTCCAGTGGGAGCAGGCCCAGGACGGCTGGGAGAAGGTCTTCGCCTTCTTCGACAAGCATCTGCGTTAGGGGCCGGGTGGCCGAGCGGTGAGCCGCACCCTCGCCGGCATGGTCGCCGGGTTCGCCCGGCTGATCACCTGGCCGACGTCGGCGCGCCAGCGGGCGAGGACGTACGCGCGGATACGCGACCATTTCGACCGCGCGAGCGTCGAGACGATCGAGACCCGGCACGGCGCCCTCGCCTTTTACGCCAACGCCGGGGCCGCGGCGGCCAGCGCCGTTCACACCTTCATGGAAAACGAGCCGGAGACCATCGCCTGGATCGATGCCGAGGTTCGGCCCGGCGACGTGGTCTGGGAGGTCGGCGCCAATATCGGCCTCTATGCCTGCTACGCCGCGAAGGCCGGCGCCCGGGTGCTGGCCTTCGAGCCGAGCGGCATCAATTTCGGCCTGCTTGTCGCCCATGTGGAGATCAACGGCATGGCGGGCGCGGTTCAACCCTATTGCCTCGCGCTCGATGCGGAGACGCGGGCGACGGAGCTCTTCATGAGCGGGTTCGAGCCGGGCCACGCCTTTTCCTCGATCGGCGCTCCGCGAAGCCAGGTTTCGGAATTCGAGCCGGTGTTCCGCCAGGCGGTCCTCGCCTTCGGCGCCGACGACCTCGTCGAGCGCTTCGCGCTCGCCCCGCCCGACCATCTGAAGCTGGATGTGGACGGGGCGGAGATCGCCATCCTGCGCGGCGCGGCAGGCATCCTCGGGCGCGTACGCAGCGCGATCGTGGAGATCGAGGGCAGGAATGCGGAGCGGTTCGATTCGGAAGTCCTGCCCCTGATGGCCGAGGCCGGCCTCCAGCCCGTGGCCGGCGCCGTGGGCGCCCGCAACCGGCTGTTCGTCCGCGCCTAGAGCGCCGATACCTCGCATCGGCCGCGCATTCGACGTATCCTGGCCCGGCGCCCGGCATTCCGCGCTGCGGGGCCTAGGGATGCGCCAGGCGAGGTCAATGCAAGAACCGATCTTTCCCGACGTGACGGTACTTCTCGGCGATCCCAGGGTCGCCGACACCTCGAAGCGCGAGGGCGCCTTCCACGAGGAGGATTTCGCGACCCGGGACGCCATGAAGGCCGCCTTCGCGAGCCTTCCGGGCTACAGGTTCCGCTACCTCGACGATCACGCGACCATCCTCGAGAACCTTCGCCGCGACCCGCCTCAGTTCGTCGTCAACTTCTGCGACACGGGTTTCCACAACGATCCGATCCGCGAGCTCAACCTGCCGGCCTATCTCGAGATGCTCGACATCCCCTATTCCGGGGCGCCGCCGGCGGCCATGGTGCTGGCCTGGGACAAGGCGATCGTCCGCGCCATTGCCGCTTCCCTCGGAATCGCCGTGCCCGAGGAGGTCTATATCGAGCCCGACGACGATGCCGGGCGCCTGCTGCCCGAGGACTATCCCGCCTTCGTGAAGCCGGCCTGCGCCGACGGCAGCGTCGGCATCACCAAGGAGGCCATCGTCCACGACCGCGACCAGGCGGCGAGGCGCGTCGCCGAGGTGCGGGCGGAGCTGCCGGGGCACGCCATCCTGGTGCAGGAATTTCTCTCGGGCGCCGAGTACGGGGTGGGCATCATCGGCAATCCGGACCACGGTTTCACCGTGCTGCCGCCGCTCGAGGTCGACTACGAGGCTCTCGACCCGTCCCTGCCCCGCCTTCTCGGCTTCGAATCGAAGGCGCTGCCGGAGAGCGCCTACTGGAGCGACATCCATTTCCGCGAAGCGAAGCTCGGCGCCGAAGAGCAGTCGGGCATGGCGAGTGCCGCGGTCCGCATGTTCGAGCGCCTCGGCTTCCGCGATTACGGGCGCTTCGACTTTCGTGCCGACGCGAAAGGCAGGATCAAGTTCCTTGAATGCAACCCGAACCCGGCCTGGGCGAATGACGGCAAGCTTGCCTATATGGCCGGTTTCGCCGGGATCGCCTATGCCGACATGCTGCGGCTGATCCTCGAGGCGGCGCAGGCGCGTTCCGCCGTGGGACGCCGCCCCTAGATCGGATCATGATTTGTCGGAAGCACGTCATGTTTCCGACAAATCATGTCAATCCGATCTCCTTCAAATGAGTAGAGCAGATTCACATGGTTGTCGGAACGCCTTCGGCGATTCCGACAATCCATGATCTGCCCTAGACGAGGTCCCTCGGGATCGTCTCGTCCCACTGGCGCTGGAACACTTCGCTCAAGCCCTCGTTGACGGTGATCGTCGCTCGGATGCGGAAGTACGCCGCGGTCGCGTTCATCTCGACCCGCCCGCGCAGTTCGGGGGCCCAGTCCCCGCGGCGCAGGAGGGCATGGGCGACGATCTCCGCCTTCGCCGAGGTCGGGTCGGCCTCGCCGATCTGGTAGCGCTGCAGCACCGCGAAACCGGCCTCGAGATCGATGTCCTCGAGCCGCACCAGGGCGGCGCCGTCGAACTCTCCGCCATCGTTGAACACCCGGTAGACGACGTCGCCCGTCGGCAGGTCGCGCTCGATGGAGCGGCGCAAGGTCGAGTTGCGGAGCACCTTGGGGTCCTGTCCGGGCCCGGTTTCCGGTGCCTCGAAGGGGAGCAGCGCCGAATCCTCGTCCCGCGCGGGGCGCACCGGCAGGGTGAGCCGGCTGGTCCCGGCGTACACGCCGAGCGCCACCGCCTCGGGCGCGGGCCACACCATCGGCCAGTAGGCAGTCGAAATGGCGAGGCCGATGCGATTGCCCGTGGCGAAGGCGTGGGCGGTATCGTTAAGGCGCACGACCGCCTGATAGCGGCGGCCGGGCTCGAGCGCGGACGGCTCGGCGTGGCTTTCGCGGTGGGTCAGGTTGAGGACGCCGTAAGTGACCCGCCCCGAGGATCCGTCCGGGAAGATGTCGTTGAGGCGGACGATGATCTGTGCGACCGGACGATCCGCATCGAAGGCGAGGGTGAGCTCGGGCGCGCCCAGGATCTCGAGCTGCTCGCGGAGGGGCTCGGTCGTGAACAGCTGCGAGCGGCCGTCGTCCGGGCGCTGGTCGATGGGCATTTCGCCCTCCTGACCCATGGCGCACCAGCTGCCGGACGTCATTCCGGTCGCCGGCGGCGATGCGATCTCGACTCGGATCTCCTCCTGGGGGGCATCCGCGAGGACGCCCGAGGCATGGGGGTACAAGACTCGGGTTCGGATGCGCGGCGACGGCCAGGCCTCCTCGGCGATCCATCGGCCGGGACGTTCCCCGTATTGCGGCTGCGGCGGAATGCTCTCCTGCATCCACACCCGGTACATGGGTTCGTCCATGATCCCGGTGTCGATGCCCTTGAGCCAGTGATCCCACCAGCGCAGCGCCTCCTGCAGGAATCCGATGGCCGGCCCGGGGATGCCGTTTTGCGGGAACGTGTGGGCCCAGGGCCCGATCAGCCCCTTGCGCGGGACCGTGAGACCCGCGAGAAGCCGGGGCACGGCGTTGGAATAGCCGTCGGCCCAGCCGCCGATGGCATAGACCGGGCATTGGATGGAGTCGTAGTTCTCGCAGACCGAGCCGTGGCGCCAATAGTCGTCGCGCCGCTGGTGTTCGAGCCAGCGGGCGGGGAACAGCACCGCGTTTTCCAGCCTTTCCGTCCACATCTCGCGCCAGCGCGCGCCGACGATCTCCGGGTCCGGCGGCAGCAGGTGGTACATGAAGAAGGAGAAGCCCCAGGTCAGGTTCTCGTTGATCAGGCAGCCGCCCATGTAATGGGCGTCGTCGGCGTAGCGGTCGTCGGCGGCGCAGAGCGTCATGATCGCCTTCAGGGCGCCGGGCTGCCGCGCCGCGACCTGCAGCGAGTTGAAGCCGCCCCAGGAGATGCCGAACATGCCGACGGCCCCGGTGCACCACGGCTGCGAGGCCAGCCATTCGATCACCGCCGTGGCGTCGTCGTGTTCGCCTTCGGTGTACTCGTCGGTGATCGCGCCGTCGGATTCGCCGGAGCCCCGGATGTCGACCCTGACGCTGGCATAGCCGTGGCCCGCGAAGTAGTGATGCATCGGTTCGTCACGGGCGCGCATGAAATCCCGCTTGCGGTACGGCAGGTACTCGAGCAGCGCCGGGACGGGGTTGTCCTCGGCGTCCTCCGGCAGCCAGACGCGGGCGGCGAGGCGCGCGCCGTCGGGCATTGGGATCCACACGTTCTCGATGTCCCGCACCCGGCGCGGGAACGAGGTGACGATCTTCATGGCGATTGGGCGGCGTGGGCGGGCGGGACGAGTCGGCCGCGCGGAACGCGGCTGTGCTTGGTCGACCAGAAGCGGAGCGCGAGCCGGTCGCGCAGATCGAAGCCGACCTCGAGGTCCCAGCAATTGATGATGGCGAGGCGGAAGCCGCCCGGCGGCATGGCATGGGCCTCCGGCGGCTTGTCGTCGTGGAAGGTGACCTGCAGGCTGGAGACCTCGGGATAGGACTTGATCAGGTCCTGCGCCTCGGCGCGATCGATCCAGTAGTCGATGCCGTGGGCGCCGAACAGGACCACGCTGTAGCCCGTGCGCCGGTCGCTGTCGTCGAAGTCCCACCTCCCCTCCCCGTAGAGCCGCACCACCGCGTCGGTCCAGCCCGCGCCGTAAAGGTCCGGCCACTGGTCGCTGAAGCGCAGGTGGCATTCGATGATGCGCCCGCCGATGGTCTCCAGGTTGACCATGCCGGTATAGCCGCGGAGGTTGGAGCCGAGCCATTTCCCGCCATAGGATTCGAGCTCCGGACGCGCCTCGGCGGTGACGGTCCAGTAGTCGAAGGTGCCGCCCCGAAGCGGCTTGCCGTAGACGTGGCGCCACCATTTGGGCGCGCCGTCGATCACCGCCGCGTCGCTGCTGATGTGCTCGCCCTCGAGCAGCTCCATCCACATGTGTCCCGGCGCCTGGCGCCGCTGCCACTGTTCCAGCGAGCGGATGACCCGGCCGCCGGTGCCCATGCCGCGCATGTTGTAGATCGGCTTGGAGAACACCGGAAACGGGGGCGGCTCCATGCCGTGGGGGGCGCAGGCGATGCCCTGGCTCTCGGCGGTCAGCAGCTTGTTGTAGATCCAGCGGTGCTTGGGGAACATCTCGTAGGCATCGCCGTCGTCGGTCGGGATCCGGACGTCGTCGGGACAGGCAACCCCCTCGAAATACTGCTCGCGCCAGGGATCGCGCTCGATGATGGGCATGTCGGACCTGCCGGGGTTGTTGCTGGGGCCTCGAGGTGAACCGCCCGCCGTCTAGGGCCGCTCATCCGCGATGTGGTGCTTGCCGAGGGGCACCACCGTGCTGGCCTGCGGTCCCTCGGCGCTCTCGTCGTAGGCGATGACCAGGCGCACCTCGTCCTGCGGGTTCAATTTCTCGAAATCCGCGCCGACCACGCTGTTCTGGTGGAAATAGATTTCGCGCCCGTCGCTGGTCTCTATGAAGCCGTAGTCGGGAAACATTCTGGTGATCTTCCCGTGGATGGGCGTTTCATGGGCCTTGGTCTCACCGCGAATTTTGCGCATCTGGTCTTCGATCTGCCGGGTCGCGGCGCGGAAGGCGTCGCGAATCGCGACATGGGCGTCCTCATGGGCGTGATCCAATGGACCGCTATGGGTGACGACGATCTCTTTCCCCGGCACGGTGAGGTCGATGCGCACGTCGTAGAGTTTGCCTTTGTGGTGGTGGCGGTGGGGGGCTTCGATGACGACGTGGCAACTCATGATCCGATCCGAGAACCGGTCGAGTTCGGACGCCTTCTTGCGCACCTCGGCCTCGATGAAATCCGAATGTTCCATGTTGCGGAACGTGATCTGGACGGGCAGAACGACCATGGACTCTCCTTCCCGAGTGGGCGACCGGTGGCGCTGGAGTGGATCAGGAATATCCTAGATGTGCCATTCTAGCCGAAACGCGGCGCTTGGTCAGTGCCCGTCTCTTCCCGGCGCCTCGGCCCGACCCGGCCCCGGCAACTTACGCGATCCGGACTGGTCGCGCCGTCCCCGCGCCTTGGCCCCCTAGCCCCCTAGCCCCCTAGCCCCCTAGCCCCCTAGCCCCCTAGCCCCCTAGCCCCCTAGCCCCCTAGCCCCCTAGCCCCCTAGCATCCGCGGCATGACGGCGGCGATGCCATCGATCAGGAACTGCACGGCGAGGGCGGCGAGGATGATCCCGGCGAGCCGGCCCACGACGTTGACGCCCGTCACGCCGAGCAGGCCCATCAGGCGCGAGGCGAACAGGAGGGCGGTCAGGCAGATCAGAAGGACGACGACGATCAACACGAGGACCAGGCCCTGGAGGACGAGGTCGCTGCCCGCCTGCCCCATCAGGAGGATGACGGAGGTGATGGCGCCCGGGCCCGCGATGAGGGGGATCGCCAGCGGGATCACGGCCACGTCCTTGCGCTCTTCGGCCTCCTCGGTTTCCTCTTCGGTGGCCGAACGGATGCCGCTTTGCCTGGCCAGGATCATGTCGATCGAGACCAGCAGCAGCAGGATGCCGCCCGCGATCCTGAAGGCAGGCAGGGTGATGCCGAGCAGGCGCAGGAAGTGCTCCCCCGTCAGGGCGAAGCCCAACATGATCATGCCGGCAAGGACGATCGCCCGGAAGGCGGTCTGCTTGCGCAAGCCCGCGGCCTGGCGATGGGTCAGTGCCATGAAGATGGGCACCTGGCCGATCGGGTCGACAATGACGAACAGCGTCGCGAACACGGTCATGGCGAACTCGAACATCGAAGGCGACCCGCGCTGAGATTGATTTCGCTTTCATTTTAGCCCGCGCCCGGGGCCGCGGCTATGGCGCCATTGCCTTGAGGGGACCGGTTGTTTATTAGCTTGGGTGAAGGAAGAGGAACCATGGCAGGAAACGGAATCGATCTCGAAGGCCGCGTGGCCATCGTCACCGGGGCGGCGATCAACACCGGGCGCGTCATCGCCAAGACGCTTGCCGGCGCCGGCGCGGCGGTGGCCGTCAACTATCTCACCTCCGCCGAGGCGGCGGCGGAAACGGTCCGGGAGATCGAGTCCGAGGGCGGGCGCGCCTTCGCCTTCGCTGCGGACGTCCGGGACCTCGCCCAGGTCAAGGACCTGGTGGCGGAGACGGTCGCGCGCTACGGCGGGCTCGACATCCTGGTGAACAACGCCAACATCCGGAGCTATCGCCCGCTCATGGAGATCACCGACGAGGAATGGCGCGCGACCCTGGCGACGGCGCTCGACGGGCCGTTCCACTGCATCCAGGCCTGCGTTCCCCATATGATCGAACGCGGCGAGGGCACCATCGTCAATATTGGCGGCGGCTCGGGCCATTCGGGCGTCGCCAACCGCTGCCACGTGTGCACGGCCAAGGCGGGAATCGCCGGCCTGACGGGAGGCCTGGCCTCGGAGCTCGCGCCCCACAACATCACCGTCAACTGCATCGTGCCGGGGCGGGTCGATACGGCGAAGAAGCCGGCGGGAGACCGCAACGAGCACCGCACCGACCGCGGCGACAGCCCCATGGGCCGCTCGGCCGCGCCGGCGGAGATCGCCGATCTCGTGCTCTATCTCTCGGGCGAGGGCTGCCGCTACATGAGCGGCCAGATGTTGCACGTCAACGGCGCGCGCTACATCACCATCGCCTGAGGGCGGGCCGTCCGGTCATTCCGCGGCGGCGCCCTCGGCCTCCTCCCTGCCCGCGACCACGCCGTCGCGTTCCAGCGCCGCGATTTCGTCCGCGCTGAAGCCGAATTCCAAGAGCACCTCTTCGGTGTTCTCCCCGTATTCCGGGATCGCCCTCCAGTCCGCCGTCGGCGTCCGGTTCAGGCGGATGGCCTGGGTCAGCAGTTTGAAGTCCCCCATGGCGGGCGAGCTCAGCTGCTGCACGAGGCCGAGGTGCTCGACCTGGGGATCGGCGAACGTCTGGTCCATGGTGAAGACCGGCCCCGATGGAATGTCCGAGGCCGCGAGCCGCTCGAGCATCTCCTCGGTCGTGAACCGGGCCATGGCCTCCGCGATCATGCCGTTGCATTCCTCGCGATGCGCCCGCCTCGCCTCGCGGCTGTCGAAGCGCGGGTCTTCGGCTGCGTCCTCCCGCTCGATTGCCTGGCAGAGGTCGGGCCACATGCGCGGCATGATCGATATGCTGACATAGCCGTCGGAGGTCTTGTAGGTGTTGGTGGGCACGCCGGTGGGATGCTCGTTGCCCACCTGCTTGGGCACGATGCCGTTGATCAGGTAGCGCGCCGCGTGGATATCCATCATGGACAGCAGCGCCTCCATCAGAGAGGTCTGCACCCACTGCCCTTTCCCCGACCGTTCCCGCTCGTAAAGGGCCGTCAGGATGCCGATCGCGCAGAACAGCCCCGCGGCGACGTCGGCGATGGCGATGCCGGCGCGGATCGGCCCCCGTCCCGGCTCCCCGGTCACCGACATGAATCCCGACATCCCCTGGACGATCTGATCCAGGCCGGGCCGGTCGCGGTAGGGGCCGTCCTGGCCGAAGGCGGAGATGCTCGCCAGGATGATGCGCGGGTTGACCTTGCTGAGCGAATCGTAGTCGAAAGCGAGCTGGTCCTTGACCCGGGGGCGGAAGTTCTCCACCACCACGTCGGCCTGTTCCGTCATGCGGTAGAGCACCTTGCGCCCGGCTTCGCTCTTGAGGTCCAGCACCATGGATCGCTTGTTGCGGTGCTTGCTCTGGAAATCCGCCTCGTAGCGCCCGGCCCAGTCGGGCGGGTTGTCGGGGCGCTCGATCTTGATCACGTTGGCGCCCCAGTCGGCGAGCTGTCGCACGCAGATGGGGCCGGCGCGGGCCTGGGTCATGTCGAGGACGGTAAGGCCCCGAAGGGCGCTGGACGGCGAGGACTGGGCCATGTTCACTCCCTGCGATGATGCGATCGCACGCGATGTTTTCGTTGTCAGGCAAGAGGCTACCCGCGCGCGCCGGACCTGTCCACAGGCGCGCTTGCACGCGAAGGGCCCGCGGATCCGGCTGCCGGTGCGGGGCGATCGTTGACAGCCCGGCGGGGACCCCTCATGCTTTGTCCGACGGAAGCCCGGAACACATTCCGGGTGCAGTGTTCTGCATCTATGGCAGGGAGGGAGACCATGAAATTCCGGCAGCACGGATTTGTGACGGGGTGTGCCCTGGCGGGCATGACGGCCTTGGCGCCCGGCGCCGGGCCGGCGGCGGCGGCCGATGGTTTTTACAAGGGCAAGACGTTGAGGGTGATCATCCGCTCAAGCCCGGGCGGCGGCAACGACTACTACGGCCGGTTGATGGCGCGTCATATGCCCCGCCACATTCCGGGCAATCCCAACTCCATCCCCATCAACATGAAGGGGGCGGGCGGCATCGTCGCGGCCAATTACATCCACAACCGGGCCAAGCGCGACGGCACCGAGATCGCCATCCTGAGCCGCGCCATCGCGGTGGTGCAGCGGACCAAGACCAAGGGCGTGATGTACGACGTGAACAACCTGATCCCGCTCGGCAGCACGTCGTCCAATACCGCCGTCTTCCTGGTCAAGCAGAGTTCCAAGCTGATGTCGCTCAAGGACATCGAGCGGGGCGGCCGGGTGATCACGGTCGGCACCACGGGGCCCGGCGGCGGCGCCTACCAGCGCTCCATGGTGATGAAGCTCGACGGCTTCCCCATGAAGATCATCACCGGCTACGGATCCAACGGCGAAAAGGTCTTGTCCGTCGCCCGCGGCGATGTGGAAATGACCGCCGGCAGCTACGAAACCATGCGGTCCTCCATCAGGGAGGAGAAGTTCCGCATCATCGGCAAGCTGGGCGGCCATCATCCCGAATTGCCGTCCGGTCTGGTCGACCTGCGCGACGTGGTCTCCCAGGAACGGCGGGCGCTGGCGACCCTGCTGGTCGCCCCCCTGGAGGCGGGCCGGCCCTTCTACACGACGCCCAAGGTGCCGGCCAGCCGGGTCAAGATGCTGCGCGCCGCCTTCGTGGCCGCGCTCAAGGATCCCAAGCTGATTGGCGAAGCGGCGAAGGCCAGGAAGACCCTCGAGCCGCTGACCTGGCAGCAGATGGTCAAGACCAACACGGATATCCTCGAGGCGTCGGACGAGATCATGGAGCAGTTCAAGAAGCTGATGTAAATTTCTCAGCTTCAAGAAAAACTATAGGGGCGGCCAAAGCGGCCGCCCCGTTCACCTAGGTCCCGGTCCACTGGGGCTCGCGCTTTTCGTTGAAGGCGCGCCGCCCTTCGCGGAAGTCGTTGCTCTCGAGGCACGCCTTGCGCAGGGCACGCACCTTGTCCATGTCCCTGTCTGCCGGGTCCTTGATTACCTCGTTGACCATCGCCTTGGCGGCGATCACCGACAGCGGCGCGTTGGCGGCGATCATGGCCGCCGTCTTGCGCACGGTCTCCTCCAGCCGGTCGCCGGGCACGACCTGGTGGATGAGCCCGATGGCGAGCGCCTCTTCGGCCGCATAGCGCCTCGCGGTGATAAGGATCTCCTTGGCCCGGGAGGCACCGACGGCATCGACCAGCATGCGGGTGTAGTCCCAGTTGTAGGCGTTACCGAGGAGCGCCGCGGGAACGCCGAACTGGGCGTCCTCGGATGCGATGCGGAGGTCGGCGTAGAGCGCCGTCGCCACGCCGCCGCCGAGGCAGTAGCCCCGGATCATGGCGATCAGGGGCTTGGCGAGGCTCGCGTAGCGTTCCTGGACCAGGGCCGACAGCTTGCCCTGGCGCTCGAGCTCGGCCGGGGTCGCCGCGCCTTTCTCGCCGCGCGAGATGTCGGAGCCGGAGACGAAGGCCTTGTCCCCCGCTCCCCTCATGACGATGACGCGCACCTCCGGGTCGGCCTCGAAATCGTCGAGGATGGTGAGGATGGCCTCGCGCATTTCGTGGGAAATGGCGTTGCGGCGCTCGGGCTGGTTGAAGGTCATCCAGCCGATTCCTTGCGCCTTGTCCGCGATCATCTTTTCGGTTCGAAGCTCCATGGTGTCTCCCCCATCGCTGGCCTGGGCGGCGTGGTCGCGCCCTTGGGCCCGAATGCTATCCCAGAAAGCGCCCCCGCGCGAGGCGGCTGGCTTCGGATGCCGGTCGATGCCAGCGCCGTTGAAACAGGCGGATCTTTGCGGTAGCGTCGGAACTTCGGGGCGCGGTACCTGAAAACGCGGCGCGAGGGCGTCTATGAGAACCTCAAAGGGCCGCGGGGGGAGTTCACGTGATCGATGCAGCCATAGAAGGCCTGATCGGCATCCTTCATTGGAAGGCGTTCCTTCTGATGATGTTCGGTATCACCATCAGCTCCACGCTGGTGGCGATGCCGGGTATCGGGTCCAAGACGGCCATTGCGCTGCTTCTGCCGATCGCCTTCGTCCTCGAGAAGTTCGAGGCGGTGGCGCTGATCGTCAGCATCTGGGCGGTGTCCAACACCGCTAATTCCATCACCTCGATCCTGTTTTCGGTGCCGGGAGGCGGCGGATCCCAGGCCACCATCATGGACGGCTACCCCATGGCCAAGAAGGGCGAAGCGGCCCGGGCGCTCGCCGCGGCCTTCACGTCTTCCGCGATCGGCGGCGTCATCGGCGCCATCGTGCTGCTGGCGGCGATCCCGGTGCTGCGTCCGCTCGTGCTGCTGCTTGGCCCGCCCGAATTCTTCATGCTGGTGATGATCGGCGTCGCGATGGTCGGCGCGCTCAGCGGCAAGGCTCCGGTCAAGGGCATCATCGTCGGCGCCTTCGGTCTCGCCGTTTCGATGATCGGCGTGCACATGCTGACCGGCATCCACCGCTTCACCTTCGACCAGCTCTACCTGGTCGACGGCATCAAGCTGGTGCCGATGACCATCGGCCTGTTCGCCATCCCGGAAATGCTCTACATGGCGAGCAAGGGAACCGGCATCTCCGACGTGCCGCTCGGCGACCTCACCACCGGCCGCCGCCAGGGCATCAAGGACGCCTTCACCCACTGGTGGCTGATCTTGCGCTGCAGTTTCATCGGCGTCTGGGTGGGCATCATCCCGGGCCTGGGCTCCTCGGTGGCCGACTGGTTCGCCTACGGCCACGCCAAGCAGACCTGCCGCGGTGCGCGCGAGACCTTCGGCACCGGCGACGTGCGCGGCGTGATCGGCGTCGACGCCGCGACCAACGCCAAGGAAGGCGGCTCGCTGATTCCCACGCTGGCCTTCGGCATCCCGGGCTCCTCGACGCTGGCGCTGATCTTCGGCGGGCTGATCATCGTCGGCATCACGCCGGGCAAGGACATGCTGACCAAGGACCTGGATGTCACCTTCTCGATGATCTGGCTGCTGATCATCGGCAGCATCATCACGACGATCCTGTGCCTTGCCTTCACCAAGCAGCTGGCGATGGCGACGAAGCTGCGTCCCACCCTGATGATTCCGATGATCCTCGCCATGGCGGTGATCGGCAGCTTCGCCGCCTCGGGGCGGTTCGAGGACGTCCTGGTGATGATCGCCTTCGGGACGCTCGGCTATTTCATGCGGGCCGCCGGCTGGCCGCGCCCGCCATTGCTGCTGGGCCTCGTCCTCGGCCCCATCGCCGAGCGCTACATGTGGACCTCGGTCCAGCTCTACGGCGCGGCCTTCCTGCTCCGGCCCGGGGTGCTGGTGATCCTGGCCCTGCTTCTCGCATCGGTCGCCTATCCCATGTGGCAGGACCGCTACTTCCGGCGCATGGAACGGAACGTGGAGGTCTGACATGAGCCTCAGGTTCCAGCCCCGGACGGTCCTGACCCTCTTCTTCATCGCCGTCTTCGCCTATATCTTCATCGAGGCCGAGGACATGCCCCGGCAGGCCAAGATGTATCCCTGGACGGTCTCGCTCATCGCGCTTGCGCTGCTCACCTTCCAGCTCGTTCGCGAAGTGTTCTTCGCGCCGCCCGTGAATTCGCGGGAGACCGGCGCCGACGTCGATTTCACCGACGAGGAAGCCTCGGCCGAGGGCAGGAGACGCACGTTGGAGCTGTTCCTCTGGGTCTACGGGTTCGCCCTCGCGCTCTGGTTCCTGGGTTTCTTCGTGGCCATCCCGGTCATGGTCTTCCTCTACCTGGTGCGCCACCGGGAAGGCCGCATCGTGACCATTGCCATGCCTGCGGTCGCCGGCATCGCGACCTGGGCGCTGTTCAACAACCTGCTGCATCTTCCCTTCCCGCCGGGCGAGCTGTTCGAGGCGCTGGGCTTCGGCTAAGCGGCGGCCGTCCGCCGTTCGAAGCGGACTGCGCGCGACCGCGATGCGTGGGGGACTTATCATGGCAAACCGGCTGCGTATCCTGCGCGTAGCGATCGTCCTGGCCGTTCTCGCGGCACCCGCCGCGGGTGCCCGGGCGCAATCGGTGGTCGCCAAGGCCGAGGTCGACGCCCTGCTCGCGCGCCTCGGAGGCGCCAGCCCCGGGAAGTTCACCGAGTTCGCGGGACGCGCGGCCGAGGCCGGCGGCCATGCAGGGCTCGGCTGCGCCGTCGCGCGCCACCGCCGGGGCGAGGCGCTCGAGGCAGCCGACAGGCTCAACCTCTACCGCCTGCTCGGCCTCTACACGCTGGTGCGCTACCGCGACGAGCTGGTCGGAACGCTGGCCCGGCTGGTCGCGGTCCCGACCGACAAGAAGGAAGGCCAGGCCCAGCACGACAACCCGCACATCCATCGCCTGGGCCAAGAGATCGAGGCGGTCGCGAAGCGGTTCGGCCTCGCCTTCCGCAATGTCGATAACCGGATCTTCGAGGTGACGCTCAAGGGATCGGGGCCGGAAAGCATCGGCGTCTTCACCCACGGCGACGTGGTGCCGGTAAATCCGGCCAAGTGGGTGCTCCCGGACGGCACGAAGCTGGATCCCTTCAAGCTGACGGTGATCGGCGATCGCATGTACGGGCGCGGGGCGTCCGACAACAAGGGCTCGATCACGGCGGCGCTCTACGTCCTCGGCTCGATCAAGCGGGAAGGCCTGCCGCTCGCCCGCACCTTCCGCCTGGCGATCGAGACCACCGAGGAGACCGGCGGCCAAGCCACCGAATACTACAAGTCGAAGACCAAGCTCGCCCCCTACAACCTGGTCCTCGACGGGCGCTATCCGGTGGGCGTCGCGGAGAAGGGTTTCGGCATCGTCATGGCCAGGTTTTCGGTGCGCAAGGCGAGCGGCGCCGGGCCCGAGATCGTGGAGGCCACGGGCGGGGTGGCGCTCAACCAGATCCCGGCGGAGGCCAAGGCCACGATCCGCGCCGATGACCCCGCGGGGCTCAAGCGCATCCTCGATCCCGCGGCCAAGGAATACGTCGCCGCCAATGGCGGCAACTTCGCCATCGAAACCGCGGCCGAGGGCGGCCGCCTGACGCTCGCCGTGAAAGGCGAAGGCAGTCACTCCGCGCGCCCCTCGCGCGCCGTCAATCCGGTCTCGAGGCTTTATGATTTCCTGCATAGGGTGCGCGCGGCCGCGCGCTTCCAGGCCAACCATTTCACCGACGCGGCGGCCTACGTGTCGGACAACTGGGGGTTGGACTATCACGGCGGCAAGCTCGGGATCGGTTATTCCGACCCCTTCATGGGGGCGCTGACGACGCCGGTGACCTATGTCAAGGTCAAGGGGGGCGCCCTGCATCTCGCGGTCAACCCCCGCGCCCCGCGCGGCAAGGAGCCCGAGGTGCTGATCGGCGAGATCCGCCGCGCCCTCGAGGCCTGGAAGAAGCGGACCGGGACCGCGGTTGCCTTCGACATCACGCTCAAGCGCTACATGTACCGCGATCCCAAGGGGCCGTGGATCCAGGCGCTGCTCTCGACCTTCCGGGAGGTCACCGGGGTCGACGCCAAGCCGCGTTCGTCCAACGGCTACACCTCCGCCCGCCAGCTTCCCAACGGGATCCAGTTCGGCCCCGGCATGCCCGGACGCCGGGGCACGGCGCACAAGCCCAACGAGTTCAAGTCGCGCGAGCACATGCTGACTGACGTGCAGATCGTGACCGAGATGGTGCTCCGCCTCGGCAACCTGGACAGGATGGAATAACGCGGGTCCGCTGCCGGCCGCCTACCAGAGCGCGAGCGGCCGGGTGCGGAAGGTCCCGGCCCGCGCGCCGGCCTTGGCGATCGCCGCCGCGACCACCGGGTCCTTGAGGATCGCCGGCGCGAGCGCCCCGTCCTCGTAGAGCGTCTCCCCATCCACCACCAGGGTATGGCCGAACGAGGCGAGGTTGGTCGTCTCGTGGGTGCGCCCGAGGTGGTAATGCATGATTTCGGGGCTGCAGTGGCTGAAGCCGAACCAGGCCCGGCCGTTGGCCGGGCGCCCGACCGGCGCGATGGTCTGCGGGTTGACGCCGGCATGCCAGGAATCGATCCAGCCGTCGCTGCGCTCCAGGGCCTCGCGCATCTTGCCGTCGGCGGCACCGCCGGTGATCCGGGCGATGCGGCAGTCCCTGACCTCGATGGCGAGCGCCGGGTCGTCCTCCGCCTGCGGGACGTGGTCCATGTATTCGACGACGATGACGCCCTCGAGCTCCGATGAGCTGCGCGGGTCGTGCACGCCGCCGGGGAAGTTCTTGCGGGCGCGCCCCGCCTCCCCGGCATCGACGAAGAACGCCGCCCCCACCTCGCCCCCGGCCTGGGCGGCGAAGGTGCCCCGCACGTCGGTTCCGGCGGGGCTGGTGATGCGCCAGGAGCGGCCCGGCGCCATCCTGTCCTCGAGGAGCTCGGCGATGGCCCGCTGCACCGAATAGGGGAACCGCGCCCAGTCGGAGCCGAGCAGCTCCTTCGTCCGCGCCCGGTTCGGCACGCGCACCCGGGCCTCGCTCGGAAAATGGGGGAAGAGCGCTTCGCGCGTGAGCGAGGGGAAATGTGAGATGAGGATGTCGGCTTCCCCGTAGGCGGCGAGCGCCGGCTCGGGGATGGCCTCGGGGGTGTCCTTGGGGATGGGCTCGACCCAGACCGTTTCCACCGCCGCGCCCGCGTCGCGCCCAGCGGCGGCGATGGCGTCATGGACTTCCGGCTCCACCGCGCCGGTCTCGCTGACGACGAAAAGGCGCGTCGCCTTGCCCACGCCCGCGCAATCGATGACGCAGTTGGCCGCGCCCGCCTCGAGCTCGGCGCTCATGCCGCGGAGTCCCAAACGTCGACGTCGACCTCCCAGCCCTTCTTCTGGGACAGGTCGAACTTATTTCCTTCGGGATCGAACAGCCGGTATTCGGCGAAGGGCCGGCTTTCGGGACGGGCCGCCACCTCGATCTCCTTGGACAGCGCCTCCAGCTTGCGGTCGATATCGTCGACCAGGAAGCCGAAATGGTTGACCCCGTAGCGCGCCTCGTGACCTTCGGTGTCATTGTAGAAGGGATGGATGGCGAGGTTGGTGACGCCGTCCCCGGCGAAGCGGTTGAGGCGTCCGCGCTGACGGTAGGTCAGGCTGGTGTTCACCTCGCGGTGCCCGAAGACGGAGGTGTAGAACTCCAGCATGCGCTGGGGGATCAGGGCGTTCAAAGCGATATGGGCGATATGCGGGAGGCGGAGGTCCCGTTCCGCCGGCGCGCCGAAGCCGGTGGTGGATACCGTCACCGGGCCGCTTTCGGGATCGAAGAAGCGGCGCTCGCCGAAGTGAAGGCCGCCAGGTTCGGCCACCATGACCCCGTCGGGCATGCAGCGGAGATACTCACGCGTGACTTCGCCGATATCGGCCACCTGAAGGCCGATGTGATGCAGGCCGGTCTCGTTATGCAGTTCATGAAGATCCGGCCGCCGGCGCAGGAAGGTCATGTTGTAGAAGCCGTCGGTCAGCGAAACGTCGCCCTCGTTCGACCGGCCGAGCTCGTCGAGCCCGAAATGCCGGCCATAGAAATCGGCAAGCGCGCCAGGGTCGTCGCTGAGGAACGCGAGATAGCGGATCCGGCTTACCGGCATGATGAAAACCTCCCTTGACGGCCGGCCCGGCGGCGTGGCCTTGAGGAGCCGGGCCATGTTCTTCTGGGGCATTATATCCGATCCCGGGCGCCGCGAAACTGCGATGCGAGCGCCCAACGCCAGGCCGCGGAGCCGAATTCCCGCCGCTTTGCACCAGCGCAACTCTGACATGCATAAAGGAATATGCATCTCACATCAAAGAGTTATGCGAAAAAAATGAAGCAAGGATGCTGCACTGCAATTTGGTTCTGGTAAAGCCCTTGCGTTTATGGTTAAAAATCTGTTAACGCCATGAATTGCTTGGGGTATGGCGAAAAGATGAGAACCTATGAAGAATTGACCGGCGCGAGGGGCAGTCGCGTTTTCTATCGGGCGGAACGTTTTAACGCCCGTGACCTGTTCCAGCGTAGGCCACCACTGGTCGCCTTCGGCGACGTCTATTTCGAGCTGGACAACATCTCGATGACCGGGCTTGCGGCGTCGCGCGCGGCCGGTGCCGAGTTGTCGGAGCACGAGGCCAATGAGGTCGCCATCGTTTTCGAGGGCGACAACGAGCCCCTGTTCCACGGCAAGGGACGGATCGAGCGGATCGAACGGGGCGCCAACGCCACGCGGGTCGCGCTGAGCTTCACCGGCACGCCGCTGGACATATCCGACCTCGTCAGCCGCTACAACGAATCGCTGCTCAAGCGCGATCTCAACGGCGGCCTGCACCACGCGCTGGAATCAGTCGCGCCGGAATATCGCCGGCATTGCGTCGACGTGCTGCACCTGCTCCGCCGGTACAAGGGGACGCTCGAGAAATTCCGCGTCGAGGGGCCGGAGAACGTCGAAAGGCGGGAGGTTCTCTACGAGCTTTGCGATCAGCGCCTGTTGCCGGAATGGCGGTCGCTCTGGCGCCAGGGCAACGACCTCGTGCGTCCGCTGATGGGAGATGACCGGCTGCTGCAGCCGACCAAGGAATTCACCGAATACGTGCTGACGCCGGAGTTCATGGCCGGGCATATTTGGGAGAGGAGCTACCGGAAGCCGCTCGGTTATCCAGGCGATTACATGGTGATGAACCGGGTGTACGGCTGGAAGCCCCAGGGGGAAGGCGTCTACGAGAGACTCGTGGATCGGATCGGGCTCGATGTCGCGGAATGTATCGCCACCCGGATGGTGATGATCCAGCATCTGATCGCCGACACCGTCGCCGCGCCGCAATCGGGGAACCCGGTCCGCGTCCTCAGCCTGGGCTGCGGGCCGGCGCAGGAGGTGCAGAACTATCTCGACCTGACCGGCCAGGCCCGCCCCCTCCAGGCGACCCTGGTGGATCAGGATGAGACGGCGCTGTCCTATGCCTACGAGAGGATCTTCCCCAAGATCATGGCCAAGGGGGACGGGTCCTCGGTGCGCTGCCTGCAGATGTCGTTCGTGGAACTGATGAAGGTGGGCAGGATTTTCGAGACCCTTCCGCCCCAGGACCTGATCTACACGGTGGGGCTGGTCGACTACCTGTCCCTGCGACGGGTCCAGGACCTGACCCAATGCCTTTACGAAAAGCTGGCCCCGGGCGGACGGCTGGTCATCGGCAACATGGCCGACGTGGAATTGGGCAACCAGTGGCCGATGGAGTTCATCTGCGACTGGAACCTGCATTACCGCGGGAAAGACGAGATCATGGACTTCGCCGCCTTGTTGCCGCGGCATGTCGAGAGGGAAATCGTCCCCGATCCTACGGGCCGGGTCTACATGCTGCAAATCCGCCGGCCCGAGAATGCCGTCTGATCCGATTGGCCTCGCTTTAGTTGTGGGCGGTCCGGACGAGGTCCGGGCCGTTCGTGTCGCCGCCGGTATCTTCACCGCCGCCCCGGTCGTCGGGGCCCTCCTGGCCGTCCCGCCATTCGCATCTGCGCCACCCGGGCAGCGTCACGGTGACCGTCGTTCCCTTGCCCAGGGTGCTCTCGATCTCGATGGTGCCGCCGTGCAGGTTCATGATCCGCTTGACCAGCGGCAGGCCGAGACCCAAGCCCTCATGGGAGCGCGCGCTCGCGCTTTCGACCTGGATGAAGGGCTCCAGCACCCGATTGATATTTTCTTCGGCGATGCCGATGCCGGTGTCGATGACCTGGATGGAGCAGTTGTCGTTTGGGTCGCTGAAGGCCGTTACGGTAATGGCACCGCCCGTCGGCGTGAACTTGATGGCGTTGCTCAGCAGATTGATCACCACCTGGTTCATCAGCCTCTGGTCGGCCGAGACATGGAGGTCTTCGGAAACCCGGTGCGAAAGGCGCAGCCCCTCCTCCGCCGCCTTGTTGCGGAACATGCGCAGGCAGCCATTGATCATGTCCCCCAGATTGAATTTCTCTTCGGTGATCTCGAGCTTGTTGGCCTCGGCGCGCGACAGGTCGAGGATGTCATTGATGATATGCAGGAGGTGCTGGCCGCTGCGGTAGATGTCCTCCGAGTAGGACTTGTAGCGGCTGGAGCCGAGGGGTCCGAACATCTCCATCTTGAGGAATTCGGAGAACCCGATGATCGCATTCAGCGGGGTGCGCAGCTCGTGGCTGACCACTGCGAGGAATTCGCTCTTGGCGTGGTTGGCGGCCTCGGACTTGGCGAGCAGCTGTTCCGACTTGCCCTTTTCCTCGATCAGGAGGCGGGTCGAGACATAGTTCAAGCGGACATAGAGCTCCTGGATGTAGCTCGCGAAGATGCCGACCACGGTCGCCATGATCAGGAAGAAATTGTTGTTGATCAGGGTCGTGAGGGAGATCGGGTTGTAGGAGATCGCCACCCACTGGTAGGCGGCCACCAAGCCGATCGAGATGAGCGCGGAGTTCACGAACTGCAGCCGCACGAGGGTTGAGCCGTAGATCACGACCATGATCAGTCCCGCGTAGTAATTGGTGCTGGCGGGTTCATGGGTGACCGCGGTCATGGCGACCACGCCTGCGCCGGTGGTGAGCATGGTGATCGACAGGAAGAACTGGGCGATCTGCTTGAACAGGCGGGTGAAGCTAACGATCACCACCATGATGATGACCGGCAGGACCAGGAAGAACCGAATGAACCAGACGCTGCCCAATGCGCTCTCGGTCACGTGGTAGTCCAGAACGCCGAAGCTGGCATAGAGCAGGGTGGCGAAAAACAGGGTGACACGGATGAGCGGCAGCGACTTCTCGATGTCGTTATGGGCATAGGCGCGTTCGACCAACCGGTCGCGGAACCTGAGCGTCAGCCAGGAAAAGACGAAACGGCCGGATTCGTCTCCGCTTTCGAGGTCGATGTTCCCGAGGTTCAGCGCCATTACGCCCGTGCTGCTCCAATGCGGGCCTCGGCGATGCCCGGCCCGGCGGATTTCCAGGGCCTTAAGGTAGGGTTGGAACCTTTAAGGGTCTGTTAAGGCTGATGCGATGGACCGGCCTGCGATGGCCCGAACATGCGGCTTTCCGGTCCGCTTGGGCGCGGAGCACTCGGCCTCAGGGCCTCCTGGGACCGGCCTTGGGCCCGTCGGCGGCCTTGTCCTTGGTGTCGTCCTTGGTGTCGTCCCGGGGCTTGGGATCCCCGCCGCCGAAGATGGACCCGAAGATGGCACCGATGGAGGTGTCGTCATCCGAATTGCCGCCCTCGCTCTCCGACTCGGTCTGACGCTCGTCAGAATCAGGGCTCTCCCGGTCTTCTCCCGGCCCGGGTTCGGCCGTCGCCTCGGCCGGCGGTTTCGCGCTGGTCTTTTCCTTGAGCTCGGCTTTCCCATCGGCCTCGGATGACGGCGCGGGCGCGGCTCCGGCCGGCGGCTCCGTCCGGGGGATTGGCCGCGCGGGCGGGCCCAGCTTGGTCCAGGGCGCGAAGGCGCCGGCCTCGTCGACCTTGAACATCAGGAAATCGCGCCCGCCGGTGCCCATGGACTCGGTCGCCCCGGCGATGATCATGCCTCCGTCCTCCGTCGCCAACGCGCTGGTGGCGACGTCGAACCCGGCATGGCCGTAGATCCGGTCCCAGAGGACCTCGCCCCCGGTGGCGACGGCGATCAGGCGCATGTCGCTGTTCCGTCTGTCCCCGCGCCCCTGCATGCCGAGGAGCAGATAGCCGTTCCTGCGCCGGGCGATCGACGTCACCGAAACGAACGGCGTCCCCGTTGGACAGGCCATCTCGCGCACCGCGGCCACCCGTTCGGCCGCGGGCAGCGGCCGCTTGGTTTCCGCATAGGCTTCCTTGATGCGTTCGCCGAGCATGGGAATCGGGCAGATTTGATGCGTCTCGGCCGGCAGCAGGTCGCGATAGCCGAGGCTCTTCAGCCATTGCCGGCGTCCATTGTCGTCCAGCTTCATGACGACCAGGCGCTGGCCGGCGCGGCCGGCGGCAACGACGCCGCCGTCCTTGGCGGCGACAACCGCGGTGAGTCGCAGGTCGTTCTTGTCCTCGGCCGGGATCCTATCCGCCCAGACCAGCCGTCCTTGGGAGGTGATCCGCATCACGAAGCCCAGGCCCTTTCGCGTGTCCCAGGCAGCCTGGGGGCGTGCCTCCCCCACCACGACGATGTCCCCGCCGGGCAGGGCGGCGGCGTCGGTGATGTCGTGCCAGTAGCGCCGCGCGTTGCCGGAATAGAGCGTCTTGCCAAGCGCATTGCCGTCCCCGGTCAGGCGGGTGGCGAAGGGCAGCCGGGCGGACTTGCCGTCCTTCACCACCGTCTCCGACCCGAGGGCCAGCACCGTCCCGTCGGTGGCCTGGATGACGACGGGGACCGCATCCTCGCTCGCCCGGGCATAGGCGCTGACCCAGGGGTCGCCGTTGAAGTTGGGCGCGGGAACGGCGTTCTTGTCGAGCCGTGCCGCCACCTGGAAGCCCCGATGGATGCCGCCGACCAGGAACCCGCCGTCGGCCAGCGCGGTCAGCGAACGGATGGCGCCGTCCTTTGCGGGGCCCAGGATAACGCGGTTCCAGGCCATCTTCCCCTCGCGGCTGAGCGAGATCAGGCCCATGCTGCGGCTTTCCTTGCGCCCGCTCTTCTTGTCCTCGGGCTGGTGGAAGGTGCCGGCGACCAGGAAGCCGCCCCCGGCCCTGCGGGCCATGGCCCAGGCGGTGTCGTCCTTGGGCCCCCCGAAGGTAATGGCCTTCTCCTTCCAGGTCTCGCGCTCCCGCAGGACACGGGCATAAGCGGGCTCGGCGACCGTCCAGCCGCGGCCCGCGCGCTGGCGTTCGCTGCCCCCCTGGCGGGCGGCCTTGAGCGCCTTTTCGCTGTTGATGAAGAGGCTGATCGCGAGATTGTAGTTGCGCCCCTTGCGGCCGACGGCGTTGAGATAGGCCACCAGCGCGCGGTAGGCCTTGTCCCAGTTCTCCAGCTGGTAGTGGGCGTGCCCTTCGAAGAACAGGAACTCTCCTTTCACGCCCTGGGGCAGCTTGCGCATCTCGGAGATGATCTTCAGCGTCTCTTCGGGCTTCTTCGCCCGCACCGACTGGTTGAGCTGGTGGCGCAGGACGTCGAACCGCGCCGACGGGGAAAGCACATCCTGCTGCGCGCGTCCGGGAGTTGGCGCGAAGGATGCGGCGACGGCGCCCAGGGCGAGCCCCGCGGCCAACAGCCAGCCGCGGCCCGCCTTGTGCATCGGGGATGCGCCGTTCCGGTAAGCTGGTAGACTGGGGTCGTGAATCATGGCGCAAGCATAGCCATCCTTCGGTCCGGCGCAAGCCGTTGGGTAAGCCGGGGCGACCCGGCTGCGGGGCGCACCGCGCGATGATCGATCCGCCGGTTCCCGGCGCCTATGCGCTGCTGATCGAGACCGGCGCGGCCGTGGCCCTGGCGGTCCGCGGGGGCCGTGCGCTCCTGCCTCCGGGCCGCTACCTCTACTGCGGCAGCGCGCGGGGGCCCGGCGGAATCCGGGCGCGGGTGGCGCGTCATCTCAGGCCCGGAAAGGCGCCGCATTGGCACGTCGACCGGCTGACCGCTGCGGGCCGGGTGCGCGCCGTCGTCGTCGCGCCCAAAGGGACGGGGAATGTGCCCTGTTCGCGCGTTTTCTCGGTCTCGACCGGATCGAGGTCCCGGTCGAGGGCTTCGGGTCGAGCGATTGCCGGACGTGCCGCGCCCATCTGCTGCGCCTGCTGGGCCCGGCGCGCCACGTCTCCCGCCTGCCCCTCGAACCGTCGGAAATCCTCTTGACCGCGGCATCCGATCGCGGTCGAGGAACGACATCTCCCGAGCCTGAGGGTGGGCCGGATAACGCGAGCGTTCTAAAGCGCGCCGGCGCTGTGCTATCGCTTGCCCGTACCCCATGGGAGGACTGCGCCGTGCCCTGGCCCGCCATCGACGTCTATTCGGACCCCATCTGCCCGTGGTGCATGATCGGCAGGCACCGGCTGGCCCGCGCCCTGAAACTCGCCGGCGGCGGGACTTCCGGCCCCGGCCCCGCGGTTCGCTGGCGGGTGTTCCAGCTCAATCCCTCGATGCCGGCCGGCGGCATGGACCGGACAGCCTACCTCGCCGCCAAGTTCGGGGGCGCGGTTCAGTCCCAAGAGGTCTACCGGGCGATCCGCAAGGAAGGCGAGGCGGAGGGCGTCCGCTTCGCCTTCGACCGCATCCGCCGCACGCCCAACACCCTGAAGGCCCACCTCCTGATCCGCCTTGCCGCCGGGACGGGCGCAGGCGATGCCATGGCCGGGCGGCTGTTCGACGCCTATTTCCTGGAGGGCCGCGATATCGGCGATTCCTCGGTCCTCGTCGAACTGGCGGCCGATGCGGGGATCGCGCGCGAGGTCGCCCAGGCTTGGCTCGAGGATGAGGAAACCGCGGCGCGGCTCAGCGCCGAGGATGCCGAGGCGCGGGCGTCTGGCATATCCGGCGTTCCCTACTTCGTGATCGGCGGACGCTATTCCCTGGCGGGCGCGGCGCCCCCGGAGGTGCTGGTGCGGGCCATGGAGCTCGCGGCTCAGACGGTATCCTGAGCGGCGCCGGCAGGCTGGGCCGCGGCGATCTCGGCGAGCGTCGCGAGCTCCCGGGCGAGCCCGTCGAGCTGGTCGGCAGGGGTTGGCCAGTCGCCCTTGATCACCAGGGTATGGTCCGGCCTGAGGCGCATGATGCCGGGCTTCGACGCGATTGCGGCGATCAGGCCTTCGGGGTTGGCGAAGGTCTGGTCCCGGAAGCTGAGCAGGCCGCCCCGCCGTCCGGCTTCCGCCTTCTCCACCCCCGCGGCCCGGCAGCTCTGCTTCAGGGTCAGCACCGCGAGCAGGTTCTCGACCTCATCGGGCAGCGGCCCGAAGCGGTCGATCATCTCCGCGGCGAAGGCTTCCACCGCGCCGGCATCCGAGAGACCCGCGAGCCGGCGGTAGAGGCCGAGCCGCAGGCCGAGATCGGCGACGTAGCTCTCGGGGATCAGCACCGGAATGTCGAGGTTGACCTGCGGCGACCACTCGGTCTCCGCCGGCATTCCGCCCTTCAGCTCGGCGACGGTCTCCTCCAGCATGTGCTGGTAGAGCTCGATCCCGACCTCGCGGATATGGCCCGACTGCTCCTCTCCCAGCAGGTTGCCCGCCCCACGGATATCGAGGTCGTGGCTGGCGAGGGTGAAGCCCGCGCCCAGGGAGTCGAGCGTCTGCATCACCTCGAGCCGCTTGAGCGCCCCGCGCGTCGGCGCCCGGCGCGGCGCCAGCGTCAGGTAGGCATAGGCTCGGACGCGCGAGCGCCCGACCCGGCCGCGCAGCTGGTAGAGCTGGCCGAGGCCGAACATGTCGGCGCGGTGGATGATGATGGTATTGACGTTGGGGAGATCGAGCCCCGATTCGATGATGTTGGTGGACACCATGATGTCGAACGCCCCTTCGAGGAAGGCGGTCATGGTGCGCTCGATCTCCGCGGCCGCTACCTGGCCATGGACCGCGCGCACTCGGGCTTCGGGCAAGATCTCGGCGATCTGGCCGGTCACCGTGGGGATGTCGCTGATCTTGGGACAGACGTAGAAGCACTGGCCGCCGCGATGGATCTCGCGCTTGACCGCCTCGCGAACGACCAGCGGATCGTAGGGCAGCACGAAGGTGCGCACGGCCAGCCGGTCGACCGGGGGGCTCGCGATGATGCTCATGTCCTTGACCCCGGTCAGCGCCAGCTGAAGGGTGCGCGGGATCGGCGTGGCGGTCAGGGTCAGCACGTGGACGTCGGCGCGCAGCCTCTTCAGGCGTTCCTTGTGGGCGACGCCGAAATGCTGCTCCTCGTCGATCACCAGGAGACCGAGATTGGCGAATCGGATGGACTCGGCGAGCAGCGCATGGGTGCCGATGACGATGTCGACCCCCCCGCTCGAGAGCCGCTCCTTGGTGCGCGCCGCCTCGGTCGCCGAGACCAGGCGCGAGAGCTGGGCGATCTCCGCCCCGCTGCCCTGGAAGCGGGCCGAGAAGACCTCGAAATGCTGGCGCGCGAGCAGGGTCGTGGGCACCACTACGGCGACCTGGGTGCCCGACATGACGGCGGCGAAGGCCGCCCGCAGGGCGACCTCGGTCTTGCCGAACCCGACGTCGCCGCAGATCAGGCGGTCCATGGGTCTGTCCCCGGCCATGTCGGCCAGCGTGTCGGCGATGGCGGTCTGCTGGTCCTCGGTCTCGCTGTAGGGGAAACGGGCGCAGAATTCCTCGAATTCCCCGTTGCCGGTCGCCATCGGCTTGGCCCGGGCGAGCATGCGCGCGGCGGCGATCTTGAGAAGCTCCTCGGCCATTTCCCGGATGCGGTTCTTGAGCCGCGACTTGCGGGCCTGCCAGGCGGCGCCGCCGAGGCGATCGAGATGCACGGTCCCCTGGTCCTCGCCGTAGCGGGTCAGGACGTCGATGTTCTCGACCGGAACGTAGAGCTTGTCGCCGCCGGCATAGATCAGGCGCAGGCAGTCGTGGGCGGCGGCGCGACGACCGCCTTCGCCCGGTAGCTCGAGCGTCTCGAGCCCCTCGTAGCGTCCGATGCCGTGATCGGCGTGGACCACCAGGTCGCCCGCCTCCAGCGCCGAAAGCTCCGCCTGGAAGGCCTCCGATCCGCGCTCCCGGCGCTTCGGCTGGGCGAGCTTCCGCCCAAGGATGTCGGGCTCGGCGATGACGGCGAGGCCGGGGGCGGTGACGCCCTGCTCGAGATCGAGCTCGACCAGCGCCGGCACCGCGGGGGCCAAGGCTTCGACCTCCGTCCAGTCGGCACAGGGCACGAGGTCCCTGAGCCCGTGCTCGGCGCAAAGGCGGCGGATGCGGCTCAGGCTTCCCGTGCTCGAGCAGGCGATGACGACCCGCGCGCCCGCGGCCGCCTGGGCCCGCGCGAAGCTGGCCGCCAGGTCGAAGGGGTTGCCCTGGCTCGCCCGGGCGGCGGCGGCGAAGCTCGTGACCAGCCGCGCGCCGGCGTCGATGACGGCGCCGCCCGTCGCCAGCCGGGCGAAGGCATCGAATCGCAGGACGCCGCGCCCCACGAGCGCCTCGTCCCAGGCCTCCCCCAGAAGGTAGAGCCGGTCGGGCGGCAGGGCGTTGTAGATCTCGCCCTCATCGCCGCGGGCGACGTCGCGGAGTTCCCGGCGCGCCGCGTAGTAGTCCTCGATCTGTTCGCGGCGGGAGCCGAGGGCATCCGCCGTGCCCGCGCCGAAGCTCACCGGCGTATCCGGCAGGTAATCGAACAGCGTCGCCATGCCGGCATGGAACAGCGGAAGCCAGTGCTCCATGCCCGCCGTGCGGCGGCCGTCGGATACGGCTTCGTAGAGGAGATCGCCGTCCCGCGCCGCGCCGAACAGCGTCCGGTAGCCGGTGCGGAAGCGGTCGATGCTGTCCGCCGTGAGCAGGACCTCGCTGACCGGCTTGAGGGTGAGCCCGGCGATCCCGTGGCCGGGCACCGTCATCTGGGAAAGTGGATCGAAGGGATCGATGGTTTCCACCGTGACGCCGAAGAGGTCGAGGCGCACCGGCATGTCCGAGCCCGCCGGGAAGACATCGACGATGCCGCCGCGCATGGCGAACTCGCCGGGTTCCATCACCGTCTCGCTGCGGCTGTAGCCGTTGTCGGCGGCGAGGGCGAGGAAGGCGTCGCGATCGAACGCCGTGCCGGCGGCAATCGCGAAGTCGGCGCCGGCGAAGGCTTCCGGCCGAGGGACCTTCTGCACCGCCGCGTTGACCGTGGTCAGGACGGCGAAGGGACCTTCCGGCGCGGGCGGCATGCCCTGGCGGCGCTGGGCCAGGGTCCAGAGGGTATCGATGCGCCGCGCGGCGATCACGCCGTTGGGACCGACCCGGTCGTAGGGAAGACAGTCCCAGGCGGGATAGTGCAGGATCTCCATCCCCGGGACCAGAAGCCGGAGGGCCGCCGCCATGCGGGCCAGCGCCCGGTCGTCCACCGCGACATGGACGAGGCCGCCGATCCGGCCTTCGCGGAACGCCCGGCCGAGCCAAAAGGCGTCCATCGGCCCGGGCGCGGCCGCGATCACGGTCTCTGTTCCGGAAGCGAGATTTAATCGATTTAATTTAGTCATTTAAAGATTATTCTTAAAGTCAATAAGGAGCTTTAAGACCGGTCCGTCGAGGGGGGACGGCACCGCCGCCCGGCCCGACATCCAGTCCATCAGGTCGGCATCGGTTTCTCCGATCAGGGCCTCGAACTGGTCGAGCTCCGCACTGCCCATGCCGCAAATGTAGCGCTCGGCGAAGGAGCCCAGCACGAGGTCGCCCTCCTGGGTTCCGCGGTGGCGGGCTTGGTAGAGCAGGCGCTTCTGGCGCATCGCCGGATCATCGATCATGGTGTTCGGCCCGTTTCACGCACGACGAACACCGCCCCCCGTCGGTGACAGGGGGTGGTGGCGTGCGTAGGATATAAGCCTTCCGACCGGTCCTGTCAGCCATCCATGTTGGGAACGGCGATTCATGCGCCCCGAGATCCTCTACCCTCTGTTCAAGCCCCTGACCACGCTGCCCGGGATCGGGACCCGCAACGCCAAGCTGGTGGAGCGCATCGCCGGCGGGGGCCATGTCGTCGACCTGATCTGGCACCTGCCCACGGGGCTGATCGACCGCAGCTTCCAGCCGAAGGTGAAGGACGCGCCGGGGGGCCGCATTGCCACCCTGGTGCTGACCGTCGACAAGCATGTCCCCGCCCCCAGCCGGCGCCTGCCCTACAAGGTGCTCTGTTCCGACGACACCGGCACGGCGGAGCTGGTGTTCTTCCATGCCCGGCCCGACTGGCTGGCGAACGTCCTGCCGGTGGGCGAGACGCGCGTGGTGTCGGGCAGGGTCGAGCATTACCGCGGCGTCGTGCAGATGACCCATCCCGACCATATCGGCCGGCCCGAGGAACGCGCGGACCTCGCCGGTATCGAACCGGTCTACCCGCTGACCCAGGGGCTCTCGCCCAAGACGCTCGCTCGCGCGGTGAAGGCGGCGCTCGAGGCTCTTCCCGACCTGCCCGAATGGCTGGACCGCGCCCTTCTCGCCCGCGAGGGCTGGGCGCCCTGGAAGGAGACGGTCTCCGCCGCCCACACGCCGGCCGGGCAGGGCGATCTCGATCCCGATACGGCGCCGCGCCGCCGCCTCGCCTATGACGAGCTTCTCGCCAACCAGCTGGCGATGGCGCTCGTGCGCCTTCACATGCGCCGGCAGGGCGGGCGCGCGATGGCTTCCGACGGCGGCTTGAGGGCGCGCGCGATCGCCGCCCTGCCCTATGAGCTGACCGGCGCCCAGCAAGAGGCGCTCGAGGAGATCCTCGCCGACATGCACGCGGACCGGCGCATGCTGCGGCTTCTGCAAGGCGATGTCGGCAGCGGCAAGACCGTGGTCGCGGCGCTCGCCATGCTGGAAGCCATCGGCGCCGGACGCCAGGCCGCCCTGATGGCACCGACGGAGATCCTCGCGCGCCAGCACCTCGCCTCCATGGCGCCCATCTTCGAGGCCGCCGGCGCGACCGTCTCGCTGCTGACGGGGCGCAACAAGGGCGCACCGCGCCGGCGCCTGCTCGATGATCTCGCGGCCGGCAGGATCGATGCCCTGGTCGGCACCCATGCCCTGATCCAGAGCGACGTGGCGTTCGCCGACCTCGCCCTCGCGGTGGTCGACGAACAGCACCGCTTCGGCGTCGCCCAGCGCCTGCACCTCGCCGCCAAGGGGCGGGGCACCGACGTCCTGGTGATGACGGCGACTCCGATCCCGCGCACTCTGACCCTCATGGTCTACGGCGATCTCGACGTCTCCAGGCTCACGGAGAAGCCCGCGGGCCGCAGGCCGGTCGACACGCGGACCTTGCCGCTCACGCGTCTTGACGAGGTCGTCGACGCAATCGGCCGCGCCATCGGCTCGGGGCCGGACGGCGGCCGCCGGGTGTTCTGGGTCTGCCCGCTGGTCGCCGAATCCGAGGCCCTCGACCTGGCGGCGGCGGAGGACCGCTTCGCCGCCCTGGAGCGGCGCTTCCCGGGCCGGGTGGGGCTGGTCCACGGCCGCATGAAGGGGCCGGAGAAGGATGCCGCCATGGCCGCCTTCGCCGAGGGGCGCATCCGTATCCTGGTGGCGACCACGGTAATCGAGGTGGGCGTCGACATCCCCGAGGCGACGGTCATGGTGATCGAGCACGCCGAGCGTTTCGGCCTCGCCCAGCTGCACCAGCTGCGCGGCCGGATCGGCCGGGGCGAAGCCGCATCGGCCTGCCTGCTGCTCTACGCCGGCGGGCTCACCCGGGCGGCAAGGGAAAGGCTCAAGATCCTGCGCGAGACCGAAGACGGCTTCCGCATCGCCGAGGAGGACCTCCGGCTGCGCGGCGCGGGCGAGATCCTCGGCACCCGGCAATCGGGATTGCCCGCCTTCCGGGTAGCCGACATCGCCGCCCATGGCGATCTGATGGAGATCGCCCGGGACGACGCCGCACTGATCCTGGAAATGGATTCGGGGCTCGCCACCCCGCGGGGAGAGGCGCTCCGGGTGCTCCTCTACCTCTTCGAACGCGACGCCGCGGTCGGCTACGCCCGGTCGGGTTGATCCTCCGACACCTCGGCCCGCCTGCGCGGCGAACCGTTCTCGCGTTCGCGCTGGATATCGAGAGCCTCGTAGGTCTTGGCGGAAACCCGGGGCGTCCTGCGGACCGCCTCCGGCCTGCGGTCGGCCGGGGTGACGATGCCGCCCGACATCACCATCTTGATGCCTTCCTCCACGGTCATCTCGAGGGCGATGACGTCCTCCTCGGGGACGAAGAGCAGGAAACCCGACGTGGGATTGGGCGTCGTCGGCAGGAAGATGTTGAGCACCCTCTCCTTGGTGAGGTTCTGCACCTCCCCGAGCGTCTCGCCGGTGAGAAATCCGAGCGCCCAGATACCGCGCCGGGGGTATTCGACCAGCACGACCTGGCGGAAGGCGTCCGACTGGTGGCTCAGCACCGTCTCGAACACCTGCTTGATGGTGGCGTAGATTCCGCGGACGAAGGGCATGCGGTCGAGCATCCGCTCCGACATGCGCAGGAAGCTGCGGCCCAGCAGGTTGGCGGTGAGCGCCCCGATCATCACCAGGCCGACCAGCACGATCACCAGGCCGAGGCCCGGGATGGAGAACGGCAGATAGGTCTCCGGATGGTAGACATCGGGAACCAGCGGCATGACCCGGTCGTCGATCCAGGCGATGAAGGCCCAGGACAGCCAGATCGTCAGCCCGATGGGCGCGATCACCAGGATGCCGGCGATCAGATAGTTGCGCATGCGGTGCAGGACGCGGGCACCGAAGGAGGGCTTCGCCAGCCGGGGACCGCTGCCGTCGTCCTCGTGCTGGGGGCCGGTCTGTGTGTCGTTATCGCTCATGGCTGCGGCGGGGACGGATCGCGCCTGATCCCCAAATGTCTGGTTGTGCCGTCGCCGGGCCGCGGTTCATTACCGGCGGGCCGGTCCGCGACGGGTCGAAGGCGGGCGTCTCCCCACCCTAGTTGAAGTCGTGGCGGCGGTAATATTCGCCGTTGGAGAACTCTTCGAAAATCCTGGCGACGTCCGGATGGTCGATGGGTTCGCCTGAATCGTCACGTTCCAGATTGCGCTCGGCCACATAGGTCCAGTGATCCGCCCCATGGACCAGGACGTGGTACCAGGGGGCGTCCTTCGGCGGCCGACTGTGGGCGATCTCCCGATACCACTCCGGGCTGCCCTGATAGCTGGGGTCGACGTCCACGATCACGCCGCGGTAATCGAACAGTCTGTGATGAATCGACTGTCCGACGTGAAAACGCGCATAGGACTTCTTCATGTCTGGACTCCCGGGCAAGGCCTCGAAGGCGGCCTCGCGCGACGAAAAAGCACGAAACGGGTACGTTTCATGATGCGCAAGCTAGCACCGGCCCACGGTCACGTAAATTGTTTTGGCATCAGTTGGTTAATCGAGGGCGCCGGCGCCTCGGCGCGGCGCCGTTAACCCGCCGTTTACGGTCCGGACCCTACGTTGCGCGCCGGAGGTTTGGCCCATGAAAAGGTCTGTGCGCAGGTTACGGTTTGCACTTGGTTTGATCCCGGCCCTGGCTTTGGGCGGCTGCATTCTCCTCACGGAGACGCCGACCCAGGTGGGCAAGACGGAAACCATCGACGAACTGGGCCGCAAGGTCACCGTCTACCATGTCTGCGAACGGAAGCACCTGCCCCTGTCCCTCGCCTCCCGCACCCGGTGCCATTCGGAGAGGGTGACTGAAGCCTATTGCTACCGCTCGATCGGCAAGATCGACTGCTACGAGAAACCGATCCCCGGGCGGGTCATGGTGGAAAACCGGGAATAAGCGCCCGCCCCGGCCCCCTGCCCGGCGCCGGCATCGCGACGGGCAGGACCCGGGCTCGGTGGTGTTCAGATCATCGAATTGAAAACCGCACGGCCGCCATGGTATCAACGCCTCGGGCCAAGCGCCCGGCAGATCGGGCCTTGCGCCGCTCCGTCGGCGATCCGGCGCGCCCTTGAGAGGAAGCCATTGCGATGCCAGCGAGCCGCTATAGGACCAGGGATTTTGCCGTGATGAGTAGGAGGACGGCGTGGGTCGTTTACGGCTGCGCCGGTGTGTTCGGCTTCGCCATCCTGCTGACCCTGGAGGTCCTGGCGAATGGGAGCCCGTTCCGGCCCGCCCAGCTCCTGTTCGAATCAATCGAACTCCTCGTCATCATCGGCACCGCCGTCGGCACGACGATCCTGTTCAACCGCTTCCAGGCGCAGCGGGAGGAGCAGGCCGGGCTGCTGCAAGAGCTCGAACGGGCACGCGTCCAGGGACAGCTATGGCGCGAGAAGGCGCAAAAGCACATCCGGGGCCTGAGCGCGGCGATCCAGGAGCAGTTCGACCAGTGGGGCCTTTCCCCGGCCGAAAGCGAGGTGGCGATGCTGATGCTGAAGGGCTTTTCCCACAAGGAGATCGCCCGCCTGCGCAATTCCGGGGAGCAGACCGTGCGCCAGCAGGCACGGGTGGTCTATGCCAAGGCCGACGTCACGTCCCGGCACGCGTTCTGCGCCTTCTTCCTTGAGGATCTTCTGCTGCCGCCGGACGAGGAGGAGCGCGACGTGGCGGCTCCCGAGACCGCCGATGCGGGGGGCCCATCGCGCTGATCGCCGCCGCCGGCCCCGCGGACCGGCGCTTCTTTCCCTTCAATGGGCCGAGATATCTGCTAATCTGGCGCCACCCTGATTTGTTGAAGGAGGCGGCCATGAACGTCGAATCCGTTCTCAATTCCAAGGGCAGCACCGTCGTTACCGCGCGACCGGAGACGCCGATCACGGCAATTGCCAAACTTCTCACCGAGGCCAGGATTGGCGCGGTGGTGATCAGTGCGGACAACACCCGGGTGGAGGGCATCCTTTCGGAACGCGACATCGTCAACGCGGTCGCCGCCAGGGGCGAGGAGGCCCTCTCCCTGCCTGCCTCGGCGCTGATGACCCGGAACGTGGTGACCTGTGCGCCCGAGGACCATGTCGCCGACCTGATGGCGGTGATGACCGAAAAGCGCATCCGCCATCTGCCCGTGGTGGATGAAGGCGCGCTGGCGGGGATCATCTCGATCGGCGACGTGGTCAGATGCCGGGTCCAGGAGATATCGGCCGAGGCCGAGGCGCTGAGGACTTACGTCACCCAGGGTTGAGCCGCGGCCCGACTTCCGGTCCATGGCCCGCTCCCGGACGATGCGGCTTGTGCGGGTTCGGGTGCCGCCGTCCCATGGCATGGTTGCGGCCGGTCCTGCCGGCTCGGAGGAACGAAGCGATGAAACCAGGCGCGGCCCTGTTCGTGGGCGCCATGGTCCTTGCCCTGGCCGCCGGCGGCGCCCCTCGCGCCACGGCGGACGAGGAAGCCGAGGCGCTGGCGGGCGCGGCCGCGCTGGAGGAGGCCGAGATGGGGGCCGCCCGCAGCGGCCCCTCTTCGCGGGAATGGGACCGCAAGAGCGTGCCCAACGAGCCGAAGCCGCGGAAGGTGGGAAAGATCCCGTTTCCGGAATTCAACCTCTATCCAGACGGGGATCGTACCGCCGGTGTGCTCTCAAACCGGTTCCCGTAGGCCGGAGGAGAGCCCGGCCCGCCCGGCAGCGGCACGATCCCTGACGGGCGGCCGGGTTCTTTCCTCGTGGGCGTTTTGTTCTAACATAGGGTCTTCAGGAGCTGATGGCAGGTCCCCATGAGTGACGTCGACACCGGAACGCGCACCAGGGTCAAGCCGAAGACGGCACGTCCGCGCCTTCACAAGGTGATCCTTCTCAACGACGATTATACGCCCCGGCACTTCGTGGTGCTGGTCCTGAGGGCGGTCTTCCGGATGAGCGAGGAACAGGCGCAGCGGGTGATGATGACGGCGCACCGGCGGGGGGGCTGCGTCGTCGCCGTCTACACCCAGGACGTCGCCGAGAGCAAGGCGAAGGAGGCGACGGAACTGGGACGTGCCAAGGGCTACCCCTTGATGTTCACGACCGAGCCGGAAGACTGAGGGCTCGGGCCCTCAGGTTGCCCGTTCCCTCAGTCCGGGTCCGAGGCGGGATGTTCGGCGCGGCCCCCGGCCGCCTGGGCGAGATCCTGCCAGCCATAGGCCATCTGCCGCAGCCGCACCCCCCAGAGCCGTTCCCGGCGATGGGCGACGAGCCGCCCGCCGAGGGCCTCGTAGAAAAACCGCGCCGGGTTGTCGCGAAGCACCCAGACCAGGGCCGAATCGAATCGTTCCGCCACGAGCTTCGCGAACAGCGCCTTGAGCAGCGCGCCGCCGATGCCGAGGCCGCGGTGATCAAGGTCGACATAGAGCGTGTAGATCTCCCCGCCATAGGGAAGATCCGTGTTGCGCGACGCGCCGCAGCTCCCGAACCCGACGACGGTGCCGGCATCCTCTGCGACAATGACGCGCTCGCCGTGGCGGGGCCGGGCGATGGTCCGGTGCCAGTCCAGGGCGTGGCGCCGCTGGGACATGCGGATCAGGACCTCGTCGGGGATCAGGCCGGCATAGGTGTCACGCCAGCAATCGACGTAGATCCGCGCGATCGCGTCCGCGTCCGCCGTTTGCGCGCCCCGTATGATCATCGTCTCTCACTTACCGGCATGTTTCGCTCCCGCCGCCCGCCATCGGGCCCGGCCGGGCCCACGTCATTCGGCGGCGGCGCGGCCTGCTTCCATGAGCGACCAGGCATAGGTATCGCGGCGCTTGAGGTTCCCCTCGTATTGTTCGGCGAAGTTCGGGGCGATCGACTTGATGACGCTCTCGTTCGCCATCAACGCCTCCGCCCAGGCCTTGACCAGCGGGAAACCATCGAGCAGCCCGGTCTTGAGAACCTGATCGGCGATCTGGAACCTTTGCAGGAATGGCGCGTAGGCGGCGTCCACCAGGCTGAGCTTGCCGCCGTTGAAATAGGGTCCGTCGTTTCCGCGCTCCTTGGCGAGCGCCTCCTCGAGGCGCGAGAGCGCCTTGGCCGCTGAACCGCGCCCCTCCTCCATCGCTTCCTTGCTCTTGGCGTAGATGACCTTGCCGAGGGCGGTTGCGAAGTCGGGCACGAAATCGGTCCAGGCCCGGTTGCGGGCGCGCTTGATGGGGTCTTCGGGATGCAGCTTGGGCGGCACTATCTCGTCCAGGTATTCGGCGATGGCGTTCGATTCGAACAAGACCTCGCCGTCGACCTTGAGGACGGGGACCTTGCCGTGGGGCGAGATTTCAAGAAGCCAGTCGGGTTTGCTCCTGAGGTCCACGTAGGTGACCTCGAACGCGACATCCTTCGCCCGCATCGCGACAACTGCGCGCTGCACCCAAGGACAGGTGTGGGAACCGATGAGGTGATAGGTCTTCGCCATGACACACTCCTTACCCTGGCCGGTATGGGGTTTGCCCGGGTGCAACCTTACGCTCCCCGCTCCGGCCCGTCAAAGCGGATCGCCGGGAACCGGGGCCACGCTCCCTGCCTGCCGCCCGTTCAGGGGACGGCCTCCTCCTCGGGATGCTCGATCCTGGTGATCTGGGGGAACTTGCGCATCCAGATCGCGACGATGGCGATCGCCGCCGCACCGCCCAGGAACACGGAACCCACGGCGCCGAACCAGGCCGCGGTGACGCCGGATTCGAACTGGCCAAGCTGGCTGCCGACGGTGACCGACAGGTTGCTGACGGAGGCCACCCGTCCGCGCATGGCATCCGGGGTGCGCAGCTGGATGATGGTCTGGCGCAGCACCTGCCCCAGCATGTCGCCGGCGCCGACCGCCAGCATGCAGGCGAAGGAGACGGTCATGTTCTCGGAGAATCCGAAGACGATGGTGGCGAGGCCGTAGACCGCGACGCCGCCGAACAGCCAGCGCCCGGCCCGGCGTCTCACCGGGAAACGCGCCAGCACCACCGCCATCAGCAGCGCCCCCACCGCGGGCGCCGCGCGCAAGATGCCGAGGCCGATCGGCCCGACGTCGAGGATGTCCTTGGCGAAGATGGGGAGAAGCGCGGCGACGCCGCCGAAGAAGGTGGCCAGCAGGTCGAGCGACAGCAGGCCCAGGATGACGGGCGTCCGGAAGATGAACTGCAGACCCGAGAACACCGTGCTCCAGGTGCGGCCGCGCGGATGGGAATCGCCGTATTGCGGCGGCGGCAGGGCGTAGCTCGCGATGGCGGCGATGATCGCCATGGCGAGGCACACGCCGTAGTCCACGGAGGCGCTGATCACGTAGAGCGCGCCGCCCAGCGCCGGGCCGAGGAGCGCCGAGATCTTCTGGGCCGAGGTCGTCAGGCTGATGCCCTGGGCGACCAGCTCGCGCGGGATCATGCTGGGCAGCAAGGCCTGCTGGGCGGGGCTTTCGAAGGTGCGCGCGATCGCCAGGATCAGCAGCAGCAGATAGAACCCCCAGATCGGCGGCGCCTCGATGTTGCTGAGCAGGATGAACCCCACGGGCATGAAGATCTGGGCCGTGAGGCTCACGCGCAGGACCCAGCGCCGGTCGTAGCGGTCCGCCACCTGTCCCGCGAAGAGCGTGAGCAGGAGCGGCGGCATGAACTGGATCAGGCCGATGAGGCCGAGCTGCAGGGCGCTGCCCGTCAGGTCGTAGATCTGCCACGACACGATGACGCCGATCATCTGGCTCGCGGTGTTGGAGGTGAGCCGCATGATGAAGAGCAGACGGAACACGTGATCGCGGAACAGGGCGCGCACGCTGTCTTTTCTTTCCATGTCGGCTGTCATGAGATTGGCGGCGGCTGATCTCGAAAGGACGCCGTTGGTCACGGCAGGAGGGACTGCCAGATTTACCCGCTATCGCCCGCTTGTCACGAAAAAACGTCGCAAGCGGGCGGCTGACGGGCCGCGGGCGCCAGAAAACCCCTACACATCGCGCATCTATCGGTGTCTAATTCCTCTCTGCTCGTCAATTCTTGGGGACGGCGGCCATGCCCGAGAGGCTGATTGCCTGTATCATCGCTGTCTTTTTGTGCCTGTGCGCCCTGCCCGCCGCCGCCGCGGACTTCGAGGCGGGGCTCGCGGCGAAGGAGCGCGGCGATTACGCGGCCGCGCTCAGGACCTGGCGGCCGCTCGCCGAACAGGGATACGCCGAAGCCCAGAACGCCCTCGGGGTGCTTTACGACAACGGTGAAGGCGTGCCCCAGGACCACGCGCGGGCCATCGCCTGGTATCGCAAGGCCGCCCGCAAGGGCAACGCCGAAGCGGAGAACAACCTCGGAATGATGTACGCCAACGGCCTCGGCGTGCCCCAGGACTATGCCAAGGCCGCGATGTGGTACCGCAAGGCCGCGGCCCGGGGAAATGGGGAGGCCAAGGTCAATCTCGGCGTCATGCGGCTGATGGGCCGGATTCCCGACGAGGCGCCGCCGCCGCAAGCCGTGGCCGCCGGACGCGCGAAGGATAAGGCCGCGGGCGCGGTTGCCGAGGCCAAGACCAAGACCAAGACCAAGACCGAGGCGCCCGCAGGCATCCCGGCGCCGGCGGCCCAGCCCGTGGCGATGCGTGACGGCGGGGAGACTGCCGCCCCCAAGCCGGACAAGATCGCCCGCATCGCCGGTATCGCCGAGGCCGCGAAGGCGCTGGAGGCGCGGCAGGCCGGAACGGACGCGGCGGATGGCGGCAAGGCCGCAAGGAAGGAGCCGGCGCAGGCCGCCGCCGGGGCGGACGAAGTCGGAAGGACGGCGCCCGCGGCGGGGCCCTTCCACGTGCAGCTCAGCTCCGTCAAGACCAGGCCCGGGGCCATGAAGGAGGCCGCGCGCCTCAAGCGCGCCCATGACTCAGTGCTCGGCTCCCTCACGGTCGAGCCGGTCCGCGCCGACCTCGGTGCGCGCGGCGTCTTCTACCGCCTGCGCGCCGGACCGCTCGCGAGCTTCGCCGACGCCCAGTCGCTGTGCCGGGAACTCTCGGCGCGCAACCAGGGCTGCATCGTGATCAGGCAGTAGCCCGGGCGCCCCTCAAGAGGATCGGCACATGGCGGTAGGGACGGAAACGGGACTGCGGATCACGCCCCTCGACGCGCCGCTCGGCGCGGAGCTCTCCGGCATCGACCTCCGCGATCCCTTGTCGCCCGGCCAGGTGGCCGACATCCTCGAGGCCTGGCGGCGGCACCTCGTCCTGGTGTTCCGCGGCCAGGACCTCGGCACCGAGGAGCAGCGCCGCTTCGCCTCCAATTTCGGGACGCTCTATGAACGCCGGCGGGGCGGCACGAAATTCGCCAAGGAGAAATACGGGCTCTACGCGGCCGACCCGGCCATCCGCGAGGACCCCAACCTGATGCTGGTCAGCAACGTCCGGGCCGGCGGCAAGCCCATCGGCGCCGTGGCCGACGGCGACATGTGGTTCCACATCGATTCGGGCTATGCCGAGCGGCCCTACCGCTACACCATCCTGCACGCGCTGAAACTGCCTTCGAGCGGCGGCGATACCCTGTTCGCCAACATGTACAAGGCCTATGAGACCCTGCCCGAGGACCTCAAGGAAAAGATCCGGGGCAAGAAGGCGCTTCACATCCACGAATACAAGCGCACCGCCAAGGTCGACCTCTCCAAGGATTTCAGCGCCTCGCCCCATTACCTCCACCCGGTTGTCGCCACCCATCCCGAGACCGGGCGCAAGTCGCTGTTCGTCGACCGCCTGATGACCGCCCGCATCGAAGGCATGGATGCGGAGGAAAGCAGCCGGGTGCTGGAGGCCGTGTTCGATCACGCCGAACGGCCGGAGATGGTCTACGCGCACAAATGGCGCCTCGGCGACGTGGTGATGTGGGACAACCGTTGCGTGACCCACGGGCGCACGGATTTCCCCCATGACCAGGAACGCATCCTGCGCCGCTGCACCATCGAAGGCGATCGGATCCTGCCATGACGTCGCGCCTGCCGGCTTTCCAGGACTTCATCGACGGCCTGCGCGACGCCTTCGCCGGGGCCGGCGGCGACAAGGCCTCGGCCATGGCCGAGGCCAGGCGGCTGCTCGAGCGCTTCGTCCGCGACGACAGCGTGCACGCCCATTCCCAGACCTGGCCGTCGACGGAGGGGCACAAGAACCTCCTTCTTCATGAGGATCCCGATTACGGCTTCGTGATCAACGCCGTGGTACGGACCATCGACCGGCGGAGGGGCATCCACGACCACGCCCATGCCTGGACCGCCTACGGCCTGGTCGACGGTGTCGAGGAGCTCACCCGTTACCACCGCCTCGACGACGGCAGCCGCGAGGGCTATGCGGAGATCGAGCTGGAGAGCACGACCTTGGGCCGGCGCGGCACCGTCGACCTGGTACCGCCTTTCGCCATCCATGCGGAGAACGGCGGCAAGGACCGCTCGGTCGCCGTCATCGTGCGCTCCGAGCGGCTGGTGGGGAAGGTCCTCCAGGGCCGCTACAGGCCCGAAACCAACGGCCACCACACCGGCGTCGGGCCGACCCAGGTGCCTTTCGAGCTGATCGTGGGCGGCTGACCGCGGCGAGACCCTCACCGTTCGCCGGGTGATCAGGGCGTTCCTAGGACCTCCCGATCCGCATCCCCCCTGAGGAGCCGCGCCAGCCATTTGATCCCGCCCGCGCCGATCAGCGGCGCGGCGCTCGCGCCGATCACCAGCGCCCAGCCTTCCGGGGGCGGGGGCGACAGGGCCAGGACCGAGGACAGGGCGGGAACGTGGACCGCCATCAGGATCAGAGCGATGCTCAGTCCCAGCGCCGCCCAGATCCAGGGATTGCGGGTCACGTCGTTGACGAACGGCCGGGAACGCCAGTCGGCCATGTTGAAGACGTGCCACATCTGTGCCAGCGCCAGCGTCAGGAATGACACGGTCACGGAGTCTTCCCGGCCGAGTTTGAGCCAGTGCAGCGCGAGAACGAAGGCCGTCAGGGTGGCCACGGTGATGGAGGCGCCGTAGACGCCGATCCACAGCCAGCGGGCGCGGTCGACGATGGCCTCTTTCGGGTCCCGGGGCGGCCTCTGCATCACGCCCGCGTCCCCTTCGCCGACGCCGAGGGCGAAGGCGGGAAAGACGTCCGTCACCAGGTTGAGGTAGAGGATCTGGAGCGGGAGCAGCGGAAGCGGCAAGCCGCTCAGGGTCGCCAGGCCGATGATCATGATCTCGGCAAGATTGCAGGACATCAGGTAGAGCACGAATTTCCGGATGTTCCCGAAGATGATGCGGCCCTGGCGCATGGCCGCGACGATGGAGGCAAACGAATCGTCCTTCAGCACCATGTGGGCGGCTTCCCGCGCGACCTGGGTCCCGCGCTGGCCCATGGCGATCCCGATGTCCGCCTTCTTGAGGGCGGGGGCGTCGTTGACCCCGTCGCCGGTCATGGCGACGATGTGGCCGGCCTGCTGATGGAGGGCGACGAGCGCGAGCTTCACCTCGGGGCTGATGCGGGCGAACACCTTGGCGTCCATCAACCTGGCGCGCTCCTGCTCGGAGATGGCTTCGATGCGCGGCGCGGCGCGCAGCTCGATCACCTGGGGCGTCTCGCCGACGCCGAGCCCCACGTCCGAGGCGATCTTGCGCGCGGTCGCCGCGTGGTCCCCGGTCAGCATGACGACGTTGACCCCGGCGCCGCGGCAGTCCGCCACCGCTTCGGCGACGCCGGGCCGGAGCGGGTCGAGCAGGCCCGCGAGCCCCAGCAGGGTGAGGCCTTCGTAGGGCGGCGCGTCGGCCTGGGCGGTCTGCTTGACGGCGAGCGCGATCAGGCGCAGGCCGTCCCCGGCCGCCGCCTCGATGCGCCGGTGCCAGTCCTCGCGCGCCGCGTCGTCGAGCACCGCGGGGCCCGCCTCCATCATCACCTTGTCGGCGCACGCGAGGACGGATTCGGGGGCGCCCTTGACGGCGAGGAGGAAGCACCCCCCTTCGCGGTGGACCGTCGCCATCATCCTGGTCTCGGTGCTGAACGCTTCCTCGCGCACCTCCGGCCGACGCTCGAGCAGCTCGGCGCGCGAGAGCCCCGCCTTGCGGCCGGCCACCAGCAGGGCGAGCTCCATGGGATCGCCCACCCCGCGCGCGGCCCCCTCCCCGTTCCCACCCTCCGTGAGGGCGGCGTTGTTGCAGAGGAGTCCCGTCTCCAGCGCCATGCCGAGCGCCGTGTCTTCCCCGGGATCGACGGGAACGCCGTCAATGGCGAAGGGGCCGGCGGCGTCCGCGCCGCGCCCCACCTCCACGCTGCGCCCGGCCAGCAAAAACCGCACCACGGTCATGCGGTTCTCGGTCAGGGTGCCGGTCTTGTCGACGAAGACGGTGGTCGTCGCGCCGAGGGTCTCGACCGCCGACAGCTTCTCTATGAGGGCGTTGCGCCCGGCCATGCGCCACATGCCGCGGGCCAGCGCCATGGTCGCGACCACCGGCAGGCCCTCGGGCACCGCTGCGACGGCCAGGGCCACGGCGGTGGTCACCATCAGGAGGATATCCCGCCCCGCGGTGATGCCGAGCACGCCGATGACGGCGGCGAGGGCGAGGGTCACCCAGACGAGCTGGCCGCCCAAGCGGTCGAGCCGCCGTTCCAGGGGCGAACGCTCGGGCTCGGCCCGGCTGACGAGGTCGGCGATGCGCCCGAGCTCGCTCTCCATCCCCGTGGCTACGGCGACGCCCGCGCCGCTGCCGCTGGTCACGGCGGTTCCCTTGAACGCCATGCCCGAGCGCCCGTGCAGCGGCGTGTCCTCGGGAACCGGAGCCGTATCCTTCGCCACGGGCGCCGATTCCCCGGTCAGGGTCGATTCGTCCAACTGAAGGTTGGCCGCCTCGACCAGCCGGAGGTCCGCGGTCACGATGTCCCCGGCCTCGAGGACGACGATATCGCCGGGAACGAGCCGGTCCGCGGGAATCTCGCGGAGCGCCCCGTCCCTCAGCACCTTGGCGGGGACCAGGGAGAGGCTGCGCAGGGCCTCCATCGAGCGCACGGCCTTGATCTCGGTCGCGAAGCCGATGCCGGTGTTGATGGCGAGCACGACGAGGATCGCCGTGCCCTCGACGCCTTCCCCGAACAGGAAGGCGAGAGCGGCCGCCGCCGCGAGCAGCCAGACGATGATGCTGCGCAACTGGTTGAAGAGGATCCGCCAGGCGGTCGCCCGGCCCGCCCGGCGCAGCAGGTTGGGCCCGTAGACCCGGCCGCGGCGTTCCGCCTCCGCCGAGGCGAGGCCGCCCGCGGGGCTCACCCCCTGGTCCCGCAGGACCTCTTCTATCGCCTGGGCGTAGGCTTCCTTCATCTCGCGCCCAGACTACAGAAGATTTCGAACGGAGGGGAATTTCAGGGGGGCGGCGGGCGCCGCGGGCAACGGCGCCGATGCGGCGTCCTACCAGTAGCGCACCCGCCCGACATCGATGTGGACGAAGCCCGATTTCGGGTAGTAGCCGACCCCGCCCGCCTTCATCGCCACCGCGGTCTTGTGAAGCCGCTTGAGGGAATACTCCGGCACGCGGACGTCGATCGCCATGCCCTTCATGTGCAGGCTCCTCCGCGCGACGCCCGAGCTTGCCGAGGCGGGCTTGGCATTGCTCCTCGGCGAGCGGTAGCCCGAGATCACGTCGAACGGCGCGGCGGCGCCGATCCGCGCGTTGAGTTCGGACAGGGCATCGAGGAGCTGCCGCGAGACCGCGGCGACGTCGCCGGTGTTCCCCGGTCGGCGGGCTCGAGCCGCACCCCGTGCCGGTAGGCATGGGCCAGGATCACCGCGGTGGCGCGCGTCTCGGCCCCGGCGCCCATGGCGAAGCGGGCGGCCCGGTCCGTGCCGCCGGGGGCGTCCGACGCCCCGCGAAGCGCCGGGGCTGAGCCCCAAAAGAAACGCGCCGAACACCAGCGGCGCGGCATGGAACGACCTAACCGTCATGGATCATACATGGCATGGGCCGGCGCCCCGTGCAATACCCCCATCCGGATTAAGGTCAATGGGCCACCCGGGGGCCCTCCGGCGGCGGCGTCGCGGCCTTGAAAATCGCTTCGTGGCGGGATTGAAAACATGGATAACGCGGCCCATTTCTAGCCAGGACGGCGCCATCGCGGGAGCGGCGCCGGGGTGGAAACGGGGGGTGTCCGGGGAAGACGCCCGCCCGTGTTTCGGCCCCCGCGGGAGAGGGATGAAAGGATCGATCGATGACCAGCCCGAAATGTCTCGCGGCCGCCTCGGCCGCCGTCTTCATCGCTTTGGCGGCCCCGGCTTTCGCCGACGACGAGGTGAACGGCCCCAGCATGAAATTCTACTATCCGGGCCATGGCTTCCAGTGGGAGGACCAGTACGAGATGGACCGGGAATGGGACCGCCAGGAGGAACGTTCGAAGAAGGCGGCACCGGCCGCCAAGGAGTGGCAGGACCCGGACAAGCCGCCGCGCAAGGACGGCGGCGCGACCCAGCCCGCCCCGCAGCGCTAGGTTGGCCGGGTAGGGTACGGCGCCGATTTTCGGGATGGATGGAGGGCCGGGAGGGGGTAGAGGGGCGATCTACCTCGGGACGCAGGTGGAGTTCCTACCCGTCCACGCCCAAGGCGAATTTATCACGCGGCGTTTGAGAGCGCTCGTCCGTAAGCTGGTGACCTACTACGAATGCCGCCTGCGATGAACATCCTGCTGATTGCAGCCGCACTGGCGCTGGTCTCAACCTGCAGATCCGCTCCTAGGTGGGGCTTCTCTCTAGGTAGACGCCCGAGTGTATGCTGGTGGCAAGTCTGGCGACAGGCTTGACGCCGAGGACGACCCCGCGTCCATCGTGATGTCGTAGAACGGCGACCCGAACCTCCCGAAGTCCCCACTCATGGTCATCTCAGGCTCGTCCTTGATCCAGTAAATCTGCCCATTCTTGACGTCTACCGGCGGTTTGAATTGGGCCAACTGGAATGCGCAGGCGCACACGATGGTGAACTTGGCCGACTTGACAAGGAACCTGCCGCATTTCTCGCACCAGGTGAGTTTCGGTAAAGTTGTTTCGTTTTCCATTTTCTAATTATAGATAATATCCCGAGGACTTCAAGACCCCGCAGACGCTTTATTTCGTCTCATCTTCTGCCTTGACCATATCTACGACCTCCGCGTAGGTCAGAGTCCGCCGCTCCACGAGCGCGTCGGCCACGTGCCGGACCGCGGCCACGTTCTCGGGCCTAGACATGACCTCCTCCTGGGACTCTCGCCCGTCGCTGGATTCGAAGATCTCGTAGCTCCGTGCCTCGGCCTCCCACTGGTCCTGGGCTGGGCCCCAGTTCCAGTCTTCGGTCCGGGCGAGGTCCTTTCCCTCCACGAGGTCGCCCCCACCCCCATCATCCCGGCATGAAGCGCAACGCGCCATCGCCGAGATGATGGGGGTGGATCACAAAACAATAGCCGCCGACCTATCTATTGGGGAAAATTCCCCACCCGGCGAATCAGAGCCGCCAGAACCCGGCGTCTCAGACGGACCTAATGGGGAAAATTCCCCACCCGGCGCTTGGTTCAACGACGAGAAGCTGGACCCGGCGAGGAAGAAAATCGCGACGTCGCGACCTTTCTATTTTGCGTGATACCCCGGCGAAGGCGCCTATCTTGTCGCGGGCGGTGCTTTGCCCTGGAAACTTTCCAGGGCTAGCGTGGGCTGCCACGGGGCCGGAGGCTGTCGAGTGTTAGACAAATGTTAGACAGCGTGACCTTGGCGCAACACCCCTTTTCTGGCTTCCTCTGAAAGCGTTAATTTCCTTGGGGTTTTGGGGGGCCGGGAGGGGATCGAACCCTCGACCCGCTGCTTAAAAGGCAGCTGCTCTACCACTGAGCTACCGGCCCGGGCGCGGGATCTGCCCCCGGTCGAGGGCGGCCTTCTTTATCATGGGGGGCCCGGCCTGCAAAGGCTTAATCCCCGGGCCGCCCGCTCGAAGCAGGTGACGGCCCCCGGTCCCGCTGCCCGTGCAACGAAAAGGGGGCGCATCGGCGCCCCCTCCTCCAGCCCCCATCGCGGGGGTGAAACCTTGTCGCGTCAGGCCGCGGTCTCCCACTTGCCGAGGTCGATCTCCCAGCCCTTGGTCTTGGAGAGGTCGACGCCGTTCTGCTCCGGGTCGCGCACCCGGTATTCGGCATAGGGGCGCGTGCTCGGCCTGGGCGCCGTCGGGATCTCCTTGGCGAAGTTCTCGAGCCTGTTCTCGATGTCGCTCACCAGGAAGCCGATGTGGTTGACGCCGAAGCGCTGCTCGTGGCCTTCCAGGGTCGGGTTGAAGAAGGGATGGATGGCGAGATTGGTGAAGCCGTCGCCGGCGAAGCGGTTCTTGCGGTTCTGCTGCCTCCGCTCGAAGGAGGTATCGAGCTCCCGGAAGCCGAACAGCTCGGAATAGAATTCCAGGATCGCCGTCGGGTCGAGCGCGTTGAAGGCGATGTGGGCGATGCGCGGCAGGCGGCGCTCCTCCTTCTTAAGGCCGAAGCCGCTGCTCGACAGGCTCACCACCCGGGCCTCGGGATCGAAGATGCGGACCTCGCCGGCATGGATGCCGCCCTCCTCCTCGACCACCTCGCCGCGCGGGTAGCGGTCGCGGTACTTGGTGATCACCCGGTCGAGGTCGTCCACCTCCAGCCCGACGTGGTGCAGGCCGATGGAGCTGTCCAGCTCGCCGAGCCCCTCGCGCGCCTTGAGGAAGGTAATGTTGTAGAAGCCGTCGGTCAGCGAGACGTCGCCGGCGTTGGACCGGCCGAGCTCCTCGAGCTCGAGGTGGCGGGCGTAGAAACCCGCCATCATGTCGGGGTCTTCGGAGAGATAGGCGAGATAGCGGAGCCGTCCGGTGGTCATGGGTCTTCCTCCAGGTTTTCCGATTCTTGACTGTGAAATAAGTCTAACGGATATCGGGCGCCGGCAAAAGCGCGACCTCAGGCCCCCCGGAAGCGGTCCCTCAGGCGGTCTGCGGCCAGGGGCGGCACGAACTGGGAGATGTCGCCGCCGAGCCGGCAGATCTCCTTGACGAAGCGCGAGGAAATGAACTGGGTGTGGTCCGAGGCCATCAGGAAGACGGTCTCGACCTCCGGCGCGAGCCTGGAGTTCATGCCCACCATCTGGAATTCGTACTCGAAGTCCGAGACGGCGCGCAGGCCCCGGATGATGATGCCGGCCCCGACCTCGGCGGCGAAGGAGACCAGGAGCCCGTCGAAGGAGCGCACCTCGATGCTGGCGCCGCCGCCCTCGATGTCCCGGCAGGCGCCTTCCGCCATGGCCACCCGGTCCTCGAGGGAGAACAGCGGGTTCTTGCCGTCGTTCCCGGCGATGGCGACGATCAGGTGGTCGACCACCCGCGTGCCCCTCTCGATGATGTCGAGATGGCCGAGCGTGATGGGATCGAAGGTTCCGGGATAGACTCCGATGCGCGGCTCAGCCATCGTCCCCCTCGTGCCCCGCGCCGCCCCCTTCCGCGCCGGAGCCGTTGGCGCCGGCGGGCGGCTCGCTGCCGTTGCCGGTCCCGGGCGCGGCGGAAGCGTCCTCGCCGGGCTCGCCGTTGCCGTTCTCCTCGTCCTCGACGTCGATCATGTGGGCGACGGACACCACCCTTTCGTCCTCCGCCACCCGGAACAGCGTCACGCCCCGGGTCGAGCGGCCGGCGATCCGGATGTCGGCCACCGGCGTGCGGATCAGCTTGCCGCCATCGGTCACCAGCATGATCTGGTCCTCGGCCTCGACCGGGAAGGCGGCGGCCACCAGGGCGTCCTCGGCGCCGAACTTCATCAGCTCGATCCCCTTCCCGCCGCGCCGCGTCACCCGGTACTCGTAGGCCGAGGAGCGCTTGCCGAAACCGTTGTCGGCGATGGTGAGCAGGAACTGCTCGCCCGCCTCGAGCTCGGCGAAGCGGTCCGGCGCCAGCGCCTCGGGCGCGGCTTCCGCGCCCTCCTCGGCCTCGGCCGCCTCTTCCGGCTCCTCCTCGACCGCGGCCGCCTCTTCCGGCTCCTCCTCGGCGCCCCGCCGGAGCGCGTTGGCCTGGCGGATATAGGCGATGCGCTCGGCGCCCTCAATCTCGGCGTGGTCGAGGATCGAGGCGGAGATCACCTCGTCGTCCGAGGCCAGGCGGATGCCGCGGTTGCCGGTGGAATTGCGCCCAGAGAACACGCGCACCCCGGTCACCGGGAAGCGGATGCACTTGCCGCCCCGCGTGGCGAGCAGGATGTCGTCGTCTTCGGTGCAGGTGTGCACGCCGATCAGCCGGTCTCCCTCGTCCAGCTTCATGGCGATCTTGCCGTTGGCCATGACGCTGGAGAAATCCGACAGCCGGTTGCGCCGGACGTTGCCCGAGGCGGTCGCGAACATGACGTGCAGGTCGCCCCAGCCGTCCTCGTCCTCGGGCAGCGGCATCAGGGTGGTGATCACCTCCCCTTCCTCCAGCGGCAGGAGGTTCACGAGCGCCTTGCCGCGCGCCTGCGGCGTGCCCAGCGGAAGGCGGTAGACCTTCTCCTTGTAGACGATGCCGCGGGAGGAGAAGAACAGGACCGGCGTGTGGGTGTTGACCACGAAGACCTGGGCGACGAAGTCCTCCTCCCGCGTGCTCATGCCGGCGCGGCCCTTGCCGCCGCGGCGCTGGGCCCGGTAGGCCTTGAGCGGCACGCGCTTGATGTAGCCGTTGTGGCTGACGGTGACGACCATGTCCTCGCGCTGGATCAGGTCCTCGATGTCGACGTCCGCCTCGTTCTCGCGAAGCTCGGTGCGCCGCGGCGTGGCGAATTCGTCCCTGACCTTGATCAGCTCCTCCCGCAGCAGCGTGCGGAGCTTCTCGCGCGAGGCGAGGATCGAGAGGTATTCCTTGATTTCCTCGCACACCTCCTTGAGCTCCTCGGCGATCTTGCCGCGCTCGAGCCCGGTCAGGCGGTGCAGGCGCAGCTCCAGGATGGCGCGGGCCTGGGCCTCGGACAGCTGGTAGGCGCCGTCGACGACGGCGCGGCCGGGCTCGTCGATCAGCTCGATCAAGGGAGCCACGTCCATGGCCGGCCAGAGCTTGGCCATCAGCTGCTGGCGCGCGGTCTGGGGGTCGGGCGCGGCGCGGATCAGGGCGATGGCCTCGTCGAGGTTGGCGACCGCTATGGCGAGGCCCACCAGGATGTGGGCCCGGTCGCGCGCCTTGCCGAGGTGGAAGATGGTGCGCCGGGTGATGACCTCCTCGCGGAAAGCGATGAACGCCGTGAGGATATCGCGGATGTTCATCATCTCCGGCCGCCCGCCGTTCAGCGCCAGCATGTTGACGCCGAAGGAGGTTTGCAGCGACGTGAAGCGGAAGAGCTGGTTGAGCACCACCTCGTGCATGGCGTCGCGCCGGAGCTCGATCACCACGCGGACCCCGTGGCGGTCGGATTCGTCGCGCAGGTCCGATATGCCTTCGACCTTCTTGTCGCGCACCACGTCGGCGATCTGCTCGATCATGCGCGACTTGTTCACCTGATAGGGGATCTCGGTGACGATGATGGCCTCGCGGCCCTGGCCGAACTCCTCGATCTCGGTGCGCCCCCGCATGACGACGGAGCCGCGCCCGGTGTGGAACGCCGAGCGGATGCCGCTGCCGCCGAAGATGATGCCGCCGGTCGGGAAGTCGGGCCCGGGCACCAGCTCCATGATCTGGTCGACGGTGGCGGACGGATCGTCGAGCAGCAGGCAGCAGGCGTCGATCAGCTCGCCCAGGTTGTGGGGCGGGATGTTGGTCGCCATGCCGACGGCGATGCCGCCGGCGCCGTTGACCAGCAGATTGGGGAAGCGCGCGGGCAGCACCATCGGCTCGCGCGACGTGCTGTCGTAGTTCTCCTGGAAATCGACGGTGTCCTTGTCGATGTCCTCCAGGAGCTCGTGGGCCGACTTGGCGAGCCGCGCCTCGGTATAGCGCATGGCCGCGGGCGGGTCGCCGTCCATCGACCCGAAGTTGCCCTGGCCGTCGATCAGCGGCAGGCGCATGGAGAAGTTCTGGGCCATGCGCACCATGGCGTCGTAGATCGCGGAGTCGCCGTGGGGGTGATACTTGCCCATCACGTCGCCCACCACGCGGGCCGACTTGCGGTAGACCCGGTTCCAGTCGTAGCCCTGTTCCTTCATGGAAAAGAGGATGCGCCGGTGGACCGGCTTGAGCCCGTCGCGGACGTCGGGCAGCGCGCGCGAGACGATCACGCTCATCGCGTAATCGAGGTACGAGCGCTTCATCTCGTCCTCGATGGTGATCGTCGATACGCCGGGCGGTAGCGGTGGCGCGGGTTGGTCTTCGGTCGGCGGGATTTCGCTCAAAGGGTCGGTCCGGGTCGGTCGTGGGGGCCGCGGTACGGCGCCGGGGATGGCTCAATACACCACAAAATATAGCCCAGCCTGCGCCTTGGAACAACAATATCCTGCGAAAATGGGGATCGGTGGGCGGCGCCAAGATGCTGATAGATAAGGAGTTTTGGTCACCCTTCCGGGGCCGCCCCGGAACCCGCCGCCGGGGCGCGGAAAATCGCCTTCAGGGATGCGGAAAAGCGGTGAGGTGCCCCGCCTAGAACGGGATTTCGTCGTCGAGATCCTGGCCGCCGCCGGCGCCGGCCGGCACCGGCTCGCCGCCTCCGCCGCCCCCGCCGTAGCTGCCGCCGCCCTCTCCGCCGCGGGTATCGAGCATGGTGAGCTCGCCGCGGAAGCGGCCCAGCACGACCTCGGTGGTGTAGCGGTCCTGGCCTTCCTTGTCCTGCCACTTGCGGGTCTGCAGCTGGCCCTCCACATAGATCTTGGAGCCCTTGCGCAGGTACTGCTCGGCGACCTCGGCGAGCCGCTCGTTGAAGATCACCACGCGGTGCCATTCGGTGCGTTCCCGGCGTTCGCCGGTGGCCCGGTCCTTCCACGATTCCGAGGTGGCCAGCGAAAGCTGCACGATCTTGGTGCCATCCTGGGTGGAACGGACTTCCGGGTCGCGGCCGAGATTCCCCACCAGGATCACTTTGTTCACGCTGCCGGCCATGGTTCTCTGTCCCCTCTTGTCATTCCGGGTGATCGATCAGGGGAGAGTAACCGAAAACGCAACCGCCCGCACCTTTTTGGTGTAAACTTATCGGTCAACCCGGGCGCGGCGCCCTGCCGCCCGCGCCGCTCATTCCAGTCGAACGATCATGGCGAAGAAGAAAGTCGAGAGTTTCCCGCCGGGCCCACGCATCTCCATTCGCGGCGCCCGCGAACACAATCTGCAGGGCGTCGATCTGGACCTGCCCCGCGACCGCCTGGTGGTCATTACCGGGCTTTCGGGCTCGGGCAAGTCTTCGCTCGCCTTCGATACCATCTACGCCGAGGGCCAGCGGCGCTATGTCGAGAGCCTGTCCGCCTATGCGCGCCAGTTCCTCGAGATGATGCAGAAGCCCGCCTTCGATACCATCGAAGGCCTGTCGCCGGCGATCTCCATCGAGCAGAAGACCACCTCGCGCAATCCGCGCTCGACCGTCGGCACGGTGACGGAGATTTACGATTACCTGCGCCTTCTCTTCGCGCGGGTGGGCACCCCCTACTCGCCCGCCACCGGGCTGCCGATCGAAAGCCAGACCGTGAGCCAGATGGTCGACCGTATCCTGGCCATGGACGATGGCGCCAGGCTCTACCTGCTCGCGCCCATCGCCCGGGGGCGCAAGGGCGAATACCGCCGCGAGTTCCAGGATCTGCAGAAACGCGGCTTCCAGCGCGTCAAGGTCGACGGAGAGATCTTCGATCTCGCCGACGTGCCCGAGCTGAACAAGAACATCAAACACGATATCGAGGTCGTGGTCGACCGGCTGGTGGTGTCGGAGAAGCTCGGCAACCGCCTCGCCGACAGCCTCGAGGTGGCGCTCGCGCTCGCCGACGGGCTCGCCCTGGCGGAGAACGCCGACAGCGGCGAACGCACGACCTTCTCCGCCAAGTTCGCCTGCCCCGAATCCGGCTTCACGCTCGACGAGATCGAGCCCAGGCTGTTCTCGTTCAACAACCCCCATGGCGCCTGCCCGGCCTGCGACGGGCTCGGCTCCAAGCTCTATTTCGACCCCGAGCTGGTGATTCCCGATCCCGGCCTCAGCTTGCGCGAGGGCGCGGTGGCACCCTGGGCCAAGTCCTCCTCGCGCTACTACGCCCAGACCCTCGATTCGCTCGCCCGGCACTTCAAGTTCCAGACGACGCTTCCCTTCGGCCAGCTGAATGCGCGCTTCCAGGAGATCATCCTGTCGGGTTCCGTCGACGAGCCCGTCACCATGCGCTACGACGACGGCTTCAAGACCTACGAGGTGACCAAGCCCTTCGAGGGGGTCATTCCCAACCTGGAGCGGCGCTACCGCGAGGCGGATTCCGCCTGGCTGCGCGACGAGCTCTCGCGCTTCCAGTCCTCCCAGCCCTGCGAGGCCTGCCACGGCCACCGGCTCAAGCCCGAGGCGCTCTGCGTCAAGATCGCGGGCCTCCACATCGGCGAGGTGACCGGGTTCTCGATCAAGGAGGCGGCGCGCTGGTTCAAGGGTCTCTCGGCCGGGCTCACCAGGCAGAAGCAGGAGATCGCCGAGCGTATCCTCAAGGAGATCAACGAGCGGCTCGGCTTCCTGGTCGACGTGGGGTTGGGGTACCTGACGCTGGCCCGCGGCTCGGCGACGCTTTCGGGCGGCGAGAGCCAGCGCATCCGGCTCGCCTCCCAGATCGGCTCCGGGCTCACCGGCGTGCTCTATGTCCTGGACGAGCCCTCCATCGGCCTCCACCAGCGGGACAATGCGAGGCTGCTCGAGACCTTGAAGAGGCTGCGGGATCTCGGCAACTCCGTCTTGGTGGTGGAGCACGACGAGGAGGCCATCCGCTGCGCCGATTACCTGGTCGACATGGGGCCGGGCGCCGGAGTCCACGGCGGCAGGGTGGTGGCCGCCGGCACCCCCGAGGAGGTCATGCGCAGCAAGGAGAGCCTGACCGCCCAGTACCTCACCGGCGCCAAGGCCATCAAGGTTCCCGAAAGGCGGCGCAAGGGACGGCGCGGCCAGAGCATCTCGGTGATCAACGCGCGGGCCAACAACCTTGCCGGGATCGACGTCGATATCCCGCTCGGCACCTTCACCTGCGTCACCGGCGTCTCGGGCGGCGGCAAGTCCTCGCTGGTGATCGAGACGCTCTACAAGGCGGCGGCCCGCCGGCTGATGGGTGCGCGGCGGCCGCCCGGCGAGCATGACGAGATCCGGGGGCTGGAGTTCATCGACAAGATCATCGATATCGACCAGAGCCCCATCGGCCGCACGCCGCGCTCCAACCCCGCGACCTATACCGGGGCCTTCACCCCGATCCGCGACTGGTTCGCGGGCCTGCCCGAGGCCAAGGCCCGGGGATACAAGCCCGGGCGCTTCTCCTTCAACGTCAAGGGCGGGCGCTGCGAGGCCTGCCAGGGCGACGGCGTGATCAAGATCGAGATGCACTTCCTGCCCGACGTCTACGTGCAGTGCGATGAATGCAAGGGCAAGCGCTACAACCGAGAGACTCTGGAAATTCGCTATAAAGACAAGACGATAGCCGATGTTCTTGATCTCACGGTGGAGGAAGGGGCCGCCTTCTTCAAGGCCGTCCCGGCAATCCGCACCAAGCTCGAGACGCTCAACAAGGTCGGCCTCGGCTACATCCACATCGGCCAGCCGGCGACGACGCTCTCGGGCGGCGAGGCCCAGCGCGTCAAGCTCGCCAAGGAGCTCGCGCGCCGCTCCACCGGGCGCACCCTCTACATCCTGGACGAGCCCACCACCGGACTGCATTTCGAGGACGTGCGCAAGCTCCTGGAAGTCCTCCACCACCTCGTCGACCAGGGCAACACCGTGGTGGTGATCGAGCATAACCTGGAGGTCATCAAGACCGCCGACTGGATCGTCGATCTCGGCCCCGAGGGAGGCGATGACGGCGGCCGCGTGGTGGCCACTGGAACGCCCGAGGACGTCTCGGAGATCGCCGCCAGCTACACCGGCCAGTATCTCCATGGTGTGTTGGGCCGTCCGCGGGGGCGGCGAAAAAAAGCGCATGATGCCGTGTAATTTCCCTTGCATCTGAGCGACTTGAAGCGCATATGCCGATTTGCTCCGAAACGGACGTCACGGACAGCCCCCGGCACCAGCGCCGAAACGCTCGTTCCGCCGTTATGGCCATTGCCGTCCGCCCGCCAAGGAGAGGCGCGCCCGCGGGCAAGCGGGCGGCGTTTCCGTTGGTTGAAGCGCCCCTAGAGGGGGGCCCGATCGCATAGTAAGGACAAAGAATGGCTACATCCCTTCCTCGGGAGGCGGGACGGCGTAACGCCAAGTCCCCGTCCTCTCGCGACTCCACTCCGCGGACCCTTGGCCCGGTCTCCGACCTCGAACGCCACCTTCCTCCGGATTGGTGGCGTAATCTCTTCAACGCGGTGTATCTCCGCACCGACGGCGACGTGGTGGAGGATGCCGCCAACACCGCCCGAGAGATCGACGCCATCCTGAACCTCACCGGGATCGAACCCGAGGCCCGGGTGCTCGACCTGTGCTGCGGCCAGGGGCGCCACGCCCTCGAACTCGCCCGCCGCGGCTTCACGCATGTCACCGGCATGGACCGCTCCCGCTACCTCGTGCGCCTCGCGCGCCGCCGGGCGAAGCGGGAATCGCTCGAGGTCACCTTCCGCGAAGGGGACGCGCGGCATCTGCGCATGCCCGAAGGCAGCTTCGACGCGGTCTTCGTGCTCGGTAATTCCTTCGGCTATTTCGACCGGCCCGAGGACGACGCCGAGGTCCTCGACGCCATGGCCCGGGTGACGGTGCCGAACGGCACGGTGGCCTTCGACCTGGCCGACGGGGACTGGCTCAGGGAGAACTTCGAGCGCCGCTCCTGGGAATGGATCGATCGCGATCACTTCGTCTGCCGGGAGCGCTCGCTGTCGTCGGACGGCTCCCGCCTGGTGTGCCGCGAGGTCGTGACCCACGCGGAGAAGGGCGTCATCGCCGATCAGTTCTATGCCGAGCGGCTCTACGGCCCGGGCCAGATGGCGGACCTCCTCAAGGCCGAGGGGTTCCGGGAAATCCGCATCCACAAGGGAGTCGACGCCGAGTCGGCGCGCAACCAGGATCTCGGCATGATGGCCTGCCGCTTTCTGGTGACGGCGCGCACGCCGCCCCGGACCGTCCGCCGCGGCCCGAGCGCGCCGGACCCCGACGTGCTCGTGGTGCTCGGCGATCCCCGCCTGCCCGACAGCGTCAAGCTGGGCGGCCAGTTCAATCAGGAGGACCTCGAAACCGTCGCCCGGCTGAAGGACGCTCTCGCGGCGGTGCCGGGCTACCGCTTCCGTTACCTCGACAATCACGCGACTCTCGCCTCCGATCTCAGGGCGTCGCCGCCGGATTTCGTGCTCAACCTCTGCGACGAGGGCTACAATAACGACGCGCACAAGGAGCTGCATGTGCCCGCGCTTCTGGAGATGCTCGCCATCCCCTATACCGGCGCCGGACCGGGGTGCCTTGGGCTGTGCTACGACAAGGCTCTGGTGCGCGCCATCGCCCAGGTGCTCGACATCGCGGTGCCGCTCGAGACCTATTGCGGGCCCGACGACAACGCGGCCACCATCCCCTCGGTCTTCCCCGCCCTCCTGAAGCCGTCCTGCGGCGACAGCTCTCTCGGCATCACGCAGAAATCGGTCGTGCGCAACGCGTCCGAGGCGGTCGCCTATCTCGCCTGGCTGCGCGAGACCCTGCCCGGCCGGCCGGTGCTGGTGCAGGAGTACCTGAACGGCCGGGAATATTCGGTCGCCATCATCGGCAACCCCGGATTGGGTCATACGGTGCTGCCGGTTCTGGAGGTGGACTATTCATCCCTGCCCAAGGGGCTGCCGCCGATCCTCGCCTATGAATCGAAATGGGACCCGTCATCTCCGTACTGGAACGAGCTGCGCTACAAGGAAGCGGAGGCGCCGGAGGAACAGCTTCGCGGCATGACTGACGGTTCGCTCGTGCTGTTCGAGCGCCTCGGCTGCCGCGACTACGCGCGCTTCGACTTCCGGTGCGACAGCGAGGGCGTGCCCAAATTGCTCGAGGTCAACCCCAACCCGGGCTGGTGCTGGGACGGCAAGCTGAACCTGATGGCGGGTTTCGGGGGGCTGGAGTACCCGGACCTCTTGCGCATGATCCTGGAGGCGGCGGAAGCGCGGCTCAGGCTGACGGGGATCGAAGCCACCGCCGCCGCCTGAGCCGCCGCAAGGCCGCCGGGTCCCCCGGCTATTGCGCCTTGGGCTCGAAGAACAGGAGGGCGATGGTCTTCGCCAGGCCGGACTTGAATCGGGCCCAGATCCGCTGCCACGGCGTCGGCGGCCGAGGGAGCTGGGCCCGGCAGGCCGCGTGGCTGTTGACGAAGCCGGCAAGCACGCGCTGCGCCGTGCGCATGCTTTTCTTCCTGCACGTGCCGCCCTTGGCGCAGAGCTCGAGGTAGTGCAGCGTCGCCGTCACGGTGTTGCAGTCCTTCATGCGGAGATAGGCGACGGCGAGGTTGTACCAGTGGCGCGGCGCCTTGGGGGCCAGCTCCGTCGCCCGTCTGAAGTCCACCACCGCCTTGGCGTAATCCTTGGTGTGGGAGAGATGGACCCGGCCGCGAAGGTCGAGCGTCCAGGCGTCCCATTCGCCGAACTCCATGGCGGCGTCGAGGTCGCGAAGCGCGGCCGCGGGGCGTTTGAGCCGCCAGTTGAGGCTCGCGCGCAGGCGCAATTGCCTCGGGTTCAGCGGATCGAGGCGGACCGCGAGGTCGAGGTCGGCAAGCGCCGCCTCGGTCCGGCCCAGCCGCCGGTAGCTCCAGGCGCGTTCCACCAGCGCGCCCTCGTTCTGCGGCAGGAGCGTGAGCGCACGGGTGAAATCCCGGACCGCCGCCACTTGCCGGTTCAGGCTCTGGTAGGCATCGCCCCGGGCGATATGGAGGGCGGCCCTGGGCTCCAGCGCGAGGCCCTCGCTCAGGATGGCGGCGGCGTCTTGGTACTGGCGGCTGCGCTTGAACCGATTGGCGCGGGCAAGGGTGATGTCGCCCTCGAGCTTGGGGATGCGGTGGTCGGTGAGCCTGCTTGTGGCGGCGCGGCCAGCGAAGTCCTCCATGGCCTTGAGCGAGCCGAGCCAGTTGGGCTTCAGGCTCCACATGCGCGCGCGGTAGAGCGGCGGAGAGCCGGGATCGGCGGCGAAGCCGCGGGTGAGGATCGCGTTGCGTCTCTCCTTGGTGCCGCTGGCGACCTCCATCCTGTAGAGCTCGGCATAGGCGAGACCGAGCCGCGGGCGGAGCTCCAGCGCCGCGCGGAAATCGGCCCTCGCTTTCTCGAAGTAGCCGCGCATGCGCCGGAACTGTTCCTCCCGGGTGTGGCGGGCGAAGCGGCCCTGGCGGGCGAGCCAGCCGAGGTTGGTGTAGTACGTCCCGCGCGCCGCGCGGGCGGCGAAGGATCGCGGCCGGCCGTCGACCCAGCGCGTGAGCCGGGCCTCGAGGTCGCGCGCGGAATTGGCGAAGGCGGAGAAGGCGAAGACGACCTTGCTCTCGTCGCCGAGTTCGTAGCGGTCCTGCATGCGGGTGAGACGGGTGTCCAGCTCCCCGGTCTTGTCCGCACGCAGCAGGCCCACCAGCTCCAGCTTGTCGGGGAAGGCGGCAGGGTCGGTCGCATGAGAGGTCGCCGTCGTCATCATGAGCAGGGCGAGGACAGCGGCGAGACCATGCGCCGGCGTCGTTCTCTTCTTCGCCGGGACGTGCGCCGGGGCCGGATTTTTCCCGGCGGACCGAGGGCGGCCAAGGCGGCCGGCCGCAAACGAGGCCATGCTGCTTGCGATCATGGGGCGGGCTTGGCGGGACATCGGGTCTCGGCGACGGCGGAGCCCATGATCGGCGCCGCGGTGTACCAGAGACGGCTCTTGCAGACGGCGCTGTCCCGGCAGGAGCTCAGGAAGCGCATGAAGACCGCGGCGCCCTCGCAGTCTCGCTTCTGACGGTACAGTTTCATACCCAAGTCGAAAGCGAAGGAATGGTAATCGCCCCAGCTTGGCCCGTGGTCCGTGCGGATGCTCATCATGCTCTCCATGATCTCCATCGCCTTCGAAGGGCTGTCAAGGTCCTCGGCATAGATCCAGGCTTGGGTTTGCCATACGCGCTCATCGAAGGCACCGAATTCCATGGCGGCATGAAGATCGCGCAAGGCCGCCCGGGGTTTCCCAAGCGCCCTGTTGATATCCGCGCGAAGCCTCAACAGACCGCTATCGCGGGGGTCGTGGCGGAGGGCGAAACTGATATCGGCAAGCGCCTCGGCGTGGCGCTTCATACTCGCTAAGACCAGGGCGCGCTCCCCCAGGGCTTCGGGGCTATGAGGGAATATCTTCAAGGAACGGGTCAGGTCCTCCAGCGCCGGCTCGAATCGTCCCAGCGCCCCGTGACATGCACCCCTCTCCCGGTAGAGGGAGGAATATTTTCCCTCTTCATTGATGGTCGCAGACAGCAGCGCGATGGCTTCGGCGTATCTCCGTTCCTGGCGTAGATGGTGGACCCGCGCCAGGACGTAGGGGACCTTCAATCTGGGAATCTTCGGGTTGGTCGGCCGCTTCGATTCGACCAGGTCCATGAACCTCCGCATGGCGCTGAAGGAGCCTTGCCATTCCGGCCGAAGGCTATGGAAATACGCCGAATAGATGGCCTCGGACATCGGCTCCGCGGCGAGGCCGCGCGCCATCAGTGTCCTCAGGGTGTCATCCGCCCCGGTCGCCATGGCTATCGACATCAATGCCGCATAGGCGACGGTGAGCCGGGGGTTGAGGTCGATGGCCGCGGCCAGGTCCGCGCGCGCACGCGCGAAATAGGCGCTCATCACCTGGAATTGCTTGGGGTCGGTGAACCGGGCGTAGGCCCCCTGGCGTGCGTGCCAGCCAAGGGCCGTGAAATGCCGGCCCCGTGCCATCAAGGCGGCGTATGAATGGGGATACCGGCGCACCCATTCGTTAAGCTTCTCCTCAATGCCCCGTTCGGAATTCGCGAACGCCCCGAAAGCCGAATCCACCTCCTCTTCCGGTTTGAGCCCCGCCTCGTAGGCTCCCTGCAATGCATGGAGCCGCTTTTCTAGACTTTCGATCTCTCCCCCCCGGAGTTGCCCGATCAGCGTCAGCGGATCGAGAGCCGCTGGCTCGGATTTCCCGATTTCCTCGCCCCTTGCCGCCGTGCAACCAAGTACGAGGCCAACGAGGGCCGTCGCCAGCGCTCTCGCCAAGAAATGCGCACGGAAAAGCGGGGGAAATAGCGTCATGATCCGATGCCTTCGCGCGAGGGCTCCGGGGAGCGGTCAACACCATCACCGGGGCCTCGGCAGGAACCAATACAAGCTTCAATTGTGGATTTCGTTAACGCCGCGGCACGGTACGCGGCACCCGTCATGGGCCCCTATCCGTGCTGTTGCGTGAGATCGCCGCTGGGGATATGTCTTGCCCTGATATGACCGAAGTGTCAGCAGATTCCATCCACGTGATCGGCGGCGGGCTTGCCGGGTGCGAGGCCGCCTGGGCCGCGGCCCGGGCGGGTGTGCCCGTGGTGCTGCACGAAATGCGCCCCGTCCGGGGGACGGAGGCGCACCGCACGGCCGACCTCGCGGAGCTGGTCTGCTCCAACTCGTTCAGGTCCGACGACGCCGGGACCAACGCCGTCGGCCTGCTGCACGCCGAGATGCGCGCCGCGGGGTCCCTGATCATGGCCGCGGCCGGCCGCACGTCGGTGCCCGCGGGCGGCGCGCTGGCGGTCGACCGTGAGCGCTTCGCCGCCGCGGTGTCGGAGGCAGTCCAGTCCCACCCGCTGATCACCGTGGTGCGGGAGGAGGTCGCGGGCCTGCCGCCGGAGGACTGGCGCAACGTCATCATCGCCACGGGGCCGCTCACCTCCCCGGCCCTGGCCGAGGCCATCGCCGGGCTCACGGGCGAGGGCGCGCTCGCCTTCTTCGATGCCATCGCGCCCATCGTCTACAAGGACTCGATCGATTTCTCGGTCGCCTGGATGCAGTCGCGCTACGACAAGGAAGGCCCGGCGGGCGACAGCGCGGCCTATGTCAACTGCCCGCTGGACGAGGACGGCTACCGCGCCTTCATCGAGGCGCTTCTCGCCGCGGAGGTGACCGAGTTCCAGGACTGGGAGCGCGACACCCCCTATTTCGAGGGCTGCCTGCCGATCGAGGTCATGGCGGAGCGCGGGCCGATGACGCTCGCCTTCGGACCGATGAAGCCGGTCGGGCTCACCGACCCGCGCACCGGCAGGCGCGCCTTCGCCGTCGTGCAGCTGCGCCAGGACAACGCGCTCGGGACGCTGTACAACATGGTCGGCTTCCAGACCAAGATGAAGCACGGCGAGCAGTCCCGCATCTTCCGCACCATTCCGGGGCTCGAGAACGCGCGCTTCGCCAGGCTGGGGGGCATCCACCGCAACACCTTCCTCAATTCGCCGCGGCTCCTCGATCCCGAGATGCGGCTCAAGGCGCGGCCCAGCCTGCGGTTCGCGGGCCAGATCACCGGCGTCGAGGGCTACGTCGAATCCGCGGCAATGGGAATGCTCGCGGGCCGCTTCGCCGCGGCGGAGGCGCTCGGCGCGCCCGCCCTGCCGCCGCCGCCCACCACCGCCCACGGGGCGCTGCTCGCCCACATCACCGGGGGCCACATTTCGGGCCGGGACACCTTCCAGCCGATGAACGCCAATTTCGGCCTGTTCCCGGAGCTCGCCGAGCGCACCGCCAGGGGCCGCCCGCTCAAGGGGAGAGAGCGGCGCGCGGCCTACTGCCGGCGGGGACTCGCCGATTTCGCGGCCTGGCTGCGCGCGGCGCCCATGCCCGACGTGGCCGAGTGAAAGGGAGGACCATGGACCAGCGTCTTACCCTCGTGACCCTCGGCGTCGCCGACCTCGCCCGCTCCCGGGCGTTCTACGAGGCCCTGGGCTGGAGGCGCTCGGTCAAGGCGGCCGAGGGCGTCGCCTTCTACCAGGCGGGCGGCATCGCCGTCTCCCTCTATCCCCGGGAGGAGCTCGCCAAGGACGCGGGCGTCCCTCCCGAGGGCAGCGGCTTCCCCCGCTTCGCCCTCGCCCACAACGTGCGCGGCCGCGAAGAGGTGGATGCCGTCCTCGCCGAGGCCGAGGCCGCGGGCGCGCGCATCGTCAAGCCGGCGGAGGAGGCCTTCTGGGGCGGCTATTCGGGCTGTTTCGCCGATCCCGACGGCTTCCTGTGGGAGGTCGCCTGGAACCCGGGCTTTCCCTTGAGCGACGACGGCGCGGTGATCCTGCCGGACTGATCCGACCCGGGCGCCGCAGGTTCCGTCCGGCTGCAAAGCCTTTCATATAATGACTTGGTTATATGAAGGGCTGTTTTGGCTTTATAAAGTCATTCCGCGCGGGTTCCCCGGCCATCCTAGATCGGATCATGATTTGTCGGAAATACGTCATGTTTCCGACAAATCATGTCAATCCGATCTCCTTCAAATGAGTAGAGCAGATTCACATGGTTGTCGGAACGCCTTCGGCGATTCCGACAATCCATGATCTGCTCTAGTAGCGCCCCGTGAGCGCCCCCTTCAGGATCGCGAGCGGGCGAGAAAGGGGCAGGGCTTCGGCCATGGGCGCGGCGGGGTCGAAGCCGCATCCGGCGAGGCGGCGGATGCGGCTATCGGTGATGCGCCCGATCACGAGCGCGGGCAGCGCGGCCCTCGGCACGCGCTCTCTCACGGCCCGGGCGGCGGCGAGCAACGCCTCGGCGCGCCGGGCGATCGCCTGCCCCGTCTCCGGGCCCCCGCCGGGAATCGTCGTCCGTCCGCGCGCTGCCCACCACGGCGCGTTCAAGAGCCCGGCGATCATCCCGTGGGCCGTGCCCACCTCCGCGGCCGCCCGGAGCCCCGCCTCCTCCTCGACCGCCAGCAGGCGCGCGGCCAGCCGGCAGAGCGTGCCGCCCGTCGACCGGCATGTGGCCTCGAACGCCGCGAGGTCCGCGGGCGTGGTATCCTGCAGCTCGGATTCCCGCGCATCGAGGGCGGCCGCGAGCGCGGCGGGCGGCAGAAGCCCCGAGGCGGCGAGCGGCGCGATCCCATTGAGCACGGGGTGGTCGGGGACGGCTGCGCCCGCGGCGGCCCTCTCCAGCCCCTCGCGCCACCACTGGAGGCGGATGAGGCCGGCCATCGGTTCGCGCACGGTCTCGGGAATGCGGCTCAGCTCGACATTGAGGGCGTAGAGCGCGATCAGCGCGCCCCGCTCCGGCGCGGGGGCGAGCTGGGCGGTGAGCCACCGGTCCCGGTCATGGCGGCGCACCAGGTCCGCGCGGGATTTCTGATCGCTGTGATCGGCCATGATCGGGGAATATACTGCGTCCATGACGACACCAAGGCCGCAAAGGTGAGCCCCGCCGCTTCCCCGAAACCGGGTCCCGCGCCGTCCCGGTCCGGGCGCGAGGCGGGGGGCGCCGATCAGCGGGCGCTGTTTCCCCTCGCCTGCCGATGGCTTCCCCCGGAGGTGGCGGACAACTACCGCATCCTTGGGGCCTACGCGGCGGCGCTCAGGGCGGTCGCGGATCACCCGGCGCTCGAACCCGCGCGCAAGGAAGAGAGGCTCAAGGCGCTGGCCGGCGTTCTCCAGGGCCAAAGCGCGGCCGAGGGCATCGATGCCGGCCTGCGGGCCGCGCTAAACCTGCGTCACCTTCTGGAAAGCCGGGGCCTCGACGTCCAGGACCCGTGGCAGATGCTGCAGGCCGCGGGGCTCGATGCCACCAAGTCCCGCTATCCCGACTGGTCCGACCTTCTCGCCTGGTGCCGCTATTGGGCCGCGCCCGTGGGACGGATGGCCTACCGTTTCGCGGGCGGCGGCGGCGCGGGTCTGGAGGCCGCCGAGAGCTTTGCGGTCGGCGCGGAGATCCTCTACCTCGTCGAGCAGGCCCCGGCCCATCAGCGGTGGCTCGGCCGGGTGTATCTGCCCGAGCGCTGGTTCCGCGACGCCGAGTGCGATCCCGCCGAGCTCTCCGCCGCGCGGTCGAGCCCGGGGCTAAAGCGGGTCATCGCCCGCGCGGCGGGCGAGGCCCTGCGCCTCGTCGAACACGGTTCCGCCGCCCGCGGGGATTTTCCCGGCCGGCGGCTCAGGATCGCCGCCGCCACCGCCGAGGCCGAGGTTCGTGCCTGGGCGCGCTGCCTCGTGCGCGGCGACTCCCTCGCCGGCCCGCTGCGTCCCGGGACCGGCGCGGGATTCGCGATCCGGATTGCGGGACTGGCGCGCGGATTCCTTGGGTGACGGTCCATGTGGCGGGCGCGGGGCTCGCCGGGCTGGCGGCGGCCTGGCAGGCGGCACGGGCGGGCCACTGCGTCGTGGTGCACGAGGCCGCGGGGGGCGCGGGCGGGCGTTGCCGCTCCATCGACGTCGGCGGGCTCGGCCGGCCGATCGACAACGGGACCCACGTGCTTCTAGGTGCGAACCGCACCGCGCTCGATTTCCTGGAGGCGACCGCCGGGCCCCGGGCGCTGAGGGAGGCCGCCGCCCGTGACCTGCCTTTCATGGACCTTGAGAGCGGCGCGCGCTGGACCGTCGAAGTATCGGGAGGTGGCTTGCGGGCGCTCAGTGGCTGCGGGGGCGTGCGGGTGCCGGCCCGTATCCTTGGCGGGATGCTCGGTCTGCTTCCGCGCGGCACGGTGGCCGAGACCTACGGCGCCCTCGGACCCGCCTACGCGCGGCTGATCGCGCCGCTGGCCCTCGCCATTTTCAACCGCCCGCCGGGCGAGGTCGAGGCCGCGGCGCTCGCCCCCGTGTTGCACCGCCTCGCCCGCGGCGGGCGGGGCGCGCTCCGTCCCCATCTGCCCCGGGGCAACCTCGGCCCGGCATGGGTCGCGCCCATCCTCGCTTCGCTCGCGTCCCAGGGGGTCGAGCTCAGTACCCGTGATCCCCTGAGAGCGATCGCGGCCGAGGGCGGATACGTCCGCTCCGCGACTTTCGGATCGGGCGCCGTCACGTTGGGCGATGGCGACGCGCTGATCCTCGCGCTGCCGCCCTGGGCGCTCGGCCTGTTGCCGCCCGGGATCCGCCCCCCATCGTTCGAGACCGGGGCGGTCGTGTGCGCCCATTTCGCCGTTCCCGGCCTGCGGCACTTCCCGGACGGCGCCGCGATGATGGGTCTGACCGGCGGGACGGCCCAGTGGCTTGCGCGCACGGGAGAGACGCTTTCGGTCACCGTCAGCGCCGCCCGCGACCTGGTCGGGCTGGCGTCGGAGGACATCGCCGCCCGTCTCTGGCGCGACGCTGCCTCGGCGCTTGGCATGGCGGTGGGCATGGCGGTGGCGAGTCCTCCGCCCTTTCGGGTGATCAAGGAACGCCGCGCGACGGCGAGCTTGCGGCATCGGTTCGGACCGGGCAGCGCGATCGCCCGCCTCTATTTCGCCGGTGGCTGGACCCGAGCCCCCGCCCCGGACACCATCGAGACGGCGGTGCTTTCGGGCATCGATGCGGCGGGGTGCCTTGCTCCCGCCGTTTGACGGCGGGCCTTGTCTCCCATACCATCGCGTTGCATCGGTATAACGCTTGATATATAACTATATACAGTATGTAGTGTGCATCCGCATACTAGACTCATGAAGAAGCTGGGGGGAGGAGCATGAAGAATCCTCTGGAAAGTCTACAGAACACGATCCTCCTAGGGATCGCCGTCACCATCGTGATGGCTCTCATCGTCAAATATACGTTCTAAGGGGGGAGACCAATGGGCTACTTGACAGATCCGTACGCGGTATTTCTGGTCCGCTGGTTTCACGTCCTTAGCGGCATCATGTGGATCGGGCTGTTGTGGTATTTCAACTTCGTTCAGATTCCCAACATGCCCAAGATTCCAGACGAGCAGAAGCCGGCGATCGGCAAGGTGATCGCGCCGGCGGCCCTCTTCTGGTTCCGCTGGGCCGCGCTGTCGACCATCGTCTGGGGCCTGATCCAGGCTTGGCAGCTCGGCTACATAGGCGACGCCCTTGCCCTCGGCCTGACCTCGAAGAACGCGGCTCATATGAGCATCGGCTTCGGTATGTGGTTCGGCCTGATCATGGCCTTCAACGTCTGGTTCGTCATTTGGCCGAACCAGCAGAAGGCGCTCGGCCTGGTATCCGTGGCCGACGAGGCGAAGCCGGCGGCGGCACGGACCGCGATGCTGTATTCCAGGACCAACACGTTGCTGTCCATTCCGATGTCGTATTCCATGGTGGCCGTGCACATGACCTGACCACCTCATGGGAAGGATCGCACCCGGTCCTTTCGGGGACCGGACGGACGGGGCGCCCAAGGCGCCCCGTTCTTTTCGCGCCCGCCCGGGCAAATGCTGGAACGGAGCCGGCTTCGGGTGTTTAATTGCCCGGGGAAACTGTGGTCTATCGAGGTCCGGAAACCGGGGGCGCCGGTACCGGCAAGCGGGGGATGATGGCGATCAACGTAAGACGCGGGCTGTTCTGGGCTTGGCTCGTTTTCGCCGTGCCGTGGGTCGGGTTGTGGCTGGGGTTCTTCATATTCTACCCGCCCCCCAGCCCGGGCTGGACGTGGAAGCTGTTCATGAACTCCGCCGGCGTGCTCGTCGTTCCGCCGCTTGGCCTCCTGCTCCTGGGCCGCCTCGTCCTGTGGGTGGTCTCGGCCTCCCGGCGGTCGGGCTGATCCCGCCGCGCGGGCTGTCAGCCATTGTTAACGTTTCTTGGCTATCAAGGCTCGAGTGGTAATCCCGAGGGTTGAGTGAGCCATGCTCAAAGCGCTCGCCACTGGCCTGATTCTCGTCTCGCTGCTGGGCTCGCCGGCGGCGGCCCAGAGCCTTGAGCGGGGCCTGGACGCCTACGAGCGTGGCGATTACAAGACGGCGTTCACCGAGCTTCTGCCCCTCGCCCGCCGCGGCAACCCGACGGCCCAGAGCGCCGTCGGCGTCATCTACCACCATGGTCTCGGCGTCGAGGCCGATCTCGCCAAGGCCATCGACTGGTACGGCAAGGCGGCCGGCGGCGGCGATCCCCTGGCCCAGCGGATGCTCGGCGACTTCCACGCGGGAGGTGTCGCCGGGGCGCCCGACTACGCCGCCGCCGCCCAATGGTACGAGGCCGCGGCCAATGGCGGCGACGACGAGGCCCGGCGCAAGCTCGGGGTCCTCTATCTCGAGGGCCGCGGCGTCCCCCATGACCCGCAAAAAGCCGCCCGTCTGCTGGACCGCGCCGGGAAGCGGGACGAGGCCGCGCCGCAGAGCGAACCGCAGGTTGCCGGTCTCGCGACCCGCTCCGCAAAGCCCGGCGCGCGCAAAGGTCCCCGCGGGCGGTCCTCGCGCAGGCCCGCCTCCTGCATGAGCGGGATGGCCGATGCCCCCTTCAACGTCGAGGTGAAGGTCGAATTCCCCGAAGTCAAGCTCGACCACACGCGCTCCATCGCCGAGCTCGGCAAGATCTCCGGCGCCGGTCACCGCCAGCGCATCCTCGGCCTGATGAAGCCGGACTTCCGCCTGCGCTCCCTTCCCCGCTCCGAGGGGATGACGTCGGGCGGCCAGTTCTGTTTCTGGATCAGCGGCTTCGAGGTGGTGCTGCGCTACTCGCAGATCGATGTCTACGTGGCGCGGGAATACGCCGCGGGGAGCTGCCCCTACGACGCCATCCTCGAGCACGAGATGGAGCACGTGGCGGTCGCCCGGCGGAACGTGGAGGTCTTCGGCCCGCGGATCCGCGAGGCCCTCAAGGCGGGCTCCGTCCCTACCGCGCAGACGCCGATCATCGTCGCTTCGGCCGCCGACGCGGCGAGGGACGTGCAGGAAATCACCCGGGAAAACCTGGAGCCGGTCTACCGGTCCATGCTGCTGGCGCAGCGCGCGGCCCAGGCCGTCGTCGATTCGCCCCCCTCCCGCGCCCGGGTCTTCGCCAAATGCTCCGACTGGTGAGCCCGCCCTCCTGACCGCGACGCCCGCGCCGTGGCGGAGAATACGCCGAACCCGGGTGCCTTGCCGCGCCGAAGCGGGCATACTCCCCCCTGCCGAGGTGAGCCGAGGTCAACAACGGGGAAGGACGCCATGGATCTCAACATTCGGGGACGGACGGCGCTGATTACCGGTGCCTCGCGCGGCATCGGAAGGGCGATCGCCGATGCGTTCGGCGCCGAGGGATGCAACCTGCATCTCGCCGCGCGGAGCGAGGAGGGACTCAGCGCCGCCGCCGGGGAGATCCGGGGCGCCCATGGCGTCGATGTCGCCGTCCATCCCCGCGATCTTTCCAGGGCCGAGGAGGTCGCGGCGCTCGGCGAGGCCTGCGCCGAGGTCGACATCCTGGTGAACAATGCCGGCGACATTCCGACCGGGAGTCTCGAAACCATCGACAGCGCGACCTTCAGGCGCTGCTGGGATCTCAAGGTCTTCGGCTATATCGATCTGACCCGCGCCATCCTGCCCAGGATGCAGTCACGCGGGAGCGGCGTCGTCGTCAATGTCATCGGCGCCGCCGGCGAAGGACCCAACCCCAACTACCTCGCGGGCTGCATGGGCAACGCCTCGCTGATGATGTTCACGAGCTGCCTCGGCGGGGAGAGCATCCGCCACGGCGTGCGGGTCGTCGGGGTCAACCCCGGCGCCACCCTGTCGGACCGGCATCTCGATCACGTCAAGGCGCGCGCCCGGCGGACGCTCGGGGACGCCGACCGGTGGCGGGAGCTGGAGGCGAGATTCCCCTCGGGCCGCTCCTCCACGGTGGAGGAGATCGCCGATGCGGTCGCCTTCCTCGCCTCCGACCGCGCCTCGCACATCACCGGGGCGACGCTCCGGATCGACGGCGGCGTCCACAGCCATTTCTGGCGCTAGCGCCCGAAATTACGGAATCATGTTACGCGGCACCGGCCCTCATGGCTCGTCCCTCGACAAGCTCGGGATGAGGCTGTCGAAGGATGAGGCTATCGAAGGTTTTATGGCCCTTCATGGTTCGACAGGCTCACCATGAGGGACTTGTAAGGACCTCATCCTGAGCCCGTCGAAGAATGCGGCCCGACTTCTGTTTCTGTGGTCGTGGGTACTAGGACGCTTGCAACCGTTCGATGGGTCGGGCCGCGGGAGGGGCGGCGCTCAGAACTGGCAGAGTGAGATGGTGTATTTGGTGATGCCGATGGCGCCGGTGATCGATTTCGACGAATCGCGCTTGTAGCTCACGTATTGATGCTGTCCGAACCACAGGACGTTGTAGAAATACTTGTCGGTCTGGCCCGCGCCCATGACGAGGGCACGTTCGTTTTCCGGCACCGGGCGACCGCCGTATTCCTTGCACTGTTCCACGGGGAGCACCTTTTCGCTGTTGGAAAGCCGCGCGAAGGCGGCGTAGCCGCTGGGCTTTTTTTCCGCCGCGGCGGAATACGTCGCGCCCAGGACGAGCCCGATAGTCAGGGCGAGCGGGAGGGCCATCTTGCCGACCCGGACACGGGCGGCGGACGAACGCCGTTCGTTCTTGGGCATCGCTTTCCTGCGCCTCATGCCGGGCATCGCCTGCTTTCTTCGCCGCTGCTCTCGAGGGCCAGCGAGGTTCGGTTGACTCCTAGGGGGAACGGACCTTGTCCGGGTTCCGGCCCCAATCTGCGCCGTCCAAGGTATTTCAAGATGGTTAAGTAAGATTAAAGAAGGCAAGAAATCCCCGGCAATTCAAGAAAAATTCCACGGACCCTCCCGGCCCCCCGAACGCGTGGACGGCGCGCCGGCCAACCGGCGGGAACCGGCGCTCACCTGCGGACCAGGTTGAAGGCCACCGATATCCGCTCGCCTTCGCCGTGGAAGGGGTGGACCATGTGCCTGATCCAACTCGGGAAAAGGATCGCCATGCCGGGCTCCGGGCTGAGCCGGCACTTGCTATGGAAGGTGCTGCCGGGAATGATCGTGCCGTCGGAGGCGCTTCTCGGGTCGAACAGCTCGATCTGTCCGTTGAAGGGCGCGCCGCCGTCCGGCCTTCCGACGCTCACGTAATAGGCGCCCGACCAGAAGCAGTTGGGGTGCGCATGCGGCGCGTGGTAGCCGCCGCTTCTCAGGACATTGGCCCAGGACTGCAGGGAGAAATGGGACATCGCGGGCACGTTGGCGCCCTGGGTCGTCGCCGCCACCACGGACGCGAGCAGTTCCTCGATATGGCCCGCGAGCTCACGGATGCAGGGGAAGTCCCAGGCGAAGAAATCCTTCGTCGTCGCCCATCCCCCGATGACATTCTGGAACGCGGGCTCGGCCGCCGCCTCGGCATCGAGGATCACGGTCCTCAGCTCCGCGTTGAGCGCATCGCTGTCGGGCCAGGGGGTGGCGACGACGGGCGTGGGAAAGAACCATCTGAGATGCTGCTCGGGATTGAAGGTGTACGCTGCCATGGGCGGATCGCGGGGCCGGCGGGTGGAGGGACCGAGGATCCTTCCACATACCACGCCGGCCACCCGAGGCCAACGGCGACGGACCGAGGCGCCTCCGCGCGGAACGGGGCCGGTCCCTCCCCTCCTCAGGTCACCGCGATCAGCAGCGCCCCCGCCCGTCTGCCTTCGGCCAGGAGGAAGTTGAAGGTGCGGCAGGCGGCGCCGGTGTCCATAGTCTCGACCGCGATTCCGGCCTTGCGGAGGGCGTGGCGATGGGCGTCGGCCAGGGGCTGCATGCGCTGGCCGCAGCCGATGAGCAGGATTTCGAGCCCGGCCTCCGCCGACAGTGCCGGCGCGAGATGCGTGGCGTCCAGGACGTCCATGCTGTCGAGCTGCAGCGCGACAACGCTCTGCTCCAGCACCAGGACGGAGCCCTCGAACCTGCGTTCGGAGATCCTGAATCCGCCGTCGCCGTAAGCCTGGATCAGACTGCGGTCTCCCGCCTTCAAGGGGATGAGGTCCATGCTGTCCTGCCCGTTGGCGGGCGCGCCGAGGACGCCGGCCTTGCCTTGCTCGGGCCGGCGGCGACTATTCCGCGGGCGATTCCTGGCCCGTTTCGTTGCCGCCCACCGTGCCGCCGGAGATGCGTTCACGGATGTTGAGCATCATCACCAGCGGGGAAGCGACGAAGATCGAGGAATAGGTGCCGACGACGACGCCCCAGATCAGGGCGAAGGCGAAGTCCTTGATCACCGCGCCGCCGAAGAAGAAGATCGCCACCAGGGCCAGGAGGGTGGTGAGCGAGGTCAACAGCGTCCGCGACAGGGTCTGGTTGAGCGACAGGTTCATCAGGTCCGGGGCCGACATGGCCTTGTACTTGCGCAGGTTCTCGCGGATGCGGTCGAACACGACGACGGTGTCGTTGATGGAATAGCCCGCGATGGTTAGGATCGCGGCCACCGTCGCCAGGTTGAACTCATGCTCCGTCAGGGAGAACACGCCGATGGTGGAGATCACGTCGTGAGTCAGCGCGACGATGGCGCCGACGGAGAACTGCCATTCGAAACGGAACCAGACATAGACCATGATCGCGAGCAGCGACAGCACCACGGCGATGATGCCCGCCTCGATCAACTCGCCGCCGACCTTTGGCCCGACGAACTCCGTCCGGCGGTAGCTCGCGACGTCGCTGCCCAGCGCCTGCTTGACCTTGTTCACCGCCACCATCTGCTCCTGCTCGCCGCCGGGCTGGCGCTCGATGCGGATCAAGACGTCGTTGGGCTGGCCGAATTCCTGCAGCGCCACCTCGCCGAGGCCCAGCCCGCCCAGCTTGCCGCGCAGGCCGTCGATATTGGCCGCCTGCGGGGTGCGGATCTCCATCAGGATGCCGCCCTTGAAGTCGATGCCGTAATTGAGCCCCTGGACAAGGAACAGGACCACCGAGGCCAGCACCAACAGTCCGGAAAACACGAACGCGATCTTGCGCGCGCCGATGAAATCGATCTTGGTGTCGGGGGGGATCAGTCTGATGGGGAAGGCCATCGCATGCGTCCTATATCGGCAGGGTCGCGAGGCGGCGCCCGCGCAGCCACGTCACCACCATCAGCCGCGTCACCATGATCGCCGTGAACATCGACGTCACCAGGCCGATGGACAGCGTGACCGCGAAGCCCCTGACCGGGCCGGTGCCGAACTGGAACAGGATGACGGCGGCGATCAGGGTCGTCAGGTTGGCGTCGATGATGGTGGTGAGCGCCCGCTGATAGCCCGCGTCCACCGAAGACAAGGGCGAACGGCCCGATTCGACCTCCTCGCGGATGCGCTCGAAGATCAGCACGTTGGCGTCCACCGCCATGCCGATGGTCAGCACGATCCCGGCGATGCCCGGCAGGGTCAGCGTCGCCTGCAACAGCGACAGGCTGCCGACGATCAGGATCATGTTCAGCAGCAGGGCGAGGTTGGCGAAGATGCCGAACAGGCCGTAGGCCAGGACCATGAAGATCAGCACCAGGATGAAGCCGATCACGCAGGCGATCTCGCCGGCGGCGATGGAATCGGCGCCGAGGTCGGGGCCCACCGTGCGTTCCTCGAGGATCGTCATGGGCGCGGGCAAGGCGCCGGCACGGAGCAGGAGGGCGAGGTCCTTGGTCTCCTGGACGGAGAAGCTTCCGGAAATGATCCCGGCGCCGCCCAGGATCGGTTCCTGGATCACCGGGGCGCTGATCACCTCGCCGTCCAGCACGATGGCGAACGGCTTGCCGACATTGGTCTGGGTGACGCGCCCGAATTTCCTCGCGCCGACGGTGTCGAAGCGGAAGCTGACCACCGGGCGGCCCCTTTCGAAGGTGGGCTGGGCGTCGACGAGGTTCTCGCCCGACACCATCACCCGCTTCTTGACCACGTAGGTGATGGCGGAGCGGCCGTCGCGGGTCTTGTCATCTTCGCTCAGGCGCTGCTTGGCGAAGAAGCTGCCCGGCGGGGCGACCGAGGGCAGCGGCGCGCCGGGCGCGAACCTCTCGTCGAGAAGGTGGAAGGTCATCTTGGCGGTCTTGCCGATGACGGCCTTGAGCCGTTCGGGATTGTCGAGGCCCGGCACCTGGACCAGGATGCGGTCGGCACCCTGGCGCTGGATGGAGGGTTCCGTGGTGCCGAACTCGTCGACGCGGCGGCGGACGATCTCGATGGACTGCTGCATCACCTGGTTGTTGCGGTTGCGCAGCTCGTCCGTTGTGTAGCTGATGGTGATCCGCGCGCCGCTGACCTCCGTCTGGGTGCCCGGCTCCAGGCGCCGCAGGAGCCGGGTCGCGCGTTCGATATTCGTCTGGCCGTCCGTGGCGCGGCGCGCCGGCTTATCGGGATCGCGGATCTGCACCATGGCCGTGTCGCCGACGAGGCCGATGCGGGAATAGCCGATCTGCTCGCGCCTGAGTTCCGTCCGCATCGCCTGGACGAGGTTGCTGACCCGCTCCTTGAGGGCGGCCTTGACGTTGACCTCGAGGAGCAGGTGCGACCCGCCCCGGAGGTCGAGGCCGAGACTGAGCGTCGACTTCGGCGCCCAGTCGGGCAGGGCCGCGAGCTGAGGGTTGCTGAGCAGGTTGGGCACCGCCATCAGGATTCCGAGCACGCTGATGGCGAAGATCGTGATGATTTTCCAGCGCGCGAAGTGAATCATGGGACCAAAACCGTGTTGAGGAGCAGAAAGGCGCCGGCGGCTACTTGTTCTCGTTGGCCGGCTTTTCGTCGTCGGCCTCCTCCGTCCGGGCATAGACGCTCGAGATCATCCCGCGCATCACCCGGACCCGGACGCCGTCGGCGATCTCCAGGTCCAGCTCGTTCTCGTTCACGACCTTCATGATCTTTCCGATGAGCCCGCCATTGGTGACGATCCTGTCGCCCCGGCGCAGCTTGCCCAGCATCTCCCTGTGTTCCTTGACCTTCTTCTGCTGCGGCCGGATCAGGAGGAAATAGAACACGACGAAGATCAGGATCAACGGCACGAGGGTCATGATGTCGAAGCCCCCTGGGCCGCCAGTCCCTTGGGCATAGGCTGGTGAAATGAACATGAAGGTCTCTCTCCGGCTTGCGTGGCCGCCCCCTAGGCGGTTTGCGTGTAAGGGGGAATATAGTCGTCCCGCCTCGGGTTGCAAATCAAACCTCGGGCCTTTTTGTCGGCCCGAAGGCCTTGATCGATCCCGGCAAGCGGGCCATCCTGGCCGCCTTTGGGGCCGGCCCGGGATCCCCATGACGAGCGAGGGGACAGACAAGAAGCATGACCGATGATGGGATCGAGCCGCTGTTGCGCCGGGTGGCGGACGCCTTGGATCGCCTGGCGCCGCCGGCCGGCGTCCCGGAGAGGCTCAGCGACGCCGATGCCTATGTCTGGCACGCGCGGGAGGGCCTGGCCGAGCCGGTCGCGCGCGTCAACCGGGTCGATCTGGCGCTGCTCAAGGGGGTCGACCAGCAGCGCGATATCCTGTTCGGCAATACGCTGCGCTTCGCCAAGGGGCTTCCCGCCAACAACGCCCTTCTCTGGGGCGCGCGCGGCATGGGCAAGAGTTCGCTGGTCAAGTCCGTCCACGGCGCGGTCAACGACAAGCTGGGCCGCAAGCGGGCCGAGGCGCGCCTCGGCCTGATCGAGATCCACCGCGAGGACATCACCTCCCTGCCCCGCCTGCTGAGGATGTTCCGGCCGATCAAGCGGCGCTTCGTCGTGTTTTGCGACGATCTCTCCTTCGACGGCCGGGAATCCACCTTCAAGTCGCTCAAGGCGGTTCTGGAAGGCGGCATCGAGGGCCGGCCCGCCAACGTCATCTTCTACGCTACCTCCAACCGCCGCCACATGATGCCCAGGGACATGATCGAGAACGAACGCTCCACCGCCATCAATCCGGCCGAGGCGGTGGAGGAGAAGGTTTCGTTGTCGGACCGCTTCGGCCTGTGGCTGGGATTCCACGTCTGCGACCAGGACACCTTTTTCGACATCGTGCGCGGCTACGCGAAGCACTACGGCCTGCGCATCGCCGACGACGCGCTGATCAGCGGCGCCGTGGAATGGTCGGTGACGCGCGGCGCGCGTTCGGGCCGGGTGGCCTGGCAGTACATTCAGGACGTGGCGGGACGGCTCGGCCGGAAACTCGACTAGTACTCAGCCCTTGCCGTTCTTGAGATGCTGCAGCGGGTTCACGGCATGGGGTCCGCGGCGCAGCTCGAAATGCAGCTGGGGCTCTTCCACCGCGCCGGTCCGGCCGACCTGGGCCACGGTCTCGCCGCGGCGGACGACCTGGCCCTTGGAAACCATGATCCGGCTGTTGTGGGCATAGGCCGAGACCCAGCCCCCCTCGTGACGGATCAGGAGCAGGTTGCCGTAGCCCTTGAGCTCGTTCCCGGCATAGGCGACGATGCCCGATTCGACCGCGCGCACGGGCGTGCCGTCCTGGGCCGCGATGTTGATGCCGTCGTTGTAAAGCCCGTTGCCCTTGGCGCCATAGGCCGACAGCAGACGGCCCTTCACGGGCCAGACGAATCCGCCGGCCCGCGGCGGTAGGGCGGCGAGCTTCGGCGACGGTTTTGGCTCCGTCTTCGGCTTGGGTTCCGCCTTCGATTGGGGCGCGAGCGGCGGTGCGGGGATTGCGGCCGTCTTGACCGGCGGTTTGGGAAGGGGTTGGGCCTTCTCTCCGATGGCGGCCTTCGGCTTCGCGTCGGGCGCGGGCCGCGCGGCAATGACTGGGGCCTTCAGCGCCACCTTCTGCAACGGCTCGGTACGCGGCTTGACCGTCGGCTGGGAACGGGCGGCCTTCGCCGGCTCGGGTGTTGCCCGGGCGACAGCGGTCGTGGGCGCCGGCGCGCCCTTCGCGCCCGGGATCAGGAGCTTCTGCCCGGGATAGAGCTTGAAGCCCCGGGCCTTGATGCGGTTGACCCGGATGATGCTGTCCGGGCTCACGCCGAAGCGGCGGCCCACGCGATAGACCGTGTCGCCCGATGCCACGACGTAATAGCGGGTTTCGGGGACGCGCAGCATGCGTCCAGTGGCGAGCCGGTAGGGCGGCTTCAGTCCGTTGGCCTCGATCAGGGCCCTGAGCGGGATGCGGTGGCGGCGGGAAATGGCATAGAGGGTGTCGCCGCGCTTGACTTGTACCCGCGCTGCCTCGGTGGATTCGACGCGGCCCGCGGGCAAGGGAGGCACGGGCGCGGCGGCAGGCTCCGCGGACTCGATCGGCGCCCTGGAGACGGCCGGCGCGCCACCCGGGGGCAGCGTCGCCCAGCGCACGGGCCGCGGCCGGGTGGGGATCTCCGCGCCGAGCACCGGCGCCGCCGGGATATCAGGAGTGGTTTGGAACGAAGGCGAACGGACGTCCTCGCCGTAGACCACCGGCGCCGGCGGTCCCGACCTTGCGCACCCGAAGCTCCCCAGCACGATGGCCAGGGCGCCGATGCGCCAACCGATTCCCATTCCCCTTTGGGTCATCATGGCCGGAGAGGATAGTCGACTCAGTCGCTTAGCTCAATATGTTGCATTGCAGCGAGAGAAAAAAATTGGAAAGTGAGTCTTTTGAGTCACGCTTGTGCGCGGATGCGCGCGTCGCGGGCAGCCGCGGACGGTCGTGAAAATGCACGGCCCGCGGTCTTGCGAGCCGGGCGGCTGGTGGCCGGGCGATCAGTCCTGCGCGGCGTCGGTCGATCGCCTGCGCGAATCGTTTCGCGACTCGCTCCGCACCAGGGGAACGAACCTGACGGCGCAGAGGCGCACCTTTTCGACGGTCTCGCCGGTCTTCTCGTACCGCCAAAGCCACTGGTCGAACAGGCTCGTCCCGATGGGCGCGACCAGGATGCCGCCGTCGGCGAGCTGATCGAGAAGCTCCTGGGGCACGTCGCCTTCGGCGGCGGCGGTGGCGATGATGCGGTCGAAGGGCGCCTGCTCGGGCCAGCCCTTGGAGCCGTCGCCGACCTTGGTGGTGATGTTGGAATAGCCGAGCTCCTCGAAGCGCTTGGCGGCCTCCCGCGCGAGCGAGCGGTGGCGCTCGACGGTGTAGACGCGCCAGCAGAGGTGCGATAGCACCGCCGCCTGGTAGCCGCAGCCGGTGCCGATCTCGAGCACGCGGGCGCGCTTGTGGAGCCTGAGCGACTGGGTCATCAGGGCGACGATGTAGGGCTGGCTGATGGTCTGGCCCTCGCCGATGGGAAGGGCGGTGTTCTCGTAGGCCCGGTCCTGGAAATTCCGCGGCACGAATTTCTCGCGCGGCACGCGCTCGATGGCGCCGAGCACGTCGGGATCGGTGATGCCGTCGGCGCGGAGTTCCATCAGCAGCCGGATCTGACGGGGGCTGGTGGTCATGGGATCAGCTTCCTGAGCCGTGCCGCGGTGGCGCGGTCGGTGAGGTTGAGGTTGAGCGGCGTCACCGAGACGGCCCCCCGGGCGGCGGCGTCGATGTCCGAGACGCTCGCCCGCCTGCGGCTCGATCCCTCGGCCCGGGGACTGCCGATCCAGTAGTAGGGCGCGCCGAAGGGGTCGAAGGATTCGGTGACGCTCTCGATCTGGCGGCGGCGTCCCTGGTGGGTGACCTCGACGCCGCTGACCGCGGAGGCGACGCGGTCGGGAAAGTTGATGTTGATCATGACGTCCCGTTTCCAGGGCTGACCCGCGAGGCGCCGCAGCAGGTCGGGGGCGAAATGCTCCGCCGTCGACCACTTTACGGGATGCTGGGACCGGGTGACCTGGGAGAGCGCGACGCCGCGGATACCCATGAACGTCGCCTGGGACGCGGCGGCGACGGTGCCCGAGTAGCTCACGTCCTCGGCCAGGTTGCCGCCCTGGTTGATGCCCGACAGCACGAGGTCGGGCATGCGCCCGCCCAAGAGCTGTCCGACGGCGAGCATCACGCAGTCGGTGGGCGTGCCGTTGACGGCGAAGCGCCGGGGGCCGAGTCGGGCGACCCTGAGCGGCGCGCGGACGGTCAGCGAATGGCTTGCCGCCGACTGTTCGGTCTCCGGTGCCACCACCCAGACATCGTTGCTGAGCCCGCGGGCGATGCGGGCGAGCAGGCGCAGGCCTTGTGCGCCGATGCCGTCGTCGTTGGTCACCAGGATACGGGCGCGCCTGAGATCCAGCGGGCCGAGCGTGGGAGCGCCGCGCGTGCTCACGCGCCGGGTCCGATCTCCTCCATCCCTCCCATGAGGGGGCGGAGGGCTTCGGGAATGCGGATGCTGCCGTGTTCGGTCTGATAGGTCTCCATCACGGCGATGAGCGTGCGCCCGACCGCGAGGCCCGAGCCGTTCAGCGTATGCACGAAGCGCGTCCCCTTGTCCTCGCCCTTGGGGCGGAAGCGGGCCTGCATGCGCCGGGCCTGGAAGTCCCCGCAGTTGGAGCAGCTCGAGATCTCCCTGTACTGCCCCTGGCCCGGCAGCCAGACCTCGATGTCGTAGGTCTTGCGCGCGGAGAACCCCATGTCGCCGGTCGACAGCGTCACCACCCTGTAGGGCAGCTCGAGCCGCTTCAGCACCTCCTCGGCCGCGGCCGTCATGCGCTCGTGCTCGGCCTCCGACTGGTCGGGGTGGGCGATCGAGACCAGCTCGACCTTGTCGAACTGGTGCTGGCGGATCATGCCGTGGGTGTCCTTGCCCGCGGCCCCGGCCTCGGAGCGGAAGCAGGGCGTCAGCGCCGTGAAGCGGAGCGGCAGGTCCTCCTCCGCCAGGATGGTTTCGCGCACCAGGTTGGTGAGCGGCACCTCGGCCGTCGGGATCAGCCAGTGGCCGGTCGTGGCGGCGAAAAGGTCGTCGGCGAACTTGGGCAGCTGGCCGGTGCCGAACAGCGCCGCGTCACGCACGAGATACGGCGGCGCGACCTCGGTATAGCCCGCCTCCCCCGTCTGCAGGTCCAGCATGAAGGCGCCCAAGGCCCGCTGCAGCCGCGCGAGCGGACCCTTGAGGACGACGAAGCGGGCGCCCGAGATCTTTGCCGCCTGCTCGAAATCCATCAGCCCCAGCGCCTCGCCGAGGGCGAAATGCTCCCTCGCCTCGAAGGCGAACCCGGGCGGCGTGCCGACCTTGCGGATCTCGACATTGGCGCTTTCGTCCGGTCCCACCGGGACATCGTCCGCCGGCAGGTTGGGGATGGTCTCGAGCGCCCTGTCGAGCTCCTCCCCCACCTCGCTGGCCTCGAGCTCCGCCGCGGCCTGGGCGTCCTTGTCCTTGCTCACCTGGGCGATGACCGCGCCGGCGTCCTCGCCCCTGGACTTGAGCGCGCCGATCTCCTTGGAAAGCTGGTTGCGGCGGGTCTGGATCTCCTGGGCCGCGCTCACCGCGGCGCGCCTCCTGGCATCGAGCGCGATCAGCGCCTCGGCCTGGGGAGGCAGGCCCCGGCGCTTCAGGCCTTCGTCGAAGGTATCGGGGTTTTCACGTATCCAGCGGATGTCGAACATGCAACTGACCTGACCAGGGCTACAGGCGGGCGGCACACCATAAGGGCTCGGCCCCGGGCCGTCCACACCGGATCGGCGGCCGGCGGAGCCTAACGGCGGGTGCCGCCGTCGTCCCCCTCGCCGTCCTGGTCTCCCCCCTCCTTGGTTTCCCCGTCCTTGTCGTCGTTGGCGTCCTCGGCCTCTTCCTCGTCCTCATACTCGTCGCCGCCGATATCGTCGTCCTCGTCGTAGTAGTCATCCTCGGCCTCCTCCGCCTCCTCGTCCTGCCGTTGCCTGCGGCGCTCGACCAAGCGCACGGCGATGATGGAGATCTCGTAGAGCGCGATGATGGGGATCGCCAGGCCCACCTGGGAGATCACGTCGGGCGGCGTCAGCACGGCGGCGACGATGAAGGTCAGCACCAGGGCGTACTTGCGCTTCTCGGCCAGCGTCTTGGAGGTGACCAGCCCGACCCGCCCCATGAGGGTGAGCGCGATGGGCAGCTGGAAGCAGAGCCCGAAGGCGAAGATCAGCTTCATCACCAGCGACAGGTATTCGGCGACCCGGGCCTCGAGCTGGATGGGAAGCTGGCCCGGCCCGCCGGGGGTCTCGAAGCTGACGAAGAAGCGCCACGCGAGGGGGAAGATGAAGTAGTAGACGAGCGCCCCGCCCAGGAAGAAGAGCACGGGCGTGGCCGCCAGGAACGGCAGGAAGGCGCGCTTCTCGTTGCGGTAGAGCCCCGGCGCGATGAACATCCAGAGCTGCATGGCGACCAGCGGGAAGGAGATGAAGGCGCCGGCCCAGAAGGCAACCTTGACATAGGTGAAGAAGGTTTCGGTGAGGCCGGTGAAGATCATGCGCCGGCCGGCCTGGCCCTCGTAGATCTCCGCCAGGGGGTGCACCAGGAAGTTGAAGATGTCCTCGGCGAAGTAGTAGCAGACCAGGAACCCGACCAGCAGGGCGGCGAGGGCGTAGATCAGCCGGTTGCGCAGCTCGATCAGGTGATCGAGCAGCGGCATCTTGCCGTCGCTGGGCTGGGCGGCGGTCACGGTTCGCGCCCCGCGGGACTCTTGCGGCGCGGCTTGGCCGGCTCAGGCTCTTCCGCCCCGGCCTCCGCGGTGAGGACGCCTTGCCCCTCGGCGCCGTCCTTGACTTGCGCGGCGGCATCGTCCCCTGCCCCGGTCCCGGGTGCGGTCGCCGGCTCGTCGCGCTCCTTGGCCCGGGTGTCCGCGCCGATCCCCTCCCTCAGTTCCCCTTCCGGGTCGATGGTCTTCTCGATCTCCTCTTCCAGGCTGAAATCGCGGATCGAGTTGACCTCCTTGCGCACATCGTCGATGCCCGCCTGCTGGGCGAGGTCCTCGATGCCGCTCTGGAATTCGCGGGCCATGGCGCGGACGCGCGCGATCCACCGCCCCATGGTGTGCAGCACCACGGGCAGGTCCTTCGGTCCGATGACGACGATCATCACCACGATGACCACCATCATCTCCACCCAGCCGATATCGAACATCCTGACCTATCCGCCTGGCGTGGCAGAACGCGGCGCGCGGCGCCCGGCGATCAACTCTGCTTGTTTTCGGCCTCGGCCTTTTCCGTCTTTTTGACGGGCTCGGTTTCGGGCGCTTTGGAGTCCGCGACGCGCTTGGCGGGCTCGGATTCGTCGTCCGCCATGCCTTTCTTGAAATTCTTGATGCCCTTGGCAAGGTCGCCCATCACATGCGGCAGTTTGCCCGCCCCGAAGATGATCAGGACGATGACCAGGATGATTACGACCTGCCAGACGCCAATGCTCATACCGCTTGCTCCGCGAAGGGGTTGCGTGCGTGATTGCGGCGATAATGGCAGAAAGGCAAGGGCGAGGCAATGCAGGCGCCGGGCGCCGGCCCCGCGCCTCAGCCCTTCTCGCGGATCGGGAAGACGAAGGTCTGCTCGGGATCCAGCGCCACCAGGAAGCGGCCGCCCACGGAGGGAATGAAATGGCCCGCGGTGCGCACCCGGAGGTCGAGCTTCTCGCCGTTGAAGGTGCCGAAATCCATGCGCGTGACCACCGAATGGCGCAACATGCGGGCGGAGATCACGGTTCCCTCGGCGGTCCCCAGCGCATTGGTGGGCGGCGGCCCGCCCTTGGGATCGATGAGCAGCGACTCGGGGCGCATGAGGACGACGGCCTTGGCGCCGTCCTTGAGCCCGGGCGCCGGGATGGGCCCGAAGGGCGTCGCCACGTGGCCGTTCTCCACCACCCCGCGGACCAGGTTGGCGGCGCTGAAGAAGAGCGCCACGTAAGGCGTCACCGGCCGGCAGTAGAGGTCGCCGGGGCTGCCGATCTGCTCGATCCGTCCGTCGCGCATGACCGCCATGGTGTCGGAGACGTACATCGCCTCCTCCGGGTCGTGGGTCACGATCAGGGTGGTGGTACCGCGCTGCTTGAGGATGTTGAGCGTGTCCTCGCGGATGGTGATGCGCAAGCGCTGGTCGAGGCCGGAGAACGGCTCGTCCAGCAGGATGATGGGCGGGTCCGGCGCCAGCGCCCGGGCGAGCGCCACGCGCTGCTGCTGGCCGCCCGACAGGCGATGGGGGTAGGCCTCGGCGTATTTCGCCATGCTGACCTGGGCGAGCAGGTCCCGCACCCGCGCCTCGCACACCCTTCTTGGAAGGTGCTCGATCCCGAAGCCGACGTTCTGGGCCACCGTCAGGTGCGGGAACAGCGCCATGTCCTGGAAGACGAGACCGACGTTGCGCCGTTCCGGGGGGATGTTGGTCTTGCTGTCGGCCACCACCTTGCCGTCGATGACGATGCGGCCCTGGCTCAGGGGCTCGAGCCCCGCTGCGACGCGGAGCGTCGTCGTCTTGCCGCAGCCCGAAGGGCCCGACAGCGAGAAGATCTCTCCCCGCGCCACGGAGAAGCTGATGTCGTTGAGAACCACGGTGCCGTCCTCATAGGAATGGGACACGTGCTCCATGGTCAGAACGAAATCGGATGTCATCTCGCCGTTCTTCAGCCTGTGCGGCTTATGCTCCCTGTGCCCGGGCGCGAGCGGGCGATGGCGAGGCTTAGGAGGATCACCGGGATGATGCCCACCGCCAGGATGGCGAGCGCCGCGCTTGACGAATCGGCGAGACGTTCGTCGGACGCAAGTTGATACGTCCGAATGGCTAGGGTGTCAAAGTTAAAGGGCCTCAAGATCAGGGTGGCGGGTAGCTCCTTCATGACGTCGACGAAGACCAGCAGCGCCGCGGTCAGCAGGCTGGATCCCATGATCGGGAAGTGGACCCGGGTGAGGATCTGGAAGGGCCGCTTGCCGAGGCTGCGCGCGGCGTCGTCCATGTGCGGCGTGATCTTGGCGAAGGAGGCTTCGACGGTGTTCAGCGACACCGCTAGGAAGCGCACGACATAGGCGAAGGTCACCGCGGCGATGGTCCCCGACAGGATGAGGCCCGGTTCCACCCCCAGGGCGGCGCGGGTGAAGTCGTTGATCGCCTCGTCGATCCAGGCGAAGGGGATCAGCACGCCGACGGCGATCACGGCGCCGGGGACGGCGTAGCCCATGCTGGCGAGACGCGCCGCCCCCGCGCGGATCGGCCCGGGCCGGAGCCGCTGGCCATAGGCGATCACGATCGCAAGCGCGACCGCGAGCGCCGAGGCCACCGCCGCCAGGACGAAGCTGTTGACGGCATAGGCGACGAACCGGGAATCGATCATCTCGCCGGCCGTCTGCACCGACCAGGCAAACAGCGCCGCGCCGGGCACCAGGAAGCCGAGCGTCACCGGCAGGGCGCAGGCGGCGACCGCGCCGGTCCGGCGCAGTCCCGCGAGCGGATAGCCCGGCAAGGCGCGGTAGATCTGCGTCGTGTGGTGAATGGCGCCCTTGCCGCGCGACAGGCGCTCCATCAGGATCAGCGCCAGGATGAAGACCATCAGCATGGCGGCGAGCTGGGCGGCGGCGGCCGGCTCGCCGAGGCCGTACCAGGTGCGGAAGATGCCGGTGGTGAAGGTGTCGACCGCGAAATACTGCACCGTGCCGAAGTCGTTGAGCGTCTCCATCAGCGCAAGCGCGATGCCGGTCGCGATCGCCGGGCGCGCGAGCGGCAGGGCGACCGAGAAGAAGGACTGCAGCGGCGAGCGGCCGAGGGTGCGCGAGACTTCGAGCACGCAGACGGATTGTTCGAGAAACGCCGCGCGCGACAGCAGGTAGACGTAGGGGTAGAGCACCAGCGTCAGCATCGCGATGGCGCCCGGCAGGCTGCGGATCTCGGGGAACCAGTAATCGCCCCGGCTCCACCCGGTGACCGCCCGGAGCGCGTCCTGCACCGGACCGGCGAACTCCAGCAGCCCGGTATAGGTGTAGGCGATGACGTAGGCCGGCACCGCCATGGGAAGAAGCAGCGCCCATTCGAAGATCCGCCGTCCCGGGAACCGGCACATGGTCACCAGCCAGGCGGTGCCGACACCGATGATCACGGTGCCGCAGCCGACACCGGCCATCAGCCACAGCGAATTGGCGATGTAGGTGGGAAGCAGCGTGTGGGCGAGGTGGGTCCAGACCGCGCCGGAGGGCACCAGCACATGGGCCAGCACCACCAGCACCGGCACCGCGACCAGGAAGGCGATGCCGATGGTGGCGATGGACCACCCATCGAAGCGCCAGCGAAGCCGGAAGCGGGGTACAGCTTCGCCCGGTCCCCTGGGATGGGTGGTCTGGATCGTCACCGGAATGTCGGCGAAACGGCCGGCCGCTAGCGCCAGCCCGCCCGGTCCATCAACTTGACGGCTTCGGGGTTCAGCTTGCCCAGTTCGCTGACGTTGATGGGGTCGGCCTTGAACTCACCCCACGCGGCGACGATCTTCGCCATCGGCACGTCGGGCCTCGCGGGGTACTCGAAATTCGCCTGGGAGTACTTGACCTGGGCGTCCTTCTGCACGAGGAACTCCAGGAGCTGGATCGCCTCGGCCTTGTGGCGGGCATAGCGCGCGACGCCGGCGCCCGAGATGTTGACGTGGGCGCCGCGGCCGGCCTGGTTGGGGAAGAACACCCCGATCTTCTCGACCAGCACCCGGTCCTTGGGGTTCTTCGACGCCGTCAGGTGGCCGAGGTAATAGGTGTTGGAGACGGCAATGTCCCCTTCCCCGGCGCCGACCGCCCGGATCTGGTCGCGGTCCCCGCCCTTGGGCTTCCGCGCCATGTTGGCGACCAGGGCCTTGGCCCAGGTGAGAGCCTTCTCCGGCCCGTCGGCGGAGATCAGCGAGGCCACCAGGGACTGGTTGTAGATGCTGTTGGAGGAGCGGATCAGGATCTTGCCCTTCCATTTGGGATCGGCCAGCGCCTCGTAGGTCGAAAGCTCCGACGGCTTGACCCGGTCCTTGTGGTACATGATCACCCGCGCGCGCATGGTGAGCCCCACCCAGAGGCCGCCCGGTTCGCGGTAGGCCGCGGGAACGATCTTGTCGATCGCCGCGGACTTGACCGGCTGGAACAGGCCCGCCGCCTGCGCGCGGCCGAGATTGCCGGCATCGACCGTCATCAGGATATCCGCGGGCGAATTGCGGCCCTCGCGTTTGAGCCGCTCGAACAGGGCGTTGGCGTTGCCCTGGACGACGTTGACCTTGATCCCGGTCTTGGCTTCGAAGGCCTTGTAGAGCGCGGCGTCGACGTCGTAATGACGGGACGTGTAGACGTTGACCTCGCCCGCCGCCCTGGCGGGTGCGGACGCGACGGCACCGGCCGTCACGACGGCGGCGGCCGCGGCGGCGATCAAAGCGTTCCTCAGTTTCGGTTCCCCGGTCACATGATCCTCCTGTCGGTTCTTTGGGGTGAAGCGGTTCCGCTAAATAATGCAATTGCGAGGCAGTCGCAACAAAGAAACGCCGACCCGTGCCGATTAATCGCTACGTAAACTAATTTTATGCCTAAGGATTCTGCTTGGCCAGAAAGATTTTCGATTTTCGGAACATCTTTCCGAATGTATCGATTGAGGCTCTGGCGCGAGGAGGCCCGGGTTCGGGCCGAGGCGTTCTGGAAAAGGCGCGCGTCCTTAGGGAACGACGCGGATCAGTCGTGGGGGTCGCGCCTTGAGGGGACGGGCTTTTCCGCGCCGTCTTCTTCGCCGGACGCGGGCTCTTCGACGCCCTCCTCGAAGGCATCATCATCGGGGAAATCCTCATCGAGCGCAGATTCGCCGAGAGCCTCTTCTTCAGAACCCTCCTCCTCGCCCTCCCCATCCTCGTCGTCGTCCTCGGGATCCCTGTCGCCGGCATCGATGAATTCGCTGATCTGCATGGCCGGGCGCTTGTCGAGGAGACCGGCCGCCTTGAGGTCGTCGAGGCCGGGCAGATCCTTGATGGACTCGAGCCCGAAGTCCACCAGGAAGCCGGACGTCGTGCCCCAGGTCGCGGGCCGGCCCGCGGTCCGGCGCCGGCCCTTGGGCGCGACCCAGCCGGATTCGACGAGCAGGTCGAGGGTCCCGCGGCTCAGGCCCACGCCGCGGATCTCCTCGATCTCGGCCCGGGTCACCGGCTGGTGATAGGCGACGATGGCGAGCGTCTCCATGGCGGCGCGCGAGAGCCGTCTCGGGACCTGCTTGTGAACGCGCAGTTCCTCGGACAGATCCTCGGCGGTGCGGAACAGCCAGCGGCCGCCCGCGTGCACCAGGTTGACGCCGTGATTGGCATAATGGGCGGCAAGCGCCTTGAGCAGCCCCGGCAGGTTGGCGCCGTCGGGCAGCCGTTCGGCGAGGGCCGGCTCGGTCAGCGCCTCGTCGGTCGAGAACAGGACGGCTTCGAGGAGGCGCAGGTGATGGGGATCGGGCTCGCGTTCGGCCTCCCCGCCTTCGCCGGCTTCCGTCTCGGTTTCCGGTTCCGCCGGAACGGCCTCGGCCTCGGGGGCCGCGTCCTGGTTTTCAGGGGTTTCACTCATCGGACGGATCAGTCTCTCTTGCGGGCACGGATATAGATCGGGTTGAAGGCCCCGTCCTGGCGCAGCTCCGCCTGGCCCTGGCGCACCAGCTCGAGGGTGGCGGCGAAGGTCGAGGCGAGCGCCGAGCGCATGATCAGGCTGCCCTTCAGGTTCTCGGGCAGGAAGGCCGACAGGTCGGCCCAGTCCAGGCTGTGGCCGAGCAGCTGGCGCAGCCGCTCCACCGCCTGCTCCACGGTGTAGAGCTCCTGGGGCGAGATCTGCAGCATGGTGTCGGTGTCGCGCGAACGGATCGCCCCGTAGCACCGCATCAGTTCGTAGAGGCTCGGCTCATAGATCGCCTCGCTGACCACCTCGGTCCCCTCGGGCGTGCCGAGGGTGAAGACGTCGCGCCCCATGAGCGGCCGGTCGAACAGGCGCCGGCCCGCCTCCTGCATGGATTCGAGGCGCCTGAGCTGGAAGGCCAAGGCCTCGGCCATCTGTTCGCCGGTGGGCTGTTCTTCGCCCTTGTCCTCGGGCAACAGCAGGCGCGATTTCAGGTAGGCGAGCCACGCCGCCATGACCAGGTAGTCCGCCGCCAGCTCCAGCTTGACGCGCTGGGCGTGGGCGATGAAGGCGAGGTACTGCTCGGCCAGGGCCAGGATGGAGATCTTGGTGATGTCCACCTTCTGGTCGCGCGCCAGCGTCAGCAGGAGGTCGATGGGGCCCTCGAACCCGTCGAGGTCGAGCACCAGCTGGCCCGCGAGACCGGTGATCGCCGGGGCGCTTTCGTTGGCGTCTTGCGGCACCGAAGGCTCGGAACGGGACTCGATCATGAAAACATTCTAGCCGTGTCCGGTGAGTCTGGCGATCAAATCCACCAGGAAATCGTAGGGCCCGCCCACCAGCCAGCGGAAGATGTTGATATCGACGCCCAACTGGCTGCCGATAAAGGGCAGCAGGAAGATGGCGCCGATCAGGATGAACAGCCCGTAGGGCTCGAGCCGCGCAAGCGGCGCCGCGATCGGGTCGGGAAGCAGCCCGACCGCGACCCGCCCGCCGTCCAGCGGCGGCAGCGGCAGCATGTTAAAGACGGCCAGCAAGACATTGATTCTGACTGAATTACCTAGGTTGTCCCCAAACCACTGCGCGATCGGGCTGGGCAGCACGTAGGCGATGTGCAGCACCAGCGCCGAGGCCACGGCGAGGACGATGTTGGTGGCCGGTCCCGCGGCCGCGACCCAGACCATGTCCCGGCGGGGGTTGGCGAGCCGGTAGAAATCCACGGGCACGGGTTTGGCGTAGCCGAACAGGAAGCCCGCGCCCGAAAACAGCAGCAGGCCCGGAATGATGATCGTGCCCATGAGATCGACATGGCGCAGCGGATTGAGGCTGATCCGGCCGGCCCTGAGTGCCGTGTCGTCGCCGAACCGGAGGGCGGCGTAGCCGTGGGCGGCCTCGTGCAGGGTGATGGCGAGCACGAGCGGCACGATCCAGACCGAGGCGACGTAGATGCCGGCGGTCATCGTCCGCTCACCCGGCCCGGCGCGCCGAACGCGCAAACAGGGAGCGGAGCTCCGCCTCGTCGGCCGTCGCGTCGATCGCCCGGGGAGCGGGAAGCGCCCCCAGCGACGCGCCGAGCCGTGCCGCCGCCTGCGGGGAGATCTCCGGCGTTCCAGCGGCGACCTCGGTCATTTCGTCCAGCTTTCCGTTGCAATGCAGGGTGAGATCGCAGCCCGCGGCGATCGCGGCCGCGGCGCGCGCGCACACGGGGCCCTCGAGCGCCCGCATGGAAAGGTCGTCGGTGATGAGGATGCCGTCGAAGCCGATGTCCCGGCGGATCGCCTCGTCGATCACGGTGGCGGACAGCGTCGCGGGCCGCTCCCGGTCGAGCGCCTCGAAGACGACATGGGCGGTCATCGCCCAGGGCCGCGGGGCCTCCCCTTGCGCCAGCGCCCTGAAGGGCTGGAAATCGGCGGCCGAAAGCTCCTCCCGCGGGCAGTCCACCCGGGGCAAGGCGAGATGGCTGTCGGCATCGGCCCGGCCGTGGCCGGGAATGTGCTTGATCACCGCCAGCACCCCGGCGTCGTTGAGGCCCGCGCGGAAGGCCCGGCCGAGCTCGGCGACGGTCGCGGGATCGGCGGCGAAGGCCCGGTCGCCGATGATGGGATCGGCGCCCGGCCCAGGCAGGTCGAGCACCGGCGCGCAATCGACGTTGATGCCGAGCCCCCCGAGCTCGGCGCCGATGAGCCTGGCATTCAGCCGCGCAGCGCGGCGGCCGGCCTCGGGGTCTTCCTGGTAGAGCGCGCCAAAGGCCGCCGCGGGAGGGGCGGCGCGCCAGTGGGGCGGCGTGAGCCTGGCGACCCGCCCGCCTTCCTGGTCGATCAGCACGGGAGCGTCACCGCGGCCGGAGACGCCGCGCAGATCCTGGGTGAGGCCGCGGACCTGGTCGGGGCTTTCACAGTTGCGGGCGAACAGGATGAGGCCGAGCGGGTCGGCCTCCTGGATGAACGCGCGCTCGCGTTGGGAAAGCCGTGTTCCCTCGATCCCGAGTATGCAGGCCTTGACCACGACGGCGGCGCTAGCGCTTGAGCACGAGGCAGCCCTGCTTGCGGGCCTTGAGCTTGCCGCAGAGCGTCTCGGCCGCGGCGCGGTCGCCGAACGGGCCCGCCCACAGGCGGTAGTAGATACCGCGTTCCCCGAGGTCCGCGCGGACGGCCGAGATCTTCGCCTCGCCCAGGACCGAGGCGTGCAACCCGTTGAGGCGCTTGGCCTCCGCCTCGGCGCGATCCTTGAGCCGGCTCGAGCCGAGCTGCACGTGGAAGCGGCCATCGGCGGCCGTGGCGGCGATCTGCGGGGATGCCGGTGGCGTTTCCGGCTTGGCGGCATCCGCCGCCGCGCCGGCGGCTGCCGTGTCCGGTTTCGCGGGCGTCTCCGGCTCGCCCCCCTCTTGCGCCTTGGCCGGCGCCGCCGGCCTGGTTTCCTTCGGGGCCTCCTTGGTGACGGCCTCCATCTTGGCGGCCAGCGCGTCCCGGTCGAGGGCCTTGCCCTTGGCCTCCCCGGCCTTTTCCTCGGCTGCCGCCCTGGCCTTGGCGGCATCGGCGCCGCCCGGCTTGGCCCCGGCCGGGGCTTCCATCCTGGGCGGTTGCAGCGGCGCCGGGACCACGGGTTTGGGCTTCGCGTCCCCCTCCGCCGTCGCCTTGGCGGCCTGTTCCGGCTTCGGCGGTTTCGGCTTCGGCATCGGCTTTTCCGCGCCGGGCAGCATCTTCTCCTTCACGGTCTTCTTGCCGTCCGGCGAGATCTGCAGATAGATCAGCTTGTCCTGGTTGGGGACCTTCATGCCGCCCGGCTGCTCGGGCAGGACCTTCACCGGTGAATTGTCCGCCTGGATGATCGGCACGATGGCGGCGGGATTCTTCTTGCCCTGCTTGATGGCGTACCAGGCGATGCCGGCGAACCCGGCGATGGCCGAGACCGCCACCAGGACGCCGAGCAGCTTGCCGCGCCAGCGCGAGCCGCTGCGGCCGTCGCCGGCGGGGGGCCGGGGCGGCGGGCCATCGGGGCGGCCCGGACTGTCGAAATGCGGCTCCCTGCGGCGTTCGCCGGTAAGGTCCTGATAGGTCATCAGCGCATCTCCTCGACCGGTTCGACCCCAAGGACCGCGAGGCCGGAGGCGATCACCAGGGACACCGCCCGCACCAGGGCGAGACGCGCCCGGGTCTTGGTTTCGTCCTCCGCGAGGAAGCGGGCGTCCGGGTCGGCATTGCCGATGTTCCAGAGCCCGTGGAACGCCGCCGCCAGATCCTGCAGGTAGTAGGCGATGCGATGCGGTTCGTGGGCGAGGGCTGCGCCCTCGACCACCCGGGGCCAGGCCGCCATCAGCTTGACCAGGGCGAGCTCCTCCGCGCCCGTGAGCCTATCCAGCGGCGCCTCGGCCAGGGCTTCGGGCCCGGTGTCGATCCCGGGGAACCGTTCCGTGGCATGGCGGAAGACGGAGTACGCCCGGGCATGGGCGTACTGGACATAGAACACGGGGTTGTCGCGGGTCTGCTCGGTCACGGCCTTGAGGTCGAAATCAAGAACGGCGTCATTGGAGCGCGTCAGCATGATGAAGCGGACCACGTCCTTGCCGACCTCGTCAACCACCTCGCGGAGGGTCACGAAGGTGCCCGCCCGCTTGGACATCTTCACGGGCTCGCCGGCATCGAGCAGGTTGACGAGCTGGCAGAGCTTGATGTCGAGCACCGCCTCGCCCCCGGTGAGCGCCTCGACCGCCGCCTGCATGCGCTTGACGTAACCGCCGTGGTCGGTGCCCCAGACGTCGATCATGGTCTGCCCGCCGCGCCGGTACTTGTCGAGATGGTAGGCGATGTCGGTGGCGAAATAGGTCCAGCTGCCGTCGGATTTCTTGAGCGGCCGGTCGACGTCGTCGCCGAACTCGCTGGACTTGAACAGATCCTGCGGGCGTTCCTCCCAGTCCTCGGGCCTCATGCCCCTGGGCGGATCGAGCACGCCGGTATAGATCAGCCCCCTGTCCTGGAGCAGGGCGAAGGCCTGGTCCACGAGCCCCTCCTCGACCAGGGCCTTTTCCGAGGTGAAGACGTCATGGCGGATGCCGAGCGCGGCCAGGTCCTCGCGGATCATTGCCATCATGGCATCGATGGCGAAGGCGCGGATGCCGGGAATCCATCCGGCCTCGTCGACGCCTTGCCATTTGCCGCCGTCCCGTTCGGCGAGGGCGGCGCCGACCTCCTTGAGATAGTCGCCGGGATAGAGCCCCTCCGGGATGGCGCCGATCTCCTCACCCAGCGCTTCGCGGTAGCGCAGGTGCACCGAACGCGCGAGCTCGTCCACCTGCACGCCCGCGTCGTTGATGTAGTATTCCCGGGCCACCGTGTAGCCCGCCTTCTCCAGCAGGGCGGCCAGCACGTCGCCGACGACGGCGCCCCGCGCATGGCCCACGTGCATCGGGCCTGTCGGGTTGGCGGAGACGTATTCGACGTTGACGGGCCGACCGGCGCCGACCCCCGAATCACCGTAGGCCAGGCCGCTCACCAGCACGTCGCGCAGCCGGCCGAGCCAGAACTCGTTATCCAGGCGCAGGTTGATGAAGCCGGGGCCGGCGACCCGGGCCTCGGTGACCGAGGTGTGCGCGGCGAGCCGCTCGGCCAGCACCTCGGCGAGGTCGCGGGGCTTCTGCCCGGCGGGCTTGGCGAGCACCAGGGCGGCATTGGTCGAGATGTCGCCATGCGCCGATTCCTTCGGCGGCTCGCAGGAAATCCGGCCGTAATCGAGGTCCCGGGGCAGCAGGTTCTCGTCCTGAAGATCTTCAAGGACTCTAACAACTTCCTGCTTCAAATCATTAAAAACATTCATATCACGTCCGGGACCTCGATGGGTCCGATCAGCCGTTCATAGGTCCGAATGGCGTAGCGGTCGGTCATGCCGGCGATGTAGTCTCCGGCCGTCACGGCCGTGGCCGCACCGCCGCCGGGACCGCCGATCTCTTCGCGCCAGTCGGCGGGAAGGTGGCCGGGCTCGGCCAGGAACAGCTCATACAACTCTCGCACGACCTTGGCGCCGATCTCCGACATCCGGTTCACCGTCTCATGGCGGTACATGTGGGTGAACAGGAAGGCCTTCAACGCGCGGTCGTTTTCCGCCATTCCGCGCGAAAAAGCAATGACCGGATGGTCCAGCGCCCGAATTCCATCGGCCGCCTCGGGGCGCGTGGCGGCAAGGCGCGCCCGCGATTCGGCGATCAGGTCCGTGACCATGGCATTGATCATGCGGCGGACCGATTCGTGGATCAGACGTCCGCGCGCGAGCCCGGGATAGAGCGCGGCCACCTCATCGAAGACCGGCCCGACCAGGGGCACGCCCGCGAGATCCTCGATGTCGAGTAGGCCCGCCCGCAATCCGTCGTCGATATCGTGGTTGTTGTAGGCGATATCGTCGGCAAGCGCCGCCACCTGGGCCTCGGCGCTGGGATAGGTGGAAAGGCCGAGGGGGAAAATGCGGTCGAAATCGGTTATCGCCTGGGGAATGGCGGATTTCCGCGGCGCGGCGTTGGCGCCGGTGAGCGGCCCGTTGTGCTTCACGACCCCTTCCAGCGTCTCCCAGGTGAGGTTGAGGCCGTCGAAATCGGCATAGCGCTGCTCCAGCCGCGTCAGGATCTTGAGCGTCTGGGCGTTGTGGTCGAAGCCGCCACAGGCCGCCATGGCGGCGTCCAGGGCGTCCTCGCCGGTGTGGCCGAAGGGCGTATGGCCGAGATCATGGGCCAGCGCCAGAGCCTCGGCGAGGTCCTCGTTCAGGCCGAGGGCGCGCGAGATCGAGCGCGCGATCTGGCTGACCTCCAGCGAATGCGACAGCCGCGTCCGGTAATAATCGCCGACGTGATAGATGAAGACCTGGGTCTTGTGCTTGAGCCGGCGGAATGCCGCGGAGTGGATGATTCGGTCGCGATCGCGCTGGTAGTCGGTGCGGCTCTGGCTCGGCGGCTCGTCATGGAGCCGGCCGCGGCTCTCTCCCGGCTGGACGGCGTAGGGGGCGAGCCGGGGGCCGAAAGGGGCCTGCTGGATGTCGTGGGACGGTGCCATGAGGCGCCCACCGTGCCACGGGTGCGGGGCCCTGGCAATGGGCCTCGCGCGCCGGGGCCGGGGCGCATTCCCGTCCCTGTCGGGAATTCCCATTGTTAACCGGATTTTCACCCTGCCGGTGTACGCCTTCGGCAGAATCGTTGGAGCGAAGGCATGAATTCTTCCCGCATCCGACAGCTTCAGGTCGGCGGGCTGGTGGCTCTTGCGATCGGCTTCCTGGGAGTATCGAGCTTCTGGGTCTTGAGCAGGACCTCCGACAGGATCATCGCGCGCCAGGCGGAGCAGGCCGCGCGCACCTGGTCGCGCTACATCACGCACCAGCTTCCGCGGATCGAGGAGATCCTCGCCGGCGCGCCGTTCACCCGGGAGGAACAGAGCTTCCTCGGCGGCGTGGGCCGCATCGCCAGCGTCGCCCGCTTCAGGCTGTTCGACACCCAGGGCCGCCTGCGGCTGGCATCGGAAGACCTCATCACGCCCAAGGCCAACGGACCCAGCCTCACGGAACACGATCCCAAGGCGGCCTCGGTCTACACGACGGGCCGGTCCCACACCGAAGTCCACGAGCGGTCCGGCGACTCGGGCCTTCCCGAGGTCTACATACGGTCCTACGTTCCCGTGGGACGCGATGGGCCCTTGGGACGCGACGGGGAGGTGGTCGGCGCGCTGGAGGTCTATCTCGATTTCACCGACGATCTCGTGCAGCTGCGCGACCAGTTCGGCGTGTTCGCCTTCGAAATGACGGGACTTACGCTGCTCGCCATGTGCATCCCCGGCATGGTGATCCTGCTGATGATCCGGGCGCTCAGGGAACGCAACGAGGAGCTCGATGTCGAGCGCGAGCGCGCCCTCATGGCGGACCGCTCCAAGACCGAGTTCCTGGCCAACATGAGCCACGAAATCCGCACGCCGATGAACGCGGTGATCGGCATGTCCGAGGTGCTCGCCGGGACCAAGCTCGACGACCGCCAGCGCTCCTTCGTCGAGGTCATCCGGGAATCGGGCAACAATCTCCTCAAGCTGATCAACGACATCCTGGACTTCTCCAAGATCGATGCCGGTCAGCTGCGGCTCGATTGCCAGCCCTTCGATTTCAAGATCGCGGCGGAGGATATCGGCGCCCTCATCGCCCCCAAGGCGGCGGAGAAGGACATCGAGCTGGCGCTGAGATTCCAGCCCTTCCTGCCCACCAAGGTGGTCGGCGACAGCGGGCGCATCCGCCAGGTGCTGCTCAACCTCATCAGCAACTCGGTCAAGTTCACCGAGCACGGTCACGTGCTGGTGGAGGTTACCGGCAAGGCGCACGGGGATACCGTCGAGCTGACCATCGAGGTTCAGGATACCGGTATCGGCATCGCACCGGACAAGATCGACACCGTGTTTCAGAAGTTCACCCAGGTCGATGCGAGCTCCACCCGGCGCTTCGAAGGCACGGGACTCGGCCTCACCATTTCCAAGACTCTGGTCGAGCTGATGGGGGGCGAGATCGGCGTCGAGAGCACGCTGGGGGAAGGCTCGAACTTCTGGATCAAACTGACCCTGCCGGTCCACGAGCACGCCTCCGAGCGTCCACGCGTGCCGGTCGATGTCTCCGGGGCGCGGGTCCTGGTCGTCGACGACAACGAGATCAACCGGACGATCCTCGTCGAGCAGTTCGGGACCTGGCGGTTCCGGGTGGCCGCCGTGGATTCGGGGCGAGAGGCGTTGCTGGCCCTGCGCTACGCGGCGGCCGAGAGGGAGCCCTTCGATCTGGTGGTGCTGGACTACCAAATGCCGGGGATGAACGGCGAGGAGACGGCGCGGGAAATCCGGGCCCAGGAGGTCAGCAGGGACACCCCCATCGTCCTGCTGACGTCCGTCGACAGCGCGGGAGACGGCAGTTATTTTCGCTCGCTCGGCGTGCAGGAGCACCTGGTCAAGCCGGCCAACTCCTCCATGCTGTTCGAGGTCTCGGTCCGGGTGCTGATGGACGCGCTGAGTCCCAAGGAGGATACCGCCTCGCAGGCGCCCTCCCCCGCCGCCCCGAAGCTCCCTGAACGGGCCCGTTCAGGCATCTCCGTGCTGGTGGTCGAAGACAACGAAATGAACCAGACCGTCATGGAATGCCTGCTCGATGATCTGGGCCATGCGCACCGGCTTGCCGGGAACGGCCGGGTGGCGCTCGACATCCTCCAGTCCTTCACGCCCGATGTGATCCTGATGGACGTCGCCATGCCGGTCATGAGCGGCTACGAGGCGACGCGGGAGATCCGCAAGAGGGAAGAGGCGCTGGGCGGGCACCTCCCCATCATCGGGGTGACCGCCCACGCGCTCGGCGGCGACCGGGAGAAATGCCTGGCGGCGGGCATGGACGACTACCTCGCCAAGCCGGTCCTCAAGGACACCCTGGCGGAGAAGATCGATCACTGGGCGAGAGGCGCGGGGTGCAAGGATGTCGTCGCCTGAGCGGCGCGGGAGAACGGCCGCCTGAGCGGCGCAGGCCGGGACGTCTATTGCGAGTAATTCTTAGTAATTGACATCCGGAAGCGCGTGCCCACATAAATTGGGCCTGAGGACGGGTTTTCGTCCCGGCGAGGAGGATGCGTTTCATGACCGACAGCAAGGCCGCTTCGGCCCTGGATATCAGCGATCGCGCCGCAAGGCGCATCGCCGAACTGATGGCCCAGCCCGAACACCAGGGGCTGACCCTGCGTCTCGCCGTGAACGGCGGCGGGTGCTCCGGCTTCGCCTACGGGTTCTCCTTCGACAACCAGGCCAATGCCGACGACGTGGTCATCGAGAAGGGCGGCGTGAGGCTCCTGGTGGACGAGATCTCGCTCGATTACCTGCGCGGCGCGCAACTCGATTATGTGAATGAGATGATCGGCGCCGCCTTCACCGTCCGCAATCCCAACGCCGCCTCCTCCTGCGGCTGCGGCAACTCCTTCTCCGTGGCCTGATCGCCGCCAGACGGTTCTCTTTGCCGCCGGGGTGCTCTAGATTAAGGGCCCGCCCGAAGGGCGGGCGGTAGCCGCGTTCGCCCCCTTTCCCATCCCGGAGCTTTCGGCCTTGGCCAAGATCGCCACCTGGAACGTCAATTCGGTCAAGGCCAGGCTCGGCCATCTGCTGGACTGGCTCAAGGACGAGGCGCCCGACATCGCGCTCCTCCAGGAACTGAAATGCGTCGAGGAGAACTTCCCCCTGATGGAGATCGAGGACGCGGGCTACAGCGCCGCGGTGGCGGGCCAGAAGACCTATAACGGCGTCGCCATCCTGGCCCGCGGCTCACTCGAGGACGTGCGCATCGGCCTGCCCGGGGACGAAGCGGACGACCAGGCGCGCTACGTCGAGGCGGTGACGGGGCTGGACGGCGGCCTGGTGCGGGTGGCCTCGGTCTACCTTCCCAACGGCAACCCGGTGGATTCCGAGAAGTTCGGCTACAAGCTCGCCTGGATGGACCGCCTCAAGGCGCATGCGGCGGAACTTCTCGCCCTGGAGGAGCCGGTGGTCCTCGGCGGCGACTACAACGTCATTCCCACCGAGAACGATGTCTGGGATCCCGATCAGTGGCGCAACGACGCGCTGTTCCGGATCGAGGTGCGCCGCAAGTTCCGCGAGATCCTGAACCTCGGCTACACGGAATCCTACCGCGCGCTGCACTCGGAACTGGGCCGCTATTCCTTCTGGGACTACCAGGGCGGGGCCTGGCAGAAGGATCACGGGCTGAGGATCGATCACCTGCTGCTCTCGCCGCAGGCCGCGGACATGCTGGTCGCCTGCGAGATCGACAAGAAGCCGCGCGGCAAGCCCAGGCCCTCCGACCACACCCCGGTGTGGTGCGAGCTGCGCCCGAAATGAATAAGCGCGAGCTGCGCCCGAAATGAATAAGCGCGAGCTGCGCCCCAAGTAAAATAAGCTGCGGGTTACGCCCGCGCCCGCATGCAAGTGTTGATAGCGGGCGGCCGCGATGCGCCGTAAGATAACGGCGATTGCCTCAGCGGAGGATCGGCCCATGAGCAGCACATCTCACCCGGCGGCCCCAAACCGGAAAGGCGCGGGCGTGGCGAAGCTCAGCTTCGTTCTCCTGCTTCTCTGCCTGCTGGCGCTGGCGGCGATCGTCATCGCCTATCGTCTCGGCGAGCTCGGCCTGCGGGAGGCTTTCGGCTACATCGAGTGGGTGGTCTATGCCGGTTGCGCCGTCGCGGTCCTTGCCCTGGCGGGGGCGGTCCTCGCGATCCGGCGCAACCGCCCGGGCGCCATCGCCCTTTCGCTGCTGACCCTGGCCGCGGCGCTTCTCGTCGCCTGGGTCCCCTACGGAAATCGCCTCGCGCTCAGCGCCTCGCCCAGGCTTTCGGACATCACCACCGACACCGTGGACCCGCCGGCCTTCGATCGGATCGTGGTGCTGCGCAAGGCCACGAACGCGCGAAATGCCCTCGCCTACAGCCGCGAGAAGGCGGCGCTGCAGCGCAAGAATTATCCCGACATCAAGACGGTCACGCTTAAGGTTCCGCCGGACGCGGCGTTCGAACGCGCGCTTGCCGCGGTCCGGCGCATGGGATGGGACGTCGTCCGGGCCGACAAGGCGGCGGGCGCCATCGAGGCCTTCGAGACCAGCCTGGTCTTCGGCTTCGTCGACGACGTCGCGGTCCGCGTGCGGGCCGACGGCGCGGGCAGCCGCGTCGACATCCGCTCCTCCTCGCGGGTCGGCCGCCGCGATGCCGGTATGAACGCGAAACGGGTCCGGAAACTGATGCGGGCGAACGCCGGTTCCTGATCCCGCGAGCCGGCTCAGCGCCTCAGCACGATATGGAAGTCGAGGTCGGGCACCGGCCGGCCCGATTCGGCGAGGATCTGCTGGATGCGGCTTCGGTGGTAGACTTGGTTGAGGAACATATGCACCACCAGGCGGTCGGCGGGCTCCTGGTGGAAGGCGCCGGCCGTGTCCTTGTAGCGGAACTGGGTCGAGAGGAAGGCGATGTGGATGTTTTCGACGAACTCCTCGATCCGCTCGTCCTCCCGGGTCCGGTCGGCATCGAGCGCCGCGAAGTCCTCGTGCAGGAGCGTCCCGCGCGGCGCGTTGGCGACCTCGACCCCCGTGAAACGGTTCATCCAGTCGCGGTCGACGATGAGGATGTGATTGAGCATGAAGAGGATGCTCTTGCCGCCATTGGGGCGCGGCTCGCGGAGCGCGCCGTCGGGCAGCGCCCCGCAGGCCTCGTAGAGCGAGCGGTTGGCGATCCGGTTGTAGCGGCTCAACTGCATGAGCTCGGTCTGGAGCGACGCGGTCATTCGGTGTCACCTCCTGGCCGGACCGGTCTATCGCGTAATGGTTAAATATCCGCGTAGACGTGGGTCTCCGCCGCCGCGCCCGGATGGGTGACCGCGCCCTTGTGGGCCGGGCCCACCAGTTCCCCGTATTTCCAGAGCGCGCCGGACTGGTAGTCGGTCTTGCGCGGTGCCCAGGCGGCGCGGCGCCGGGCGAGCTCGTCGGCGTCGAGATCGACGTCGAGCGTCCCCGCCCGGGCATCGATGCGGATCATGTCGCCGTCGCGCAGCAGGCCGATGGGCCCGCCGAGCGCCGCCTCCGGCCCGACATGGCCGATGCAGAAACCGCGGGTGCCGCCCGAGAACCGGCCGTCGGTGATCAGCGCCACCTTGTCCCCGAGCCCCCGGCCGTAGAGCGCCGCGGTGGTCGACAGCATCTCGCGCATGCCGGGCCCGCCCTTGGGACCCTCGTAGCGGATGACGATGACCTCGCCCTCCTTGACGCGGTCCTCGACCACGGCGGTAAAGGCGTCCTCCTCGCAGTCGAAGCAGCGCGCCGGCCCCGCGAAGGTCAGTGTCTTCATGCCCGCCACCTTGACGATGGCGCCGTCGGGCGCGAGCGACCCCTTGAGCCCGACGACGCCCCCGGTCGGGTTGATCGGGTCGCGGGCCGGACGCACGACGTCCTGGCCTTCGGGGAACACGATATCGGCGTGGTTCTCGGCGAGCGTCTTGCCGGTCACCGTCAGGCAGCTGCCGTCGAGAATGCCGGCGTCCAGCAGAGTCTTGATGACGACGGGCACGCCGCCGACGTCGAAAAGGTCCTTCGCGACGTACCTCCCGCCGGGCTTGAGGTCGGCGATATAGGGCGTTTCCTTGAAGATGCGCGCGACGTCGTCCAACTCGAACTCGATTCCCACCTCATGGGCGATCGCCGGCAGGTGCAGCCCGGCATTGGTGGACCCCCCGGTCGCCGCCACCACCTTGGCCGCGTTCTCGAGCGCGGCCAAGGTGACGATGTCGCGCGGGCGGATGTTCCGGGCGAGCAGGTTCATCACCGCCTCGCCGGACGCCTTGGCGTATTCGTCGCGCGATTCGTAAGGAGCGGGTGCCCCGGCGGATCCCGGCAGGGCGAGGCCGATGGCTTCCGACACGCAGGCCATGGTGTTGGCCGTGAACTGCCCGCCGCAGGAGCCGGCCGAGGGACAGGCGACGCATTCGAGCTCGTGCAGGTCCTCGTCGGACATCTTGCCCGCCGCGTGCTGGCCCACCCCTTCGAAGACGTCCACCACGGTGACGTCCCGGCCCTTGAAGCGGCCCGGCAGGATGGTGCCGCCATACATGAAGACCGAGGGCACGTTGAGCCGCACCATCGCCATCATCATGCCGGGGAGCGACTTGTCGCAGCCGGCCAGCCCGACCAGCGCGTCGTAGCAGTGTCCCCGCATGGTGAGCTCGACCGAATCGGCGATCACCTCGCGGCTGACCAGCGAGGACTTCATGCCCTGGTGGCCCATGGCGATGCCATCGGTGACGGTGATGGTGGTGAATTCGCGCGGCGTGCCGCCCATGGCATCGACCCCGACCTTGACCGACTGGGCCTGGCGCGAGAGCGCGATGTTGCAGGGGGCGGCCTCGTTCCAGCAGGTCGCGACGCCGACGAAGGGGCGGTGGATCTGCTCTTCCGAGAGCCCCATCGCATAGTAATAGGAGCGGTGGGGCGCGTGCTCGGCCCCCTCGGTCACGTGGCGCGAGGGCAGCTTGGATTTGTCGAATTTTCTGCCGGCGTCGTCAGGCATGTCTGAACCTCTGGATGGCAATGTGGCGATGGGCGCCTAGGATAGACGCAAGCGCGCGGCGCGCAAGGGACTAGGCATTCCGCCCCCGGCGCTTCGTTCGGGCAGGCCTGCGCCAAGGCCTTCATGCCGGGCTTGTCGTCCCTCGACACGCGAGCTTCGCCTGCGGCGTGAGGCACGAGGCCTCATCTTCTTTGCCTCATGCGGGGTCTGTCGTCCTTCGACACGCAAGCTATGCTCGCTGCTCAGGACGAGGACCTTTTCTTTTCGCCTCATGCTGAACTTGTCGAAGCATGAGCCCCCTCGAAGCATGATCGTGCCGAAGCATGAGGCCGAGGAAACACATGGGAATGGGGCCGCAGTTTCCCGCGGCCCCAAGGGTTGTTTCCCTTCTCCTGGCTCTGTCTTAAGCCTTGAGCGCTTCCAAGACGCGTTCCGGCGTGAACGGCATGTGGTAGAGCCGTTTGCCGGTCAGAGCATGAAAAGCGTTGGCAACGGCGGCCCCCATGCCGGGGTTGCCGATCTCGCCGAGCCCGGTGGGCTTGGTCGGCCGGTCGAGGAACTCCACGTGAACCTCTTCCGGGGAGTCGGCGAACCGCAGCACTTCGTAGTCGTGGAAGTTGGACTGCTGGACCGAGCCGCCCTTGATGGTGGCCCGTTCCTTCAGCACGCTCGACAATCCGTAATGGACGCCGCTTTCCACGTTGCGCCGCGCCGCTTCCGGCTGCACGACGGTGCCGCCGTCGATGGCGGTCCAGACCTTGTGCACCCGGATCTTGCCGGTCTTGCGGTCGACGGACACTTCCGCGACCTGAGCGCCGAGCGAGCCCGAGCGTTCGGTCATGGACAGGCCCAGCGCCCGCCCGTCGGGGCGTTTCTTGCCCCAGTCGGACATCTGGGCGACCTTCTCGAGCAGCCGGCGCGCCTTCGGAGTCAGCGGCACGTTCTTGAGCCGGAACTCCAAGGGATCCATGCCCTGTGCCGCCGCCACCTCGTCGATCATCGATTCGATGGCATAGACGTTGAAGACGTGGGCCACGGCCCGCCAGTGCTTGGTGCGGATGCCGTGCTTGCCGGCGCTCTGCTCGATGATGTCCTGGTGCGCCACCTTGTAGTACTTGCCGATCTTCATGCCGCCGGAGAGCAGCCTCCTGCCGTCGCCGATGACGCTGTGCTTCCAGCCCACGAGCTTGCCCGACTTGTCGAGCGCGGCCTCGATGTGCTGGAAGGTCTGGGGCCGGAACATGCCGTACTTGATGTCCTCTTCCCGGGTCCAGATCATCTTGACGGGCTTCTTGATCTCCCGCGAGATCAAAGCCGCCTCGGCGGTGTAGTCGGTCTGCGACCGCCGGCCGAAGCCCCCGCCCATGTACATCTGGTTATGGATCACCTGGCCGGGCTTGAAGCCCAGCGCCTTGGCGACCAGTCCGCGCGAACGTCCGGGCGCCTGGGTGCCTTCCCAGACCTCGATCTTGTCGCCGGCCTCGTTGATCCGGGCCACCGCGTTGAGCGGCTCCATCTGCGCGTGATAGCCGTAGTCGCAGCGGTAGTCGGCCTTGTACACCTTGCCGGCGGTGGCGAAGGCGTTGCCCGCGTCGCCCGAGGCACCGATCTTCTTGGCCTTGGTCTTGGGGTCGGCGGAGAGCTTCGGATAGTCCGTCAGCAGGGCGGGTTCGGAATCGTATCCCGCCGCCTTGCCCTTGGACCATTTCACCTGCAGTTCCGTGCGCGCCGCCATGACGTGCTCGAAATTGTCGGCGATCACCGCGACGCCCTCCTTGAGCTTCACGGTGCCGAGGAAGCCCTTGAGCGTCTTGAGCTTGTCCTCGTTCCAGCTGAGCGGCCTGGCGCCCTGCACCGGGGCGTGCACGGTGCTGGCATAGACCATGCCGGGGAGCTGGAGGTCGATGGAGAACATCGCGCTGCCGTTGACCTTGGGTGGGATGTCGTGGCGCCCGACCGGCTTGCCGATCAGCCGGAAGTCGGCGGGCTTCTTGAGCTCGCCCGCGCTGACCGCCGGCAGTTGCGCCGGCACTTCCGCGAAGCTCGCGATCTCGCCGTAGGTGAGTTTCTTGCCGCCCGGGCCGATCACCACGGAAGGCTCGGTCCGGAGCTGGGAGACCGGCACGCCCCATTTCTTGGCCGCCGCCTGCATCAGGACCTTGCGGACCTGGGCGCCGGCGATGCGCATGGGCTTGTAGTACATCATCACCGCACGGGAGCCGACGATGGCCATCGAGTAGTTGACCGTGTCGCCACGCTTGGTCGTGTAGCCGTAGATCTTCGGGTCTGCCGGCGCGTTCTCGAGGCGCACCTTGTCCCAGTCGGCGTCGAGCTCTTCCGCCAGGATCAGCGGCACGCTGGTCATCGAGCCCTGGCCCATCTCGGCGCCGGGAGTCAGGATGGTGATGGTGTTGTCGGCGGCGATGCGCACCCAGGTGGACATCTGCCCCTGCGTGGCCGCCGCCCTGGCCCTGGCCGGGCTCAGCAGCTCGACGCCGCCGGCGCCCATCGCCAGTGCGAAGGTCAGCCCGCCGGCGCCCTTCAGGAAGCCGCGGCGGGAAACCGTAGTCTCAAGGGGGGTCATGGTCGTCATGGCTTAGCCCTCCTTCGATGCGCGCTCGACCGCGGCGACGATCCGGTTGTAGGTGCCGCAGCGGCAGATATTGCCGTTCATGTGGGCGACGATCTGATCGCGGCTGGGCTTGGGGTTTCCGGCCAGAAGCTCGGCGGCCTTCATGATCTGCCCGGACTGGCAGTAGCCGCATTGCGGCACCTGTTCGGCGATGAAGGCCTTCTGCAGCGGGTGGGAGTTATCCTTCGACAATCCTTCGATGGTAAGGACCCGCGCGCCATCGACCTCGGACAGCTGGGTCTGGCAGGATTTCACCGCCTTGCCGTTGATGTGGACGGTGCAAGCTCCGCAAAGCCCCGCGCCGCAGCCGTACTTGGTCCCCGTGAGCTTGAGATGCTCACGCACGACCCACAGCAGCGGCGTATCGGGTTCCGTCGTGACGGAAACCCGTTTTCCGTTGAGAGAGAATGCAACCATGTAAGATACCCCCGTCTTATTGGGATCCGTGACTGGCCGCCGAAGGGCGCGGCCGCGCCGTGCCTCCCGGCGAACCGGGCGATGGTGGGATCGAGGGGGAACCGAGCCGCCACCGCCTGACAGTGTTCATGTGTTCTTGTTGGCCGGTGACGGGGCCGCCTCCCAGCGCTCCCGCCGCATCCGCGTTGAGCGGTGTTATTGATAAAAATGCTACTCCTCCCCCTCGGCGCTGTCACGCGCAATCGGGGGCGATCACGGAGATGTGCGGGCCGTTGCGGGGAACCCTGCGCTAGCCCCCGCCGATGCGGGTGAGCGCCTCTTCGAGCTTGGATTTCTGGGCCTCGGCCTCGGCGAGCCGGCGGCGGTTCTCCTCCACCACGTCCTCGGGCGCCTTGGCGAGGAAGCCCGCGTTGCCGAGCTTCTTCTCCAGCTTGCCGATCTCGGCGAGTGCCTTGGTGATCTCCTTCTCCAGGCGGCCGCGCTCCTGATCGAGGTCGATGACGCCGGCGAGCGGCAGGATCAGGGTGGCCTCGTCGAGGACGATCTGGATGCTGCCGTCGGGCAACGCCCCGCCCGCGCCGCCGGTCTCCACCGTCACGAGCCGCGCGAGCGTCTTGATCTGGGCCTCGTTCGCGGCGAGCCAGGGGCGCTTGTCCGGGGCGAGGTCCCGGATCATGAGCTCGAGCCGGGCGCCCGCGGGCACGTTCATTTCCGCGCGCACCGCCCGGATCTCGGAGATCAGGCGCACGACCCAGTCCATCTCCGCCGCCGCGTCCGCGGCCTTGGGCGCCTCCTCGGCGTCGGGCCAGGATTCGAGGATCAGCAGGGATGCCCGTTGCTCCGCCATGGCGGACCACAGCTCCTCGCTGATGAACGGCATGAAGGGATGGAGCAGCTTCAGGATGCGGTCGAAGACCCAGGCCGTCGCCGCGCGGGTCTCCGCGGCGGCCTCCGCGTCCTCGCCGCTCAGGATCGGCTTGGTGAATTCCAGATACCAGTCGCAGAAGGTGCCCCAGGCGAAGTGATAGATCGCGCCCGCGGCCTCGTTGAACTTGAACGCATCCAGCGCCTCGGTGACGTCCCGGGCGGCGCCGTCGGCCGCCGCCATGATCCAGCGGTTGACGGTGAGGCGCGCCGCCCCGGGGTCGAAGCCGGGGACAGGACGGCACTCGTTCATCAGGCAGTAGCGCGCGGCGTTCCACAGCTTGGTCGTGAAGTTGCGATAGCCCTCCACCCGGCTTTCGGCGAGGCGGATGTCGCGGCCCTGGGCGGCCAGCGCCGCCAGGGTGAAGCGCAGTGAATCGGTTCCGAACTTGTCGACGAGCTCCAGGGGATCGATGATGTTGCCCTTGGACTTCGACATCTTCTGGCCCTTTTCGTCGCGCACCAGGGCATGGATGTAGACGGTATGGAACGGCACGTCGTGCATGAAGTGCAGCCCCATCATCATCATGCGCGCGACCCAGAAGAAGATGATGTCGAAGCTGGTGACCAGCACGTCGGTGGGATAGTAGCGCTTGAGCTCCTTCGTCTCCTCCGGCCAGCCGAGGGTCGAGAACGGCCACAGCGCCGAGGAGAACCAGGTGTCGAGAACGTCGGTTTCCTGGGTGAGCGGCGTCTCCTCGCCGTAATGCTCGAGCGCCAGCGCCCGCGCCGCCTCCTCGCTCTCGGCGACGAAGATCCCGCCGTCCGGGCCGTACCAGGCGGGGATGCGATGGCCCCACCAGAGCTGGCGCGAGATGCACCACGGCTCGATGTTGCGCATCCATTCGAAATAGGTGTTTTCCCAGGACCTGGGCACGAACACGGTCCTGCCGCCTTCCACCGCCTCCAGCGCCGGTCCGGCGAGCGCCTTGGCGTCGACGTACCACTGGTCCATCAGCCAGGGCTCGATGACCACGCCGGAGCGGTCGCCGTAGGGCAAGGTCATCTCGTTGTCCTCGACCTTCTCCAGCAGCCCGAGCCGCTCCATCTCCGCCACCACCCTGTTCCGCGCCTTGAACCGGTCGAGGCCGCGGTAGGCCTCGGGCACGGTGTCGTTGAGCCGGGCCTCGGCGTCGAAGACGTTGATCATCTCGAGCCCCTGGCGCCGGCCCACCTCGAAGTCGTTGAAGTCGTGTCCCGGGGTGATCTTGACCGCCCCGGAGCCCTTTTCCGGATCGGCGTGTTGGTCGGCGACGATGGGGATCGGCCGGTCGGCGATGGGCAGGCGGCAGGACTTGCCCACCAGGCCGGCATAGCGCGCATCCTCGGGATGGACGGCGACCCCGGTGTCGCCCAGCATGGTCTCCGGCCGGGTGGTGGCGACGGTGATGAAACGGCCGTCCTCGCCCTCGATGGGATAGCGGAAATACCAGAGCTTGCCGGTCGTCTCGCGCTGCTCCACCTCGAGATCGGAGATCGCCGTGTGCAGCTTCGGGTCCCAGTTGACCAGCCTCACGTCCTTGTAGATCAGGCCCTCGCGGTAGAGCTCGACGAACACCTTGCGGACCGCGGCGCTGAGGCCCTCGTCCATGGTGAAGCGCTCACGCGACCAGTCGCAGGAGGCGCCGAGGCGCCTCAGCTGGTTGACGATGGTGCCGCCCGATTCGTCTTTCCATTTCCAGACCCGGGCGACGAAGTCCTCGCGCCCGATCAGCCGCGGGTTCGCATCCGCCGGCGGCCGCCCGCGGTCGAGCGCGATGCCCTCCGCCGCGAGCTGCCGTTCCACCACCATCTGCGTCGCGATGCCGGCGTGGTCGGTGCCGGGCTGCCACAGCACGTCGCGCCCGCGCATGCGCTGGGAACGAACGAGGATGTCCTGGAGCGTGTTGTTGAGCGCGTGGCCGAGATGCAGGCTGCCGGTGACGTTGGGCGGCGGGATGACGATGGTGTAGGGCTTGCCCTCAGCGTTGCGCCCGCAGCGGAAGGCGCCGGCCGCCTCCCACCTGGCATAAATCTTTTCCTCGACCTCTTTGGGCCGATAGGATTTGTCCAGCATTGCTGGTCACCGTCATCGTATGGCTAATCATCGCGCCCGGGCCCGGGCACGTGGAACGGAGCGTCCGGAACTCAATCGTCGGCGCGGTTCACCATCCGCCGAATTTCCTTGCGCACCAGGCTGTCCACCATGGGCGGCAGGTTCTCATCCAGCCACGCCTTCAGCATCGGCTTGATCATCTCCTTGACCAGGTCCTCCAGCGTCGTTCCCGGCCCCAAGGTGATGTTGGATTTGGCCTGTGGTTCGCGGTCTACGGCCTTTGCCAGCTCCGCGAAATGGGCGGTGGAAGCCGCCGCGGTCGCAGCCGATACCAGGCCTTCATCCCCGCTGTCCCCCGACGAAGCGATCCGCCCCGTTTCCTCAGATGTCGCCATGGCTACGTCCTCCTCTTCCTCGGGCTCCCTAGCGGGGGGCCCTTCGGCCGTGTCTTCCAAAACAAGATCGTCCTCCGCGTCGGCCGCCGCGGGTTCCTCTTCGCTCTCTTCCTCGGGCTCGGCGTCCGCCTGAGCGGCGGCAGGCTCCTCGACCATCTCGATCAAGTCGAGAACCTCCTCCTCGCCTTCGCCGTCCGTGCTCTCGCTCTCCTCGTCCGCGGCCTCGCCGGATTTCGCCTCGGCGTCCTTCGGCTCGACCTTCGTGTCGTCGTTTTCCGCTTTCGGGTCCCTGGCTTCGCCCTTGGCCCCCTTGGCGTCCGGTTCGTCGCCGTCGGAAATGATGCGGCGAATAGAGGCGAGAATCTCCTCCATCGTGGGTTCTGGCTGCTGGGAAGTCTCGTTGCTCATCGCTCTGCTCGATCAGGTTCCGGCGCCCGATCTTCCGGGCCCACGCCCAAAAAACCCTTACCCCGACATAGTACATGGATCATGGGTGGAAAAGTAAAGGAAAAATATAGTGTTAGCGGGTTTTTGGTTGCTCGTTCACGCCGGTCCCGAACCAGCGGTCGCGAACCTGCTTGTAGTTCCGCTCGGCATCGTAGAGATCGATGGGAAGCTTCAGTTCCTTGGCTGTCAAGGTCCCGACGGCGGATTTGAGCTCGAACTGGGCGACCAGCTCGTCGCGCTGAGAGCGCACCAGGTTAACCCTGGCGTCGAGCAATTCCTGTTCGGCGTCGAGCACGTCGAGCACCGTGCGCGAGCCCACCAGGGCCTCGCGCTGCACCCCGTCCAGCGCGATCTCGTTGGCCCGGACCTCGGACTGGAAGGACTGCACCGCGGCCCTCGCCGTCTGCAGGGCGTTCCACGCGCTTGCGGCGGCCTCGACCGCCGCGCGCCGCGCATCCTCCAGCTCCTCGGCGCGCTGGGCAAGGGTTTGGCGGGCCTCGCGTATCCTGGAATAGACGCTGCCCTTCTGGTAGAGGGGCACAGTGAGCTCGGCCACGACCTCGGCGGTGTTGCGCCAGGAATCGTTGCGCACGGTCTCATGCTCGGTGCCGACCGAGCCGCGCAGGTTGACCGACGGCAAGAGCTCGCCGCGAATCTTGCGTACGTTGTGGGCCGCCGCCTCCTCGCGGTAGCGGGCGTTGAGCACGTCGGGATTGTTCTCCCGGCCGAAGTGGCGGGATTCCTCCGCATTGGTGGGCAGATCCAGCTTGATGGCCGGGCGGTTGAGCTGTCCCGGCGCGTCGCCGATGATTCGCCGGTAGGCTTCGCGGGAATTGACCAGGACGCCTTCGGCCTGGATGCGGTCGGCCTTGGCCCGGGCGAGGCGGGCCTCGGCCTGGGCGACGTCGGTGCGCGTGATCTCGCCGACCCGGAAGCGGTCCTGGGTGGCCTGGAGCTGGCGCGCGACCCGCTGCTCGTTGGAGATATTGAGGCTGAGGACGGCCTCGTCCCTGACCACGTTCATGTAGGCCCTGACCGCCGTCAGCAGGACGCGCTGCTCGGTCGAGGTCAGGCGCGCGCGCCCGGCCTGCACCTCCGCCTCGGCCTGCTTGGTCTCGTTCTCGGTCTGCCCGCCGCGGTAAAGCGGCTGGCTGACGGTCAGCTCCGCCGTCGCCGGGTGCGTCACGGGGGAGGTTCCGGTTTCCTGCTCCTTGGAATAGGCGGTGTCGCCGGTCATCGTGACCGTCGGCCGCCAGTTGGCGAGGGCCTGCGGCACGCCTTCGTCGACCGCCCGCAGGTTCGCCCGCTCGCCCTGCAGCTCGGGATTTGTCAGATAGGCCTTGGCCAGGGCCTCGGCCAGGGTCTCCGCCCGCGCCGGCGGGCCGCCGGGGAGCACGGCCAGAGCCGCGGCCAGCGCCAAGGCCCCGGCGGGACGCAGGACGGTCGATTTCAGGAGGGCGGATTTCCCGCCGGTCAAAACACGAACCCCTTTTCTCGCTCGAACCCCGGCAGCGGCGGGCAGGAAGCATCGAAGATGGTGCGGCGCAGGAACGTGCCGTAGCGGTTCTGGGCCAGCACCGCCTGACCGGGGCCCTCCTCCTCCTGCAGCACGGCGGCCAGCCGCCCGCCCTCCGACAGCTGTTCGAGGATGGCCTCGGGCATGTCGGGGATGGCGCCGGAGAAAACGATGACGTCGTAGGGCGCCTGGGCCTGGTAGCCCTCCGTCAGCGGCCCCTCGACCACGACGACGTTGTCGGCCTCGAGCTCGCCCATCAGGCGCGTCGCCTCGGCGACGAGCGCGGGATCGCTCTCCAGCGCCACCACGGTGGCGCCGATCCGGGCGCAGACCGCGGCGGTGTAGCCCGAGCCGCAGCCGATATCGAGGATCACGTCGTCGGCGCCGATCGCGGCCGCCTGCAGGAGCCTGGCCAGCACCATCGGCTCCATCAGGTAGCGCCCGTTGCCGAGCGGGATGTCCTCGTCGACATAGGCGATGCCCGCGTATTTCGGACCGGTGAAGGCCTCGCGGGGGACGCTGCCCATGGCGGCGAGGACGCCCTCGTCGGAGACCTTGTTCGTCCGCAGCTGGCAATCGACCATGTTCTTGCGGCACTGCTGGAGGTTGATCATGGCGAGGCTTCGGTTGATCCAGGCAAGAAATCCGGCGCGTAAGCGAACGAATAACTCCAGGGTTCCGGACGGCGCCGCGTACGACGACGGCTCAACGTTCCGGTCCTGGAATCGCCCGACCTATATACGGCCATCTCCAATGCAATACAACGGCTTGGTTGAGACCCGCGGCCTCATTCCCCGGCTTAATTGATCGGATAGTGAGAATTTTCTTTTCCTGTCTGTGGGTTTGGATTCTAAGGGTTTCACCTGGTGGGTGAGAGTTGGGGGTTGGGATGAGCGGGGATCGGCT